>PVMS01059709.1_pt1 | contig 42618 bp, 41 predicted proteins | sample 1853461 | NCBI WGS metagenome assembly PVMS01 (sample SAMN08582032, study PRJNA380276) | Marine sediment metagenome, whole genome shotgun sequencing project. | isolation source: ocean sediment barecode stripped | collected 2017
CGCCTATTAGAACTATTTCACCAGGCCGCGTTTATAGAAATGAAGATATTTCAGCGCGTGCGCATTGTATATTTCATCAGGTAGAGGGATTGTATATCGATACCGATGTTTCTTTTGCTGATTTAAAACAAACCTTGTTGTATTTTACCCAAGAAATGTTCGGAAAATCTAAAATACGGTTGCGCCCGTCTTACTTTCCTTTTACCGAACCAAGCGCCGAGGTTGATATTTATTGGGGATTGGAGTCTGAAACAGATTATCGAATTACAAAAGGAACATCGGTATCAATATACAAGCCTTCTACCTGATGAAATATACAATGCGCACGTGCTGAAATATCTTCATTTCTATAAACGCGACCTGGTGAAATAGTTCTAATAGGCGGTTTATGATTTTCCATATATCGCACCTGAACTGAAGAAGTGTGTGTTCGTAATAGAATGTCCGGATCTTTTTCAATAAAAAAAGTATCCTGCATATCACGAGCCGGATGGTATTCGGGTAAATTCAATGCTGTAAAATTATGCCAATCGTCTTCAATTTCCGGACCTTCAGAAACAGTAAATCCTATACGTGAAAAGACATCTATAATTTTATTTCTAACTAAAGATATTGGATGACGAGATCCCAAAGGAATTGGTTCAGAGGGACGTGTCAAATCTCTATATATTCCTTTTTCCTCAGTAGCATTTTCTAAAATATCGTTAATTTGTGCTACTTTATCTTGTGCAGCATTTTTCAAGGTATTTAAAGCTTGACCAAATTCTTTTCTTTCAGCAGGAGCTACATTTTTAAACTCAGCAAACAAATCGTTGAGCAGTCCTTTTTTTCCTAAAAACTTAATTCTAAAAGATTCAATTTCATCTTTGCTGGTAGCATTAAAATTCGACACTTCACCAATCAGTTCTTTTACTTTATCTAACATTTTTCATAATGAATTTGTGATTGCAAATTTACATAATTTTATTTTTATAAAACAGATAAGAACATGTGGAAAAAGCTGTATTTATAATTGACACAATCAATGATTATGGAGGACGCATAACAAGTTAGATATGCAGTTGAGCGAAAACGTTTTAGTATGTAAGTAAAGTTACAAAATAATATTTGTAAAATTTATCTATTATGTTAAAAAATAAGTATATTTGTACGAAAAATTATACAATACATAAAATAACACATCATAAATTATGAAATCAAAAATTAAAGGGTTCATGGATTTGGTAAAACAACGCAACCAACATGAGCCGGAATTTTTACAAGCAGTGGAAGAAGTAGCCGAAACAGTTATTCCTTATATTGTAAATAATGAAATATACCACGGTAAAAACATTTTATTAAGAATGGTTGAACCGGAAAGAGTAATTATGTTCCGAGTTCCCTGGGTTGACGATAGTGGAGAAATTATTGTAAACAGAGGATATAGAATTCAAATGAATTCTGCAATTGGACCTTATAAAGGTGGTTTACGTTTCCACCCTTCAGTTAATTTAAGTATTCTTAAATTTTTGGCATTTGAACAAGTGTTTAAAAATGCTTTAACAACATTACCTATGGGTGGTGGTAAAGGTGGTTCAGATTTTGACCCTAAAGGAAAATCCAATGACGAAATCATGCGTTTTTGTCATAGTTTTATGGCTGAATTAAGTCGCCATATTGGTGCTAATACTGATGTTCCAGCTGGAGATATTGGTGTTGGTGGCAGAGAAATAGGTTTCTTATTTGGTATGTATAAAAAAGTACGTAATGAATTTACAGGTGTATTAACCGGAAAAGGAATGTCTTGGGGAGGCTCATTAATTCGTCCGGAAGCAACAGGATACGGTACAGTATATTTTGCACAAAGTATGCTTGAAACAAGAGGGGAATCTCTTAATGGGAAAATTGTAACTGTTTCAGGTTCTGGTAACGTAGCTCAATATGCTTGTGAAAAAGCAACACAACTTGGAGCAAAAGTTGTTACTTTATCTGACTCTTCAGGATTTATTTATGACAAAGAAGGAATTGATGCTGATAAATTGGCATTTGTAATGGAACTTAAAAATGTAAAACGTGGTAGAATTAGCGAGTACGTTGCAAAATACCCAAATGCTAAATTCTTTGCAGGAGAAAGACCATGGGGAATTAAATGTGATGCAGCAATGCCATGCGCAACTCAAAATGAAGTAGATGGAGATGATGCAAAAAAATTATTAAGCAACGGTTGTTATGTTATAAGCGAAGGTGCTAATATGCCTTCAAGACCAGAAGCGGTCTCAGCATTCCAAAACGCTAAAATACTATACGCTCCTGGAAAAGCTTCAAATGCCGGTGGTGTTGCAACCTCAGGTTTGGAAATGAGTCAAAACTCTTTACGGATCAACTGGACACGTGAAGAAGTAGATGAAAGATTGAAAAATATTATGAAAGATATTCACGATTCTTGTATCAAGTTTGGTAAGAACGAAAACGGGTATATTGATTATGTTACCGGTGCAAACATCGCTGGTTTCGTTAAGGTTGCTGACGCAATGTTGGCACAAGGAGTTGTTTAATCTATAGTTTTATAAATAATATTAGGAAAGGGTTGCTATTTAGTAACCCTTTTTCTTTTATATATTTGTTTGGTTTGCAAAAGGAATCAACTACATATCGAAAAATAATTCATATAGATATGGATGCGTTTTATGCATCTGTCGAGCAACTTGACAATCCGGAACTTAGGGGGCAACCTGTAGCTGTAGGTGGAGGAGAGGAACGTGGCGTTGTTGCGGCAGCGAGCTATGAGGCGCGTAAATATGGAGTGCGCTCAGCAATGAGTGGAATATTAGCAAAAAGGAATTGCCCGAATTTGATATTTGTTAAACCAAGATTTGAACGGTATAAAGAAATTTCACAAAAAATAAGCGCAATTTTTAATGAGTATACCAATTTGGTGGAACCTCTATCATTGGATGAAGCTTACTTGGATGTTACAGAAAATAAGAAAGGAAATCCCTCGGCCAGTTTGATCGCGAAAGAAATCAGAAAACGTATTTCTGAAGAATTAAATTTAAATGCATCTGCAGGAATCTCTGTTAACAAATTTCTGGCGAAAACAGCTTCAGATATCAATAAACCTAACGGACAAAAAACAATACCTCCCGAGGATGTCATCCCATTTTTAGAAGAATTACCAATCAAAAAGTTCTTTGGAATTGGAAAAGTAACAGCAGCAAAAATGTTCAACCTGGGAATTTTCACAGGAAAAGATTTGAAAGAAAAAAGTGAGGAATTTTTAATACAGCATTTTAAGAAATCCGGTAGTCATTATTACAACATTGTTCGAGGAATTCAAAGCAGCCAGGTAAAACCAAACCGATTAAGAAAATCTGTTGCCACGGAACACACATTTGTTAAAAATTTAACTTCTGAAATATTTATGCTTGAAAAACTTGAAAAAATTTCAGAAGAATTAGAACAACGATTGATCAAATCAGAAGTTTCAGGAAGAACAATTACACTTAAAATAAAGTATAGTGATTTCAAATTACAAACACGTAGTAAAACCCTGCCTTATTTTGTCAAGGAAAAAGCTGTTTTATTAGAAACAGTCAGGAAATTATTATATCAGGAAAAAGTATTGAACTCTGTACGTTTATTGGGGATATCAGTAACCAATTTGAATATTCATTTCAATAAAAATTCTGAAAAACCTTTAAGTGTACAACTGAAATTTGAATTTTAACATTTACCTGATCAACGGTTATTTACAGATAAAATATTACGGATCGTTTACAAATTGGATTCCTTTTTATAAATTATATTTCTTTCTTCTAAATACTTCCAAATATATTTGAAGCACTTTTTTGTGCTTTCCAACTAACTCAGGCGGGAAAACACCTTTTTCTTCAAATAATCCAGCTAAAAACATATTAGCAGCAGCAGTTGCGGTATATCCGGTGGTTCTTGCCATTGAAGAGGTTTTTGTTTCCGGGCAATATATGTCATGTAAATTATAAACAACAGTACTATTTTCTCCCATATCAGTAATTCCTTTTAAAGTTAATCGCATGACTGTAATTTCTTCTTCATATTCTCCCAATTTCCATTCATCAAATAATATTTTTGACGAAAATTCCAATGGAGAAATACTAACTCCGTTCAAAATGATATTTTCTTCATTGAAAAAACCACTTGCTTTTAATACTTTAATGTACTCAACATGTCCAGGATACCGCAGTGTTTTTTCTTTCATGTTCTTTATATGTGACATGGTAAAAATGATAGATCGTAATCCATCGGAATTAAAGGATTCCAATGTCCCAACACCCTCAAAACTCACAAATTCACAATCAGATAATGCCTCCTTTACAATTACATTTCCATTTTCAACATAACGAGCCGGCCTTGTATATTCTTCGATCACATCAACAGGAGAAAAAGGCGCTTTGTAATTAAAAGGCCATTTTTTTACTTTAGGCAATCCACCAACCAAACATTCAAAATCAGTTAAATTTAATTTTTCGTTGTAATATCCTAAAATAAGATTTCCCATTCCGGGAGCAACGCCACAATCTACAATAGCAGTTACATTGTTTTCCTTAGCAAAAGCGTCTAATTCTAAAGAGTTTTCTGAAAAAAATGAGATATCTATAACATTTTTTTTAGCCCCAAGAATTGACTTCAGCGTTTCAAAACCCAAGAATCCAGGTACGGCACAAATCACTAAATCGAATGTTTTAATTGTTGCCTGTAAAGTTTTTTTATGGGTTACATCCAACAAAACCGGATTCAAGGCTTTGCATTTTTTTACAGCTTTTTCCAAAGCTTTTTCATTGAAATCGGTGATAGTAACCGAATGATTTTTAGCCATATCAATAGCCATAGCTGAGCCCACCATACCCGCGCCTAATACAATAATATTACTCATAAATTGTGAATTTAAAGATTGAAAAATTTAATTTAATTGATTGAATTGATTGAGACAGAGCTCATTATAATCCCGGAATAAATATCCAAGGCATTTCTGATAGAAGTTTTGTAATTTGAAATAACATACACTAAACTTACAATTAATTTAGTTATCAATGAAGTTCTTCATAATATTTGCCTTGCCAGGTATTTTTTTCAATAAGTTTTTTATCAATTTTCGCAACAATTTCAAAGTTTTTTAAATTCCACTTTGGAGCCAATAAAAGCGACATAGGAGATTCACTGATAAACCTTTCAATAATTATATCTGGGCGCAATAATCCGACAAAATCAATAATCAGATCAATATAATCAGTTACTTGAAATAATTTAAAAATTTCGGGATTCGTCTTATATTGTTTAGCCATAACCGAATGTTTGACAATTTGTAACTGATGTAATTTTAATTTCTGAATTGGCAATTGAGAAATTGTGATGGCGTGTTGTAAAATATCTTTTCGTGTTTCTCCGGGCAATCCAATGATCAGATGGGCCCCGAGATGAATATTTTTATTTTTGGCCATTTCAAAAGCAACTTTGCTGTCTTCAAAACTATGACATCTGTTTATTTTTAACAGTGTTTCCTCTAAAGTACTCTCGACACCAAATTCCAATGAAATAAAATACTTCTTTGATAAGTATGACAGATAAGCTATAACTTCTTCGGAAATACAATCTGGTCGTGTACCAATAACCAAACCAACAATTCCAGGATGATTTAATGCTTCGCTGTACATTTTTTTTAAAGATTCAAAATCGGAATAGGTATTTGTATATGATTGGAAATAAGCTAAATATTGTTGGGATTTGTATTTTTTTGAAAAAAAATCAATTCCTTCGTTAAGTTGTTGACTGATACTTTTGGTAGGGTCGCAGTAATCCGGGCTAAAGACATCGTTATTACAATATGTACAGCCTCCGTATCCTTTTGAACCATCTCTGTTTGGGCAGGAAAACCCAACGTTTATAGAAATTTTTTGTACTCTTTCACCAAAGGTTGATTTAATGAAAGAAGTGTAATCCAGATATCGTTTTCCTGTAAATTGCATTCTTGAAATTTGTTTGACAAAATTATTAAAAGAATATGGATTGCGTTATTTTTGTTCATCAATTATGAAGGACTTCTTAAAAATAAAAAAGAAATTAACTGAAACCTGTTTGATTTTTGTTGAAGAAAGAAAGAATACAGTTACAATAAGTATAGAATCGAATAAAAAAGATTTGTTATCTGAAACCAAGAGTTCGGCTGGTGATAAACATGAAACAGGAAGAGCAATGTTACAACTAGAAATGGAAAAATCAGGGCAACAATTGGCCTCTATTAATCAAATGAATGAGGTCATGAAAAAAGTCGTTGTTGAGAATTCATCGAATACAATTTGTTTAGGAAGTCTCATTATTACAGATAAAAACAATTACTATTTAGCTATCAGTATGGGAAAAATCACTATTGATTCGATTGATTATTATGCAATTTCAACGAATTCTCCTATCGGAAGGCAATTATTGGGTGAAAGAACAGGAGGTACTATTTATCTTAATAATTCTAAAATTTTAAGGATCGTTTGATAACTAAAGTTCTCTAAAAGTAGCTGACATGAATTTTTAATAAAACTTAAAAAAACCAAGCTTTATTGTTATTAAAATATATTCCTATGTAGTTGCATTTTTTATAAATCCATTTAATTGAAAAAGACGTATTCAGCTGAATACGTCTTTTTATTTAATAATATTTTATATTTTAAAATAGGGTTTTAAATTTATTCCAATTGGCATAAATTAAAAGAATATTTAAAATTGCAACCAATGCGCCCGGTCCGATACTTCCAATATCATATACAAGATGATAAAGAATCATATTTAAAGAAACAGGAGCCAATATTACCAAGGCAAAACCTTTCCATTTATTAATGACCAATAATAATCCTGCAATTACTTCAGTAAGCCCTATTAGTTGCCATAAATAACCTGTTGCTATAATTTGAGGAATAAAATTGTCGGCTGGTAATTCAGGACTAGGCATATAGCCAAAAAAATGATTTCCACCGAAAATAAGTAATACAAGCCCAAGAACAATTCTTAAAACCATTGTTAATTTTGAATTCATAATGAGTAAGTTTTAGTTTATTAAGTCGTTAAATTACATAATTTATTACAGATGTAACTTAAGTTACCTTGAAATTGTAAGTTTTTGCGTCACTTTGTCGTCAAAATAATGTGGTATTAAAATTGCTATATTATTAATATTAAATTTTAAAATAATGACTGAATTATTAACAAAAGAATCCTTTTTTGAAAAGGTTTTTAATTTCGAAAAAAATAAAGAATGGAAATTTGAAGGTGAACTACCTTGTGTAATTGACTTTTATGCTGATTGGTGTGGCCCTTGCAAAATAGTTGCTCCGGTTTTGGAAGAATTAAGTGAAGATTATAAAGGGAAGGTAAATATTTTTAAAGTAGATACTGAAGAACAGAAAGAATTAGCAGCTGCATTTGGTATAAGAAGTATTCCTTCAATATTATTTGTTCCTAAAGATGGAGAACCTCAAATGGCTCAGGGAGCACTTCCAAAACATCAATTTGAAAAAATAATTAACGATGTATTAGCGGTTTCAAAGTAAACCTCAGCTAAACCCCGAAAAGAAAGCCGCACATTGTGCGGCTTTTGTTTTTAGGTATAATAAATTACCAAGATGTATGTAAAAGAATCATTAGGATGTTAAATAACAGTGACTTACACCAATTTATTTTTGATTAAATATTCTGCAATTTGGATGGTATTAGTTGCAGCCCCTTTTCGTAAATTATCAGCCACAACCCACATATTAAGTGTATTTGCTTGAGATTCATCTCTACGGATTCGACCAACAAACACTTCGTCTTTATTGTGTGCGTAAACAGGCATTGGATATGTGTTTGTATCTATATTATCCTGTACAATTACTCCATCGGTTTCATTTAGTAATTTACGAACATCATTTAATTCAAAATCATTTTCAAACTGAACATTTACGGCTTCAGAATGTCCGCCTGCTGTTGGTATACGAACGGCAGTAGCGGTAACAGAAAAAGAATAATCATTTAAGATTTTCTTAGGTTCTTTTACCAATTTCATTTCTTCTTTAGTATAGCCGTTTTCTAAAAAAACGTCACAATGGGGTATTGCATTTCTGTTGATTGGGTAATGGTATGCCATTTCACCTTTTATACCGTTTGTTTCGTTTTCTAATTGTTGCACAGCTTTAACACCGGTTCCTGAGACAGATTGATAAGTAGAAATTACAACACGTTTCATTTTATATTTTTTATGTAAGGGAGCTAAGGCCATTACTAATTGAATTGTTGAGCAATTCGGATTCGCAATAATTTTATCTTCTTTTGTTAGAACGTTTCCATTTATTTCCGGAACCACTAATTTTTTAGTAGGGTCCATCCTCCAGGCAGATGAATTATCTACAACGGTAGTTCCGGCTTCAGCAAATTTAGGAGCCCATTCTTCGGAAATACTTCCTCCTGCAGAAAATAATGCAATGTCAGGATGTAAATCAACAGCATCTTTCAAACCAATAACAGGATATTTTACTCCCTTGAACTCTACTAATTTGCCAACGGATCTTTCCGAAGCAACAAGTACTAATTCAGTAATCGGAAAATTCCGTTCCGCTAAAACCTGTAACATTACATTCCCTACCATTCCGGTAGCACCAACAACAGCTATTTTCATCTTTTTATTTTCATTAATTTTATCGTGATGCAAATTTTATAAAAAAAATATTACAAACAAGCAGTAAAATATAAAAATTAACAAATAGATATTTTTTTGTTAAAAAAGGAATTTTGTGATGAACTTCTTTTAGTTATAAGAAAATATGTAGTTTTGCAAAAAATCAAAAAGGAATGACTACTACTGGGAAAATGGAGTTGATGGCTCCTGCCGGAAATTTTGAATCATTGCAGGCAGCATTGGATAATGGAGCCGATTCTATTTATTTTGGAGTAGAGCAATTGAATATGCGCGCCAGAGCGTCTATAAATTTTACATTGGATGATTTAGCTGAAATTTCAAAGCGTTGTTCAGCTAAAAACGTTAGAACCTACCTTACTCTAAACACAATAATTTACGATCATGACTTAACTATTGTAAAAACGCTCCTTCAAAAAGCTAAAGAGGCAGGAATTACCGCAGTAATTGCAATGGATCAGGCTGTAATAGCTTCCGCCAGAGCTATTGGAATGGAAGTACATATTTCAACACAAATAAACATTACCAATATTGAATCGGCTAAATTTTATGCCATGTTTGCTGACACGATGGTATTGAGCAGAGAATTGAGCTTGCGTCAGGTTAAAAAAATCACAGAACAAATTGCAAAAGAAGATGTAAGAGGTCCTTCGGGAAACTTAGTAGAAATAGAAATATTTGGGCATGGGGCATTGTGTATGGCCGTTTCAGGGAAGTGTTATATGAGTTTGCACTCTTATAACTCATCAGCAAACAGAGGTGCCTGCAAGCAAAATTGCAGAAAAAAATATACGGTTATTGATCAGGAAACAGGAGTTGAAATGGAATTGGATAATGAGTATATTATGTCGCCAAAAGATTTATGTACAATCGATTTTCTGGACCAGATTGTAGATGCCGGGGTTGAAGTATTAAAAATTGAAGGAAGAGGCAGAGCACCTGAATATGTAGCAAAAGTAATTAAATGTTATAGAGATGCCATTGATAGTATTGAAGCAGGATCCTATAAAAAGGAAAAAGTGATTTCCTGGATGCAAGAACTGGAAAAAGTTTACAATCGCGGATTTTGGAGTGGTTATTATTTAGGGCAAAAATTAGGAGAATGGAGTAAAGGATCGGGGAGCCACGCTACACAAAAAAAAGTATATTTAGGAAAAGGAATACACTATTTTCCGAAATCAAATATAGGGGAATTTAAAATTGAAGCATACGACATAACTATTGGAGATACGATATTAATAACCGGACCAACAACAGGAGCCCGGGAATTGCAAGTTGAGGAAATGTATGTGAATGATGTAAAGGGAGAAAAAGCCCAAAAAGGAGATTCTTGTACGATACCATTAAATTTTAGAATTCGGCCATCAGATAAATTATATAAAATAGTTAAAAATAAGACGGAAGTTTAAATGGTAATTATAACATTACAAAGAGCTAAATGTATTGGTTGTAATTATTGTGTTGAACTGGCGCCTTCACAGTTCCAAATGTCTAAAAGAGACGGAAAAGCAGTATTGCTTCATTCTAAAGAGAAAAAAGGGTTTTTTACCATTAAATCACCTGATGAGACTATTTTTGACAATAGTATAAAAGCCAAAGAGGCTTGCCCGGTAAAAATTATTGATGTAAAACAAACATAAAATAGCTTTTTCAACGTTTTACAAATCGTAATTTTAATTATATCTTTACAAATTAGTGAAGATTGTAAAATTGAGTTTATCAATTTTTCTTAACTCAAAACAAAAAGAAATATATGAGCTGTAATAGTTGCTCTTCAGATATAAAAAGTGTACCAAGCGGATGTAAAAGTAATGGGAGTTGTACCACAGACGGCTGTGAAAAGCTTTCCGTTTTCGATTGGTTATCAAACATGCAAATTCCTGCAGGGCAAGAGCCTTTCAATATAGTAGAAGTTAGATTTAAAAACGGTCGCAAACACTTTTATAGAAATCATGATAAATTGCAAATCTCGATTGGCGATGTTATTGCTGTTGAAGGAAATCCCGGTCATGATGTTGGAACGGTATCACTTACGGGTGAATTGATAAAAGTTCAACTCAAAAAAAAGAGAGTGGCTATTGATAGTGAAAATATTAAAAAAATATATCGCAAAGCAAGCCAAAGAGATATTGATATTTGGAAATCGGCACGAAATAAAGAATATGATACCCAGTACAGGGGTCGGGAAATTATAGGAAGGCTCGGTTTAAAAATGAAACTTTCCGATGTTGAGTACCAGGGAGATGGCAATAAAGCTACATTTTATTATACAGCTGATGATCGTGTTGATTTTAGACAACTAATTAGAGATTTAGCAAGCGCTTTTAATATTCGGATTGAAATGAAACAGGTTGGATTGCGCCAGGAAGCCGCCCGGCTTGGTGGTGTAGGTTCTTGTGGCAGAGAATTATGCTGCTCTACCTGGTTAACAGATTTACGGAAAGTAAATACAGCAGCAGCCCGTTATCAGCAATTATCCCTGAATCCTCAAAAATTAGCAGGTCAATGTGGAAAATTAAAATGCTGTTTGAATTATGAATTAGACACCTATTTAGATGCTTTAAAGAATTTTCCTAAACAAGACACGGTACTGAAAACGGAAAAAGGAGATGCAGTTTTTGTTAAAATGGATATTTTTAAGGGACACATCTGGTATACCTATAAAGAAAATCGTATCAAATGGTTTAAACTTACTTTAGAACAACTCAATGAAATTATTATCTTGAATAAAAACGGAGAAAAAGTTTCCAGTATAGAAGAATACGAACTCGATCTGATTGAAGAAGCTAAAGTTGATTTTGAAAATGTTGTTGGACAAGATAGTCTGACGCGTTTCGATTTTCCAAAAAGAAAAAAGAAAAAAAGAGGGAAAAATCAACGAAGAACAGCAAGAAACCATCAAAATAGTGGTAATAACAAAAGAAGACCCCATAGAAGAAGTGCAAACAATAATAACAAAAACTAAAGAACTAATTATATTAGTATGCGCCTTACTACTATTATCATGTGATTCGAACATGGTTTATGACCAATATAAGCCAATTGAAAACTACTTTTGGTTTTCTGACAACAACATTGAATTTATTGTAAACAATCAAGATACTATTTCGAGGAATAATGTGTTTATAAATATTAGAAACAATAAGGACTATGAATTCAGCTCATTGTTTCTAATAGCAAAAATTGAATTTCCTGACGGATTTCAAATTATAGATACATTAGAATACGAAATGACCGACATAAACGGAAACTGGCTAGGCTCAGGTTTTACAGATTTGAAAGAAAACAAACTTTTTTATAAGGAACGTGTTCTTTTTTCTGAAAAAGGGATTTATAAATTCAACATTCAGCAAGTAACCCGAAGTATAAATGATATTGAAGGAAAAAATCCGTTAAAAGGTATTACCGATGTAGGTTTAAGGATAGAAAAAATAAAAGAATGACAAAAAAAGGAATTGAAAACAATCAATTTTCAAAATATATCAAATGGTTTTGGCTCACTGTTTTTGGAGGTACATTGGCTTTTATCTTAATGTTTTTGTTAGCTTCATGGGGTGTTTTCGGGACTTTGCCAACCTTTGAGGAATTGGAAAATCCTGAAAAAAATTTAGCAACAGAAGTGATTTCCATTGATGGAAAAACGTTGGGAAAATATGCTTACGAAAATCGTACTCCAGTTAAATATAATGACCTCCCTCAAAATTTGATCAATGCGTTGGTTGCTACTGAAGATGAACGTTTCTATGAACATTCAGGCATTGATTTCAAGGCAACTTTGCGTGCCGTGGTAAAAATGGGAAAGGATGGAGGAGGGAGCACCATTACCCAACAATTAGCGAAATTGTTATTTACAGGGGAGGGTTCAAAAAATTTACCCGAGAGAATTCTTCAAAAAGTAAAAGAATATGTAATAGCTATTCGGTTGGAGCGTCAATATACCAAGCAAGAAATATTGACCATGTATTTAAATAAGTACGATTTTTTGAATTTAGCCGTAGGTATTAGATCGGCTTCTCGTATTTATTTTGGGAAAGAACCAATCGATTTAACAATATCAGAATCTGCAATGTTGGTAGGAATGCTTAAAAATGCATCTTATTTTAATCCGTTAAGAAGGGAAGAAAAAGTAAGAAATCGTAGAAATGTGGTATTAAAACAAATGGCTCGTAATAATTTTATAACTGAAATTGCCAAAGACACCTTACAAAAAACAGCATTAGATCTAAATATTAATAGAGAAGGGCATAGTGATGGTTCTGCAACTTATTTTAGAGAATATTTACGTGGTTTTATGAAAGGCTGGATAAAAAATAATCCAAAGCCTGATGGCACAGCATATAATTTACACAGAGACGGACTTAAAATATATGTTACTATTGATGCTCGTATGCAACGATATGCAGAAGAAGCAATGCAAGAGCATATGGCAAATTTGCAAAGAGTTTTTTTTAAGGAACAAAAACGAAATATCACAGCACCATTTTATGATATTGATAGTAAACAAATCGCTATTACAATGGAACAGGCGATGAAACGTTCCAATCGGTGGAAACGAATGAAAAAAAGCGGAACTTCTGAGAAGAATATTAGGGCATCCTTCAAAGAAAAAACAAAAATGAGTATTTTTTCATGGAAAGGAGATATAGATACATTACTATCTCCTTACGACTCCATTAGATACTATAAACACATTTTACGATCCGGCTTAATATCGATTGAGCCACAATCGGGTCATATAAAAGCCTGGGTAGGAGGTATCAACTACAAACATTTTCAATTTGATGCAGTAAAACAACAAAAACGGCAAGTAGGTTCTACTTTCAAACCTTTTGTATATGCCACAGCAATCAATCAATTGAATTTATCGCCCTGCTATAAATTACCAAACACACCTTATACAATTCCAAAAGAAAAATATGGAATGCCGGAGGACTGGACGCCAAAAAACTCAAGTGATGATTATGGAGGAGAGCTGACATTAAAAGCCGCATTGGCAGGTTCTGTGAATGCAATTACTGCGAAATTAATAGACATGGTTCATCCCAAGAATGTTGCTAATTTAGCCAGAAGCGCAGGAATTAAAAGTGACATTCCGGAAGTACCTTCGATAGCGCTTGGTTCGGTGGATTTATCCCTGTATGAAATGGTAGGTGCGTATGCAACTTTCGCTAATAAAGGTCTTCAGGTTGAACCTATGATGCTCTTAAAAATTGAAGATAAGAACGGAACCGTTTTAGAACAATTTATTCCGAATTCCAAAGAAGTATTAAGTGAAGAATCGGCCTATGTAATAATCAATTTACTTGAGGGTGTTACACAAGCTGGCTCAGGGATTCGACTGCGTTCATCAGGAGGACATTATCCGGACAATGTTTCCACGGCCTACCCTTATCAGTTTACAAATCCTATTGCCGGAAAAACAGGGACTACCCAAAATCAATCAGATGGTTGGTTTATGGGAATTGTACCTAATTTAGCAACCGGTGTATGGGTTGGAGGAGAGGATAGAGCAACACATTTTGCTAGTATAACACAGGGGCAGGGAGCTACAATGGCCCTACCGATTTGGGCTATTTATTATAAAAAGTTATATGCCGATGAAAACCTTCATATCAGCAAGGGTAAATTTGAAAAACCAGAGAATTTGAGTATTGAACTTGATTGCGATAAAGCGAATGATGAGGATGCTATTTTAAATGAATTAATTGAAGAAGATCCTGAATTTTAGTATTAAAAATGAGCATAGAACCTTTTTGGAATCCTTCTAAAGAAATTGTTAAACGAAGCAACATTTATAAAATGATGCAACAATATAGCTTCGATGACTATCAGGAATTTTGGAAATGGTCAATTACAAATAAGAAAGATTTTTGGGAGGAAACAGTTCAAAAATTAGGTATCAGGGAACATCAAAAGCACACTTCAATTTTAGATACTTCAAACGGAGTTGAAAATCCGGAATGGTTAAAAAATGCTAAATTAAACATAGTAGACTCTTGTTTCCAAAATGATAAAAATGCCATTTCAATAATTTTTCAGGAAGAAGGCAAATCAATTCAGAAGATTACACAACAGGAATTGTCATCTTTGGTTAACAGGATTGCAAATGGTTTGCGTGCAATAGGCCTGAAAACTGGAGATAAAATTGCAATTTATATGCCAATGACAATTGAGGCAGTTGCTTTTTATTTGGCGGGAATTAAAGCAGGGATGCCAATTGTTACTATTGCAGATAGTTTTACCCCTAATGAAATTGAAATCAGGTTAAAAATTACAAAACCAAAAGTAATTTTAACTCAGGATGTATTGCAGAGGGCAGGAAAGGAATTTCCGCTGTTTTCAAAAGTTATTGAAGCATATGCTCCAAAAGCAATTGTTTTAAAAGTTTCAATGAAAAATTGCACTACTAGAACGGGAGATATTCATTGGAACGATTTTTTAAGTTCAAATGTGGAGTTCACAACTGTAATTCAAAATCCGGACGACATTATTACCATATTATTTTCTTCAGGTACAACAGGTGAACCAAAAGCAATACCGTGGACACATACTACACCGATTAAATGTGCCAGCGACGGGTATTACCATCAGGATATTCATAAGAATGATGTTGTTTGCTGGCCAACAAATTTGGGTTGGATGATGGGACCCTGGTTGGTTTTTGCTGCATTGATTAATAAGGCAACGATAGCTATGTATTACGGCGCTCCTTTAAGTGCTGATTTTGGCAAATTTGTGCAAAATGCAGAAGTAACAATGCTAGGAGTAATTCCAAGTTTTGTGAAACACTGGAAAAATAGCGCTTGTATGGAACAATTCGATTGGGATACCATTAAATGTTACAGCTCTACAGGTGAAGTTTCCAATCAGAAAGAAATGGAATACTTGATGAAATTAGCCAACAACAAACCGGTTATTGAATACTGTGGAGGTACTGAAATAGGAGGAGGATATGTTACAAGCAGCATAGTACAACCAAATATTGCAAGTACATTTTCTACCCAAGCCTTAGGAGGACAATTTATTTTATTAGATGAGCAAAACAATGAAACCACCAAAGGAGAAATGTTTTTGATTCCGCCAATAATGGGAATGTCGAATACATTGTTGAATAGAAATCATTTTGATGTATACTACAATGGCACTCCTGACTATCAAGGAAAATTACTTAGACGTCACGGGGATCGATTGGAACAATTAGAAAATGGGTATTACAGAGCGCAAGGAAGAGTTGATGACGCCATGAATTTAGGAGGTATTAAGGTGAGCTCAATTCAAATTGAAGTAGTTGTAAACAGGTTGGAATTTATAAAAGAATCGGCGGCAATTGCTATTTCTCCAAAAGAAGGCGGCCCCAGTTTATTAGTGGTATATTACGTTGAAAAGGAATCGCCTTTGGAATTCGAAGAGCGACTTCAATCAGTAAAAATCAATATTCAAAAACAATTAAATCCGTTGTTTAAAGTTTCTGAATTAGTAAAGATTGATGCTTTGCCACGTACAGCATCCAATAAAGTAATGCGTAGAAAACTAAGAGACGTTTACTTCAATAGGCAATAAGATAAACTCAGAACCGTCTAAGGAAGAAAAAAACGTATAGTAAAAGACAAAGTCAGACAGCAGCAATTAAAAAAAATGAAAATAGTATCTTATAATGTAAATGGAATTAGAGCTGCTTTAAACAAAGGATTTATTACATGGCTAAACGCAGTTAATCCGGATGTAGTTTGTATTCAGGAAACAAAAGCTCACAAGGAACAACTGAATTTAAGCCTGTTTGAAGATGCAGGTTATCCGTATCATTATTGGTTTTCTGCACAAAAAAAGGGTTATAGCAGTGTTGCTGTTTTGTCGAAAACCAAACCAAACCATATCGAATATGGGACCGGAATTGAATCTATGGATCTTGAAGGGAGAAATTTACGCGTAGATTTTGATGATTTTTCGGTTATGAGTTTGTATTTACCTTCTGGCACGAATGATGCGCGTTTAAATTTTAAGTTGAACTATATGGCAGAATTTCAGGAATATGTAAATGAATTAAAAATTGAGATTCCTAATATTATTATTTGTGGTGATTATAATATTTGCCATACAGAAATAGACATTCATAATCCAAAACAAAATAAAAATACTTCCGGGTTTTTACCTGTTGAACGAGAGTGGTTGGATAATTTTATTGAAAGTGGTTTTATAGATTCTTTTCGTTATTTGAATAAAGAGCCTCATAATTATACCTGGTGGAGCTACAGAGCAAACGCCAGAAACAATAACAAAGGTTGGCGAATTGACTATCATATGGTCAGTGAGTCAATGCAGCACAAAATTAAAAGGGCATATATATTACCGGAAGCTAAACATTCTGATCATTGCCCTATTGTAGTAGAAATTGAATAATTTAAATCTCAAAAGCAGTATTATGTTTAAAAAAATAGCATTTTTAATAATTATTATGTTCACGTTAAATTCTTGTGTTTCTAAAAAAATATATCAGGAATTAGAAACGAAATTTAATAAATTACGCACATCCAATGGGTTGTTGATCAAAGAAAATGAAGATCTGTTAGCATCTAAAAAAGTTTTAGAAGCAGATTTAGAAACTCTAAGTAAAGAATACGAATTGTTAAATACACAAAAGGGAATTTTAGAAAATGAGTATACTTTGCTCAAAAACAAGTACAATAATTTAGACGAAACGTATAAAGTACTAACAACTCAAAGTTCGCAGAAATTAGCGGAACAAGCTCAGAAAAATCAAGACCTCTTAGCGCTTCTTGAAGAAAAAGAAGAAAAGTTACTTTTAGAAAGTACGCGTTTGGAGAATCTTCAAAAAGAATTGAATCAGCGCTCAGCACAAATAGAAGAATTACAAAATTTAATTGACGCTAGCGAAGCTCAAATGCAACAATTGAAAAATGCAATTTCTAAAGCTTTGCATAATTTTGAAGGAAAAGGATTAACAATAGTTCAAAAAAATGGAAAGATCTATGTTTCTATGGAAAATAAATTGTTGTTTAATTCCGGAAGTTGGGCAGTCGGTAAGGAAGGGAAAAAGGCGGTAGAACAATTGGCTGTAGTTTTATCAAAAAACACAGACATTAATGTATTGATCGAAGGACATACCGACACGGTTCCATACACTGGAGCAACCTTAATTGACAACTGGGATCTTTCTGTAAAACGAGCTACTGCAATTGTAAGAATTTTACATAAGAAAGGAGTTAACCCAACACAAATTACAGCAGCGGGAAGAAGTGAATTTGTACCAATTGATTCGAATAAAACAACTGAAGGAAAAGCCAAAAACAGAAGAATTGAAATTATTTTAGCGCCTAATTTAGATGAAATCTCAAAACTTTTAAACGAATAAGCTTAATGAAGGAACTCTCAAATATTGTATTAATATTATTTTTTTATGCTGGGTTTTCACAAACGAATCCGGATACCTTAAAAATTCAAGAGCTGGAAGACACTAAGGAATTGTTTTCCAATAAGGATACACTATTTTTTAAAAAAGAGGATTCCCTGGCAATAAAAATTCATAAGGAAGCAACTTTAATTGACAGTCTATGGCTGCATGAATTGATAAAATCTCCTCTTTATGACACGGTTCAATATGTGTTAAGAGATGATGAAATTCTAGTTACAGAACTTGAAGATCTGCCAACTGATTTATTAAAAGAACGGTTGAAAGTTTTAGACAGTAAAACACCTTTTCATATTGAATATAACAAACAATTAGAGCAAATAATAAAGACCTATTTAAAACGAAGAAAATCAGCATTTTCAAGTTTAATGGAAAAAGCTCGTTATTATTTTCCAATGTTTGAAGAGCATCTTGACAAATATGATATTCCTTTAGAAATTAAATATTTGGCCATTGTTGAATCCGCTTTAAAACCAAGAGCCCGGTCACGAGTTGGAGCTAAAGGATTATGGCAATTTATGTATCAAACAGGGAAACAATTCAATTTAAATGTAAGTTCTTATGTCGACGAACGCTCTGATCCTTATCGTTCAACAGAAGCGGCCTGTAAATATTTGGCTAGTTTGTATAAAATATTTGGGGACTGGGATTTAGCGTTGGCAGCTTATAATTCAGGACCTGGAAATGTCAGTAAAGCCATAAGAAGATCAGGAGGGAGTAGAAATTATTGGAATATTAGGCACAATTTACCTCGGGAAACAGCAGGTTATGTTCCTGCATTTTATGCAACACTCTATATTTTTGAATATGCGAACGAACACAACATAAAGGCCAGAGAAAATTCATTTGCTTATTTTGAAACGGATACTGTTCATGTAAAAAATCAATTGACCTTTGAGCAAATTTTTGAAACGATAAATGTCGATATTGAAGTGCTTCAATTCTTAAATCCACAATATAAATTAGACATTATTCCTTATATAAAAGGCAGGAATTATACACTTACTTTGCCAGTAAAGGACATAGGAAATTTTGTGAGTAATGAGCAAAATATTTATGCTTACGCCAGGGCTGAAGAAGCTAAACGGGGAAAGCCATTGCCTAAATATTTTGAAATGAATGACAGAACCATTTATAGAGTTAGAAGCGGGGATTATTTAGGAAAGATCGCAAATAAGTTTGGAGTTTCTGTGAGTAGCATTAAACGCTGGAATAATATGAGAAGTACTCGATTGCGAATAGGACAACGTTTAACCATTTATCCGAAAAGATTGAATAATGAATCACCATCCAGGTCAACAGCAAAGAGTACTAAAAAAGAAGTTCCAACAGGTAAACACGATATATATATTGTGAAAACAGGTGACTCACTATGGCTGATTGCTCAAAAATACTCAAATGTTTCTGTACAGAATATTAAAGAGTGGAACAATATTTGGAGCGTTAATAGTTTAAAACCCGGAACCAAATTAAAAATATTCAAGAGATGAAAAAATTAGGGATAGTTATAATGTTATTTTCTTTATTGATATCCTGTAGTTCAGGAAATGAAAAAAGAACTCTGAAAGAAGCGAACGGTCGGATAAATCACTTGTTAGTTGTGATGAAAAATAGTGAATGGCAAGGTGAAATTGGCGATGCCCTTCGAAAAATTATTGCAGAACCTGTAATAGGATTACCTCAACCTGAAGCACAATTTGAAATAACTCAGGTTCCCGGAGAAAGTTTTGGGAGTATGTTCAGATCCACGAGAAGTGTTATAAAAGTTGGAATTTCTGATAAAAATTCTTTCTCTATTGCTTCTAATGTTTATGCTGCGCCCCAAAGAATAATTACGATTACAGGAATAAATGAAGCAGCGATAATTGCAGCATTTAATAAACACAGTTATAAAATTGTTACAGTTTTTAAAGAAGCCGATTTAAAATCTATTCAAAGAATGATCAACAAAGAATATTGGGACCCAACAAAAATAGCAACATTCAATAAACAAGGATACAGTTTAAAGATTCCACGTAATTATAGAAAAGTTGAAGATGATGGTGAATTTATTTGGTATCGTTATCATTTGGACAGAGGGAACAGTATGGAGTTAATAGCATACAGTGTTCCAATTAGATCTGAAGATGATGAAAACGGGAATAATATTGTTGCAATTAGAGATTCAATTGGCGCACAATACATTCCTGGGGAGATGGAAGGCTCTCATATGATAACAGAAGAAGCCTATACACCACATATTTTTGAAGTTACTTTAACAGGTAAAAAAGCCTTTGAAACAAAAGGAAAATGGGAAGTGAAAGGAATGTATATGGCAGGACCATTTATCAGTTATACGGTGGTTGATAAAACAAACAATCGCCTGATTGTTGTTGAAGGCCTAACCTATGCCCCTTCAATTAACAAACGTGATTATATGTTTGAACTGGAAGCTATTTTAAAGACACTTAAAATAGACTAAAAATCAGCAAATACCAATTTAATAATATCTACTACGCTATAAAATCCAAGTAAATTATAGGATATCCTTTAGCTCCTATTTTTAGCCCAACTATCACGTAGCGGCACTGTCCTATTGAATACTAAATGATCATTGGTTGAATCTTTATCGACACAAAAATACCCCAAGCGTTGAAATTGAAACCGATCTAAAATTTTCGCATTTTTTAAACTTGGTTCAACATACGCTCCAATAACTTGTAAAGAATCAGGGTTTAAAAATTCTTTAAAATCTTTGTCTTTGTGTCCGTGCGGAGATTCATCGGTGAACAATCTGTCATATACTCTTACTTCGGCTTTTATAGCGTGATTTATTGAAACCCAATGTAGTGTCCCTTTCACCCTTCGCTTGCTTGCCTCTGTACCGCTGCCGCTTCGACTATCTTCGTCATAAGTACAATGAATTTCAGTAACCTCTCCGTTTTCATCTTTTATGCAACTTTCGGCTTTGATGATATACGCGTTTTTTAGGCGAACTTCTTTGCCTAACTTCAATCGGAAGAATTTTTTGTTGGCTTCTTCTCTAAAATCTTCCTTTTCAATATACAATTCTCTGGTAAAAGGAACTTCTCTAAAACCGGCACTTTCATCTTCCTGATTGTTTTCAGCAGACAACCACTCAATTTGCCCTTCGGGATAATTGGTAATAACAAGTTTAACAGGATTTAAAACTGCCATAACGCGTGGCGCAGTTTTGTTTAAATCATCTTTTATACAGTGTTCTAATAAAGCTACATCTGTAATATTTTCACGTTTAGAAATTCCGGCAGTATCACTAAATGTTCTAATAGATGCCGGTGTGTAACCTCTTCTTCGCAATCCTGAAATTGTAGGCATTCGAGGGTCATCCCAACCCACAACAACACCTTCTTCAACCAATTGTAACAATTTACGCTTGCTCATCACGGTATAGCTTAAATTTCTACGCGCAAATTCACGTTGTTTAGGCCGTAATTTTGAAATATCATATACCTGTTCAACATACCAATCGTATAAATCTCTGTGACTTTTAAACTCTAAAGTACAAATCGAATGAGATATTTGTTCAATATAATCAGATTCACCGTGTGTCCAATCGTACATAGGGTAAATACACCAATCATTACCCGTTCTGTGATGGTGCTTTTTTAGAATTCTGTACATAATTGGATCTCGCATGTGCATGTTGGTATGTGCCATGTTGATTTTAGCACGTAAAACGTGTGAGCCTTCTTCAAATTCACCTTGCTTCATTTTTAAGAAAAGATTCAGGCTATCTTCAATAGCCCGATCCCTGTTTGGGCTGTTTGTTCCTGTTTCAGTAGGCGTTCCTTTTTGAATAGCCATTTGTTCAGAAGTCTGATTATCTACATAAGCCTTTCCTTCTTTTATTAGTTCAAGAGTCCAGTCAAACAATTGTTGAAAATAATCAGAAGAGTACAGTTCTTTATCCCAGTTAAAACCCAACCATTTAATATCTTGTTTAATAGCATCAACATATTCTTGTTCTTCTTTTGTTGGATTGGTATCGTCAAAACGTAAATTGACCGGAGCATTATAAGTCAAACCTAAACCAAAATTTAAACAAATAGATGCCGCATGACCAATATGCAAATACCCATTTGGTTCTGGTGGAAATCTAAAGCGTAGTTTATCTTTTGACAAACCAATAGCTTAATCTTCTTCAATGATTTGCTCAATAAAATTCAACGATCTTTTTTCTTCACTCATAATTACAAAACTAGTAAGCTGCAAAATTATGATTTTTTTTGGCAATGTAACCACAAATCGTATTGCGAATTAGTATATTTGATTAAAATAGAAATTATGGAGAACAAATCGTTAAATTATACCTGTCCTAAGTGCAAAAACCGCACTTATAAAACAGGTGAAATGAGGGCTACAGGAGGAATTTTATCTAAGATATTTGATGTCCAAACACAAAAATTCACTTCTGTTACTTGTGAAAGATGTAAATACACAGAATTTTATAAAGCATCGACTCAGGCATTAAGCAATATTTTCGACTTCTTTACAAATTAAAAATGGGAACCATTAAAATAAGAAATATTCGAGTATATGCATATCACGGATGTTTGATTGAGGAAGGAAAAATAGGCTCGGATTACCGTGTCGATTTAACTGTAAAAGCTGATTTGTCAAAGTCGGCGCAAACGGATAGATTATCAGACACTGTTGACTACGTTCACTTGAATAAGATTGTAAAAGAAGAGATGGCGGTTCGTTCTAAGTTATTGGAAGAGGTCGCCAAGCGTATTTTAAATAGAATTTTATTGGAGATACCAATTGTTAAAAAAGGAGTTGTTGCAGTTTCAAAATTAAACCCTCCAATTGGAGGCAATGTTGCTATGGTAACTATTGAAATGTCAAAAAGCAGGAATGTGAAGAAAGAAATCAGATAGTTTCTAACAGATAAGGTTAAAATCTGAAATTACTTGTTTTTACAAGAACTCACTTTACAATAAATAAAAAAACACTTGCCAACAAATTATAAATTATTAAATTTGCAGTGAATTATTGGCGTCGTGGCCGAGTGGCTAGGCTGGGCTCTGCAAAAGCTCCTACAGCGGTTCGAATCCGCTCGTCGCCTCGAGAAAAACCTACATTAATATGTGGGTTTTTTGATTTCTTTAACACATAGTTAGCTATAATTTCCCGTATCTTTGCACCGAGAAGTTTACAGTATGAATATTTACCCTATTGAAACAGGAAACTTTAAGTTAGATGGTGGCGGAATGTTTGGTGTGGTTCCTAAAGTTTTGTGGCAACGTACAAACCCTGCAGATAACAATAATTTGATTGACATGAGTATGCGATGCATGCTTATCGAAGATGGCAATAGACTTATTTTGATCGATACCGGAGTTGGTAACAAACAATCAGAAAAGTTTTTTAGCCATTATTTTTTATTTGGAGGATTTTCACTTGACAAATCCTTGGCTAAATATGGCTTTCATCGTGATGATATCACAGATGTGTTTTTAACCCACTTGCATTTTGATCATTGTGGAGGGAGCATACAATGGAATAAAGATCATACCGATTATGAACCGGCTTTTAAAAACGCAAAGTTTTGGTCTAATAAAAAACATTGGAAATGGGCTACGGAACCCAACCCAAGAGAAAAAGCATCATTCTTAAAAGAGAATATCAATCCTATTGAAGTAAGCGGTCAATTGAATTTTGTGAATTTGCCTTCAGACGATTTTGTTCAAAATTCAGCGGTTGGATTTGATATCTTATTTGCTGACGGACATACTGAAAAACAAATGATTCCGCAAATACAATACCAGGGGAAAACCGTGGTTTTTATGGCCGATTTGCTACCAACGGTTGGACATATACCATTACCTTATGTAATGGGTTATGACACGCGGCCATTATTAACTATGGATGAAAAAGCAACATTTTTAAGTAAAGCAGCTGATCATAATTATATATTGTTTTTAGAGCACGACGCAACAAATGAATTGTGTACCGTAAAACATACCGAAAAAGGAGTACGATTGAACCAAACATATAAATTTAACGAAGTATTTAATTAAATAATAAACAGAAAATGAGAATATTTAAAACAATATTTGTAGCAGCTCTTACAGCTGTTATTTTAGCAAGTTGTGGATCTGCCAAAAATATGGCAGTACCAACTATGGAGACTACTGTTTCAATGACAGTAAAAAAAGAAGTAATAAGTGACGAACAATTTAATCATTGGGCACATGCTTATTTAGCTACTGATACTATTCCGGGAATGAGTCTCGATAACGCGTATAAATTTTTAGAAGGGAAAACAGGACAAACGGTTATTGTGGGTGTTATTGATTCAGGAATTGATATTGAGCATGAAGATTTAAAGGATGTGCTTTGGACCAATATAAATGAAATTGCAGGAAATGGAATTGATGATGATAATAATGGGTACATTGATGATGTATACGGATGGAACTTTTTAGGAGGTAATGGTGCTGCAGCTCCCGAACAATTGGAAATCACACGTTTGGTTGCTAAAATGAAGCCTGAATTTGAAGGAAAAAGCTTAGATGATATTGGTGATGAAAAAAAAGCGAAATTTGAACAATATCAGAAATATGTAAAAGCGTATAAAGCCTCCGGATCCGGACATTTCAAACAATTAGAGGAATTAGAGCATTTGTCTAAAATTAAAGAAGTATTCGCAATAGTTAAAAACCATTTAGGTAAAGACAGTGTAACTATTGAAGATTTAAAAGCTATTAAATCAGAAGATAAAAAAATTCAATTGCTTGCAAGTGGTTTGTTAGAATTGATGAATGACGGATATGATGAAAATAAGATCTCAGGAATGTTAGATGTGCAAAAATTAGAAGATCTAAGGGAAAATACACATTATGATTTTGATTTTAACGGAAGAGCTATTGTAGGTGATCAGCCGGAAAACATTAACGATACAAAATATGGAAATGGATATGTTATAGGCTCTAAAGAAGAAGAATCGCACGGAACACATGTTGCAGGTATAATTTTAGCTTCTCGTAATAATGGAATTGGAATGAATGGTGTTGCGCATAATGCTAAACTAATGACTATAAGGGCGGTACCTGATGGAGATGAACGCGATAAAGATGTTGCTTTAGCCATAAGATATGCAGCGGATAATGGAGCGAAAGTTGTTAATATGAGCTTTGGGAAAAGTTTTTCACCAAACAGCGAATGGGTTTTTGACGCTATAAAATATGCAGAAGGAAAAGATGTTTTGTTGGTACACGCTTCCGGAAATGACGGAAAAGATATTGATGTAAGTAATAACTGGCCAAATGATTCAGCAGATAAAGTTACTGAAATAGCCGACAACGTATTAACAATTGGAGCAAGTAGCGTTAATTATAGTGAAAAATTACCTGCAGGATTTACAAACTACGGTCAAAAAAATGTAGATATTTATGCTCCAGGAGTGCGAATTTACTCTACTGTTCCAAAAGATAAATACGCCAAATACAGCGGTACTTCAATGGCTTCACCGGAAGTTGCAGGTGTTGCAGCATTGGTAAGATCCTATTATCCGGAATTATCGGCCAGTCAGGTAAAACATATTATTATGAATTCCGGTACCAAAATAAATATGGAAGTAACAAAACCATCAAAATCGAGAAGGGATGGACCAACTAAAATAAACTTCTCTAAATTATCAGTTTCAGGTAGCGTAATAAATGCATACAATGCATTGAAATTAGCCGAAAAAATGGTAAACATGATGTAGAACAATATAGTTTTCAATTAAAAAGGAGTACGATTGAACTAAACATATAAATTCAACAAAATATTTAATGAAACAATAAATAGAAGATGAGAATATTTAAAACAATATTTGTAACAGCTCTGGCGGCCATTACATTGGCAAGTTGTGGATCTGTCAAAAATATGGCGGTACCAACGATGGATACTGCTGTTTCAATAACAGCAAAAAAAGGTGCACTTAGTGAAGAACAATCTAAACATTGGGCACATGCTGATTTGGCTACCGATTCAATTCCAGGAATGAGTCTTGATAAAGCCTATAAGTTTTTGGAGGGAAAAAAAGGGGAAACAGTTATTGTGGCTGTAATTGATTCAGGGATTGATATTGAACATGAAGATTTGAAAGACGTTATCTGGACCAATGTAAATGAAATTGCAGGCAACGGAATAGATGATGATAAAAATGGTTATGTGGATGATATCCATGGCTGGAACTTTTTAGGAGGTAACGGTGTTGCTGCACCGGAACAATTGGAAATTACACGCCTTGTTGCTAAAATGAGGCCAAAATTTGAAGGAAAAACAATAGATGATATTAATGATGAGAAAAAAACGGAATTTGAAAAATATCAAAAATATATGAAGGCATATAAAGCCTCAGGATCTAGACATTTTCAAGAATTAGAGCAATTATCTAAAATTACCGAGATGTTCAAAACCATTAAAAAACATTTAGGAAAAGACAGTGTAACTATTGAAGATTTAAAGGCTGTAGAAACAGAAGACAAAGATTTGCAGGCATTGGTAGGGGGTTTAATAAGTTTGTCCAAACGAGGATACGGTGAAAAAGAAATCTCTAAACTGCTGGAAACTTCGAAAAAAAGTAAGCACTATGATTTCGATTTTGATGGTAGAGCAATAGTTGGGGACCAACCACAAAATATTAATGACACTAAGTACGGAAACGGAAATGTTATTGGTTCAAAGGAAGAGGAAATGCACGGGACACATGTTTCGGGTATAATTTTGGCTTCCCGTAATAACAGCATTGGGATGAATGGCGTTACTCATAATGCAAAATTGATGGCTATAAGAGCTGTCCCTGATGGAGATGAACGTGACAAGGATATTGCACTGGCAATAAGATATGCTGCAGACAATGGGGCTAAAGTAGTGAATATGAGTTTTGGGAAAAGTTTTTCTCCTAACCGTCACTGGGTATTTGAGGCTATAAAATATGCAGAAGAGAAAGACGTATTATTGGTGCATGGAACAGGAAATGACGGTAAGGATATTGATAATGGCAATAACTGGCCAAATGACTCAACGGATGAAATCAATGAAATTGCAGACAATTGGTTATCAGTGGGCGCAACAGGGTTTAATTATAACGAAAAATTGCCTGCATCTTTTTCGAACTATGGTCAAAAAAATACAGATATATTTGCTCCGGGAGTGGAAATTTATTCAGCAGAACCACAAGATAAATACGGAAAACATAGCGGAACTTCAATGGCTTCACCTGAGGTTGCAGGTGTTGCAGCTTTGGTGAGATCCTATTATCCTGAATTATCAGCTAGTCAGGTAAAACATATCATTATGAACTCCGGCATCAAAATAAATATGGAGGTAACAAAACCGTCGAAATCGAGAAGAGATGAACCAACTAAAGCAAGCTTCTCTAAATTATCAGTTTCAGGCAGCATAGTAAATGCGTACAATGCATTGGTTCTAGCTGATAAAATGGTAAACGGAAAATAATAAATTACAATTTTTTGTTAAAAAGCATTCCGGTTTTTGGAATGCTTTTTGATTTATAGAGATATGCCTATCTTGCAAATCAGAATTTATTTTGGATTGAAGACCCTTTATAAATGAATGTATTATTTATTGATGCATGGTTCTAAATTTGACTAAACAATGAAAAAACTCCTAACACTTGTAATTGTAATTTCATCAAGTATTGCGCTGTCACAGAATAATACTTCTTATTGGCAACAACATGTTGATTATACAATGGATGTTGATGTTGATGTAGAAAATTATCAATACAAAGGGACTCAACTGTTAGTGTATACAAACAATTCTCCTGATGTATTAAAAGAGGTTTTTTATCATTTATACTACAATGCATTTCAGCCGGGAAGCGAAATGGATGAGCGTCTGAAAGCGGTTATTGACCCTGATGCCAGGATGACCACAAATATTGGCACTGAAGACAATCCTATTTGGGAAAGTAGAATTGCCAAGTTAAAACCAAATGAGGTTGGCTATTTAAACGTATTGTCTCTAATTCAAAACGGGAAAGAGGTAAAATATTTCACCGAAGGCACCGTGATGAAGGTTGCATTGAACAAACCAATAAAACCAGGAGGAAAAGCAATCTTTGAGATGACTTTTGAAGGGCAATTGCCAGTGCATATTCGAAGAGCAGGTAGGAACAACCGTGATGGTGTGGCTCTTTCTATGGCGCAATGGTACCCAAAAATGGCTGAGTACGATTTTGAAGGCTGGCACGCACATCCATATATTGCACGAGAATTTTATGGTGTGTGGGGTAATTTTGATGTGACCATTCATATTGATAGGGACTATACTATTGGTAGTACAGGATATTTACAAAACCCACAGGAAATCGGTCATGGGTATGCAGACCATACTAAAAAACTCAATATTAAAAAAGGGAAAAAACTCTCCTGGCATTTTGTTGCTCCCAACGTACACGATTTTACCTGGGCGGCTGATCCAAAATATGTACACGATATTCGAAAAACAGCTAGCGGAACCGACTTGCATTTCTTTTATAAAAACACCTATAAATATAAAAAAGCATGGAAGGAAGTTCAACAGTATACTGAAAAAGCACTGAACTATTTTAACGAAGAGATTGGCCCTTATCCTTACAAACAATATTCTGTTATCCAAGGGGGTGATGGCGGTATGGAATACGCTATGTGTACTTTAATTGCCGGTGGAGAAAAACTGAATAGCCTTAGAGGTACTGTTTTTCATGAATTGGCTCATTCCTGGTTTCAACAAGTATTGGCAAACAACGAAAACAAACATTCATGGATGGATGAAGGATTTGCATCTTATTTTTCAGGTTTGGTATCTAATGAAATTTTTAATGATGGCATAAATAAACCATTAGCAGGGAATTATGACATCTATTATTATGCTGTAAAAAATGGTCTGAATGAACCATTGACCACACAAGCGGACAGATTCGATACCAATACGGCATTCGTAATAGGCAGTTACACAAAAGGAAGAATGTTCTTAAATCAATTAAATTATATCATTGGTGAAAAAAATGTTCAAAAGACTCTTAAAAAATATTATAGTGATTTCAAATTCAAGCATCCAACCCCCAATGATCTTAAACGTACTGCTGAAAAAGTGTCTGGGATTCAATTGGATTGGTATTTAAATGAATGGATTGAAACTACACATACCATTGACTATGCCATTGCAAAAGTTAAAGACAACTCAATTACATTAGCAAGACTTGGTCAAATGCCTATGCCACTTGATGTAACAGTTACTTATACAGATGGCACAACGGAGGATTTTAATATTCCGTTACGAATGATGTGGCGATCAAAACCAACAACTGCAGTGGTGCTAAAAAACTGGCCATGGACAAATCCATCCTATACGTTCAACACTACTAAAACAGTACGATCTGTAACCATAGACCCATTGGAATATATGGCTGATATTGACAAAAACAACAATTATTTTATTAAAAAATAACGTTAATAAAGAGCGATTGTTTGTTTTGATCTTGTTTATTCGGATAGAATATTTTTTATTCTTCTATTTAATGCTGTTATTTTATTTATTCCTTCTTTAACATTAAATCTTTAAACAATGATGTCTGTTCAATATAATTGGCATTTTTTGCATTTTTAGCCCATTTATGAGCTTGTTCAATTGTAAGAATAGCTGATTTCTCATCTCCTCTTTTAGCTTGAATTTTAGCTTTTAACAAACCATAACGAAAATTGTTCGGACTTTTTTCCAAGGAGGCATCGATCCAATGAAGAGCGTCATTTAAATCCTTTTTATTATTCAAGTAATACTGTGCTGCCTCGAAGTAGGTTCGGTGTGGTATTTTCTCAGGATGTTGTAAAAATTCAGACATTTGAAGGGCAATATACTTATCAACCTCAACCGATATTGGAATATTCACTAAGGTGTGCTCCCAGATTATTTGAAGATTTGAAGAGTTTGTTTTGAGATCGGTGAATTGCATGGTAAACGTTTCAGTGTATTGATTTAATTGCTGAGATTTTACTGTAAATCGAAAGACATCGTCTTCGGGTTTATAGGCATTACCAGCCAAACTCCTTAAGGTGATATTGGAATGAATTATGACTGTCCATTGTTCTAAACCGGGGATTGTATAAAGGGCATAAGTTCCTTTCTCAATAGAATTTCCACCAACAATAGCTGGCTCATGAAAAGTAATTTTTGTGGAAGAATTTGCGCCAGTACGCCAAAGTTTGTCATAGGGAACAAGTGCACCAAAAATTGTCCTGCCTTTAGCGGATGGCCTTGAATATTCTAATTGAATTTCTGTAAGGCCAATTTCTTGTGAAATCTTACTAATTGGACTTAAGGTTGGCGTGTTCAATCGCTGTCCAAAACTAAATGATGTCATTAAAAGGATACCGATAATAAGAAAAAAGTATTTCATGCTGCTTATAATTGTTTGTGATTTGTTAAGTTACAAAGAAATCAGGAAGAAGTAAGGTTGTATTCATCTTGTCCTCTTTCTTTTCTGCTGATTTATTGGATTTTAAAGGAATGTGATTGATTTGACAAGAATATTGGTCATCAAATTGTTATTTAATTTTTTTTGATATCTTTCGGCCTGCTAAACTAACTAAACACATGAAAAATTTTCCGAATGCCCTTGTCATTATGATTGGGTTTATTTTGTTCTCAACTATTTTAACCTACATTATTCCTCATGGAGAATACGAAAGAATTACCAACCAGGAAACTAATCAGGTAAGTGTTGTTCCTGATTCATATAAAGTAATTGAATCAGCACCGGTTTCTGTAGCTGAAACTTTTATGGCAATACCTGAAGGAATTATTTCAAGAGCTGATTTAATAGCATTGATATTGTTAATTGGGGGGAGCTTTTTCGTGATAGAAAAAACAGGGGCCTTAAAAGAAGGAATAGAATATTTAACGGTGGTTTTAAAAGGCAAGGAAGAAATTGCCCTGATTTTAGTTGCGTTGGTTTTTCTCACAGGAGGAGCCTTAAGTGGTCTTCAGGAAGAAATTATCGCCATGACGCCCGTGCTTTTGTATTTGTCATCGCGATTAGGATATAATGCTTTTGTGGCATTAGCGGTTAGTTATGGCGCAGCCATTTTGGGGGCAGCTTTCAGCCCTATCAATCCATTTGCTGTGGTTATTGCACAAAACGAAGCGAATTTAGAATTTTTATCCGGGAGCGAATATCGATTGATCATTTTGGCTATCGCTTTTATTGTATGGATGTTTATGGTAATTCGGTATGCAAATAAAAACCGCGTAATTAAGGAAGTCAAAGATATTAGTATCAACAGAAAACTGTCATTTAGAAGCGTCTTAATTCTTGCGTTGGTAGCCTTAGCATTTGTAATTTTGATAGTTGGAATGTTAAAATACAATTGGGGGTTCAATGAAATGTCAGCTGAGTTTTTTGTACTTGGAATTCTCGTAGGTTTAATAGGAAAATTAGGAGTAAACGGAACAAGTGAAGCTTATATTGAAGGATTTAAAGTAATGATATTTGCTGCAATGATCGTAGGCTTATCCAGCAGTATCTCCATTATATTGGAGCGAGGAATGGTTATTGACACTATAATCTATGGCCTTTTTACCCCAATGCAATATTTACCAAAAAGTTTATCGGCTATTTCAATGATGGTATCGCAGTCGTTTTTACATTTTGCAGTACCGAGTTATTCCGGTCAGGCTGTTTTAACCATGCCTATATTGGCGCCACTATCTGACTTAATAGGAATTTCAAGACAAGTCTGTGTGTTGGCTTATCAGTACGGAGCAGTTATGATGGATTTACTGGTACCAACTAATGGATCCCTAATGGCAGTTATTGCCATAGCAGGAATCTCATTCGATAAATGGTTCAAATTTGCCTTTAAATTATGCTTGGTAATTTTTGCAGTTGCTGCAATTGCAATTGTAATTGCTATTTATACAGGTTTCTAATGAGTGTTCAAGACCCATTTTACACGCCCGACCACACCGGTTTCCAATAAGACTTTTATCCCATGGGGGTGCGTTGAGGACCTCGTAAGAATTTTTTTTACGTTGCCTTTTGTAACTTGGCCCGTACGTTGATGCTGTTTTTGAACTACCTCAACCGTACTTCCAATGTGAATATTTTTTCTATGTCTGCCTTCTATCCTTTGGCCTTCCATAGTAATTGAATTTTAATCAATTGAATTGTTCTCAAATATAAACACTTCTTCAATGCTGAGCTTGAATATTTTTGAAATATCATAGGTTAATTTTAAAGGGAGTGTATATATCGGATTTATTCTACTTGTTCAATAACGGTATCAATATTCAAACTTTCTTTAGGAATAAATCCTTTAAGGATAAGAACAATACCAAAGATCATGAGTAATATACCCATTGACCGTTTAATTTTGTACGTAACGGAAGGTGTTAATTTCTTTTTAAGCTGCTTTGCGAGTACTATTTTACCAATATCAGTAATAAAATAACTAACTAAAATTACAGAGAAGTAGTTGAATATTTTTCCTGGGTCCATTTGTAAGTTTGAGCCTATAACCACAATCATTCCCAGCCAAAAGGCCAATACCCCTATATTGATAAAATTGAGTAAAAACCCTTTAAAAAACAGCATCAAATAATTGGTTTTCTCGGGAAGAACCATGGTATCGTCCTGACTCAAATTTTTCTGACTTTTATCCAGGTATATAATAATTCCATATAATAACAGAATCAATCCTCCAATATAAAATAAACGAGGGTCATCCTTAATTCTTTCCAGAATGCTTTTACTTCCGTAATAAGCAATTAAAATAAATACAACATCACTCATAACAACACCTAAATCAAAAACTATTGCAGCTCGGGCACCTTTAATTATACTCGTTTGGATGAGCATAAAAAAAACAGGTCCAATCATAAAGGCTAGAAAAAACCCGATAAGTACTGCGTCTTTTATTTGATTAAATTCCATAATAGGATAATAATGCGTGAAAATACTTAATTTTATTAAACATCATCGTAATCAATGGTGATTTTTTTGTGTTGTTGGATGTGCCTGACAAGTCAAAATAAAACCATCGTTAACTTCTTCATCAGTTAAAATGGAATTTTTATCCATGACGGCACTTCCTGCAGTAATTTTTGCTAAACAACTGCCGCAAATTCCACCCTGACATGAGTGTGGAGCATCAATACCTTCTTTTAAGGCTGAAGACAATATCGTTGCCGAAACATCCATCATAAAAGTTGTTTCTTCTTCGTCAACAATTACCGTAACTTCACTTGTACCTTCAAAAGTTGAAGTAGCTTCGTTTTCAGAAGAAACAGGAGTAGTAAACAGTTCAAAATGAATATCATTTTCGCCAAAATCATTTTCGATCAAAGTTTTTTTAGCGGTATCAATCATAGTTTCAGGTCCACACAAAAAAGCGGTGTCAAAAGCAATTTCTTTGAATTTGTTTTTAGTTATAAAATTAATATTTCCTTTGTCAATTCTACCATAAATAGCATTTTCAATTTTTTCTCTGCTAAATACATATTGAATATGAAATTGCGCGGGAAACTTATTTTTTAAGGCATCAAGCTCACTTTTGAAAATAGAATCAACTTCTGTTCTATTCCCATAAATAAGTAAAAATGAACTATTGGGTTCTTCCAGTAACACGGCTTTTATCATAGCCATAACAGGTGTAATACCACTTCCTGCTGCAATACCTAAATAATTTCTTCTGTCATTTTTTGAAACATTCAATAAAAATTTTCCTTCAGGTTTTGAAACTTCCAAGACATCACCTTGTTTTAAAAGTGTCGTTGCAAAAACGGAAAACATTCCATTCTTAACCGATTTAACAGCAATTCGTAATTCCCCACTTGTTGGAGCTGAACAAATGGAGTAAGCTCTGCGAATTTCTACTTCGGAAAATTTCTTTTTAAGTGTGATATATTGGCCCGCTATAAATTTGAAATCATCGGAAAGTTCATGAGGGATATCAAAAACGATAGAAACTGTATTTGCCGTTTCCTTTTTTATCTGTTTTACGCTAAGTAGATGAAATTTTGACATTTGATTATGTTAAAGGACAAAAGTAAATAAACTTTATCTAATTAAATTTTAAAAAGCTTTACATTTACCTGTAACATTTGAAAAGATTTTTGCACTTATATAAAAAGAACAATCTAAATGATCAGACAGTTTATAAATTTTGAATGGAAGCAGTTTTTTCGTTCTTCATATTGGCAAAAAAGCATTGCAATAAACATATTAATGGCTTTTTTGGCTTTGTACTTTATTTTAATTTTTTTGTTATTGGGAATTGCACTGTATCCAATTCTTAAAAAACAATTTCCGGAAGAAGACCCATTGATTATTTTAAACGGATTTTTATTTTATTGGTTTTTGGGCGATTTGTTAATGCGCTTTTTCCTGCAAAAATTACCGGTAATGAATATCAAACCATTGCTAATTATACCCATAAAACGAAGTAAAATATTGCATTATGTTCTGGGAAAATCTTCCATTTCCTTTTTTAATTTTTTGCCACTGTTTGCGGTCATTCCGTTTGGAATAATTTTGCTTTTTGAAGATTACAATATAACAACAACTGTAGTTTGGGTTATTTTAATGATAGTTTGCACGCAAATCATCAATTTTTTAAATTTTATCATTGAAGCAAAATCAGCCGAATCCGAATTGTCGTTTTTACCAATTATTTTGACCACATCAGCCTTATTTTCGTTGGATTATTTTGAAATAGTTTCTTTTTCAACCTTGCTTTCGGAGGGAATAAATGGTATTACTGCAAACCCAGTTATGTTGTTCGTCCCTGTCGCAATTTTAGCGATACTTTATTACATGAATTATAGTAGTTTGAGACAGAAATTATATGTTGACGGTTCCCTGAAAGCAAAAGCTCAAATCGCAACAACCACAGATATGGCCTGGACACGCAGGTTTGGTGATATTGCCCCTTTTTTACAACTGGATTTAAAATTGATATGGAGAAATAAACGCCCAAGATCTTCCATCTTTATTTTAGTACTTGGTTTGTTGTATGGCTTAATCTTTTATCCAAATCCTAATTTTAAAGAAATAGTTCCAATGTTCATATTTGTCGGAGTATTTGTAACGGGTATTTTTATGATCAATTTTGGTCAGTTTATCCCGGCATGGGACAGTGGTTATTATAAATTATTAATGAGTCAGAATATTAAATACAAGCAATATTTAAACTCAAAATTTTCATTGATGTTTATGAGTGCAATTTTAATGTTTGTTTTGAGCATACCGTATGTTTATTTTGGATGGAAAATATTAGTAATTCATTTTGCCGCAATGATATATAATATTGGGGTGAATACTCATGTTTTATTATATGGAGGATCATTCAATCGAAAAAAAATAGATTTGACCCAGCGCGCAGTATTTAACTATCAGGGTACCGGAGCAGTTCAGTGGATTATTGGTTTTCCGTTACTGGCATTCCCAATCTTATTCTTTTATTTGCCATATAAATTTATTGGTTTTGAAGCCGGAATTGCAACACTTATTATTTTAGGAATTATAGGAATTGCACTACATCAAAAATTAATGAATTTAATAACAAATAAGTATTTGAAATCGAAGCATAAAATGATTAGTGCTTTCGACCAAAACAATTAACATATTAAAAAAAGAACATTAAAAACAATGATAATAACAACAGAACTTTCAAAAAAATACGGTGGGAACACTGTTTTAAATATACCCTTATTAGAAATTCCAAAAGGACAGGTCTTTGGATTGGTTGGAAACAATGGTGCTGGTAAAACAACCTATTTTAATTTATTGTTGGACCTTATAAGCCCAACAACAGGAAACATTGTTAACAATGAAATCCAAGTAAATAAAAGTGAAGATTGGAAGCCATTTACTGCTGCTTATATTGATGAAAGTTTTTTAATTGGATATTTAACCCCGGAAGAATATTTTTCTTTCATTGGAGAACTACGGGGAATGAATAAAGCGGATATTGATGCATTTTTAGATAGGTTTAAAGAAATTTTTAATGATGAGATTTTAGGAAAGAAAAAATACTTAAGAGATCTGTCAAAAGGGAATCAGAAAAAGGCCGGGATTGTTGCGGCATTAATGGGAGATCCTGAAGTAATTGTTATGGATGAACCTTTTGCAAATCTGGACCCAACTACTCAAATCCGACTTAAAAAATTACTTAGAGACTTAACACAAAACAGCAATGCTACAGTTTTAATTTCCAGTCATGATTTAGGACATGTGACTGAAGTATGTGAACGAATTGTGGTTTTAGAGAAGGGCGATATTGTAAAAGACATCAAAACTTCTAAAGAAACACTGAAAGAATTAGAGGCGTATTTTTCAGTATAACAGAATTAAATAAGCATAATTTTGTATTTTTACACCCCTTTAACAATAAAAACAGCGGTAAATAAGTTAAAAGGGAAATAAATATCGATTTCTTTTGAAAAATAAGGTTGTAATATTTGCGAGTATTTTATTGATTCTTTTTGTTGTTGGGTGTTCAACCAAGAAAGACGCTTTTCTGAACAGAAGTTACCACGCCGTTTCCACAAAATACAATGTACTTTATAACGGAAATGAAGCCTTGCGTATAGGATTGCAAGAACTGAATTCCAATTATGAAGAAAACTACTGGGAACGACTGCCAATAGAACCGTTAAAAATTGATAAAATATTATCTCCTGGTATGTCTCCTGACATGGATAATTCTCCAAAAGAGTTTGAAAAAGCTGAAGAAAAAGCTGTAAAAGCAATTCAAAAGCACTCAATGGTGATAGTAAGACAAGAACGCAACAGTCAAATTGATGATGCGTATTTGTTATTAGGGAAGGCACGTTATTATTCAAAAAGATTCGTACCTGCTTTGGAAGCCTTCCATTTTGTAATTATAAATTACCCAAATGCCAATTTAATCAACGAAACGAAGATTTGGCAATCAAAAACCTACATTCGTTTACAAAACGAAGAACAGGCTGTAGAAAACTTAAGTTTTTTATTAAAAGACGAAGAGTCTCTTGATAATAATATCAAAGAAGATGCACATACTGCTATTGCGATGGCCTATACTCAAATGGGAAAAACACAACAAGTCATCAATCATTTAAATAAGGCAGTGGCTACAGATAACAATAAAGAACAAACGGCAAGAAATTTATTTATCCTGGGTCAAATTTACAGAGAGCAAAAATTTATAGACTCATCAAATATAGCATTTCAAAAAATAATTGACCTTAAAAAGGTACTTTACAAATACAAAATTCATGCGCAAATTGAAAAAGCGAAAAATATTACCACTAAAGAAGATGCGGCCAATACAATTACCGAATTGATTAAATTGGTAAAAGACAGAGATAACAGGCCCTATTTAGATGAGCTGTATTATCATTTAGGACTTATAGAAATGTCTCAAAATTCGGATATAGGAATTGAATATTTTAAAAAATCTTTGAAAGCTACTACCAGCAGAAACTTTCAAAAGGAGTTAACGTACGAAGCTCTTGGGAATTTGCATTTTGATAGGGCTGAATTTTTAAAAGCGGGTTCTTTTTATGACAGTATATTGCAAATCACCTATGATGACAACACGAAGCGTATTCGCCGTTTAATTAGAAGACGGAATAATTTAAATGAAGTTATTTTATACGAAAATATTGTAAAAACCAACGATAGTATACTGGAGCTTATTACAATGAGTGAAGATGAACAGATTTCTTTTTTCGTTTCCCATATTGAAAAATTAAAAGCTGAAGACGAAAAACAACAGCAAATTTCAAATGCGGGTTCTGGAGTTTTAAATTCCGGCGGAACGAGTATAAATGAAAATAAAAATTTAGGGAAATGGTATTTTTATAATGTGCAGACTGTTGGATTTGGGGAACAGGAATTTAAACGTATTTGGGGAAATCGACCACTGGAAGATAACTGGAGGCTGAGTGATAAATCACAAATAAGTTTAGGAAGAACCAACACAACAATTACTCAAATTAATAGACAAATAGATAATTCAAAGAAATATGAACTTTCTTATTATTTAGATAATATCCCTAAAGGAAAAAATAAGATTGATACAATTAGAAGTGATCGGAATAACGCCTATTATAAATTAGGCCTAATTTATAAAGAACAGTTCAAGGAATTAGATTTAGCAATAAGTAAATTGGAGAAACTGCTAACTTTTAATCCGGAATCTGAAATTTTACTCCCTGCAAAATATCATTTATATAAAATATATAGGAGTCAAAACAGTGATAAAGCAAATCCTCTTAAAAACGATATTGTTACTAATTATACGGATTCAAAATATGCTAAAATTATTTTAAACCCAAGTGAAGTCATAAATGAAGCCGGTCGTAATTTGCCTGAAAAAGAATATACCGCTATTTTTTACGAATATAAAGATGAAAAGTTTGAAAGTGTTATTGAAAAATCTACCATTGCAATCAGTAAATTTGAAGGACAAGCAATTGTTCCTAAATTTGAATTATTAAAAGCGTATGCCATTGGTAAAAAAGAAGGTTTGGCTGCTTTTAAACAAGCGTTGGATTTTGTTGTTATGAACTATCCAAATACAGAAGAAGGTAAAAAGGCACAAGATGTAATAACCACAATTAAATCAAAAAATTAATCCAACCCTAAATAAATAAACAAGATTATGTTTTCAGAAAAAAAAGAGAAACAACCACAAGTTTTAGAACGAAATATAATAGGGAAAAACACCTCAATTATTGGGGATGTTATTTCGGAAGGTGATTTTAGAATCGATGGTAAAATTGAAGGAACCATAAAAACATCAGGAAGGGTTGTTATTGGAAAGTCAGGAATCGCTATTGGAAAAGTAGAATGTAATAACGCAGATATTGAAGGAAAATTTTCAGGAGAATTAATTGTCAACAGCCTACTAACACTAAAGGCTACTGCAAAAATTTCTGGAGATGTTGTAATTAGTCAATTATCTGTTGAACCAGGAGCAGAATTCAATGCAACATGCGCCATGAAAGGATCGGTTAAGGAATTAAAAAATGAACAAACCACAAAAGAAAAAACAGCTTCCTAACTATACACGTTTTTCCGGGATTGCATTTCAAATGGCGGCAACTATTTTTGTAGGTACTTACGTTGGTGTAAAGCTCGACGAAAAATTTCCTAACAAGTATAGCATGTACACTCTTATATTTTCATTGGTTTTTGTGTTGGCATCGCTATACAATGTTATTAAACAAATTTCAAATATTTCAAAAAACAATGATGAATAAAAACACGATGAAAACGACTAGTTTTGGTAAATTTTTTTTGTTTCTCGCGATTATAACAGTTATTTTATTTTCAATTCAGTATTATATTGTTACAAAATTCCTTGGTTCTACGGAATTTTACTTTAAAACATGGCAAATATATGTGTTTCATTTTGCTACGGTTGCAGCATTAATTTTCTTCTTGTTACACAGAAACAGGGTAAGCCCTGAAAAGACCTTTAATACTTTCGTAATTCTAAGTGGCTTAAAAATGCTGTCTGTAATTGTATTTCTATCTCCTTTATTTATTACAAAAGCGGCCTCTTCCAAGCAAACCGTAATTGCTTTTTTTATTCCTTATTTCATATATCTTTTCTTTGAAATATGGTTTTCCCTGCAATTATTAGACGGGGATAAATCCACGTAAAATTCGTTTAAATTTCTTCTCCTTTTTTTAGATTTTTAAAGAGTTTGATATTTCAAAATATTATGTACATTTGCAACTGAAAAAATAGCCGTTGAAATTTCATTGAAAATCAAACCTATGATAGCAAAAAAATCTATCAAAAACACTTTACTCATAGCCCTGTTGATGCTGCCTTTTTTCGGGATGTTAACAGCTCAAGAACATCAAGAAAAAACCCCAAAAGAAGAAAAAGAATTTGATGTGACAAAAATGATATTGCATCATGTTGGAGATTCACATAGTTTTCATATTTTAACCTGGAAAGGACACGATGTTTCAATTTCGCTACCTGTAATTTTATGGACTGATAAAGGGTTGGTCACCTTTTCATCGAGTAGATTCCATCACGATGATGCAGGTGAAGTAGCAGTTGAAATAAAGGATCAGAAATTTGTAAAATTTCACGAAAAAATTTACTATGCAAGTAATTCTGCTGACGAACATGGAGCCTTGGTTTCATTAGATTCAGAACATCATCCAACCAATGTGAGACCATTGGATTTTTCCATTACAAAAAATGTTTTTTCAATGTTTTTATCATTGATCGTATTAACATTGCTGTTCATTGCAATGGCACGTTCGTATAAAAAATCGGAAAAAAACGTACCCAAGGGAATCGCAAAATTTTTAGAGCCAATAGTCATTTTTATCAGAGATGAAATAGCCATACCTAACATTGGAGAAAAGAAGTATGTAAAATACATGCCGTATTTATTAACACTGTTTTTCTTTATTTGGGTTAACAATATTTTTGGGTTGATTCCTTTTTTCCCATTTAGTGCAAATTTAAGTGGAAATATAGCCTTTACATTATCATTGGCTCTGATAACCTTTATTATAACATTATTTAGTAGTAAAAAGAATTACTGGAAACACATGTTGTGGATGCCGGGAGTTCCTGTATATATGAAATTATTTTTAGCACCAATTGAGCTTATTGGAATGTTTATTAAACCAATTGCTTTAATGATACGTTTGTTTGCTAATATTACAGCAGGACATGTTATTGTGCTAAGCCTTATATCTCTTATATTTATTTTGGGAACGGTATGGGTTTCACCAGCCTCAGTTTTATTTTCAGTATTTATTACTGTTATTGAAGTGTTGGTTGTTGCCATTCAGGCGTATATATTTACCATGCTTTCAGCTCTTTATTTTGGGCAGGCATTAGAAGAAGAACATTAATTAATTTTTAAATATTTTATCCTTATGGAAAATTTAGATTTTGGCGCATTTGCCGCTATTGGTGCAGGACTTGCCGCTATTGGCGGAGGAATTGGAATTGGAAAAATTGGTGGGTCTGCCATGGAAGCAATGGCTCGTCAACCAGAAATGCAGGGGAAATTACAAGGATCAGCAATTGTATTGATTGCCTTTATTGAGGCTGTTGCTCTTTTTGCAGTAGTTGTATCATTTCTTGCAACCTAAAAAAACAAGGTACAACGGTTGGTTGTACCTTATTTTTTTAAATTAATTTTAAAACAATAATATTATGGAATTAGTTACTCCCGAAATCGGACTTATATTTTGGTCAACAATATCATTTTTACTGTTGCTTTTCATTTTACGTAAATTCGCGTGGAAACCAATTTTAACGGCAGTTAGTGATCGTGAAGAGGGTATAAAAAATGCATTGGCAACGGCTGAAAATGCACGCAAAGAAATTCAAAACCTTACTGCTGATAACGAGCGTATTCTAAAAGAAGCTAGAACAGAAAGAGACGGCTTGCTAAAAGAAGCACGTGAGATCAAGGAAAATATTATTTCAGAAGCTAAGGATGAAGCACAAAAACAAGCTGAAAAAGTAATTGAACAGGCAAAAGCAACGATTCGCGCCGAAAAACACGCGGCTATTGCAGATTTGAAAAATCAAGTCGCAGAATTGTCTATTGGTATTGCTGAAAAAGTAGTTCGCCAAGAGCTTTCTGATAAAAACAAACAAATTGAACTTGTTGAAAAGATGTTGAAAGAAGTTACGATTAACTAGTAGAATTTAAAAATGAGTGGGATTAAAGCAGCCATAAGATACGCGAAAGCAGTAGTAAATTTTGCAAAAGAACAAGGCAAATCAGAAGCAGTATATGAAGATATGGTCCTTGTGGCATCGACCATTAAGGAAAATAAAGATTTGCAGATAATGTTGAACAGTCCGGTCATTAAGCCAGAGCATAAAAAGAATGTGCTAACAGAAATTTTCGGAAAACATTCAACTAATATTACTGCTGGGCTAATAGATTTGCTGATCAGTAATAAAAGACTGGTAATATTTGGGGAGGTTGCAAAACAATACACAATTCTTTATGATTACTTAATAGGAAAAGAAATTGCAATGGTAACTTCTGCCATTCCTTTAACGGATGAAATGAATAAAAAGGTATTGACCAAAGTAAAAGAAATTACAGGAAAAGAAGCGACAATAGAAAATATTGTGAACTCAGACATAATAGGTGGATTTATACTTCGTATAGGTGATATTCAATACGATGCGAGTATCGCCAACAAATTAAAAGTCTTAAAAAGACAATTTGATAATGAGAGTTACATTTAAAACTGTAACCAAATTAAATTAGAATTTTTTTTATAATAAATAAATAAAAATGGCATCAATGAAACCGGCTGAAGTATCAGCAATTTTAAAACCACAGTTAACGGGATTTGAATCAACAGCTTCATTGGACGAAGTAGGAACGGTATTGCAAGTAGGTGATGGTATTGCACGTATATACGGATTGGAAAATGTACAGTATGGTGGATTAGTTGAGTTTGAAAATGGACTGGAAGGAATCGTATTGAACCTGGAAGAAG
>PVMS01104340.1_pt1 | contig 42209 bp, 39 predicted proteins | sample 1853461 | NCBI WGS metagenome assembly PVMS01 (sample SAMN08582032, study PRJNA380276) | Marine sediment metagenome, whole genome shotgun sequencing project. | isolation source: ocean sediment barecode stripped | collected 2017
CGACGTGAATGTTTACGGCGTCTACCGCGTCACACAGGCGTTCGCACCGCTGATCATCGAGGCGAAAGGCCGCATCACGACCATCGGATCCATTTCCGGAATTTTGTCCGGGACGTTTTTCGGTCACTACAGCATGAGCAAACACGCCATTGAGGCCTATACCGATTCGCTCGCAGGCGAAATGGAGCGTTTTGATGTCCAGGTGAGTGTTATCGAGCCAGGCAACTACGAATCGGATATCAGCAAAAGTGCGATAAGACGCATATCGGAAAAAGAGTACGCGAGAGAGGGATCACCATTTGCCGAGGACTTCAAACGCATGCTGGATCGCCCATCAGATCGAAGTCAGTACAAAGCGCCCGACGAAGTTGCGGAAGCGGCTTTGCACGCATTGTTTGACGAGAAACCCTACCGGCGCTACATGGTCGTTCCGGAGGAGAAAGAAGCCGGCTGGACCATCGGCAAGGCGATCCAGGAGCTGGTGCAGCTCAACGAGTACCAGGCGTATTCGTACTCCCGGGAAGAGCTGATCGCAATGTTGGATGCGGCGATGAACCCGGCAAAGGAATAGCAATATGATCGAGGGGATACCGATGAAAGCAATACTCCGCATAGCCAGCCTGGCGATTGTGCTGCTGGCCACCGTTAACGTCAGTCTTGCCGAATCAAGCTCGACGGGCGCTAATGCGCAAAAAGCCATACTGGTAACCGGGGCCAGTACCGGCATCGGTCGCAAGATCACCGAGGTTTTAGCCGCCAATGGTTATTTCGTCTATGCCGGCGCTCGCAAACAGCGCGATCTCGATGCCCTGAATGAAATCGAGAACGTGCAGGCGATTCGGCTGGACGTGACGATCCCGGAAGAGATCGATGCGGCAGTGGAGACCGTTCGAATGGGTGGCCGCGGTCTTTACGGACTCGTCAATAACGCAGGCGTTGGTGGCAGTGGTGGCCCGCTGATCGAATTCGACGTTGCAGACGCCCAATGGTTATTTGATGTCAATGTGTTTGGTGTCCAACGAGTGACCAATGCGTTTGCGCGGCTGATCATCGAAGACAGAGGCCGAATAACCACCATAGGTTCAATCGGTGGGATCGTATCCGGCGCTTTCTGGGGCCCGTACAGCATGAGCAAACATGCGATTGAGGCCTATACAGACGCGCTGGCTGCGGAAATGGTGCAATTCGACGTCCAGGTGAGCGTCATAGAGCCGGGCCGTTATAACTCTGACTTCGGCAAGAACATCCGTCTGCGGTACGGGGAATTGACCGACGCACAGCGGGAGTCGCCCTATGCCGAGTACTACGAGCGCCGATTGGAAAGCACGAGCGACAGAGCCAAGTACAAGGATCCGGACGAGGTTGCGGAGGCGACTTTGCACGCGCTGTTCGACGACAATCCCAAGCATCGCTATATGGTCGTGCCCAATCTCGAGGAGGCAGGCTGGACGATCAGTTTCGCCATTAAGGAATTGGTACAGCTAAACGAAGGACAACAATACTCGTACAGCCGCGAAGAACTGATTGTGATGCTGGATGAGGCGATGAATCCGGGAGGTAAATAACACTCGTAGGAGCGGCTTCCAGCCGCAATTAAGCAATTCGCGGCTGGAAGCCGCTCCTACGGAGTGTATCAGGATGCTTCGGTGAACGACTGCACTACCCGCGTCCAGGCTCTTGCCACGTTGTCCCGGTTATAGCCGCCGCCGCCGGTGCCAACAATGCGCCCCTGGCAGTGCTTGTCCGCCAGCGCGCACAATCGTGCGGCTGCCTTGGCGTGTGCTTCCTCGGTGAAGCAAAGATGCGTGATCGGATCGCCTTCGAGACTGTCTGCGCCGCACTGAAATATGATGAACTCCGGTTTCGCATGATCAAGAAAGGCCTCAACTCTTGCCCATGCTTCGTCAAAATCACTGTCGACCGCGCCCGGCTTCAGCGGAATGTTTAGTTTGGTCCCCCTCGCTTTGCCCCTGCCTGTTTCTTCCGCGGCGCCCGTCCCCGGATACAGGTAGCGACCGTCTTCGTGCAGATCAGCAAAAATAAGATCGGGGTCGTCTTCGAAGCCATAGAAGACGCCGTCACCATGATGCGCATCGATATCGACATACGCAATGCGGGTAAGGCCATGCTGGTTGCGCAGATACTCGACAGCAATGGCGCAGTCGTTGAATACACAGAAGCCGGCCGCACTGTCGCGCGCCGCGTGATGCAACCCGGCAATGGGCACGAATGCGCGCCTGGTTTTTCCGGCCATTACTGCGTCAACTGCCGCCAGCGTGGTACCGACAACGTCGGAAGCGGTGTCGTAGATACCTGGAAAAGCCGGCGTATCGCCGCCGTCAAGATACCCGCGACCCTCCTGCGACATGCGTGAGACCTTGTCGATATAGTCGGGAGTGTGAAAGAGCGCCAGCTCATCGACCGACGCGCGCCGGGTCTCCTGGTACTCCAGCCGGTCACCCAGGCCTGCATTGCCGAGCTCATTGTGAAAAACATCGTGTCGGTCGACGCCGAACGGATGTTCGTCGCCGAACCCGTAGCGGGCGAGTGCTTCGCCTTTATAAACGTATACCGGTTTGGTGCTCACTCAGCTTTTATCCGTTGATGTTTTCTATTTGCGCAGCATACCGGATAATGCGCCCATCATTTGCTCACCACAGAATTAACGGACTCCATGGCTCAATATATTTACACAATGAATCGCGTCGCCAGGATGGTGCCGCCGAAGCGCTTCATCCTTCACGATATTTCCCTCAGTTTTTACCCCGGCGCCAAGATAGGTGTTCTTGGGCTGAACGGGTCAGGTAAATCAACCTTGTTGCGCATCATGGCCGGGATTGACAAGGACTTCGATGGCGAAGCTCGACCGCAGCCCGGCATCAAAATCGGCTATTTGCCACAGGAACCGGAGCTCGACGAGTCCAGGGATGTCCGCGGCAACGTCGAAGATGGTGTTGCAGAGACAAAAGCACTGCTTGACCGGTTCAACGAAATCAGCGACCGGTTTGCCGAGCCCATGGACGACGACGAAATGACGACGTTGCTCGAGGAACAGGGCAAGCTCCAGGACGCCATCGACTCAGCCGGTGCCTGGGAACTCGATCGCAAGCTCGAAATGGCAGCCGATGCCCTTCGCCTGCCGCCGTGGGACGCAGACATCGGCCATCTGTCCGGTGGTGAAAAAAGGCGCGTTGCACTTTGCCGGCTGCTTTTGTCTGAGCCAGACATGCTGTTGCTCGACGAACCGACCAACCACCTCGATGCGGAATCCGTGGCGTGGCTGGAACGATTCCTCGAGGAGTATCCGGGCACGGTAATCGCGGTTACTCATGACCGTTACTTCCTGGACAATGTTGCAGGCTGGATTCTCGAGCTCGATCGTGGGTACGGCATCCCGTGGGAAGGAAATTATTCCTCGTGGCTGGAACAGAAACAGAACCGCCTCTCGCAGGAAGAGTCAACCGAAAAAGCGCGACAGAAAGCGATGAAGTCCGAGCTCGAATGGGTGCGCTCGAATCCGAAAGGACGGCAGGCAAAATCCAAAGCGCGACTCAAGCAGTTCGCGGAACTTTCCTCAGCCAGTTACCAGCAACGTAACGAAACCAACGAAATATACATTCCGCCCGGACCGCGACTGGGCGATCTCGTTATCGAAGTCACGGATCTGCACAAGGGTTTCGAAGACAAGCTGCTGATGGACGGGCTGAGTTTCACTCTGCCGCCGGGCGGAATCGTTGGGATCATCGGCCCCAACGGCGCCGGCAAGACAACCTTGTTTCGTATGATCACCGGCACCGAGCAGCCTGATTCGGGCACCATTCGGCTTGGAGAAAGCGTACAGCTTGCGAGTGTCGACCAGTCTCGCGACAGCCTGGATGACAACAAAACGGTATGGGAGGAAATTTCCGGCGGCCAGGACCTGATCGAGGTCGGCAAGTATGAAACTCCATCTCGTGCCTACGTCGGCCGGTTCAACTTCCGCGGTGGCGATCAACAGAAAAAGATCGGCGTACTGTCCGGGGGTGAACGGAACCGCGTCCACCTTGCGAAAATGTTGCGTGCCGGTGGTAACCTGTTGTTGCTTGACGAACCAACCAACGATCTTGATGTGGAAACACTGCGCGCACTTGAAGAGGCGTTGCTCGAGTTTCCAGGATGCGCCGTGGTCATCTCGCATGATCGATGGTTCCTCGACCGTATCGCGACGCATATTCTCGCATTCGAGGGCGACAGCCAGGTCACCTGGTTCGCCGGCAATTACGCGGACTATGAAGAAGATCGCAAACGTCGCCTTGGCGCAGACGCGATACAGCCGCATCGCATCAAGTACAAGCGATTGAACGCCTGATGGAAATGCTGATCGGAAGTGTCGTCGTTTTCGGATTTCTTTCGATCTTTTTTCTTGCACGAACCATTCGTAATGCTCGCCGCGGCCGACTGATTCGCGCCAGCGGCGCCCTTCTGAGCTGGGTAACATCGCTTGCAGTTGCGGCACTCGCGGTACTGTTGCTTTTCAGTTATTACAGTTATGGCCGGCTGACTGCCGAACAGGTCATTTCCACGATCGAATTTCGCAGCATTGCGCCGGATACCTATCGGGCGCGCCTGATGATCGAGGGCCGGATAGACCAGCTCTTCGAACTACACGGTGACGAATGGCAAATGGATGCGCGAATCGTCAACTGGACACCGCCGGCGACCATTCTCGGACTGGAACCAATTTATCGATTGGAACGACTCAGCGGCCGCTACTCCGAAATCGAGCGGGAGCGGTCCGAACCACGCAGTGTTCACGCGCTAAGCAAAGAACAGGCAATCGATGTCTGGGCAGTGGCACGTCGCTTCCCGATTCTGATGCCCGGAATCGATGCCTACTACGGTACCGCCACGTATGTGCCGATGGCCGACGGCGCGCGCTTCGAGGTCAGCCTGACCCGGGATGCCATTGTCGCCAGGCCCATCAACGACCGGGCGCGAGATGCGGTTGGAAACTGGGAAACCAAGGCGCAGTAAGCCAGTCCAAGATTATGTCCAACAATGAAGGGTGCATGGCAAACTGAGGATATACTGAGGTAGCACTAAGGGTCGCATTCATAAGCGCCCGGTGCCGGAGCAAAATGCCAATAACGATAGAGCGAATGAAGGGCTTACAGCAGGAGAGCGACGAGCAATTCGGCCTCGAGTGTCCCTATTGCGGCGTCTATGCGCATTTGACAGCGCAATCCGTACCCGATGCCACCAGTTTGCTGAAAACCCGGCCAAAACACATTGGTCTCGTCTATCAGTGCGACGCCTGTAATGCGCCCGTCTTCCTGCGCTTCGCGGTGAAGCAATACTCGGAAGACAAGGTCGAGCTCTACCAGAATTTTATCGAGCTTGAACGACCGAAGGAACGTTTCGCATTTTCGTATTTGCCGAAGCACACGGAGTTCTGTTTCGCGAAGCGCTGACCTGTTATTCGAACAATAGCTTCAATGCCTTTGCATCAATGTGCCGACGTTCCGCAAAGAGCGCATTCCGGGCACTCGGCGAAGGCGGAAAACTGCGTGCCTTCGATGACGCGATGGTGGCGCAGGACATCGCGGAAATCGATGACGAAAGTTTCGACCCCATCAAGAAAGTGTTGTTCGATACGGGCGATGAAGAGACATTGCCGGTGCTCAACAGGGCACAGGCCGGCGTATTGCTGGAAGTACTGAAGGACATGTTTTACCAGTCCTTCGTTCGCCGTGGAAAACTGACGCGCGCGATCAAAGTGCGCAGGCTTTTCGTACAGGATGGCAGCGGCGGACTAAGACCGACGGCGTGATCGGGGGGATCGCGGCTGGAAGCCGCTCCTACGGGTCGCCTACGATACGGCCACCCGCGCATTTCTGAACATGCGCATCCAGGCGCCGTCGTCACCCCAGTTGTCCGGGTGCCATGAATTTTGCGTGGTCCTGGCAACACGCTCCGGATGCGGCATCATGATGGTTACGCGACCGTCGCCGGTGCTCAGGCCACAAATACCGTTCACCGAACCGTTGGGATTCGCCGGGTAAGCTTCGGCCACCTTGCCGTAGTTATCCACATATCGCAGCGCGACATGAGCAGCTGCTTCTGCCTGTGCGTCCGCAAACACCGCCCTTCCTTCGCCGTGTGATGTCGCAATTGGCATCCTCGATCCCGCCATATCGCCGAGGAAAATCGACGGACTGTCAACCACTTCAACCAGGCTGAGTCGCGCTTCGAATTGCTCCGAGCGATTACGCAAAAATGCCGGCCAGTGACTCGCGCCCGGGATCAACTCTTTTAAGTGCGACATCATCTGGCAGCCGTTACACACACCCAGGGCGAAACTGTCATCGCGTTCAAAAAACTCCGCGAACTGATCCCTGGCTGCCGCGTTGTACAGCACCGACTTCGCCCAACCGCCGCCGGCACCGAGCACATCACCGAACGAAAAACCGCCGCACGCTATAAGCCCCTGAAAATCCGCCAGCGACTGTCGTCCTTCAAGGAGGTCGCTCATATGCACATCCCACGCATCAAATCCCGCACGCAGAATGGCGGCCGCCATTTCATGCTGGCTATTGACTCCCTGCTCGCGCAGCACGGCAATTTTCGGATTCGCGCCACCTATGAAGGGTGCCGCGATATCCTCGGATGGATCGAACACGAGTTTTACATTCAGTCCGGGATCATCCGCGTCCAGAATTCGGTCAAACTCCTCCGCGGCTGTCTCGGGATTGTCGCGCAACGACTGCATGCGGAAACTGGTTTCTGACCACGCGCGTTGCATTTCTATGCGATCAAGCCTGAGCACGACTTCGTCGTCGTTACAGATGGTTATCTGCTCAGCCGCATCCGCCATACCGATATCGACCCATGCGACCCCGCAATGTTCAAGAATTGCGTGCGCTTCTCCCAGCTTGCTGTGGCTGATTTGCAGAACCGCTCCCAGTTCTTCGTTGAACAACTGGGCCAGCATGTCGGTCTCGGAACCCGCCAGTTTCAAAGTCGCGCCCATATGGCCCGCGAACATCATTTCTGCGACCGTTGCCAGCAGGCCGCCATCCGCTCGGTCGTGATAAGCAGCAATCACACCACTTTCGTTAAGCTTTTGAATTGCATTGAAAAAGTGCTTTAGCAGCAGCGGGCTATCGAGATCGGGGACATCTCCTCCTGTGCGCCCGAAGACCTGCGCCAATGCCGAACAACCAAGCCGGTTGGCCCCCTCGCCCAGGTCAATCAACAACAGGTGGCTGGGTTCTTCCAGTAACCGCAACTGCGGCGTGAGATGGCGTCGAACATCCGACACTGGTGCAAACGCGGTAATGATCAGCGAGACCGGCGCCACGACCTGGTATTCGTTCTGCTCATGCTGCCAACGAGTACGTAATGACATGGAGTCTTTTCCAACCGGAATTGCAATACCCAACTCGCGACAAAGTTCGCCACCAACAGCTTTGACCGTATCGAACAGGTTCGCGTCCTCGCCAGGATGCCCTGCCGCGGCCATCCAGTTCGCCGACAGGCGAACCTTGCTCAGGCCATCGATCGCGGCCGCAGCAATGTTGGTGATCGCCTCGCCGACTGCAATCCGGCCCGATGCGGGAGCATTGAGAGTCGCCAATGGCGTGCGCTCGCCCATCGACATCGCCTCGCCGGTGCGGCTCTCAAAACTGCTCGCAGTGATTGCAACATCGCTGACCGGAATCTGCCACGGACCGATCAGCTGGTCACGCACACTCAGGCCACCAACCGTCCTGTCGCCGATGTGAATAAGAAACGACTTGTCCGCAACTGCCGGAAACCTCAGCACACGGAACACCGCTTCCTCAAGTTCTATATCAGACAGGTCAATATCCTGGCTGGACGAGATCGCACGCACTACGTCTCGTGTCATTTTCGGCGTCTTGCCAAGTAACATTTCCATCGGCATGTCGATGACGGTATTGGAGAATTCTCGATCACTGACCACAAGCTGGCGATCGTCAGTCAGTGTGCCGATAACTGCATGCGGACAACGCTCGCGGGCACAGATGTCCGCAAACTCCGCCGTGCGTTCCGCGGCGACGATCAATACGTACCGTTCTTGTGCTTCGTTGCACCAGATAGCCATCGGTGACATGCCAGGCTCGGCATTTGGCACATCCCGTAGTTCCACAACCGCACCGAGACCGCTGTGGTCGACCGCCTCCGGCACCGCGTTGGACAAACCACCGGCACCAACATCGTGAATCAAAAGAATGGGGTTGCTCTTGCCCATCGACCAGCAACTATCGATCACTTCCTGCGCGCGCCGTTCGATCTCCGGGTTGCCTCGCTGCACCGAAGCGAAATCGAGGTCCTCGCGGCTGGCACCACTGGCAAGACTCGAGGCAGCACCTCCTCCAAGCCCGATCAGCATCGCCGGCCCGCCCAGGACGATAATCTTCGCCCCAACCGGTACGTTTATTTTCAGCGCGTGCTCTTCGCGAACATTGCCGACACCACCTGCGACCATGATGGGTTTGTGATAGCCGCGAATTTCGTTTTCCGGCAAACCCGGTAGCGCGCTTTCGTAGGTTCGAAAGTACCCAAGCAGGTTCGGCCGACCAAATTCATTATTAAACGCTGCACCACCGATCGGCCCGTCGGTCATGATTTCCAATGGGGTTGCCATTCGATCGGGATGCGGAAACGGTGCTTCCCATGGTTGCGGCCAGTCGGGGATTCGCAAATGCGATACCGTAAAGCCGGTCAGCCCGGCCTTCGGGGTGGCACCCAGCCCGGTTGCACCTTCATCCCGTATTTCGCCGCCGGATCCCGTCGCCGCACCGGGGAATGGCGAAATCGCAGTGGGGTGATTGTGCGTTTCCACTTTCATCAGAATGTGAATCGGCTCTTCGTGATATTGGTAGCGCCGATCTTCACCGCCTGCTATCAGTCGCGCGCCGCGCCATCCTTCCATGACGGCAGCATTATCCGAGTAAGCCGAGATAACGCCGGCTGGCGTTTTTTCGGTAGTGCTCTTGATCATGCCAAAGAGCTTTTCCTTCTGCGCGACGCCGTCAATAATCCAGTCCGCATTGAAGATCTTGTGGCGACAGTGCTCGGAATTTACCTGCGCGAACATCATCAATTCGGCATCTGTCGGATCTCGTTGCAGTTGCCGGTAGTTATCGCACAGGTAATCGATTTCATCGTCCGACAATGCCAGGCCGAGCTCGGCGTCGGCATGTTTCAGCGCAGCCGTACCGTCTTCGAGCAACGGCACGATGGCAAGCGGTTCCGGTCGGTGTTCTTCGAACAGCATTTCCGCATCGCCTGAATCGAACAGGGCCGCTTCAGTCATGCGATCGAATAACGCTGCTGCAAGTTTGGGCAGATCACTGCTGCCGCGGATGGCGTAAGCAATGCCCCGCTCTATGCGAAGCACGGACTCCAGGCCGCACGCATGCGCGATGTCGGTTGCCTTGCTTGACCATGGCGATATCGTGCCGGCGCGGGGTACTGCGTAAATAATCCGCGATCCCGCTGGAAATTCCACGACCGGGTCATTGGCTAGCAGCAGGCCATCCAGTTTACGGCGCTGATCCTCGGATAATTCGCCATCGATCTTGATGAAATAGGTAAAGCGCGCGTCCAGGCCGGATACACCGCTGTCGATATTCTTCAGTGCATCGAGGATCTTGGCCAGACGGAATTCCGACAGTGCGGACTGGCCGTTTAGCTTAAGCATCGCGATAGTGACTTTTTCAGTTCGTTGAGTATTTTTTTCTTTGTCGAAATTTTTTTTACTGCACTAAAGATCACAAATTCTCCAGGAGCGAATTTGGACGCCGTAGGGCGCCTTCGCGAAGCGAAGGTTGAGACCAGGGATGGTCGAAATCAATACGCACCCACATTTATCGCGATTTATTTCGTCGAGGGCGTATTGGGAGAGTACACGGGCACCGGAAACTGCGTGACGTTGCCTTCGATCTTGGAAATCTTGCCGGCGCCCTCTTTCTCGACCTCGTCGATGCGCAGGATTGAGTGCATTGGCAGGTAGGTGCGCGTCACGCCGTCGAACTCTGACTTGATCTTTTCTTCGGAGGGATCAACCACCACTGAACTGCGTGCGCCGAAAACCAGCTTTTCGACCTCGACGAAACCGAACAATGCGCCATGCCCGACATGCCGTGCATAGATCTCGTAGACCTGGCCCTGGCTCATAAAGATGATCTTGTAGATCTTTTTCTTACTCTTGCTGCTTTCAGACATAAGGCTATCGGTACAGACCCGGCGCGAGGGCCGGTAGTGTACCGAAAATCTAGGCCGGGAACCCGGAAATCCCTGTCAGGCGTTGTTTACCATATATGGGGCTTTTCTCGCTTATTCCGGCATTACGCTCAGCGTAACGAATTTGCTTTATGTGAACTACTTGGCAGCGCCAAGCCCTTGCTTTCTTAGACAATAAGCTGATACGAATCCGCCCGGAAACGACCGGCCGGACACATGAATATCGGCGAGTGACGCAATGCCCCTGCAGATGAAAATTGTTAGCGAACACAGCGAGATTCTTGGTGACGATGACGAGCGCATGTTCCTTGAGAATGGCGGGACAATTGGCCGTTCACTCGAAAACGACTGGATCCTGCCGGATCCGGATCGATTTATCTCCGGCCGCCACGCGACCATCGACTACAAGAGTGGCGCGTACTACCTCGCAGACGTCAGCAGCAACGGCGTTTATATCAATGACGAAGAGGAACCGCTTGGCAAGGGCAATCCGCGTCGTTTGTTTGACGGTGACCGCCTGCGCATGGGTGACTTCGAGTTCCTGGTAAGCCTCGACGAAGGACAGGATCTCGCGATGCCACCACCGACGGCCGCAACAGTAGTACCGGATCACATAGAACAACTGGTTCCGGAAGAGAAGCTCGATACCGGCGTGCAACTCCTCGATGAGGAAGAACTGACGGGCGACGAAGAATTTCACTCGGCGCTGTTCGGCAAAGCCGCCGAAAAACAGGTGGATGAGAAAGGCGAAAAAGTCGATAAAGCCAATAACCCTTTTGTAGCCAAACCGGAACCGAAAGCCAAGAAAACCGAGGAACTGCTGGACGCGTTCCTGGTGGGGCTTGGCATCGAGCGTTCCGAACTGCATCCATCGACCGACCCGGTAGCACTCATGACCAACGCCGGAAAGGTGCTGAACGAATTTGTCGAAGGCATCACGAATTTATTGCTGGCCCGATCGAATGTAAAGAGCACGTTCCGGCTGGATCAAACCACCGTGTTACCGCGGCACAACAATCCGATCAAGCTGTCCGAGAACCCAACCGATTCGCTCAAGCAGTTACTGGTGGGGAAGGAAGGCGAATATCTCGGACCGGTCGATGCCGTCCGGGAAGTTTGTCGTGATTTGATATTTCACCATGACGCCATGCTTGAGGCGATGACTCGTGCATTCCTTGAATTCACCGATCGGTTCGACCCCGACGAGCTTCGCGAAAACTTCGACCGCACACTGAACAAGAAGCCAATGTTTACGGCTATGAACCAACTCAAATACTGGCAGCTGTATTGCGACCTGTACCCGATCATGACGCAGCAGGGGTCCGGCCAGTTGCCGCATCACTTTGGCGAAGAGTTTGTTCGGGCCTACGAAAAGCAAATCGCGGAATACAAACGTCTCGACAGCGGCGACGCTTCACTCGCAGCCAAGCGAGCCGGACCGGAGAAAGTAATCGCAGCACCGCAAGACGATGAATTGGAAGACCAGGTCGAGCACTCCTCAGATTGGTAGGAGCGGCCGGGCCGTGGGAGCGGCCATTGAGCCGATATCACAGTGGCAGGCTACTACTGACTCCGAACTCAATTGGTCGATGCACTTTCTGTCAGGCGGCCCGGCTGTGTTTTATCAGGACCTCAAAAACTTTCGCGTTTGGGCAAAAGGTATTGTCGCCTTCTTCATTTCCTTGCAACCATCGCTCACACACCGCCTCGGTTGCACAGCTTCGACATCGTTGCCGTACCTCTTTCATAATGGTCGGGATCTCACCGCTCGTGGCGATTTCGGGATCGAGCCCGACTGACTCGAGCATCGTCAGCATTCGTCGTTCCGAGTTTGCGGCCAAATACCGCCGGATACCGAAAATCAAAGCGACAACGATGCCTGACATCACGATGGCAGCAATGACCTGAATCAATGATAATTCCATGGTTCACCTCCTCAATAAAGCCGCAATGAAGAGCTTCCGTAGGCCGTACCAGATGTGCCGGCACCGTTAACGGTGCGAGCGGCCCACAAAGACTCTCTTCAACTATAGGCCTGTGGTTGAAGATTCGAACTACGTAAATACCGAAGTTTGTCTTGCCAGACAGCCCGCTTGTGACCAAACGCCGTCGTTAGCATAATTTAAAGTGAGCGATTGCTTGCGGTGAAAGCTGACGTTTAGAACGATGCTATGGAGAAGTTTGTTTCCGAACGGATGGTAAGAGTCCGGGGGCAGCCCTCCAGGTGATAGACTGTTGTATGGTGGCTGCTGACCCTAAGGCGACATTGACGTTTCCTTTGGTCGATTCTCATTGCGGCTCGCGTAGAACTGGACTATGGGTTGCCCTATGGGGCTGGTGTCAGAACTTAGGCGCCGCAATGTCTTCCGCATGGCGGCGCTGTATGCGGTAGCGGCCTGGCTGATCATGCAGGTGGCAGAGGTTTTCATTGGTCTCGCAAAACTGCCGGACTGGATTGGGCCAGCGACGCTCGGATTACTGGCCATTGGATTCCCCATCGCGTTGATCTTCTCCTGGTTCTACGAGCTGACGCCGGAGGGCATCAGTCTCGAGAAGGACATTGATGCAGCAGAGTCGACAACCCATGTAACTGGTCGACGGCTGGACTTCATTGTCATCTCGCTGTTGTGTGCTGCCGTCATCCTGTTCGCCTACGATAAGTGGTCGACAACTCCTCCTCCGGAATTGTCTATCGCCGTTTTGCCGTTCGAGAACATGAGCAACGATCCCGGACAGGAGTATTTCACCGCCGGGATGCACGACGAAATACTAACTCGTCTCTCGCGGATTGCGGCGCTAAAAGTGATCTCGAGAACCTCAGTCATGCCGTACCGAAACAGCGACAAGTCGCTCCCGGATATTGCCAAGGAGCTTTCAGTTGCCACGATCCTGGAGGGCGGTATACAAAAATTGGGCGACCAGGTGCGCATTAACGTGCAGTTGATCAATGCGCACACTGATGAACACCTTTGGGCCGAAATTTACGATCGCAAGTTGACAGCCGAGAACCTGTTCGCAATCCAGAGCGATATCTCGAGGGCCATCGCGCAATCCTTGCAGGCTACATTGACTTCGGACGAGGACTTGGCGCTGAAACGTACACCTACTCAAAACCTGGCTGCTTACGATGCTTATATCGCCGGCCGTGCGAATCTTGATGGTTTTTCATTTGCGGACATGAATGATGCGGCCGAACAATTCTCAAATGCCACGCAACTGGATCCGCAGTTTGCTGCAGCCTGGGCCGGGCTATGTGAAGCGCAGTTGTCACTCTATAACATTAGAAGTGATCGAAAAAATTTCGACACCGCGGAAGCGGCTTGTACTAGTGCATTGGAACTGGATGATTCGCGCGCAGAGGTGCATATCGCTATGGCCCGGCTGTACAGCTCTCGTGGCCAATACGCACACGCTGAGGTGTCATTGCAGCGTGCTGATTTCGCAAGAGCTGAGGAAGCCTTGAAAAACGTGGTCAGCTTTGACGAGCTAACTACTCGGGCACAAATCAACCTCGGCTTCGTGCTAGTGCATCAGGGCCGATTGGCAGAGGCCGAAACCGAGCTGCTGGGCACCGTAGAGACGGACCCCAGGAATTGGGAGGCGCAATCTGCACTGTTCAGTTTCTACTATACCTACAGCGACAAACCCAATCGCTTCGAGCTTGCTGCCCGCCACGCGACGCTAGCCACGGCACTGCGTCCTGACCAAGCGGCATTATGGAATAATCTCGGCACCTCAAACTTTATGCTCGGGCGATATGATCAGGCGGCCGACGCCTGGCAGCATTCGCTGGCAATCGAACCGACCCGCACCGCCTACACCAATACCGGGCTCGCGTTATATAACACCGGGCGTTTCGAGGCGGCCGCAAAAATGCAGGCAAGAGCAATCGAAATTGCTCCTGATGATCATAGGCCCTGGGGTCGCCTGGGAGATGCGCTGCGTTTCGTTGACGGAGAAGGTGCTCGTGCACATGAAGCATACGTCAAGGCGATGAGACTCGCGCGAGAAATCCTGGAGATTAACGACAAGAGCTGGCGAACTCTTGGCATGCTTTCTACGTACCTGGCATTTGCTGGTGAGAGCGAAGAAGCGATGTTGGTTGCAGAGCGAGCTATGCAGTTAGCGAAACGTAACTCGGAGACTCTTTTTTATGCCGCGATCGTCAAGCTTTCAGAAGGTCAGTCTGATGCCTGCCTATCTCTACTGGAAGAGGCGGTCGCCAAAGATCCTGATTATCGCAACCTGATCGCGGTTGACCCAGACCTCAAGCAGCTTTCCGAGCTGCCACGATTCCAGGCCCTTGTGACTAAACCATAGCAGAGCAATTTACAGAACATCTTGGATGGAGCTTGCGAGCGTCCGCTCATGGCCGAACTGAGACGATAGCGCATGCATGGGGTGAGCGGCTGCTCACGATAAGAGCTGACCTTCGATGTTTCCGCGGTAACATCCTCGAAATCACATGAGGAAAACCTTATAAGTTTGATATCGCCCGCTAAGCGTCCTCCACAACAACCGCCGTTCCAATCGCGAGCAACTCCGCCGCTCCGCCCATCATGACCGAGGTCGTAAAGCGCGTTGCCACGATCGCGTTCGCGCCGAGTGATTCTGCCTCAGCAACCATGCGGTCCAGGGATTGCTCGCGACTCTCCGCGATAAGTTTTGCGTACTCGTGTATCTCACCGCCGACGATGTTGCGCAGGCCCGCCATGATGTCCTTGCCGATGTGGCGCGCACGAACGGTATTACCGCGCACCAGTCCCAGGGTCTTGACGATACGTTTGTTCGCTATCGATTCGCTGGTAACAATCATCATGGTCAGATCTCCACATCTTTGTATTTATCCGTTTTGCGTTCGATTAATCGTTGGCGCAAAACCGATATGAAAAGCAGTGCAAGACCACCGTAAGTAGCGCCGACGACGAGCTTTCCCGGCAAACCCAGCGATGACTCGAAAATGAACGCAACAATACCAATACCTGTCACAATCAATATGCCACCAATGAACAGCAACCACCCAATACCACGAACGGTTCGAGCCGTAGTGTCATCCATCATCTCTCTCCAATCATCCTCGTAATTCCAATCGAATATCGCGCCTCGGGAGACGCTCCTACAAGCGATTGTATTTTCTCAAGGCCTCTCGCAAGCGATCGTGCGGAATCGCGTGAGAGGTATTGCCATTGATCCCGGTCATCGTTTCTGCTGCCACCAGCGCATTGACGATCGCCTCTTCTGTTGCCTGAATGGTCATGAGGAATAAACGACTCATTTGATCGTTGGGAAGCATTTCAAGCGTCGGATTCTTTTCCCTGTGCGCGGCGCCCTCATTTGCGGTCGAGAATGCAATAAAGATGTCACCGGATCCGTTGCCCGCATATCCACCTACTTTTGCGATCCCCATGGGCACGCGTCGGGCAAGTCTTTTTAGTTGGTGCGGTAATAACGGTGCGTCCGTGGCGACAACAACGATGATGGAACCCACGTCATCGTCGCCCCTGGCTTCGAATACCAGGTCCGTGATTTCCTTGCCGACCGGCACACCGGAGATCGTCAAGGTATCGCGGGTTCCATAGTTGGCCTGCACCAGGACACCCACGGTGTAGCCACCTTTCTCCCCAGGCATTACTCTCGAGGACGTGCCCGTACCGCATTTGAAGCCGTGGCAATTCATCGCTGTGCCGCCGCCGACATTACCTTCGCTCACCGGCCCGCCAGTCGCAGACTCCAGGGCTTCGAATACGTGTTCCTTTTTCACATGGAAGCCGTTGATGTCGTTCAGGCCACCGTCGTAGGTTTCTGCCACCACGGGAAGCGACCAGAAAATGTTCGGCTCATCCGGCAACGGATCAAACAAATTGTTTTTGAATTGCCATTCGATGACTGCGTCTCGCACCGTGCCAACGCTATGCGTGTTCGTAATCATGACCGGCCCTTCCAGGAAACCGGATTCCTCGACCCAGGTCGTACCGGTCATTTCTCCGTTGCCATTCAACGCATACCAGCCGGCGAAGACGGGTTCATAGACCTTGCCATGCGGATGTATGGCGGTAACGCCGGTGCGTATCGGGCCCTTGCCTACATCGAGCTTGCCCTCGCCGGAGATAATGGTGGAAAAACCCACCTCGACACCTCCTACATCGGTAATTGCGTTGAACTGGCCCGGGTCACCGTCAAAAACGATGCCGAGGTCGCGCGCCCTTACTGGCATGTCAGCGCCGGCTGCAGACATCGCCACAAGCGCCAGGGTCGAAATGAATGCACATCGCATGGTCGCGACGATTTTCTTTGTCTGCATGATTCTCACCTTTCGCCTGGTTATATCGTGGGAGCGTCATCTGTTCTTTCGGTTTTCGATCAGGTGATCCACGACCGATGGATCAGCCAAGGTCGACGTATCGCCAAGATTCGAATAATCATTCTCCGCGACCTTTCGAAGTATTCGTCGCATGATTTTTCCGGACCGGGTTTTAGGCAGGCCCGGCGCCCACTGGATCAGATCCGGTGTCGCGATCGGGCCGATCTCTTTGCGAACCCACTCTTTCAGCTCGGCCAGCAGTTCGTCGGATGGCTCGATACCGTCCATCACCGTTACATAACAGTAGATCCCCTGCCCCTTGATTTCGTGCGGGTAGCCCACCACCGCCGCCTCCGCCACAGCCTTGTGGGAAACCAGGGCACTTTCCACCTCTGCCGTGCCCATACGATGGCCGGAAATATTAAGTACGTCATCGACCCGACCGGTGATCCAGTAGTAACCGTCTTCATCCCGACGAACGCCGTCACCGGTGAAATATTTGTTCTCGAATGTCGCGAAGTAGGCGTCGATAAAACGCTGGTGATCGCCATAAATGCCACGCATCTGGCCGGGCCAGCTATCGGTGATAGCAAGCAAACCCTCGGCTTCGCCCTCAAGCACATTGCCATCACTATCGAGAACCTCCAGCTTGATGCCGAAGAATGGCTTGGATGCAGAACCGGGTTTCAGATCCGTCGCACCGGGCAGCGGTGTGATCATTGCGCCACCGGTTTCCGTTTGCCACCAGGTGTCAACGATTGGACAGCGGCCTTCGCCGACAACGTTGTAGTACCACTCCCACGCTTCGGGATTGATTGGCTCACCGACACTGCCAAGCAAATGCAGGCTCTTGCGTGACGTTCGCGTGACCGGCTCGTCGCCCTCACGCATCAGCGCACGAATTGCGGTCGGCGCCGTATAGCAGATGCCCACCTGGTGTTTGTCACAGACCTCCCAGAAACGCGACGCGCTCGGGTAGTTTGGCACTCCCTCGAACATCAGCGTAATCGCGCCGTTGGCCAACGGGCCATAAACGATATAGGTGTGGCCGGTGACCCAGCCGACGTCGGCTGTACACCAGTAAACATCGCCCGGATGATAATCAAAAATATACTTGAAGGTCGTCGCCGCGTAGACGAGGTAGCCGCCGGTCGTATGCAGAATGCCTTTTGGCTTGCCGGTGGAGCCGGACGTGTAAAGAATAAACAGTGGATCTTCTGCGTTCATTTCTTCACAGGGGCAATCGGCATCCACCGTTTCCTCGAGTTCGTGCAACCAGTTGTCGCGACCGTCCATCCATGCAATATCGGACCCTGTATTTTTGACAACCAGCACTTTTTCCAGCGTTGTGACGTCAGGATGCTCCGCCGCGGCGTCCACATTTGCTTTGAGCGGTATTGATTTACCGCCACGGAGGCCCTCGTCCGCGGTGATGACGATGTTGGACTCGCAACCGCTGATACGCCCGGCCAGCGCCTCCGGCGAAAAGCCGCCAAACACGACTGAATGGACTGCACCGATCCGCGCGCAAGCCAGCATGGCCACAGCCGCCTCGGGAATCATCGGCATGTAGAGCGTAATACGGTCGCCCTTTTTCGCTCCCAGCGCTTTCAGCGCATTCGCAAATTTACATACCCGTTGATGCAACTCGCCGTAGGTGATCGTGAGATCGCGATTGGGGTCGTCGCCCTCCCAGATGATGGCCGTGTCATCTCGTTTGGCTTCCAGGTGCCGGTCGATGCAGTTGTAACAGATGTTCAGCGAACCATCTTCGTACCAGCGCACGTGCAGGTCGTCTTTCGCGAAGGAAACGTCTTTCACTTTCGTGAACGGCTTTATCCAGTCAACGCAAGCAGCCTGCTCTGCCCAGAAGTCTTCATTGTTTTCGATCGAGTGCCGATACATTTCCTCGTAACCATCTGCGTCAATCCAGGCGCGTTTCGCGGTTGCTGCATCTACCTTGTATATCTTGGCCATGCTTTGTTGCCCTATGTTTTTTGTGAGCGATTGCGACCCGCCATCGCGATTATTTTCCGGGCCTGCAGCAAGTGCGGCCTGTCCAGCATTTCCCCGTCCATGCCAACAACGCCGGTTTCCGGACTGTCTGCAAATACGCTTACAATTTTCTCTGCACGCTCGAGTTCCGCAGCGTCAGGCGTAAACGCGGCATTGATGATATCGACCTGGTCCGGGTGTATTGCCAGCATCCCGGAAAATCCGTCCCGACGGGCGTTCGCCGCATATTGCGACAGCCCATCGGCATTCCGGAAATCTGCAAAAATCGTGTCTATCGACGGCACTTCGGCCGCGGCAGCGGCAAAAAGGCACAGGGAACGTGCCAGCTCGTAGGGCGGCAACCAGTTACCCGCAGAGCCTCGATTGCTGCTGGCGCCAAGCGCCGCACTCAAGTCTTCGGCGCCCCACGTGAGCCCGGCCAGGCGCGGCGTCGATCCCGCGTATTCGTGCAGGTGAAACAAGGCCTCGGGTCGTTCCGTGGCAATGGGCAAAATCTTTACCTGGCCTTCCGGAATTCCATTTTCCTGCTCGAGTACACCCAGCAGCTTGCCGAGTTGCACAGCATCTTTTGCACCATTTGGCTTCGGCAAAACGATGCCGGTAGGTGCCGCCGGTACTATTTCCCGAAGATCCGGTAATGCATCTTCCGTATCCAGAGGATTTATTCTCACCCATACGGGTGTATCGCCGCGGTCTGCCAAAAACGCACGAGCCAGGCTTCGCGCCCGCGGTCGCTCACCGGACGCAACGGAGTCCTCAAGGTCCAGAATCAGTGCATCGGCACCACTGGACTGCGATTTCTTCAGTTTTCGTTCGCTGTCTGCGGGTACGAATAAGAAACTGCGACTCACTATTTTTTCCTGTGCATCAGTGCCGAACGCTTGCATTCACCCACAAGCTCGTCGTGCTGATTGTAGGCGCGGTGCGCGAAAATGACGATGCCATTGTCAGGGCGTGACTTGCTTTCACGAAGCTCCAGCACTTCGGTTTCCACGCGAATCGTGTCACCGTGAAACAACGGCTTTGGAAATCGCACTTCGTCCCAGCCAAGGTTCGCGACCGTTGTGCCAACCGTCGTGTCGCCGACTGAAATACCCACCATGAAAGCAAGCGTCAGGCAGCTGTTCACGATGCGCTGGCCGAACTCAGTTCCTTTCATGTACTCCTCATCGAGGTGTAACGGCGCGGGATTGTGCGTCAGGGCGCTGAACCAGACATTGTCGGCCTCGGTGATCGTACGACGAATCGAATGATCAATTCTCTGGCCAACAGAAAACTCTTCAAAATAAAGACCTGGCATAACTATCTGCCTCCGCGATTGAACTATGCATGATAATGCGGCTTGCATGAGAATAGAAACATTATGTTTTTCATGGGATTAAATCGCGCAAAAGCGCTGAATGACACTGCCGCCACTAAGATGTCAGTATGCACGTACCCAATCTCCAAGGAAAAGATGCAGTGTCCATTTCGCGACGTAATTTCAACAAGGCGGCAATCGGTGCCAGCGCGTTATTTGCGCTCGGACCACGCCACCTTATCGCTGCGGATGAAACGCTTCTCAGTCGGTCGATTCCGTCCACGGGCGAAACCATTCCCATCGTGGGTGTTGGCACCAATCGTTATGGCGTAGGAGCCGACGATGAACTCAGGGCACCATTGAGAGCTGCGCTGCAGACATTTCACGATCTGGGCGGAACAGTGATCGATACTGCGCCTGGCTATCGTTCGTCGGAAGTGGTGCTTGGGGAGTTGATGTCAGACCTCAATATCAACAACGACCTGTTTGTCGCGACCAAGGTCGACGTAGAGGGTGCCGAGGCCTGTGCCGAACGCATGCAAGGCTCATTGGCACGCCTGAATTCCACCAGCATGGACCTGATGCAGGTTCATAACTTCATCGGCTGGGAAGAAGCGTTACCGGTGATGCAGGAATGGAAGAAAGACGGGCGGATTCGATACATCGGCATCACCACATCGCGAAAGCGCCAATATGAATTGATGGAAAAGGTAATGACGCAGTTCGACCTGGATTTCATACAGGTAAATTACTCTCTGGCGAATCAGCGAGAGTCTGCCGAGCGAATTATTCCTCTCGCAGCAGATCGCGGCATGGCGGTGATCGTGAATCGTCCGTTTGGCGGCGGCGCCGCTTTCAGAATGTTGTCGAAGGCCTCGATCCCCGAATGGGCCGGAGACTTTGGTGTCTCGAGCTGGGGTCAGTTTTTGCTGAAATACGTCCTCTCACATCCGGCAGTCACCTGTGCAATTCCGGGAATGACCAAGCAAAATCACGTTGTCGACAATCTTGTGGCGGCGCGAAGCCCTCTGCCGACCAATAGGCAACGGGGTCAAATGGAGAAGTTTTTCAAGCAGTTGTGAGGTAATGATCTTGCCGTCTGTATTTTTTCCAACTGGTCCGAACTTTGGCATTAGCTGAAATCGACGCAAAGCTGCGGTAGCCTTGACCCTGGTTGATCAAAGGAGAGGTTGATTGCGCTATTTGTTCTATCTCGCAATTGCAGCGCTGGTGGGCACCTGCTCATCACCGCCACCGCTCATTGAACAAATTCGCGACCTCGGCGAACTGCGTGTCGTCACACGGAATACCCCAAGCACTTTTTTTGAAGGACCCGATGGTCCTGCCGGTCCTGAATACGACCTTGTAAAAGGGCTCGCCGATTCGCTGGGCGTCGAGCTGGTCATCATCACGGTCGACAGCGTTTCTGAAATCATGCCGCGACTTCTTTCCGGTGATGCGCATATGGCGGCGGCCGGATTGTCAATGACAGAGTCCCGCCTCGAATACCTGGACTTCGGCCATCCCTATAACACCGTGGACATGCACCTGATTTACAAGCTTGGCACTGGCCGGCCGCGATCAATCCAGGAAACGGCCGGTCGCTCGATACAAGTCGTGGCGAGCAGCAGCCACTCGGACAAGATGGCGGCCTTGAGCGAGATTTACCCGGAACTGCAGTGGTCCGAAAATGCCGATGTTGAAGTCGTCGATCTGCTGCAAAAAGTTGCAGAGGGAAAAATCGATTTTGCTGTCGCCGACAGTAGCGAGTTCAACATTCAGCGCCACTTTTATCCTGACCTGCGGGTCGCGCTTGATCTCGAAGTCAAAGACCCGATCGCCTGGGCATATCGAAAGGACGATGGCTACAGCTTGTTAAAACTCGCGGATGAATACCTTATTGAATCTGATCGCAGTGGCTTGCTGGAACAGGTCAACGATCGCTACTTTGGTCATACGGAGAAGTTTGATTACGTCGGTACACGTGCTTTCATTCGCCATTTCGACAACCGGCTGCCACGCTATCGCCAGATGTTTGAAGGATCCGGTGCGGCAAATGGTGTCGACTGGCGCCTGCTTGCCGCCATCGGCTACCAGGAATCGCATTGGCGATCACATGCCGTGTCTCCGACCGGAGTGCGCGGCATCATGATGTTGACGGAGGCCACGGCAGATTATCTTGATATTGACGATCGAATGGACCCCGAAAGCAGCATATTCGGTGGTGCAGAATTTTTTGCCCGGCAAAAAGAACGCATAGCGGATAGCGTGACCGAACCCGACCGCACCTGGATGGCGCTCGCCGCATACAATGTCGGCTTCTACCATGTCAAAGACGCAAGACAGATAGTCGAATGGGAAGGCGGTGATCCCGATGCCTGGGTTGATTTGAGCAAGGCGCTGCCAAAGCTTGCCGACCGTAAATGGTATTCGCGCGTCCCGCACGGCTATGCAAGAGGCTGGGAGCCGGTACTGTATGTAAACAATATTCGTAGTTATTACAACATCTTACGATGGATTACCGGCAGCGAAGAGGGAGAACCGCCGGAAGAGGAACTGACTAAAACGCCAATACTGATGGAACTCGCAAATCTCGACATTCGCCAGTGATGGATGGCGGGAGCGAACCAGCCGCGATAAATTACGCGCGCTTGCCGGAAAAAAACGCCGTCAACAAGGCACCACACTCGTCTTGCAGCAGTCCGCCGTTCACCTCGAAACGATGATTCAGTTTTCGCTCTCCTGCCAGATCCAGCACGCTACCCGCCGCACCCGCTTTTTCATCGTACGCACCAAACACCAGTCGGCGAATACGCGCCTGAATCAACGCTCCGATACACATTGCGCAGGGCTCCAGCGTCACGTAAAGCGTTGCATCGACGAGCCGGTAATTGGCAGTCGCGGTGCCGGCCGCCCGTAGCGCGGCGATTTCCGCATGACCTGAAGGATCGTGGTCCATGATCGACCGATTATGAGCACGCGCGATGATCTCACCACCAGCGACAACAACGGCGCCGACCGGTATTTCATTTTGCCCGGCCGCAGTCTGCGCTTCCGCAAGCGCCGCCTGCATGAACGCTACATCGTCGTCCGCCCACCCGGAACTCATGGTGTTTGCACCGACTATTCCCACTCGATAGTGGCAGGTGGCTTTCCGGAGATATCGTAAGTAACGCGGGAAATGCCATCGATCTCGTTGATGATGCGCAATGACACATGCTCAAGAAAATCATACGGCAACCGCGCCCATCTGGCGGTCATGAAATCGATCGTTTCCACTGCGCGCAAGGCAATGACGTAGTCGTAACGGCGACCATCGCCCATGACGCCGACAGATTTCACCGGCAGGAACACGGCGAATGCCTGGCTGGTTTTGTCGTAGAGGTCATTTTTGTGAAGTTCGTTGATGAAAATGTCATCCGCGAGTTGCAACAATTCCACGAACTCCTCGCGCACTTCCCCAAGAATGCGCACGCCGAGACCCGGACCCGGAAACGGATGGCGATAAACCATTTCGCGCGGCAGGCCAAGCTCCATACCTATCGTTCGAACCTCGTCCTTGAACAATTCACGCAGTGGCTCGACCAGCTTCATCCGCATACGTTCCGGCAATCCACCAACATTGTGGTGAGATTTGATGACATGTGCCTTGCCGGTTGACGCGCCAGCGGATTCGATCACATCCGGATAAATCGTGCCTTGCGCGAGCCAGTGAATGTCTTTGAGCTTGCCCGCCTCTTCTTCGAAGACCTCGATGAACTGAGCGCCGATAATCTTGCGTTTATCTTCCGGGTCACTGATACCTTTGAGCGCTGCGAAAAAACGATCGGCGGCATTGACGCGAATAACGTTCACGCCCAAATGCTCGGCAAAGGTATCCATCACCTGGTCACCTTCGTTGTAGCGCAGCAAGCCGTGATCAACAAACACACAAATCAGCTGATCTCCGATAGCCTCGTGCAGTAATGCAGCCACGACCGAGGAATCAACGCCACCGGAGAGGCCGAGCAGGACTTTGTCCGTGCCGACGTCTGCCTGCACCCGCGCGATGCCATCGGCGACGATATTTCCGGCGGTCCAGTCTCCGGGCGACTCACACATGTCACGGACAAATCGCTTGATGATCGCCTGTCCCTGGAGCGTGTGCGTAACCTCCGGATGAAATTGCACACCGTAGTAACGACGATCACGATCCTCCATCGCCGCCAGCGGTGAATTGGCACTTTTGCCCGTGATTTCGAACCCGGGTGGAACCTCCACAACCCGGTCGCCGTGACTCATCCAGACCTTCAGCATTGCGGCGCTATCCGGCGCTTCTGCATCGCTCAGGCTGTCAAGTAACTCTGAATGCAGCGGCGTTATCTCCGCATAGCCGAATTCGCGATGCGACGATGGCTCTACCTTCCCGCCAAGCTGTGCCGCCATCGCCTGCATGCCGTAACAGATACCCAATACCGGTACGCCGAGTTCGAATACCAGCGGCGACACAATGGGCGGCGCATCGATATTGACCGACTCCGGCCCGCCGGACAGGATTACGCCGGATGCAGCAAATTGCTGCAGCGCCTTCTCGTTCATGTCCCAGGGATGGATCTCGGAATACACGCCGCATTCGCGAACCCGCCGGGCAATCAGTTGCGTGTACTGGCTGCCGAAATCCAGGATCAGTATCCGGTGGGCATGGATGTCAGCGTGCGCTGCGGGTGACTCCTGCATTGCCTGTGTCATCAGCTGTTCGAGCTGCGGTAGTTAGGTGCCTCTTTGGTAATCGACACGTCGTGAACATGACTCTCGCGCATGCCAGCCGTCGTGATCTTCACAAATTTCGGTCGCGTGCGCATTTCCTCGATGGTGTGACTGCCGGTATAACCCATCGCCGCACGCACGCCGCCAATAAGCTGGTGCACGATGGCGATCATGCTGCCTTTGTACGCCACCCGACCCTCGATGCCTTCGGGCACCAGTTTTTCAAGTTCTTCGGTTGCGTCCTGGAAGTACCGATCGGATGAGCCGTGCGCCTGACCCATGGCGCCAACAGATCCCATGCCACGATACGATTTGTACGAGCGACCCTGGTAAAGCTCAACTTCGCCAGGCGATTCTTCGGTTCCCGCGAACAAGCTGCCAATCATGACCGTGTGCGCTCCGGCGACCAGCGCTTTTGCGATATCGCCGGAATAACGAATACCGCCGTCCGCAATCAACGGTACACCCGATTTCTTCAATGCATGTGCGACTTCTGCCACGGCCGAGACCTGCGGAACACCCACACCCGCTACCACGCGGGTCGTGCATATGGAGCCCGGGCCGATACCGACTTTCACGCCGTCGGCACCCGCTTCCACCAGCGCCTCGGCCGCATCGCCGGTGACGATGTTGCCGCCAATCACCTGCAGATCCGGATACTGTTTTTTGCTACGTCTAACCCGATCCAGCACACCCTTGGAGAAACCGTGCGAGGTATCGACAATCACGACATCGACGCCGGCACCCACCAGCGCCTCCAGCCGTTCGTCCGTCTCGTAGCCTGTGCCTACCGCCGCACCGACGCGCAACGCGCCACGTTCATCTTTGCAGGCAAGTGGATAGTCGGTCGCTTTCTGGAAGTCTTTTGCCGTGATCATGCCGCGCAATTCAAAGTCTTCGGTTACAACCAGTACCTTTTCGATGCGGTGCTTATGCAACAGCGACAACACTTCCTCGTCATCGGCTCCCTCGCGAACCGTAATCAGCCGATCCTGTGGCGTCATGACGGACGATACCGGCGCATCCAGCTTGGTCTCGAAGCGCAAGTCGCGGTGAGTCACGATACCGATGGTCTTTTTCCCGTCGACAACCGGAACACCCGAGATATTCATCGACCGCGTCAACTCCATGACCTCACGGATGCTCATCTCGGGGGATACCGTGATCGGGTCACGTACGATGCCAGACTCGAATTTCTTGACCTGCAGGACCTGTAGTGCCTGCTCCGCCGGCGTCATACTCTTGTGAATGATGCCAACACCGCCTTCCTGCGCAAGCGCGATAGCGAGCCTGGACTCCGTTACCGTGTCCATCGCGGCAGACAGGAGTGGAATATTCAGAGAAATCTCTTTGGTTAACTGAGTCGCAAGGGCAACCTCGCGTGGCAGGACGTCAGAGTAACTTGGTTGTAGCAGAACATCGTCGAATGTCAGTGCTTCGCTGGCTATGCGCATGGGACCTCGTTGCGTCTGAGTGGGTTAAACGGTCAATTGTACGCCTCGCCGAATTGCGGGTAAACGCCCGCCCGCGTCGAAATGCCTGACAACCGAAATTTTTAGCTGATTTATACTGTCCGGGTGACTGACCTGATCCAACAACAAGCACCTGGCGGCGTAGTGGCCATCACGGTGTCCGAACTCAATCGGCAGGCGCGTCAGCTGCTGGAACAGGGAATCGCCAAGGTCTGGGTGGAAGGCGAGGTCTCCAACCTGGCCCGGCCGGCCTCCGGGCACGTGTATTTCACGCTCAAGGATGCGTCAGCGCAGCTTCGCTGTGCCTGGTTCAAGCAGCGCCAGCGCGGCCCCACGATTCAACTGAAAAATGGCGACAAGATGCTGGCGCTGGGCAAAGTCGGTATTTACGAGGCCCGTGGCGAGTACCAGATGGTTGTGGAGCGCATGGAGTCTGTCGGCGAAGGCGAGTTGCGGCGCCGCTTTGAGCTTCTCAAGATCAAATTGCAGGGTGAGGGCCTGTTTGACGATGATCGCAAACGCGAACTGCCTGCCCTGCCGACTCGTATCGGTATTATCACTTCGCCAAGTGGTGCCGCCGTGCGCGACATTCTGACGGTTCTCAAGAGACGATTTCCGTTGGTACCCGTCGTGATTTACCCGTCTGCTGTTCAGGGCGACGCCGCGGCGGGTGAACTTGTAACGGCAATCAATACGGCGACTGAACGAGACGAGTGCGATGTATTGATCATCGGCCGTGGAGGCGGTTCGCTCGAGGATCTTTGGCCATTCAACGAGGAGATCGTGGCGCGCGCGATCGGCGACTGTCCTGTTCCGGTCGTCAGTGCAGTGGGCCATGAGGTCGACTTCACGATCGCAGATTTCGTTGCAGACCTGCGCGCACCGACACCATCAGGTGCGGCAGAGCTTGTAGTACCCGATCAGGGCGAATGGCAGCGTATGATCACAGCAATGGCCGCGCGGATGGCGACCTTAAGCCGCCGCCGTGTTGAAAATACCGCACAAACACTGGATTGGCTGAACAAGCGGCTTGCGCAGAGCAGCCCCGCTACCATTGTCGCTCGCCAGGATGCCTGGCTCAGCAACCTGCGACAGGTCATGGTGGCCGCGATGCGCCATAGCATGACGAAGCGCGGCGGAGACATCGAACGAATCCGCTCTCGCCTGTTGCAACGATCGCCGGCACTGCTTGTGCAGAGCAGCGTCGCCCGCCTTGCGGGCCTGAAGCATCGAATCGTTAGCGCCGGCCGAGATCAGGTACAGAGCCGGCAAATTCAGCTGAAGGTCATCGCTCGCGGGCTTAACTCTGTAAGTCCGCTGGCCACACTGGATCGAGGTTACGCAATCGTCACCGACAGCAAGACGGGACGGATAGTGAGCGACGCCAGCAAATTGCAAACGGGTGACAGTATTTCGGCGAGGTTGGCCACTGGCAGTGTCGATGCCACGGTCACCGACATCAGGCGGGCAAGCGGGCGCGATGATTAAGAGGTTCGCGGGTATTGCCATTACCTTGCTGGCGACCGTCGTGCTGGCAGAAACCGAGCATTCTCCGCGGCCGGGCGGTGTCGCCATCGTCGATCTTGCGGCGGCCTACTCGCCGGGCGAAGCGGCGCCGGAGGTAAGCTTTAACGGCAAGCGCACGCTCGTATTCCAACGATACGGCCGCTGGTACACGGCGGTCGGTCTACCTTTGGCCCAGGACGCCGGCAAGGCAACTCTGACGGTGAACCTGACCCAGGGCGGGCAACGTAGTATTTCAGTTGAAGTACGCGAACATTCTTATCCAGAGCAAAGACTCACAGTAAAGAAAAGCTTCGTCGACCTGAGCCAGGAGCAGCTTGACCGGGTCATCGCGGATCGACGAATCATTGATGGCACGCTACAGAATTTTCGGGACTTGCCAATGACCGGCGTGAGCCTGGTGGCCCCGGCAGACGGACCGAAAAGCTCCAGTTTTGGACTGCGCCGATTCTTCAACGACCAGCCTCGCTCGCCGCACAGCGGCATGGACATCGCAGCACCACTCAATGCGACGGTGGTTGCAGCCGGCGACGGCGTAGTGAAGGCGACCGGCGATTATTACTTCAATGGCAACACGGTGTTCATCGACCATGGCCAGGGGTTCGTGACGATGTATTGTCATCTAAGCAATATTGCAGTGGAAGACGGTCAATCGGTCATCGCCGGTGAGCTTATCGGCAATGTGGGCGCAACCGGGCGCGTCACTGGCGCACATCTGCATTTCGGCACCTACCTGAACGGCAGCGCCGTCGATCCGGCGATATTTATCGGGGAATAGCCGGGTTATTTTTCCGGTGGCGGTGACACTGCGAGACCACCGTACTTCGCTTTCAGCAATAACCTGGAAAGCCCATTCCGGCCCAGGATCAGGCACAAACCCAAAACGATCTGCACAGCATAGGTAACACGATTGGCTATCGCCTGCGAGCCGATAACTTCACGGGGCAAATCCATCTCCACCGCCATCTTCGATTGCGCCATCTGTAGCGCTTCAATACGAAACAGATCAACGACGCCATAGATGAATACATAAAGCCCGAGCAGCGTGATTCCAATCATCAGGACTGCGCCCGCACTGACGGCTTCCTCCGTTTTTGCGCGGGTTACCTGGGCACCGGTCACCTTCTCCGGATACAGCCAGAGAACCAGGGCGATACCAATCGGCAGGAGAACGCCAAATACCAGCGTCACCACCGCGAATGTCGACCCCTGCGCATCACCCGTCAGCAGATAGCTGTATGACGCAAGCCCCTGCACACCACGAACAAACAAAAACGCAGCCGCAAGCCGCACGAGCACAAAACTGACTGTCATTGCATTCATTGCTTTACTACCGCCACCGAACTCAGGTAAACCAATCTTCCCGGGGTCTACAGGTTGCCGAATGCTGCATGGTACGTCGCTCTACCCGACGATCCGGCGAGCGCATCCGGCTGTAACTCTATTGCCATGAAAACGTCGTCCGGCACCTCGTATTCACTATCGATGCCGAAACGAGAGGCCGGCACAAAGCCGTGTTTCGGATAATACTCCGGATGCCCCAGCACAATAGCTGCGTCATATCCCAGTTCTCTACATTGGTCCAGCCCGGCGCACACCAGTGCCGAACCGATACCACTGCGTTGCCGCTCCGGCATGACGGCCATAGGAGCAAGTCCCATCACCTTGAGTTCAGGATGGCCCTCCAGGGTTACCGGTGAAAACATTATGTGGCCAACAACCAATCCCTGATCGATTGCAACAAGTGAAACGTGCGGCTCAGCCTGTTCTCGCAGAGCATCGACAAGCTTTGCCTCGGCGGACGTGTCGAAGGCCGATGCATTTATTCCATACACTGCAACGCGGTCATCGTCGGTCTCATCTCGAACGATCATCAGGCCAGGTTCTTTTCAAGCTCAACAAACAATTCCGAGAACCCAACGGAGGAATACAGTTCTTTGGCCGACCGGTTGGCGGCAAGTACCGCTATTCGAAGCCACTTGACGTTATGCTTGCTTGCATAATCTTCGGCTGTTTCGAGTAATTTCCGCCCCAGCCCATTCCCGCGATATTCTTGCCTGACAACGAGATCGGCAACCAGACCGTATTCGATATCGCCGTCCTCCAGTTCTCCGCTGCTCACTTTCGTCAGAATGGTTACATATCCGGCGACATCGCCATCGACTTCGGCCACAAATATTTGTCCCAGGCAGCTTTCACATCGCTCCAGCATCCGGGGAATATATTCATCCACGATATCCGAACCCGATGGCAGACGCGGGTCAAGCGCATGCTCGAAGTCCTGCAATGCGATCACGCATCCGCGTAAGTGATGCAAATGAGTTCGTTCGTCAAACCTGAGAATCTTCAATTGGCGGTTCCGCCCCGTGACTCTGACCCGGGCTGTTTTGCCTCTAACGGGCAGAAACGAACTTTGACATAGGTCAGTGAACCGATAGGAAAAGAGAACCAGAGTATCGCCGCATAGAAGCCCATCTGACTGAAGACCGCCAGCGTACTAATCAGTGTCACAACAAAAATCACCAGGGAAAATCCTGCAGCCGCTATCCAATGCACTCCGACTCGTGTCCCACAGCTGGGGCAGGTGATCAGTGAGAAAAACAGTTCGGATACTGCGATCGAGTGATTTGAGCAAGCGGGACATTTCCTGTGCATGATATTCGTCACCTGACCAGTTGCTCACATGTAACCAGTATCTGGCGCGCCAATCATGAATGCAAGAGGAATGGCCGGATCGCGACGGCCTCGAACAGGCGACTTGCCGAAACTGAAACCGGTTCTAACGATCAAACAGTTCCTGCGGCACATGCTGGCGCAGAGTAGAAAGCAGCGCATTCATTTCTGAGTAACCCTGCAGCTCGATTCGGCGATCATCTGAAAACTTCAGCTCCACCGATCGAACCGAATTCCGGTTCCGCCGGACGATAACGGATGTCACCGTGCCAAGATCCACATCAGACTGGCCCATTCCAGACATCAATATCAGCTTGCCATCACCAATCGTCAATGAAGTTTTGCAAAAATCAGCTAAGCGCCGCTTCGCAGCATTCCAGCTTATCGACACAACGACGGCAGCACAGACCACTCCGATAAGGAATGTAATTAGAAAATGAGACGGTTGCGATTTGCTGGGATCCAGGCCATACATCGCCGCCAAGGGCACGATAAGGAAGAGCGGAAGAATCGCGCCCCGGCGAATTTTCCTGGCTTCTGCATCACTGAGCTTAAATGTCCTGATAGCAACCTCTGGCCAATTTGTAGACCGGCCGCCAAGATTACCCTATCCCGCACAAAAGCATCAGCCTACCGCAGCAGGATTCAGTCCGCCCCGGATTCGATCCACGGCCATATCGAATGTTCATCGGCTATTCGGGAGGCAACCAACATCAAGTAAGCGACGAGGAAGAGCATCGATCCGGCGAAAAGCAGATTGATCGCCCTGTCTTGCGGAATCAGAAATCCGGCGGCGCTACAGGCTCCTGCAACCAGGAATAAACAGCCGGCAAAAATGCCGACGAGCTCGACCTTTCGCATATCCTTTTTATTCGAGCGAATTCGGCTTGTCCCGAAAAAGAGCACCCTGAGCCACAGGGGTTGTTTCTTCCACTCATAGGAACTCTTGTCCATTGATATCTCCCTCTCCAGTTCTGTCAGATCCATTTCAAAAACCGAGGCAAGGGCTTGCAAAGATCCAGGACTCATCCTGTTGCTGTTTTCTATGCGCTGGATGGTCCGAAGGCCCAAACCACTCAACTCGGAGAGTTGCTCCTGGGACCAGCTTCTTTGAAGTCGTAATTGCTTGATGACCATTCAAAACCTTGCTCTGAAAGGCTGAAACTAGCGTAGATTATCTACTGGCGGTGACGCCAATGGGCAGCCATAGCCAATCTTTGTGACGAAGTTCTCATATTTCAGGTTGATTGGGCACGGATGTCGCGATAGCAACATTGCATAAGCCGGCCTAGCTGCAAGTTTCGAAGAACGCGCAGATCTCGGGTCGGAACGCATCCATATCGACCAGGAAAGAGTCGTGACCTTTGATGCAGTCCAGTGGTCGAAAGCTGACGTCTTCCACTACTTCTGTCAGCCCGACAGCCAGTTGTTCCTGCTGTTGCAGCGGAAACAGGAAATCGGTCTCGACTCCGATAACAAGGGCTTTGTCCAGTTGCAGCTTGCTGAACCCGGCCTTCAGCGAGCCGCCATGCTCGGCGAGGTCGAAAAGATCGGACGCACGTGACAAATACAAATAGCAATTTGCATCGAACTGACCCGTGAATTTTACAGCCTGTGCTTCGAGGTAGGACTCGACCGAAAAATCCCCTGCAAATTGATCACCAGGCGCTTTTTCGAAAACGATTCGTTCACGTGCAAATCGATTTTCCCATTCCTTTGCCGAACGGTAGCTGATCATGCCGAGTTTGCGCGCAAGTCTCTGTCCATTGATCGGTGGATCGTCCAGGTAGTAATCGCCATCCATCCATTTCGGGTCACGCCGTATCATCTCGCGCTGCAGCGAGCGAACCGCGATCGATAGCGGAAGTGCACGGGTTGCGGAGGAAATTGAAATAAGACGATTCGTTGCTTCGGGATGCTGCACGACAAATGCAAGCGCTGTCATGCCACCCATCGACGGCCCAATCATGGTATGCAGCTCTTCCAGGCCCAGATGTTTGACGACTTCATATCCGCCTCTTGCTACGTCTTCCAGCGTAAGCACCGGAAAACTCAGTCGATACAGCTCGCCGTTCTCGGGATTGACCGATGCCGGTCCCGTGGAGCCGAAACAACTCCCGAGGGAGTTGATACAGATGACGTAATGAAGGTTGGTGTCCAGCGGCAGGCCCGGCCCGATCATGTCCTCCCACCAACCGGCTGCACGGTTTTCAACCGACGAAGCAGCATGCGCCGACGGTGACAGCCCGGTGAAGAGCAGGATCGCGTTATCGCGTTTCTCGTTAAGCTCTCCCCAGGTTTCGTAAGCAATGGAAGGTGATTCGAGGTAGCCACCCCGATGCATGGGAAAACGTCCTTCGACCTGCATGATTTTTCGGGCTGTCGTCATAGTACGTTTATATCAGTAGGCAACCATTTTCACCAGACCGGCTGAAGCCGGTCAGCGCTTCACATGTTTCATCAGGCGCTTTCTTTTTTGTAGCTGGCGAGGCGTTAACTTGTTTCGCCTGCCCTTGAACGGATTTTCACTGGTCTTGAACGACAGCCGGACGGGCGTACCCTTCAAATGAAATATTTTTCGAAACTTGTTGATCAAATAACGCCGGTAGGCTTCCGGCAATTTTTCCACCTGGTTGCCATGTATCACGATCACCGGTGGATTTCGCCCGCCCTGATGCGCGTAGCGTAACTTGATACGTCGTCCACGAACCAGCGGTGGCGCATGCGCGATGACTGCTTCTTCAAGCACTTTATTAAGGTCCTTCGTCTGCAAATCACGGGTCGCCGCTCTGTATGCCTTCTCGGCCTCCGGCAGGAGGTCACCCACCGCGGTCCCGTGCAGTGCCGAGATCGTGATTTGCTTCGCGAAATCCAGGAATGGCAGGCGTCGATCAAGATCGCTTTTTACCTGACGCCGCTGATCCCTGGACAGTCCGTCCCATTTGTTGGCAACCACTACCAATGCACGGCCGCGCTCGACCGTTAGGCCAAGCAGGCTGACATCCTGCTCCGTCACACCTTCTTGCGCATCGAGTACCGCGAGTACGACCTGTGCACGCTCCATCGCCTGCAGCGCCTTAATGATGCTGAATTTTTCGACCACTTCGTGAACTTTTGATTTGCGTCGCACGCCTGCCGTATCAATTAGCACGTAGGACTTGCCATCGCGTTCGAATGGCACGGCAACACTGTCACGCGTTGTACCTGGCTGGTCGTATACCACCAGGCGGTCTTCGCCCAGCAGCCGATTGATCAAAGTGGACTTACCGACGTTCGGCCTGCCGATAACTGCTATGCGTAGCGGCTTTTTTTCATCAATGTCGTCGTCCGATTTGCCCTCTTCATGTTCATCACCTGCGTCGAAATCCTCGACCCAGGGAGCCAGAACTTCATCCATTAGTGCCGATATTCGATCGCCATGTGCCGCAGAAACTGCGACCGGATCGCCGAGGCCCAGGCTGTGGAATTCGCCCGCAGCGATGGCGGCATCAAGGCCTTCCGACTTGTTTACGGCGAGCCAGGTTTTTTTTGCGTGTTTACGGGCGAGCTCGGCGACATGCTCATCTGCCGGGGTTCGGCCGCTTCGGCCATCCACCATGACGATGGTGACATCTGCTTCCTGGAGCGCACGCACCGTCTGATCCACCATGAGTTCGGTGATGCCGGTCTCACCACCCGCTACACCGCCTGTATCTATGACGAGATACCCAACGGGCCCGATCTTCCCATAACCGTACTGCCGATCCCGCGTCAATCCCGGGTAATCTGCGACCAGCGCGTCTCGGGAGCGTGTCAGGCGATTGAAGAGCGTCGACTTACCAACATTTGGCCGACCGATGAGTGCGATAACAGGGAGCATGGCGATACGCTTGCGCAATCACGCTTACGACGCGTCTTCTGCAATGGGTGGTGCGCTGTCTTTGCGCTTCGGCTGGCGGATTCCGAAAACGGCCAATTTGCCTGATTCGCTTTGCACGAACAAACGATCGCCGATAACGACAGGAGCACCGGAAATTTTTCCCTTGCCGACGCGGACGCGTGCGACGGGTCGTCCGTCAACGTTACTGAAGAAATGCACGTATCCGTCGAAATCGCCCACAGCAACAGTCAGGCCGAACGATGTTGGCGCGCTTGGTTCACGACGCACCAGCAAGTCCGTCCTCCAGACATCGGTGCCATTACGGCGTAACATTGCAATGAGCTCACCACTGTCCGCAGCGACATAAATATTGTTCCAGTCCGCCCCCATGCCAACATAAGTCGAAATCTCTCTCGCCCACAAGACCTGTCCCGACTCGGCAGCCAGCGACGCGACCCGACCCTGGTAACCAGAGGCGTAGACGTCCTGACCCACGACCCGCAGCCGGCCATCAACATCGGCCAGACGCTCGAGATCTGAACGTCCCGACGGTGGCGACATCATGGCTTCCCATTCAGTGTTGCCTGTATCCAGATCCACTGCGATCAGTCGCCCGTTGTCAAAACCCACCATGATATTTTTACCAACAATGACCGGCGATGCCGAACCGCGCAACGTCAGGATCGGTAGGTCCTGCTCCATTGACCAGCGTTCGACGCCATCAAACAGCGACAGCACTCTCAGTCGTCCATCAATGGTATAGATCACCACCCCTCTTGCGGTGACCAGCGGAACCGCAAGTGACTCGCCAACCACGTTGATGCGCCAGCGCTCGCTGCCATCGGCGGCATTCAATCCCACGACGTCGCCATCCCGGCCAGCAACCACGACCACGTTTTCGCCAACCCCCGGGCCAGCCGACAAGCTGACTTCCAGCTCAGTTCGCCATAATCGTTTTCCGGTTTCCGGATGAAATGCGGAAACAACGCCGTTTTGGCTGGCCGCGTAGATTCGCGTGCCGTCGCCTGCAGGTATGAGTGACAGGCGCAACAGTTCGGAGCCTTTACCAAGATTCGCCGTCCAGACTTTTTTCAGGTCGAGCGTCTGCTTGAACTTGACCAGCTCGGTAGGTGGCAACTCTTTTTCTTTGCTGCCAAATACGCCGCAACCCGTGAGCACAAGCACGGTGACGCCGAGCGCAACAAAATACCGAAGGTTGCTCACTCGGATGCCTCGCCTCCGTCAGTGTCCGCTTCTTCTTCCGCAGCCGTATCTTCTGCCGGGTCTTCCATCAGTTCTTCCGAGACGGCGTCCTTCATAACAGTATCGGGCAGGTCGTCAACTTTCATTTGCACAAGCACCCGATCGACAGTCGGCATGTTGGCGCTATCTGCCATTGAGAGAAAATACGCGTCCCTGGCATCGTCATACTGGCCGAGTGAAACATGGGCGTCGCCCAGCGCTTCGCTGTAGCGCGCCGCAAAAGCCGACTCGGTTCTGTTGCTCAACAGATCGACCACTTCCAGCGGCTTGTCCTGATACAACAGCACCTTGGCAAGGCGCAAACGTGCAATCAGTCCGAGCTCCGAATCAGGCTCTGCATCGACAATGGCTCGCAGGGCGTCTGCCGCATCCTGATCGCGACCCTTGTCCATGTAGTGACGTGCCATTGCCAGGCGCGCCTGCGATGGATAAACCGTCGTTCCATAGTTGGTATAGAGATCGGTCGCGGCTGTTTCAGCCTCGTCCGTATCGCCTTCCGCAATAGCTTCGAACAGCGTCTCGTACAATGCCGATGCTTCAGTTTGCGTACTCACGGTGTTTGAACGGTATTGACCGACTCCCACCATCAGTGCGATGCCAACCACAATGCCACCAATCACGTAGTTGCCGTACTCCGACCACCACGCGCGCATTTGTTCAATCTGTTCTTTTTCCGATAGATCTTCCACTAGTATGCCTTCTTGTCCAGTTTGCTTGCGAGCGTAACGACCAGGTCATCAAGCGCAATGCTGATTTGGTCATCTTTGCTGCGCAAAGGTTTCATTCCAATACATTCACTGGCGACTTCGTCCTCGCCCATAATCAACGCGTATTCGGCGCCACTTTTGTCGGCCCGCTTCAACTGCGACTTGAAGCTGCCGCCATCAAGGTTCAATTCAACTTTTACGCCCTCGATGTGATCCCGGATTTGCTCAGCAAGCCCGAGGCAACGACCCAGGGCCGCCTCACCAACCGCCACGATATACACATCCGGTGCATTCGCCGGCGTGCTGCCGCCACACACCTCATACAGCATCACCAGGCGCTCGACACCCATTGCCCATCCAATGGCGGGCGTCGGCTTGCCGCCCAGCTTCTCCACAAGGCCGTCGTAGCGGCCGCCGGAGCAGACCGCGCCCTGCGAACCCAGCGCGTCCGTGGCCCACTCGAACACCGTGCGATTGTAGTAATCCAGCCCACGCACCAGCCGGGGGTTGACGGTATAGGCTACGCCCGCGGCGTCCAGCATGTCTTTCAGATCGCTGAAATGCGCCGCCGATTCGTCGTCCAGGTAATCCAGCATCACCGGCGCGGCCTCGATAACCGCCTGCATATCCGGGTTCTTGCTATCCAGAATCCGCAGCGGGTTCTTGTCGAGGCGGCGAATACTATCCTCATCGAGCTGCTTTTTCACGCCTGAAAAGTACTCCACCAGTGCCTCCCGGTAGGTCGTACGGGTCTCCGGAGTGCCGAGGGAGTTGATTTCGAGGCGAAGCCGGTCCAGCCCCATGCGTTGCCACATGCGTGCGCACAGCATTATGAGCTCGGCATCGACATCCGGGCCTGCGTAACCGAGCGCCTCAACGTCTACCTGGCGAAACTGCCGGTAACGCCCTTTTTGTGGCTTTTCGTGCCGAAACATCGGGCCCTGGGTCCACAGCTTCTGCCGCTGGTTGTGCAACAGGCCGTTGCTGATCCCTGCGCGCACCATGCTGGCGGTCGCTTCCGGGCGCATGGTGATGCTGTCGCCGTCGCGATCTGTAAAGGTATACATTTCCTTCTCGACCACGTCGGTTGTTTCGCCAATGGATCGGGCAAACAACTCAGTCTGCTCCAGGATTGGCAGGCGAATTTCCCGATAGCCATACGACTCAACAACGTCTTTGACGATGGACTCGAGATGACTCCAGGTCGCCGCAGCGTCCGGAAGTATGTCGTTCATGCCGCGTATGGGTTGGGGTTTCACGTGAATTCTATTCCAGTAACAGAGTGGCCGGATGGGCTCTGTGTTGCTTGCAATCTAATGCTCGTCGATAGTGACTCTCGCCGTATTGCCACGTCCAGCGCGGGCCGAAATCGGAAAGTCGACGCCGTTGACGGTCACTCTTACGTTGTTGGCATCGCCGAATAATGCCCGCAACGGCGGTGTGCCGTTTCGGATGACTGTCTGCCCCGCTTGTCCAAGGCCGAAAAACAAACGATCGCCATTTGCATCCGTGACCTCAGTCCAGCAATCACCATTGTAAGTCATCGCAATCTGCAGCTGATCCCCGGCCGCCGCCGCTACCGGCCCCTGATCGGCCACAGCCTCGATATCGGGTGTCTTTTCAGGAGTAGCGGGAGGTGAATCGGTCTCAACACGATCCCTGTCTCCGGCAGGCACATCCAGTGGCGTGGGCTCCGCCGCTTCAGTATTTTCGGGTATTCGGTCTGACGCGAATGGCTCCAACACGCCCGCCGGTTCACTAATCTCCGGGGACGCCTCGCGGTTAAGCCACCAATAGCCCGCACCAGCCACCAGGATGACTGCCACCGTGCCGGCAATCCAGGGCCCCAGGGAAATATCGGTGGGTGGCTTCGGCCTCTTTGGCCCGACGACCGGTGGCGCTCCTGCCGAGCGATTTAGTTTGTAGTAATCGGCCAGTACGTCGTCAGTCGGCACACCGACGAGTTCTGCGTATTTTCGAAGATGTCCCTTGGCAAAAACAGGCGCACCGAGCGCATCGAACAAATTCTCTTCAAGCGCCTGTACCCTGGCCTCGTCGAGATGCAGTTCCTTGGCTATCTCCGAGATAGAAATATCGTTTTCACGACGCGCGTTCGCCAGCCGCTGTCCCGCCAACGGTCCGGGTGCGTCATCATCCATCTGGGATGACACCTTGTCCTTGTTTTCTGGTGAGTGATCGTTCATGGAGTCCGCAGGTTCAACGATTCGCCAAAATGAACTTCGCTTCATTCGAGTCCGGGAAATCCCGTAACAACTCGTTCGAGTAATCTGTCGCGGCGCGCTCATCACCCAGTTTCGTCTCGATCTGGCTACCGAGAAACAGCACAGGCGCGCTGGGCTCGTTGGCGATCAGGTAACGCTGCAGAAACGCACGCGCGTGCAAGTCGTTTCCCGTCTTGTGCTTTAACGAGGACAGCTGAACCAGCGCCTCGCCATAACTCGACTTGAACTCAAGCGCCTCCCTGAAATATTTCTCCGCCAGAACATAATCCGGCTTGCTCACCATACAGACTCCGGCGTTCGTCAGCGGGACTTGCGCATTGTCATTGTTATAGACTGCGATCGCCCGATCGAATTGTTTCCTGGCCTCATCGAATTGTTTATTCTGGCAAAGGTATACGGCGTAGGCATTTCTTACATCAAAATTATCAGGCCCGTATCGGACGGCTTTCTCGAAATGCTCCCTGGCCAAACGCTGGTTCTCCAGCTGCACATAAGTGAGAGCCAAAGCTGAATGAGCGTTTGCCATTTTCGGATCATAGCCCAGCGCCGTTTGCAGCCGGTCGCGCGCCAGCTCGTAACTCTCTTGGCGCAAGTACTGTACGCCGAGCTGGTAGAATCTCTGCGCTGCTTCTTCCTCGTTGGCTTGCGGCTCGGGTGCTCCTGTGGTGGTGGTAATACAAGCACTGATCAATACCATCACGGCAAAAGTCAAAAGCAGTCTTGCATTGTTTATCACGCTGTCGCCACCCTTCTGTTTTTTTCGCTCAATCGCTTCCGAACGCGGTCAGTCACTTTACCAGCCAACTGACCACATGCGGCATCAATATCATCCCCGCGGGTTTTGCGGGTCGTTGCCACCAGGCCCCGCTCACGCAACCGAGCCTGAAACCGTCGAATCGTCTCTGCCCTGGAGCGACGGAATTCGTTGCCGCCAAACGGGTTGAACGGGATCAGGTTAACCTTTGCCGGCTTGCCGCGGAGCAGTGTCACCAGCTGATCGGCACAGGCCAGGGAATCGTTCACATCGCGAAGCATGACATATTCGAACGTAATAAAGCGGTTTGAATGGCTGGCCGCATAGCGCCAGCACGCATCCAGCAGCTCTCGAATGGGGTGCTTCCGGTTGATCGGCACCAACTGGTCGCGCAGCTCGTCATTCGGGGCATGCAACGACACGGCCAGGGCCACATTGCAATCCTGCGCCAGCTTGTTCAACTGCGGAACGATGCCCGACGTGCTAACCGTGACCCGCCGGCGTGACAAGCCGAAACCATAATCCGACGTCAGTAACTCAAGCGCCGGAATGATATTGCGATAATTCGCCAGCGGCTCGCCCATGCCCATGAACACGACATTGGTGATCGCATCATCGCCGCTTTCACGCTTGGGCAATACTCGATTGGCATAACTGACCTGCCCGACGATTTCCGCCGCAGACAAGTTCCTGTTAAAGCCCTGCGCACCAGTCGCGCAGAATGCGCAATCGAGCGCGCAACCGACCTGCGATGAGATACACAATGTGCCGCGAGCCGCTTCGGGAATAAAAACCGATTCAACGGCCTGCCCTGCGCCAGACTCAAACAACCACTTGATCGTGCCGTCCGTCGATGTCTGCTCGGAGACCTGACGCGGAAGGCTTATCGTGGCAACTTCATTCAGGCGCATGCGCAGCGACTTAGACAAGTCTGTCATCGACTCAAAATCATCGGCATGACGTTGATGAATCCATTGCATGACCTGGCGCGCCCGAAATGGTTTCTCGCCGATATCCGCGAAAAACGCTTCGAGCTTCTCCTGGGGCACACCCAGCAGATTCAGTTTGTCGTTGCTTGCGTTCATCGGTTTCAGCAGCTGAGCCTTAGCGAGTGCGCGGACACACGCCATCGTCGCCAAAGAAAAATGCGATTTCTACTGCCGCAGTTTCTGCTGCATCAGAACCGTGCACGATATTTTCTTCGATGCTTTCGGCAAAGTCGGCACGAATGGTTCCCTTGTCCGCGTCGGCAGGATTCGTGGCTCCCATGATGTCGCGATTTTTTGCAACGGCGTCTTCGCCCTGCAGCGCCTGAACCATGACCGGACCGGAGGTCATGTAGCTCACCAGGTCATTAAAAAACGGCCGCTCGCTGTGGACGCTGTAAAAGCCTTCAGCCTGATCTTTCGACAGGTGGATCATTCTTGCGGCGAATACTTCCAGACCGGCTTTTTCGAAACGGCCATAGATTTCACCAATTAGATTTTTTTGCACACCATCAGGCTTGATAATGGAGAGCGTCTGCTCAACTGACATACTGTTTTCCTTTGTTTGATTTAGGACTTTGGGAGTAATTATTCGAGCCGGGCATGGACGCCCACCAGTACGTAAATCCGCAATTTTACTTGCAAAAATGGCACCAGGCAACGAATGAAATCGTGGTCGGCCAGGCCTTTGCGGGGTGAAGGCTGCTGCCGTCAGACGCTGAAGCTTTCCCCGCACCCACATTCCCCGGTGACGTTGGGGTTGCGGAAGCGAAATGCCTCGTTGAGGCCCTCCTTGATGAAATCGACCTCCGTGCCATCGATCAGCTTCAGGCTTTCGCGATTCACGATCACCTTGACGCCGCGCTCTTCGAAGACTACATCGTCGTCGTTTATCTCATCGGCATAGTTGATGACGTAGGCATAGCCGTTGCAGCCGGTCGTGGTGATGCCAACGCGCAAGCCAATGCCGCTGCCCCGATTGGCAAGGTAGTTTCGGACACGTTCGGCGGCGGGTTCGGTGAGTGATATAGCCATTGCTGCTTTGCTGTTCCTGGATTCAGTCAGATTCGAGTTGTTCAAGCAGTAATCGTATTGCATCTTCGAGCAACAGTATACGGCCTGTTTTTTCAACCGGGATTTCCAGTTGATCCATGCAGTCTGCCACCCGAAAACCGGCCAGGTCGGCTAACGATCCGCCTTCCAGGCTGTTACATGAGCACTCAGCTGCCGCAATCAAGTGCGGGCAGCCAAAAACCCGGAAACGGCACTCCTGCACCTTGCCATCGCCTAAACCTATGGCGAGCTGGATTCTCGCGCCAGCCGCTGACTCTGATGCTTCTGCCAGTGCGGATTGGGCATATTCCTTTCGCAGGTCACCCAGATGGGCCGGATCGGCAAACAACGCCCTGGTTTGAGCGTTGTACGGATCGTTCACGGCGCCCATGTTCAGGCGCTCTTCCCTGCTTTCGGGGCCATTTCGCGAAGCCTGGTAACTGCCTTGCGATACCGGTCGATAGCAATATCAATGTCCTCTTCAGAGCTGTGCCTGCCGATACTGAATCGAATTGCGCTCTGTGCCAGGTGATCATCCAGGCCCAGTGCACGAAGCACATACGATGACTCGCCCGACTTGGCGTTGCAGGCGGAACCACTGGCGACGCACACCGGATGCAATGCCAGCATCAGGCTTTCACCGTCGACGCCTTCGACACTGACGTTGAAGATGCCAGGGAAGCCACCCTCTTCCGGGCCATTGAGCGTGAGCCCCGGCAAATCGCTGATCCCGGCCCAAAGTCGTTTTCGCAGGCTGAGGATATGCACGAGGTCGTCCTGCAGCCGCCCGGCCGCTATCTCGGCTGCGAGTCCGATACCGCGTAACTGATGCACGGCTGACGTGCCGGGACGAAGCCTTCGTTCATGGCCACCACCGAACAAAATCGGCTCGATCTGACAGCCCGGACGGTCGGCAAGGTATAGCGCACCGACACCTTTCGGACCATAAAACTTGTGTGCCGTGAGTGACAGCAGGTCAACCGGCAAGGCGGAGAGGTCGATGGGGACTTTGCCGACCGCCTGCGCCGCATCGACGTGAAACAAAATGTCGTGGTCACGGCAAA
>PVMS01096363.1_pt1 | contig 41976 bp, 34 predicted proteins | sample 1853461 | NCBI WGS metagenome assembly PVMS01 (sample SAMN08582032, study PRJNA380276) | Marine sediment metagenome, whole genome shotgun sequencing project. | isolation source: ocean sediment barecode stripped | collected 2017
CGGGAGCCTGTTGAAAAATAAAAGTATTGATTTGCAAAGCATACGAACCATAATTCTTCTTAAAGACGGCAAGTCGCTTTATCGAAGTGATGCCATACTGGAAATAGTCCGGGAACTATCGGCACACTAGCCTTTACTATATGTATTTAAAATTGTCACTAGGTACATTCGTGACGGCATGTATAACCTGGTTTCAAAACACAGATATAACTGGTTTGGAAAGCTGGACAGCTGCCGGGTTCCCAGTAAGGAAGAGAGGGCCCGATTTTTAGAGGAAGAAAACGGATTTCTCTAAATTTCCGTTAGATTCGCGCCAAACAATTGATCAATCCTATGAAAGCCTATATATTTCCCGGACAGGGTTCCCAATTCCAAGGGATGGGAGAGGACCTTTCCACCAACGAACAGGCACATGCCCTTTTTCAGGAAGCTAATAAATTGCTGGGGTTTTCCCTTACTGATATTATGTTCCATGGTTCCAAGGAAGAATTGACGAAAACTAATGTGACTCAGCCTGCGATTTTTTTACATTCAACAGTTTTGGCACTTATCAATCCCAATTTCAAACCAGATATGGTTGCTGGTCATAGTTTGGGGGAGTTTTCTGCTCTAGTAGCAAATGGCACCTTGGAGTTTGCGGACGGCCTTTCTCTAGTAGCTCAGAGGGCATCGGCCATGCAGAAAGCTTGCGAGACACAACCTGGGACCATGGCGGCAATATTGGGACTGGAAGAATCAATGGTAGAGGAGATTTGTCTTTCAATCGACGACATTGTGGTGCCTGCAAACTATAACTGTCCAGGGCAATTAGTAATCTCAGGCTCAATTACAGGGGTTGAAACTGCCTGCCGGAAATTATCTGAGGCCGGAGCTAGAAGGGCAATGATACTACAAGTAGGAGGTGCCTTTCATTCACCATTGATGGAACCTGCCAGAGAAGAACTGGAACGGGCCATCAATGAAGTAGATTTTAAAGCCTCCAGCTGTCCAATAATTCAAAATGTGGATGCCAGAGCACATATTGATGTAGAGGAGATTAAGGAAAACCTAATTGCTCAGTTGACCGCACCAGTCCGATGGAAACATAGCATTCAAGAGATGATCAGACTAGGTGGGACAGATTTCATTGAAACTGGACCAGGGAAGGTGCTGCAAGGTCTGGTAAGGAAAATCAATCCGGAGGTAGCTGTGGGAGCAGTAGAGCAGTAGAACATTAGAGTAATAGATTAACGATTTGAGAACAATCGAAAGTTGCTAAACCTCCAATTTTTAAAGATACAGGTCATTAGTCGGGGGGCTGTTGGGGAGTGCTCAATCCTTCAATCCCTCAATCCTTCCCTTTTCACCGATAATGGATCTTTGCATTTATCAAGCAAGCGTTGATTGGTCAGTCCCAATACTGGGTGTACAAAATCAGGGGAGATTTCTGACAATGGTGTCAAAACAAACTTTCTTTCACTGATTCTGGGATGTGGTATGCTCAAAGATGGATGCTCCAAAACCAGCTTACCATAGTAAAGAAGATCGATATCGATGGTTCTGCTTTGGTAGTCTTTTTGCCGACTTCGGCCTAATACAATCTCTATGTTCAAGACTTTATCCAGAACCTTCAGGGGATCAATGGAACTATCTATTACAATCACTTGATTTAAAAATTCAGGGGCATTCGACATCCCCCAGGGTTCGGTATGATACTGTGACGACGCTTGCTGAATGTGCCCAAGCTGTTGAGTTATTAGCTTTCTGGCGTCAGCTAAATGAGTGGCTTTGTCCCCTAGATTTGATCCCAGTAGTAGATATATCCCTGTCATCCTGTAAAAAGGCCAAAAATATAAATTCCCTTTAACTTCTAAGACCAATCTAGTAACATTATAAGTTTTTAAATTAAATCCATTGTAAATGTTTTTAAGGAATGTATTTGCTACTCTGGTAGCATTGGTCATATTTTCCCTGGCGGCAATAACGTTTTTCATAGTTGGGCTTGGGGTGCTCTCATCAGTTGGTGATAAGCCGGTCGACATAGCAGACAACACCATACTACATCTTAAAATTGATCGACCAATTCTTGAGCGGAGCGTAGAAAATCCTTGGGATAATGTGATTGCGTTTAGTGGCCGAAATTCCGGTATTGGATTGAAGGAACTAAAACAAGCAATCAAACGTGCGGCTCAGGACGACCGAATTCAAGGAATATTTCTAGAACCAAAATACTTATACTCAGGATTAGGTAAGTTGTACGAACTTCGACAGGAATTAGAAGCCTTCCAGGAGACGGGAAAGTTTGTAATTGCCTACGGAGAGTACTATACAGAGTCAGAATACTATTTGGCATCTGTGGCAGATGAAGTGTACTTGCCAGAAGAAGGTATGCTAGAGTTTAATGGATTTAGAGCAGAGTATAATTTCCTCAAAGGGACCATGGACAAATTGGGTATTGAGACTCAGGTCTTTAGAGTAGGGTCCTATAAAAGTTCTGTAGAGCAATTCACACGTACGGAGATGAGTGAAGAATCTCGGGAGCAAACAGTTTCTTTGTTGAAGTCATTTTACGCTACTTATCTTGAGGATATTTCCAGGAGTAGGGACCTGGAAAAGAGCAAATTGAGACTGGTAGCAGATAGCATGCTGGCTACTAGTGCCAAGAACGCATTAAAATACAGACTAATAACCGATACGAAATATTTTGACCAGGTAATTGCAGAGTTAAAATTCCGTACTGATATTGATTCAACGGATGACCTTAAGTCTGTCCGGCTGGACCCCTACTTAACATCAACCTCAAGTTTAAATCAGGGTTCGGAAAAAATTGCCGTGGTCTTTGCAGACGGAGAGATATTAAATGGAAAAGGAAACCGGGAAAGTATCGGTTCAGAATCATTTTCAAAACAGCTACGAAAACTCCGAGAGGATGATCGTATTAAGGCTGTGGTGCTGAGAATCAATTCTCCTGGCGGCAGTAGTTTGGCTTCCGATGTAATTTGGCGAGAGGTAATGAAGACCAGCGAGGTAAAGCCAATCATTGCTTCAATGTCCGATCTGGCAGCATCAGGAGGGTATTATATAGCCATGGCGTGTGATTCAATAGTGGCCCAGCCGCTAACTATCACGGGTTCTATAGGAATTTATTCGATGCATTTTAACGCCCAAGAAATGTTGGAAGACAAATTGGGTATTACCACAGATGTTGTGAAGACAGGGCCATTATCTGATGTATTTACTATTTCAAGGCCTTTTACCGATTACGAAAAGAACATGTTTCAAAAAAATGTAGATGAAGGCTATAGGACTTTTATCACCAAAGCGGCAAGCGGTCGTGGGATGGAGATAGACGAAATTGATGCGGCTGCCAGAGGCCGCATATGGTCCGGAGTTCAGGCCCAGAACAATGGATTGGTGGACGTTATTGGTGGATTAGATGATGCTGTGGCCCTTGCCGCGAGAGCAGCAGGATTGGAAGATGACCAGTATCGACTCCGTTACTATCCTAGGCAAAAAACCATTTTGGAAGAACTCTTGAGTGATTTTGGCGGTGCATTCGAAGAAAGCAGGATGAAATCCAAGCTTGGTAAGTTCTACCCATTAATAAAGAAAATCAATAGTTTACAGAATTACCAGGGTCTGCAGACACGGCTTCCTTTCGATATTACCATTCAATAGAAAAATAAATTTCAAAAATAAAGCGCCTTGATCCAAGGGGTATTATTTTAGTAGCAAATTTGATCATATTGCCCATTAAAATATTGTTATGGCTGCAGACATCCGAAATGATTGGACCCGGGAGGAAATAAGGGAAATCTATGATTTGCCGGTTTTAGATCTGATTTATCAAGCCGGAACGGTTCATCGCACTTATCATGATGCTCAGGAGGTTCAGGTTTGTACTTTATTGTCTATTAAAACCGGTGGATGTCCCGAAGACTGTGCCTATTGCCCGCAGGCAGCACGTTACCAGACTGAGCTGACAGTGGAAAAGCTATTACCTACCGGGCAAGTGATAAATGCAGCCATGGAGGCTAAAATAGCAGGTAGTACTCGATTTTGTATGGGGGCTGCCTGGCGGGAAGTCAGGGACAACAGTGATTTTGACCGGGTATTGGAAATGGTGAAAGGTGTTTGCAATCTTGGAATGGAAGTCTGCTGTACTCTGGGAATGTTAACTGCTGAACAAGCCGAGAAATTAAAACAAGCCGGATTATATGCCTATAACCACAATTTGGACACCGGTGAGGAACATTATAAGGAAATTATCACTACCCGAACATATCATGATCGTTTGAATACATTGGGTAATATTCGGGATGCGAAAATTTCGGTATGCTCCGGAGGTATTATTGGTCTTGGAGAAACCCTAGAGGACCGTATCGATATGCTTTACACACTAAGCACTTTGCCAGAGCATCCCGAATCAGTTCCAGTGAATGCCCTGGTTCCGGTTCCGGGGACACCACTTGAAGACCGGGAAAGGGTCTCGGTCTGGGACATGGTGCGGATGATTGCTACCGCAAGGATAATAATGCCCAAGGCTATGGTGCGGCTATCCGCAGGAAGAGTACGAATGAATACAGAAGAACAGGCCCTATGTTTTTTGTCTGGCGCAAATTCAATTTTTGCAGGAGATAAATTGTTAACCACTCCAAATCCAGGAGCAGAATCTGACCAGGAATTATTTCAAAGACTGGATCTAAAGCCGCGCCCCGCCTTTAAGTAGTTTTTAGTTTCTCTTTTTGAGACGGCTCGGCATTTCCTTTGTCTTATGGGAAAAAGAAGTATAGTAAAAGACAAAGCAATTGCATTTGCAATGAAAGTGGTAGGCCTATATCGTTTCTTAAGAGATGAGAAAGAATACGTACTTTCAAAGTAACTCCTTAGGAGCGGAACATCAATTGGGGCAAATGTTAGTGAAGCTCTTGCAGGGGAAAGCAGGCGTGATTTTCTGCACAAAATGTCAATAGCCTAAAAAGAATCAAGAGAAACATACTATTGGCTTTCCCTGCTTCAAGACAGTCAGCTAGTTAAGTACAATTTCAGCCGGGAGTTGGATCAGTGTCTATAACTTATTAGGTTACTAACTGCGATTGTTAAGACAACCGCAAGTATTGATCAAACTAAAAACTAAAAACTAAACACTAAAAACCACTAAAACAGCTTAAATCCAACACTTACAATCCATTGATTGTTTTTTTGATCCGTAGGGAACCCAAAAAGTTCATCCCCGAAGGTGCTGAGATTACCTTCATACTTGACATCCAGAACAAGGTTCCAAAGATCCAACCCAATTCCGGCCTGATACCCGATGGTAGCATCATTATACCCCGATTTGATCTCTTCTTCAAGTCCTTCTGCTTTTGCGTCTAGCAGCAGGCTAAGGGTGGGCCCGGCCTGCACCCTGAACACCTTTAAGAAATGCGTACCCAGCATAACCGGAAAGTCCAATTTGTTAAACTTAACTTCACGTATTTCCTCTAAAACACCGTCATCGAGTGTAATTTTACCCCCGGACTGAGTAAATAGTGCCTCAGGTTGAATGTACAAGAACCCTAGGGTAATCCTGGAGAAAATACCCACGTGAAAGCCCGCAGTAGCATCTCCGGAGGAGATTGTTGCACCCCCAATAGTAAATGGGTCAAAGTTGATACTTGAAGAACTCAACCCAACTCTGGGTCCCAGGGTAAATTGTCCATATACAAGGTTTATCATGAGCAGAGCCACGATCGTGAGCATTATCTTTTTCATAATCTTGTTTTTCTAAGGATACAATGTGTATCTAAAACTTTATATATTTGGAATTATTGTATACAATTATTGTTCCAAAAAATCCGGTCGTTAGATCATAGCATATTCCGTTACCAAAAATGTAATGACTATTGATCAAAAATTCAACACCTCTATTATGCAGATGAACAATGTCCGAAAAAGGTTGCATGAACAACTCAGGAAAAGACAGGAAAACAGGAGTCTGCGAACATTAGACCTAAGGAAAACCCTCATAGACTTCAGTTCAAATGACTACCTGGGATTGTCTTCAAATGAACAATTATTATCTTCAATAAAAGAAGTCTATGCGGCCACTGAATGCTCGCTAGGGGCCACAGGTTCAAGATTACTCACTGGGAACAGCCAGCAACATCTGGAGCTGGAGTCTAATTTGGCTGAATTCTTCCAGGCTCCCGCAGCCCTTTTATTCAACTCTGGATATACCGCCAATCTAGCGCTGATATCTACTGTCCCACAGCGTGGAGATACTATCTTGTATGATCAAGCTATTCACGCTTGTATAAAGGAGGGAGCACGTCTTAGCCAAGCCAATTACCATTCATTCAAACACAATGACCCGGGTGACCTGCATCAAAAACTTAAACGTTGTTCAGGAAATAAATTTGTGGTGGTGGAGTCATTATACAGCATGGAGGGGGATGCTCCGCCCATAAGAGAATTTATAGCCCTTTGTAGACAATTCGAAGCAGAATTATTTATTGACGAAGCACATACTACCGGATGGGCTGGTTCTGAGGGTAAGGGCTGGGTAATAGGCCAACAACTGTCCCAGGAATTCCTGGCCCGGGTATATACTTTTGGGAAAGGCTTGGGAACCCACGGAGCTTGTATTGTTGGAAGTAAGGAATTGATTGACTATCTGATTAATTTTGCTCGACCTTTTATTTATACCACAGCGTTGCCCCCTCACAGTGTAATTTCTATAAATTGCGCACTTGAATACCTTAAAAATCTCGATTCGCCGGGGATGATGCTAAAGGAAAAAATAAATTATTACCTGGAAGAGGCTGAGAAAATACCCGTGGAAAGGTCCCTGAATAAGGATAGTCCTATCCAATGGATTATGGTACCAGGAAATATTAATGCACTGGTCTTTAGTGAATATCTGCAGAAAAAAGGCTTTGATGTTCGTCCTATTTTATCACCGACGGTACCTGAAGGTAAAGAAAGATTGAGGGTCTGCATCCATTCATTTAACACCAAGGAAGAAATATTGAATTTAGTATCCGCGATTTCGAAAATGCCATGAACTACTTTGTTGCTGGAATTGGAACAGATGTGGGAAAGACCGTGGTGAGCGCGGTATTGGTAGAAGCCTTGGGTGCTGATTACTGGAAACCTGTACAATGTGGACTTCCCAGGGACATCGATGTGGTCTCTTCCCTAGTCCAGAATCAATCTAGCAATTTCCATGGTGAAACATATCTGTTGAACGAGCCTGCATCACCTCATCAGGCAGCGCATAATCAGGGCCTGGAACTTACTGTAGAAGCCATTACTGTTCCAAAAACCAAGAACGATTTGGTGATAGAAGGGTCAGGTGGAATCATGGTACCACTCAATGAACAGGAGTTTGTACTGGATCTAATTAAGAAATTCGCCGATCAGGTGATTCTGGTGGCAAATTTGTATCTCGGTTCAATTAATCACACCTTATTGTCTGTCGATATCTTACAACGACACCAAATAGAGATTAGAGGCATTGTTTTTAACGGCATTTCAAATAGTCACAGCGAATCTGTGATCCTGTCGTATAGTAGATCTGTCAAGTTACTTCATTTAGCACCCGACAGTTTAATTGACGCTGAAAATATTCGAAAATGGGCTCAAATATTAAAGAAAAACCTGGAACTGAACTCCTGACAAAAGACAAACAGTGTATATGGCATCCCTTTACTCCCTTGATTGGAAGTGAAGAGAATTTAGTAATTGAAAGGGCAGAAGGTGCCATATTATACAGTGAAGATGGCCGTGAGATCATCGATGCCATTGCATCGTGGTGGGTAAATCTTCATGGTCACAGCAATCTACACATCGCACAGGCCATTGCCAATCAAGCAAAGAAGCTGGAGCATGTGATGTTTGCAGGATTCACCCATGAGCCTGCCATTCAATTGGCGGAAAATCTATTGTCCATCCTACCGGAAAATCAAGGGAAAATTTTTTTCTCAGATAATGGAAGTACTTCGGTGGAAGTAGCGCTGAAAATGGCTTTGCAATACTGGCACAACCAAGGGAAATCTAAAACTAAAATATTGGCCCTGGAGGGTGGTTACCATGGTGATACCTTTGGAGCCATGTCAGTAGGAGAGCGAGGAGCTTTTACCGCTCCATTCTGGCCATTTTTGTTTGAAGTAGCGTTCCTGGATTTGCCTTTACCGGGACAGGAAGAAGAGAGCCTAGCAGAATTTGAGGCACTGGTGAAGAGGGGTGATATGGCGGCTTTTATTTTTGAACCTGTGGTCCAGGGGGCAGCCGGAATGCGACAATATTCTGTATCCTGGCTGGACCAGCTTATCTCAATTGCTCAATCCTCAGAAGTTCTATGTATTGCAGATGAAGTCATGACCGGGTTTGGGAGAACAGGAAGAACATTTGCCAGTGATTATCTGGAAAACAAGCCGGATATTTTCTGTCTTTCAAAGGGTCTTACTGGTGGGGCCTTGGCCCTGGGTGCAACTTCTTGTTCAAATGCCATTCAAGAGGCCTATAATCATGAAGATATTCTAAAGACTTTCTTCCATGGACACTCTTATACAGCGAATCCGATTGCCTGTGCTGCTGCTAATGCGAGTTTCGAGTTGTTGATGACCGATGAATGCAATCAAAATATTCAGAGAATCTCATCTGGTTTTAATGTTTTCAAAAAGAAGATCAGCGCTCATCGTGAAGTTCAATCGGTAACCCATCAAGGGGCTATTTTGGCAATTGAGTTTAGGACTTCGGGTGACACTTCATATATTAATGAGGCCAGGCATGAACTATATCCCTATTTTCTATCCAGGAATGTACTTTTAAGACCTTTAGGAAATATTGTATACATAATTCCTCCTTATGTCATATCTGACGAGGAATTAGCGGTGGTATTTGGGGCTATAGAATCCTATTTGGAGGAGATAGTATAGTAAAGCACCAATTTTCAAATAGCAAATCTCAAATAAGCTCCAAATTCCATAAATAAGCTCCAAACATAAATGCTGGCGCAGGTTTGCAAGTCCAGCCAATCTAGGGTTCAATAGTGTTAGAGCAGCGGAAACAGTATATATATAGCACCAATTACCCCGAGAATCAATATTATCATGATTACTGCCATGATCAGTTGATCATAATATTGTTTCCTAGCCCCTGAAGTGGTAGCAAACGAAGAATTTAATATTATTTCAATTACCCATTTTTCAATAAATGCACCCTCAGAGGTTCTTTGCCTGGTGGGTTTGTCATGTTCCGGATTAACTTCTTCCTGCGATGGAGTAAGTTTGTTTTTCAATGCTTTTATTTCCCAACGCCATCCGCGGCTGGTTCCCGGCTCTTTGTCTGTATCAGACCTGGGATCAACGGTATGTCCCTCCTTGTTTGGGTCACTAGATTTTTGCCCGGGTACTCCATACACTTCCTGGTTCTTAGTGGATGATTTGACCATCGGATCCCACTTCCCAGAGGGCTTATTAAACTTTGAAGGGCCCTTTTCGGATTCCTCTTCCTGTAGGTTGGCCTGGAAACTACTTATCTGATCTATATAGTGTTGTATCCTGTCCTGAGCTTCAGAATTTAGATTCTCTTTTTCCTCTTCTTTGGTGAAAGTGTCAACGATCTCTTGTACTTGTTGTATTCTCTGTAATATTGCCGAATCGGATTCATCGGTCTCCTGCAGTGCTGTCAAGAGCCTGTATGCCTCTTCAATTTTGTCTAGATTTTCCTGGTATAATGCTCTGAAATGATCTGAGGGAGCATTATTGATGGCTTTTTGATAATCTTTTGTTAATTCCAAATAACGTTTTTGTACCAGTTGTTCGCTGGAATTGGTAGGTAAATTCAAATACTCTTGAGCTTCTTGGAAGGTCATCAAAGATATTGCCTTCAGAACCCTAAATGGTTCTATTGCTGTCAAATTGTTCGAGATAGTCTGCCACTCGTCTAACAAACATTCCTCCTAATGAACCGTCTATTACCCGGTGATCATAACTATGTGACAAGAACATTTTGTGGCGAATTCCAATAGCATCTCCGTATGGAGTTTCAACCACCGATGGTTTTTTTACAATTGCACCCAGTGCTAGTATTCCGACCTGCGGCTGCACGATTATAGGCGTTCCCATTAAATTCCCAAACGACCCAACATTCGAAATTGTAAAGGTTCCTCCGGAAAGTTCATCTGGTTTCAATTGATTGTTTCGGGCCCTTCTAGCAAAATCGTTGACTTGCTTTGTCAGTCCTACTAAACTTAAACTGTCTGCTTTCCTGATTACCGGCACTATCAGATTTCCAGAAGGTAATGCTACCGCCATTCCTATGTTAATGTCTTTTTTATAAATAATGCGGTCCCCATCTACGCTAATATTGATCATTGGGTAATCTGCAATAGCTTTCACTACAGCTTCAATAAATATTGGGGTGAAAGTCAGGTTGTCACCTTCTCGTTCCTTAAAGATAGATTTGTTGCGGTTTCGCCAAAATACCAGGCCCGTTACGTCTGCCTCTACAAAAGAAGTAACATGTGCGGAGATACGTTTGGACTCCAACATCCGTTCAGCAATCATCTTACGCATGCGGTCCATTTCAATAATCTCATCCTCACCGCTGGTTGGCAAGATGGCAGAAGTAGAAACTGGAGCAGTATCATCCAAAGACATGGTTCTGGCAGGTGCCTCCTTACGTAGTTCAAGATAGATTAGGAGGTCTTTTTTGGTCACCCGGCCATTTTTCCCGGTGCCTGGTATTTGCGCCAAGTCTTCGAAACTAAGATGTTCCTGTTTGGCAATATTTTTTACCAAAGGGCTGTAGAAGCGATCGTCCTGACTGGTCGCAGGTAGTACTGCTGGCGCAGCCACTGTTTCCGGTGGCATTGCTTGCTCTTTAGGTTGAGGTGGTTTGGTTGCTTGTGCACCATAGCCATTTGGTTTGGCAGATTTTCCGTTGGTGGTTTCAATAACCGCTATAGGTTTTCCCACTTCCACCACATCTCCTTCGTTAGCTAAAATTTCGGCCAGGATTCCTGCGTGCTCGGATGGAATCTCGGTATCAACTTTGTCAGTGGCCACCTCCAAAACTGACTCATCTTGCTCAATGGGGTCGCCCACCTTCTTCAACCATGTTAATATGGTCCCCTCCATTATGCTTTCCCCCCATTTTGGGCATTACCATCTCTACTTTACCCATACTGCATTAATTTGAGGTTAATGTTATATAAACCATGGTAAATTTAGCATTTTCAGCCCTTTTCTCCATCCATTTCCACTAATCTTTGGCGCACCAAACTCAACACCGCCTGAGTAGTAAACTTGATGTTTATAGCTCGTTCCTTGTATAGTGAGAGCTTTTTGGATATTTCATTTTCTCCATCAACATAAGCAACCCACACGGTTCCCACGGGTTTCTCGACAGAACCACCGCCTGGACCAGCTATACCACTGGTTGCCACCCCTATGTCAACATTCAGGCGTTCCTTCACCCCTTTAGCCATTTCAATTACTGTGAATTCACTTACTGCGCCATGCTTTTCTAGGGTAAGAGGGTTGACCCCCAACAATGACTCTTTCAAGTGGTTTTGATAAGCTACAATTGATCCCGCAAAATAGTCCGAGCTTCCCGCGACACTGGTAATTGCCTGGGCCACTGATCCACCAGAACAGCTTTCTGCGCAAGCTATGGTAAGTTCCAGATGACGCATGAGGTTGCCAACTACCGAGGGAAGGGTGTCCCTGTCATAACCGTAGATGTATTTTCCTGCCAATGTTTTCAAATTTTCTATTTGTTGATCTACCTCATATTCCAGCTTATTAGTATCATTACCAACCGCGGTAAGTCTTAGTTTCACCTCGCCCAACCCTGGTAAATACGCCAATTTAATATTAGGCGGTAACTGCTGTTCCCATGGAGCTATTTTATCTGCCAACCAGGACTCTCCAATACCTATGGTCTTTATAATCTTATGATAAATAGCAGGCGTTTTAAAAACAGTTTGCAACCTTGTTAGTACTTGCTCGGCCATCATGATTTTCATCTCATGGGGTACACCTGGCATTGAAACGTATACTTTTCCCTTTTCCTGAAACCACATGCCCGGAGCGGTGCCGGCTCGGTTGGAAACTATGCTACACTTTGTCGGCAGGAATGCCTGTTGTCTATTAGTCTCTGTTAACTCTCGCCCAATCTTGTCGAAGACCCACTGGACCTCTTTTAACGCTTGTTTATTCAGAGCCAAGTCGCATTGAAAGAATTTTGCCAGGCAAGGCTTAGTGAGATCATCGCTGGTGGGTCCCAAACCCCCGGTAATAAGAATTATGTCTGCTCGGGTAGAGGCTTCGGCAAGAGCCTCCAGTATATCCGGTTCGAAATCTGAAACCGTAGTTTTCCTTACAGTTTTAACTCCGATCTTATCCAGTTCTTTACTAATCCACTGTGAGTTGGTATCTACAATTTGACCGTACAGAATTTCATCTCCAATAGTAATTATTTCAGCCAAAACAGGTTGCATTTGTATTATATTGATTTTCGGTCAAAAGTACACATAAACTAACACAGATCATCCCAACCCTTAAAAGAAGCTAAATTTTGGCACGATTTTGTATAGGTTCATGTTGTCTAACTAGAATTTTATGCAAATGATCTCGAAAATTTTCTCCAAACCGTCCATTTATTTGCAGGTGCTGGCAATATCTATTGTCTTTAACCTCAATTCCGTTGCTCAAATCGGCAATATATTCGATGATTTTACCAAGATATTCTCTGGAAATGGAGAACTGACTACTAATCAGGTAGTTGATGGATTGAAAGAAGCGCTTATACAGGGGATCAGTAATGGCTCTGACCAGGCTTCTAAGATAGATGGATATTTGAAAAATAATCTGATAAAACTTGTATTTCCTCCTGATGCCAGAAAAGTAGAGTCACGACTGCGTCAAATTGGCCTAGGTCCCGAAGTAGATAAGTTCATTGTTTCATTAAATAGGGCTGCAGAACGAGCTGCAGAGGAGGCGAAACCTATTTTTATTGATGCGATTAAGAATATGAGTGTTGAAGATGCCTGGGGAATACTCCAAGGAGGAGAGCATAGCGCTACTGAATATCTCAAGCAATCCAGTTATCAATCTCTAAACGAAAGTTTCCAACCTATAATCAGTAATGCTTTGGAAGAAGTTAGCGCCACAAAGTATTACGATGACCTGGTGAATTCATACAACAAGATCCCTTTTGTTAAGAAAGCAAATCCTGATCTGGATCAATACGCCACTGAACAAGCCATTGACGGTCTATTTTTGTTGATTGCTGAGGAAGAAGCGAAAATCAGAAAGGACCCAGCGGCTAGGACTTCGGAGTTGTTAAGTAAAGTGTTTGGGAACATGGGAACAAGAAAGTAATAGAACAGTAGAACAACAGAGCAATAGAATAGCAGATTAACTATTTAAAAAATAAAGAAAAACTGCTTGGAGTACCATGTCCTAAACGCAATTCCATAAAAAAAGGCCTGCGCTTGCGCAGGCCTTCTATTCTATAAATATTTAAGACTTATCCCAGATAAGGTACCAGTAATCTGATGGCCGGGTGGGCACTCAGTTTATTTATGGCCTTGTCTTTGATCTGCCGTACTCTTTCTCTGCTGATTCCCAAATCCACACCAATATCTCCTAAAGACAACTTGGATTCTACAGCAATACCGAAAAACATCTTAATAACCTGCCGCTCTCTCATGGTAAGGATAGAAAGCAATCGATCGATCTCTTTCTTCAGGGAATCGTTATATTCCAACTCCTCATCGGTTTTTCTAGAATTACTATTTTCCAGTACATCTAACAGGCTGTTGGTTTCTCCCTGCTCAAATGGAGCATCCACCGATAGGTGCTTGGAGGATGCTCGCAAGGTGGTTTTAACTTCCTCAACACTTACATCCAGTAATTCCGCCAATTCCTCGTCGGTTGGTTCTCGTTCCAGATGTTGCTCGAAATGCGAAGCTACCTGATGTATACGTGAAATAGCTCCAACCTTGTTGGCTGGAAGCCGGATCATTCTTGACTGTTCAGCCAGCGCCTGCATAATGGCCTGTCTGATCCACCATACTGCATAGGAAATAAACTTAAACCCCCTGGTTTCATCAAATTTTTTGAGCTGCCTTAATCAAACCCAGGTTGCCCTCATTTATCAAATCGTTCAGGGGAATCTTAGTGTGTTGATACTGCTTTGCTACACTTACTACAAACCGTAGATTTGCCTTAGTTAGTTTTTCCAAGGCCAACTGATCTCCTTGCTTTATTCGTTGTGCCAAGTGTACTTCTTCTTCCGCGGTCAATAATTCTACTTTACTGATCTCGTTAAAATATTTTTCCAGAGTTTGACTGTCTCTGTTGGTAATTGATTGTGTGATTTTTAATTGTCGCATGTTTTATGTTATCCCTCCATTAATTTCTATTCTTCTCATACCATTATATACAACCCCTACAGGGTTCATTAAGTTTCTAAAAGTTCTTAGTTGGGGAAGCGCGAGTGCCCTATAAAAGACTGAAAATGGCCTTAAATTAAAAAATTTGCTATGATGTGTATGAAAAATGAGTTTTATTCGAATAATTTGTTTAACCTTGAGGTTAATCACCGCACTCCAACGTTATCCATCTTTTCCTCTAAATCAGCCTACCTCCTCATTTAATATGCGAAGATAAGAATAAATAAGTTCGATTGCAATTTTTTTACAATCTACCAATGAATAATCCTATTCTTCAAACGGAACGGAATTCTTACTGATTTATTGTTTGCCACTTAAAATGGCAATGTTACACCCTCCGTAGACACGAGATTGGCAAATTTTAGCTGAAGTTTTTCAATTATACTCAAATCCCACTGATTTTGAATAGTTCTACCATCAATCTCTGTAACTTCAGCCAGCTCACCCATAGTCCCGGTGGTAAATACCTCATCAGCATTGTAGAACTCGGAAACCGATAGATTTCTTTCATTAACGGTAATTTTGAGGTTTTTCGCAATTTCTATAATCTTTCCTCGGGTGATTCCTGGCAAACAACTATCAGCATGAGGAGTATATAAGATACCCTTTTTGATCAAAAACAGGTTAGTGGCGTTGGTTTCGGAAACGTAACCCTGCATATCCAACATAATGGCGTCATCTGCATTGCACAGATTTGCCTCAATTTTTGCCAAAATATTATTAATCAGGTTGTTATGGTGAATTTTTGAGTCCAAGTTTTGTGGTGAATTACGTCTAATACTGCTGGTTATTAACTTTAGTTTGTTGGACCCGTAGATAGGTGGCTTCCATTCGGCTAATATGATTAGGGTACATCCTTTTTGGTTTAGCTCTGGATTCATTCCAGAGGTTATTTTTTCACCCCTGGATAGCGTCAGGCGTACGTGTGTATTGTCTTGCATTTGGTTGGATTCCAATGTTTTAAACAGAGCCTGCTTCACATCTTGGTTACTGGGAACATTCTTAAAATCCAATGCTTTTGCGGATTGCTGCAATCGTTCCAGATGCTCCTCAAGGGCAAACACGCGACCGTTGTATATCCGTAATCCTTCCCAAACGGCATCTCCTGCCTGTACTGTGCTGTCGAAAACGGATACCTTAGCCTGGTCTCTAGGCAAAAGTTCACCATTGACATAAATGAGAATATCCTTATTTCGAGGGTCAAATTTCTGTAGCATAAATGAGATCAGTTTGTTTCTTGGTAAAGTTTCTTATTCATTTCAACCGCCATAAAACAACTAAAAACTCAGAATTCAAAACTCAAAACTTTATTAATAAGTATCTTTCCTCCCAATCACAAATCAACTATCCATGTCCTATTACCAGCAGCATCAAGATATTATAAACAGGGCCATCGAGGCTCTTCACAAACGCACATTTTATGCCCAATATCCAGAATATCCCAGCCAAAAAATTTATGGGGAAACAGCGGACAACGATGGAAGGGCAAAGTTTCAGAACTCGATAGGTAAAAGATTTAGTGAATTACTTCAGGAGCAACCATCTGCTTGGAAAGGGCAGGAGGAGTCACCTTATATGTTGGAGCCTTTAAATATTCAATACCCACAATTCGATAACGAAGTATTGATCTCAAAGGCCCTAAAGGCTTTTCATCAATGGCGAAAAATTACTCCTGAGGAGCGAGCTGGTATACTGGTGGAAAGCTTGGAACGAATTAAATTTAGGTTTTTTGAAGTGGCCTATGCTACCATGCACACCACTGGTCAGGGATATATGATGGCTTTCCAGGCCTCAGGACCTCATGCCGCCGACCGGGCACTGGAGGCAATTGCCAGTGGATTGGAAGAACAGCAACGGTTCCCTCGAAAAATTCGTTGGGAAAAGCCAATTGGAAAACACCAGATAAATCTTGAAAAGGAATGGCGGGTGGTTCCCAAGGGTATAAGTCTGGTGATCGGATGCTCAACATTTCCTACTTGGAATAGTGTTCCGGGCATTTATGCCAGCCTGGTAACCGGTAATCCCGTGCTGGTAAAACCACATCCCGGAGCAGTCCTACCTATCGCCATATTCGTAGCGGAAATCCAAAAGGTGCTACAGGAAGCGGGACTAGACCCCAATATATGCCAACTGGCAGTAGACACATTTGAAAAAACCTGTACGGTGGCTTTGGCTGAACACCCTGAAGTAAAGCTGATCGACTTTACTGGCAACAGTGAATTCGGCAATTACCTGGAAGGGTTGACTGGAAAGACTGTATTCACGGAAAAATCCGGAGTCAATTCAGTGATTCTGGATTCCGTAGTGGATATTGATAAAGTGGCACAAAATTTAGCTTTCTCTGTGGCTCTTTACTCAGGTCAGATGTGCACCGCTCCTCAAAATATCTATATCGCAGAAACCGGTATCAAAATGGGTGATGAGTGGATTTCCCTACCTCAATTTGCTGAAAAACTATCGGAGGCCATTGATGCCATCATTGACAACCCCAAAGCTGGCCCCTTTGTATTGGGAGCTATCCAAAGTCAAAATACTTGCCGCAGAATAGAGGACGCCAAAAAATTAGGCGGTAAGATCTGGCTGTCTTCCCGATCGATTGAAAATTCCTTGTTTAAAAATGCCAGGGTAGCTACTCCAATGGTGTTACAAATTGATGTTGATCAAAAAGAGACATATAGCAAAGAGTTGTTTGGGCCTATTGTACTGCTTATCGAAACTAAGGATGTCGACCAATCGATTGCTCTGGCAAAGGAACAGGCTGAAACCAACGGAGCTATTTCATGTGGGGCCTACACCATAGACCAAAAAGTAAAGGAGAAAATTGCTGACCAAATGTCTCTGGCGGCAACGCCGGTATCTTTCAATCTTACAGGAGGGATATATTTGAACCAACATGCAGGCTTTTCAGATTTTCACCTTACAGGAGGCAACCCGGCGGGGAATGCTTCCTTTACGAATCCGGAATTTGTGATTAAGAGGTTTACTTGGGTGGGAATGAGGGAGGCAGTCATTTGATTACTAAACCCGTTCCAGCACTGTAAAGTGCATCTCATACGAATGGTCCCGGTCTTCTGCACAAATAATCCTACTGGTTTCTTCCCATTCTGTCCTGTCAAATGAAGGAAAGTAGGTGTCCCCCTCAAATTGATGTTTTACTTCAGTCAAATACAAACGGTCTGCTTGATTGATGGTTTGCTCATAGATCTTTCCACCGCCGATCACAATTAGTTCTTTCTCACCCAACTTTGCGGCCAGTTCAATGCCTTCTTCTACACTGTATACAACCTTCAACTCATCATGATCATCTGTATAGTTATGTTGCCTGGTAACCACAATATTGGTGCGGTTTTTTAAGGGTCTGAATTTTTCCGGAATGGATTCATAATTACGTCTCCCAGTAAGGATACAGTGCCCTTGAGTGGTTTTCATAAAAAACTTCATATCAATTGGTAAGTTCCAAACTAGTTGGTTATTCCAACCAATTACACCGTTTTCCGAAATAGCGGCAATGATTGAAATTTTCATAATTTATTGCCTCTTAAAAATTCTTCAATGGACATTTTTCTCTTCCCTGGAGCCTGCAATTCTTTTACCGACACCACTCCATCCTTCGATTTAAAGTGTAGGTAAGAGGATCCATCGGTTTTATATGTTCCCACTTCATTTTCTTGCATGCCGATCTCGTCTATTGCTTCAACCAGGTAGATTTTATAGGTGATCCCGCCAACCATCGTCCAGGCAGTTGGGAATGGGTTCAGTCCCCTGACAAAATTGACAATTTCCGCTGCACGCCGGTCCCAATTAATTTGACAATGCCCCTTAAATAGCTTGGGTGCTTTTGGGAGTTCAGCACTTAAGTCTTGTCTTGTTAACCGGTAATTATCCTTTTCAATGATTTGCACAGTCTTAAGTACCAGGTTGGCACCTTTGGTCATCAGTCTGGCTGAAAGTGACCCCGTGGTATCGTTTTGATGAATGGTTTCGGGTTCCTGAAGTATGATATTTCCAGTATCAATTTCATGTTCCAAAAAGAAGGTAGTAACACCGGTATTTTTTTCTCCATTGATAATGGCCCAATGAATGGGAGCCGCCCCTCGATATTTTGGCAGCAGTGAAGCATGCAAATTAAACGTACCCTTAGATGGCATGCTCCACACTACTTCCGGCAACATCCTAAAGGCCACAACTACCTGTAATCCGGCATTAAAACTCTGAAGTTCACTGATAAATTCAGGAGATTTCAAGTTTGTAGGTTGTAATACCGGAATTCTGTGTTTTTGAGCACATTCCTTTATTGGTGAAGACACTAATTTTCTTCCCCGACCTTGAGGTTTGTCTGGAGCTGTTACTACCGCAACTACCGGGCACCCATGTTCAATCAGAACCTCCAAGCTGGGGACCGCAAAATGCGGTGTACCCATAAATATGATGTTTAATGGTTCCATTATGGTTAAAATTACAAATATTTAACCCAGAATTGTCATTAGACTTTGTAGCCGAAGTAAATTTCTAGTGGCAATTCTGGGTTTAAGAGCCTGCTATGTTTTGTGTAAAGACTTTCGAGCGTACCTACTACAAATGGGGCATTTATCGAATTGATGCCCTCGGGCCGGACAATATTCACGACCGAAATAGATGATCTGTAAATGCAGTTTGTTCCACCGCGGCTTTGGGAATAGTCTTTTCAGATCTTTTTCTGTTTGTTGCACATTTTTCCCCGAAGACAAACCCCAGCGATAGGCGAGCCTGTGGATATGGGTGTCTACCGGAAACGTGGGTACCTCAAATGCTTGAGCCATTACTACCGATGCTGTTTTATGACCAACACCGGGAAATGATTCCAGATCTTTCAGTGTGCGAGGGATTTCCCCTCGGTACTCTTCATTAATCATTTGAGACAACCGGTGTATGGCTTTGGATTTCTGAGGTGATAATCCACATGGCTTTATTACCTCCCTAATCTCATCAACGGACAATTCTGCCATGTCCCAAGGATTATCTGCTCTTTCAAAGAGCAGCGGAGTTATCTTGTTAACTCGTACATCCGTACATTGGGCAGATAGCAAGACTGCTATTAATAATGTATAAGCGTCCTTGTGATCTAACGGAATAGGTGGGGATGGATAGAATTTTTCCAGAAGAACAGCTATGGCTTTGGCCTTATCTTGTTTGGTCATTGGCCGTTTCAGGATAGAGTAGATATTTTTTTCGCTTTTGCTTATAGTTATCCAGTTCAGAGGTCCAACTGGCCTGTATTTCTTCCTCAGACAAGCCCTCCTTTATTTGCTCCATTAATATATTGTTCCCGGAAAGGAGGTTAAAATAGTCCCGGAAAAATTTGCTCTTATCAGGATATAATTGGTACGCTCTTATTAGGTACCGTAGAGTAAACTTGGGTGCGTCAACCTTTCTCAGGTCCCACCCATGACATTTTTCGTCTTTGTACTTGGGGTTCTGGTCCATACCCGGTATACTTTCAGGAGTGAATGAAAACAAACTGTCAGCAAATGTTGGATGGCCGTAAACCTGAAATGGGAAGTAAGTCCCTCGCCCGATGGTGATTTTGGAGCCTTCAAATAGACAAAGAGAAGGATAAAGTCTGATCGATTGGTCTGTAGGTAAGTTAGGCGATGGTTTTACCGGTAGTGAATACTGAAGCTGATGATGGTAATTTTTCATAGGTATGATCTCCAGATGACAAGATTCGTTCCCAGTAAGCCACCTTTCGCCATTAATCATTCTTGCCAGCTCTCCAACCGTGAGCCCATGAACAATGGGAATGGGGTGCATACCAACAAAAGATTTTTGAGCATTTTGTAAAATGGGTCCGGCAACATAATCTCCATTTGGATTTGGCCGGTCCAGTACTAGCATGGTTTTTTGATTCTCTGCACAGGCTTCCATCAAATAGTGCATAGTACTTATATAAGTGTAAAACCGCACTCCTACATCCTGAACATCAAACAGAATTAGATCTATATCTTCTAGTTGATCAGCAGTAGGTTTTTTATTTGCACCATAGAGAGAAACGATTGGCAGTCCGGTTTTGGGGTCAACCCCGCTTTCCACGTGCTCACCAGCCTCTTGGGTACCTCTAAAACCATGCTCCGGGGCGAATACCTTTTTAATGGAAATACCCAAATCAAGTAAGGTATCTACCAAGTGTTTGTTGCCCAATCGAGAAGTGTGATTGACCGCCAAGGCTATTTGCTTACCCTTAATAAGAGGTAGGTATGCTTCTAAGCGCTCGGCACCCAGCGCAAGGTGTTTGTCAACTTCAAATACCAAAGGTATTTCTGGTGTTGAGGTTTGGCTATTGCAGGAAGTGAAAATGACCCAAAATGTAAGAATTAATAATGCCTGTTTCATTCCGATATTGCTTATTTTGCAGCGTTGTTGTCGATTTTGAACGAGTAAAAATACCTATATTTTTGAACCTCCCTTATTATATATCTAAAAGATTAAAGTCCCACGGCAATAGCTTTAGTTCCATCGTGCATAACATAGCTACTGCCAGCATATGCATTGGACTGGCTGTGATGCTGGTCTCAGTGATGATCTTAGGTGGATTTACTTCAACCATTGAAAATAAAATATACAGCTTTTCAGGACATTTACAAGTGGTCAAGTTTACCTTAAACAATGCCATAGAAGAGTCTCCTTTTGTTCCTAAAAGTGAGCTATTGACTGCTCCTTACAAATTTGAAGAAATCCGGCACATTCAGGAATACGGCCATAAAGCCACTTTATTAAAAAGTAAGCAGGAAATTCAAGGAGTTTTGTTGAAAGGTGTGGGCCCAAGTTTCGATACTGCTAGTTTTCAACAGAATATCGTTGAAGGCAGGTTTCTAACTTTTCCTGACTCTGGTTATTCCCGCGAGATCCTGATCAGTAAGAAAGTGGGTCGGGTCATGAGAGTTCGAGTAGGAGACCAGGTATTACTCAATTTTATGGACTTCACTACCAAGCCTCCTAGTTTACGTACCCGTCAGCTAACCGTGACCGGTCTTTATGAAACCGGGCTGGAAGATTTCGATGATCATATAATAATAGGAGACATCGCTCTGATTCGCAGATTAAACAACTGGAATGATAGCCTGGTTGGTGGATATGAAATTTTTGTAAAGGACGTTGACCAGATAGCTAAAGTGGAAAGATTACTTTATGACCAATTGGAATACGATCTATATCCGCAAAAAGTATCTGATAAATATATCCAATTTTTCGATTGGATGAAGTTGATCTCTAAGAATGAGGTAATATTTTTGATTATTATAACTTTTGTAGCCTGCTTCAATATGGCCTCGGTGCTTCTGATAATGATCATGGAGCGTACGCAGATGATCGGACTGTTAAAAGCCATGGGAGCAAGCAATAAATTGGTGAGAAAAATATTTGTGTATCGAGGAATGTTATTAATGGGTAAAGGGATGTTGTTAGGCAACTTATTGGGCATTGGGCTGGCGTTTCTTCAAGATAAACTCAAGATCGTACCACTAGATCCACAAAACTATTACATGGAGTATGTGCCAATCCAATGGGATTGGACCTTGGTGATCATCTTAAACTTACTAACGTTTTTGATTATAAGCCTGGTACTCTTTTTTCCCACTCGCATCATTACCAGTATCAGTCCCATTCAGTCTATTCGCTTCGACTGATGGAGCATAGCGACCATACCATCCCCTTACCTTCATCCTGATAACACCGATCACAGCTTCTTTGAATATACCTTTGGATAGTTTAGACTCTCCCTTGGTCCTGTCAGTAAAAACAATGGGTATTTCCTTAATCTTAAAGCCCTGTTTCCAGGCAGCAAATTTCATTTCGATCTGGAAAGCATAACCAACAAACTTTATTTTTGATAAGTCTATCGATTCCAATACTTTTCTTTTATAGCATTTGAAACCTGCGGTGGTATCGCGAATGGGTAGAGAGGTGATGAACCGCACGTAAATGCTGGCAAAATAGGACATCAGCACTCTGCCGATTGGCCAGTTGACAACATTTACTCCAGTTATATATCGTGATCCTATACATAAATCATACCCTTCTTCTGAACAAGTGAGGTATAAACGAACCAGATCTTTTGGGTTATGCGAAAAATCTGCGTCCATCTGTATAATATACTGGTAACCCTTTTCCAGTGCATAGCGGAAGCCTCTTATATAGGCTGTGCCAATCCCGCTTTTGTTCTTCCTGGTAATTAAAAATAACCGAGGGAATTGTTCCTGCATTTTGCTGACCAATGCGCTGGTACCATCAGGCGAATCATCATCAACTACCAACACATCAAATGGTATTTCTAAGGCAAAGATCCGTTGAATTAGGTCCTCAATATTAAGGTATTCGTTATAGGTGGGTATGATTACTAAACTGTTAGACACTTTTCAGGGATATGCACTAGCTAAGGTAATTAATTTACTGAATATTGGGATATCAACTTTCTTCCATTTGCCCTACTACCACTTCCTCCAGTTTTTTACGGGCCTTTTCCTCTTTATCCTTTTGCTCTTGTACTTTCCATTGTTGTACTCTGACTTGGTCTTTCACCAGTTCTAAAGATTCTATTACGATGTCTCTCACAAGTCCGTCCAATTTTATGTCTGTCTCTTCTTCACTTAGAAAGGTATCTAATACCAGATGGGTAATATCATCAATAACTTCGCTGTTTTGTGGACTGGCTAAATCCTGTAATGACTCATCCACTACGTGATTTACCATTTCAGTTACAGTTTTTTCCCAAATTATTGGTTACTGCTTTTCCTACCAATGGAATTCTGGAAATATTCTGTAGCTCAGGATTATTTTCAATTGCAGCTTCTATCTTTTCTCCAAGGTAGGCTTCCAGATCATCGATGTTCCTCTGGTAGGCTTCTGAGGCTACCAGTTGAAGGCGAAAGGAAAGCCATTCTACCAATACCGCCTTTTGCGGTTGCACCACGTCCTTAATGATTTGATTTAGTACCGGTGAGCCATTCTTTATTTCGTCTTGAACTCCTGAAAGTACATGAAGTACAACCCTGTCAGAAACCTCTTCTGTGAATATATTCAGATACTTAATTAACTTGGAATAAATATAGGTTTGCGTAAGATCGATTACTCTTAGTTTTTGTAATCTGATGGTAAGGCCGATAATCCTTAATACTCTTAAAAATCTAAACGAACCTAATGGGATGCAACCAAGCACATCGTACCAGTGAATGAATGGATAGAAAAACCACTTGTGATAGGTGTTATTTCTAACGGCTATAATCCATCGAATAACTAACTCCGTCATGAATATGGTTACAAACCATATATCAATAATTAAAAAATCCTGGTGTATGTAGGTATCATAAAACCTATAGAATCCAGGCGTATAACGCTCGAATAATCCTTGAATTAGGGAACTGCTAAAGGTTAAGTCAAAAAGGATTAGAAACAAATTGATGGCAAGTATAGCCATCATGATTAGGTCTACAAATAAGAATTTGCCTTCCCTTTTACTTAAAATCTCCTTAATTCGGGTACTCATACGGTAAAATACGAAGGAAATCTATTATTTCAGCTGTATGACTTCAGAATATTTGACCGTTCAGAATTACCGTTTCGATCAGTGTACTACCAAATGCATAAGGAAAGAAGTTAATGGAGGGGATTGGTTTGGTCATAAAGACATTGGCTGTTTTCCCTACTGAAATACTACCTAATTCATGCTGTAATTCCAGAGCAAATGCCCCATTAATGGTTGATGCAATAATAGCCTCTTCAGGGCTCATTTTCATTTTTATACAGGCCAATGATAAGATCAGAGGCATGTTTCCGGATGGTGCACTACCGGGATTGTAATCGGAGGCCAGTGTTACCGGTAGTCCTGCGGAAATCAATTCGCGTGCAGGGGGATATTTCATATCCAGAAAAAATGCGGCTCCTGGTAGTAAGGTGGGGATGGTATTTGAACTCTTTAGACAGTCAATCTCAGCCCGACCAATACTTTCCAGGTGATCTACACTTATCGCACCACATTCTACACCCACCTGGACTCCGCCAGAGATTTTTAACTGGTTGGCATGGATTTTAGGTTTGAGACCATACTTTTGACCTTGCTGAAGTATTATTCTGGTTTCATCAGGGGTAAAAAAACCCTCCTCACAAAATACATCACAGTATTCAGCCAGTCCTTCTTCTGCCACTTTTGGGATCATTTCTTTGATCACTTTCTCAATATACTTTTGGCGTGGTATATTGGCAGGGATTGCATGTGCGCCCAAAAAAGTGGTTTTGATAACCACAGGAGTAGATTCTTTAAGCCTGCGAGCTACCCGCAGCATCTTCAATTCGTCTTCGGTGGTTAGTCCATAACCGCTTTTTATTTCAATGGCCCCGGTTCCGGTGCTGATCACTTCATATAACCGCTCTAGTGCCGCGTCATACAGTTCTTCTTCAGAGGTACTTTGCAGACGCTTTGCTGAGTTTAAGATGCCCCCACCTTTTTTTGCTATTTCACCATAGCTCAAACCTATTATCTTGTCTACAAACTCACTTTCTCTACTGCCTGCGTACACCAGGTGAGTATGAGAGTCAACAAAACTGGGGAAAACAAATCGACCGGTTGCATCAATCACTTGATCTGCTCGTTCAGGTACTTTTTGGTCCATTGATCCAAACGAATGAATAGTGCCGTTACTGATCAAGAGATAGGCTTGTTCAATCAAGGGAAGGTGAGACATGGATGCGCCTGCTATTATTTCAGAGGAGTCAGTACAGACCATTATCAGGCCCTTGATATTTTTAATTAATATATCCATGGAAGACTGTTGATTAGTTCCGGTAGCTGCGGGTTTGATCTTTGGAAGGAAAACCAAAAACCGGGAAACCCAACTTGAACATAGCATAAAAGCTGCGCTCTTTTAAGCTGGGTCGATAGCCAAATTCAGCGCCGTAGGAAAAGCCCACTTTTTTATTAAATTTCCCCTCAACTCCTGCGCGGAATCCCACTTCCTGAGTTTCAAGTTGGTCTCCACTAATGATATTTCCATCCAGGATTATATTTTCCATTGAAATGGACGGCGCATATTGAATATCCAGATATACGTTGAAATGCAGATCATTTACCAGAACTCCAAAGTCACGGTGTGGTTTGATAGCCACATTTTTTATTATCTGAAGACTAAAGCCAGCATATATCCCTTTGGCATCAATGTTGCCGTATAATTTAGCGTCGCCAACCGGATTGTTTTCCTCATCTACCAACGAAACCCCTTGGACCTCAGCAGCTTTTACTACATCAGTGGTACTGTTGAAAATGGTACCGCCCCATCGAAATCCTAAAATTTTTCTTACCTGAGAAGGGATGACCAGTTTTTCTGGAGTTTTGTTGGCCCACTTATTTCCCTGATACCGTTTGGAGTACAGTATGATCTTAGTCTTACTTTCATGGACGCGATCGGTTAGATGAATTGTCCCTCCAAACTCCAAGTAGTTAAATGCTTTGTTATTGTCCACATTGTCTTGATTTTTATAGGCCACCTCCCGGGAGAAGTCTGTTTGACGCCCATAGGGATGACGCCAGTTTGCAGATAATCCCAACCCTTTGGTTATTTGATAATCAACCTGGATCCCAAATCCAATATTTACGTTGGTTACAAAAAGCTCAGCATATAATGGCTGAATGTGTATGAATAATTTGTTAATAGCATATGGGTCGTCATTAACTCCTTCATAAGTAAGAACGTCCGCAGTCTCTTGGTCCTGTGCATAGCATATGGGAGCTATTACTATAAAAAAAAATGCAGGAGAGAAGGATTCTCTTTAAGGGCATTTAGGGAATGGTTTTCATTTTGATCCCAAAATAATGATAATGCAATATAACAAAAATTAAATTCAGGATCATTTCATACATTCAACTTTATTTATAAGAAAAGTTCAACCGAATAGTGCATTTTAGCCGTGAAAGCATGGTAATTCCGAGAATACTTTAATTTACGGTCGGCGAGCAGGAGTCAGGTCAACCTAGGTTTTCTTCAATTATCCCAATGGAGGGAATCTAAGATATAGTTTCTGCAAACTCATACGATTGGCTTCCAGGATCTGTTCAATTATTTCCTCTGAAATCGCTGTTGAAAAGAACCAACTTTCATACTGACTGGGAGGGAGATACACCCCTTGAGCCAGCATATTTTGAAAATAATTCTTGAAAACTTCAGAATCGCTGGAACTTGCAGATTCAAAGTCAATCACCTTTTGGGAAGTAAAAAACATACTCATCATGGATCCAATTCGATTGATCTGATAGGGGAGACCAAGCCGTTTAAGTTCACTCCTTATGCCGGTTACAATCTTATCGGTAGTCTGGTTAAGCGTGTTATATACTTGCTTCTGGTTCTTCTTCAAGTAGGATAGCATTGCCAGACCAGCTGCCATTGCCATAGGATTGCCGGACAGGGTTCCAGCTTGATATACAGGCCCATCCGGGGAGATAAAATCCATAATCTCCCGTTTCCCTCCATAGGCACCCACCGGCATTCCTCCACCTATTATTTTGCCAAGCGTGGTAAGGTCCGGAGCCACCCCGAAAACTTGTTGAGCCCCTCCCGGAGCCAACCTAAATCCAGTCATCACTTCATCAAAAATCAAAACAATATCCTCATTGGAGCAAATATCTCTAAGCCCTTGAAGAAATCCGTTTTGAGGCAAAACACAACCCATATTTCCGGCCACAGGCTCAATAATCAACGCTGCAATCTTGTTGGGGTTGGCTTCAATCAATTGCTGTACAGAAGCTAAATCATTAAACCTGGCGATCAAGGTGTCCTGGGCAACTCCTTCTGTTACACCCGGGCTATTAGGTACCCCCATGGTTAGTGCTCCACTGCCGGCAGCAATCAAAAATGAGTCTCCGTGTCCATGATAGCAGCCCTCGAACTTGATGATTTTATCCTTGCCAGTGAATCCCCGGGCCAATCGTATGGCCGACATGGTAGCCTCTGTTCCTGAGTTGACCATGCGCACCTTTTCGATTGACGGAATCATGGAGCAGATAAGCACTGCCATTTCGACTTCGGCTTCGGTGGGTGCACCAAATGAAATGGAGTCTTTTAAGGCAGCGGCCACGGACTCTTCTATAATAGGGTTTGCATGTCCTAAAATCATGGGCCCCCAGGAGTTAATCAAGTCTACATACTTATTGCCATCCGCATCTATCATGTATGCTCCTGACGCAGCTTGAATAAACAGAGGTTCTCCACCCACTGCTTTGAAAGCCCTGACTGGGGAGTTGACCCCCCCGGGTATTACCTGTTGTGCTCTTTCAAACAGATTCCTGCTTCTGGAATGACGATTCATTCGGTGGTTTAGTCTGGTTTAATCATTGACCTGGGTTAGCACTCCGTTTTCAAAGCGGACAATGGGAATATAGGAGTTATCATTGTTTTCTACATAACTAAATCCCTTGAATAGCGTGCCAGCATAGAAATCTGTATTTCGCAGGTCGTGTTGAAAATAAGTGCCCCCATTATTCAACTGTTTACCAAAAAACATCATAAGGTCATATCCGATAAAACTATAGTTGTTGGGTATGCTTTTATATCTACGCACATAATTCCTTTGAAAACGCTCAAAGTTATTTGAAGAATAGTCCAGGAAACTGGGTGCTGCAAGGTACACCTGAAGCCCTTCCAGTTGTTTGAAATCCATATATCTGGATTGTAACCATTTGTCATTGCCCATAATGGTTAGTTCTGGCCCCATATTATCGATGGTCCCGATGACATTTGCTACAATCAATTCATGGGATGACGCCACAAAGATGTGGTCAATATCACTTCGGGGTATAAACTCATCTTCATCATCTTCATCATCCTCCTCGTCCTCTTCATCCCGTTTTTTTTCTACTAAGAGTATGGGATCATCTGGATCAGGTGTAAAGATTGTGTACAAATTCTCCGAAACAAACCGTGCTACCTCTTCCGGATCTATTGTGGGTACCTGATTCATCATAATTACTTCAATTTCATTCTCCATCAATACGGACCGATATTGATAGGCTGCAATAGAATCTGCGCTGCGCGACCCATAAATAATAAGCGTTTTCTTGTCCTTGTCAAGTTGGTCCAGCATATATTGCGCAGCCACTTTGGCTTGAGTATCGTCTGCTGGATGAAATAAAAAGGAGTAGGGGTTATGGGAAATGATTTCTGTATTACTGGATAGCGGATTCAGGATATTGACCTTTTGATTGAATGCAAACGAAGAGGCCAGTTCACTAGGAGCCGGATAAAGTGGACCTATGATAAGATCCATACTCTTCATTTCATCCAAGGACAATATTTCAGCGGTCCTTATACTGTCTCTTTCGGTATCGTAAGCATATAATTCTATTGAAATTTTTTGGGAAAGCAGTTGCTTGTGGGCCAGTTGTATCCCTTGATAGAGATCGAGCACCCATTGATTGGAATTAAACCTACGGTCCTCCTTTACATTCTGAATCAGGAATGGAAAACATACAGCTACCTTATACCGGTCTTTTTTCACTGTGGGTCCAACATACTGATTGGTAATATCTTCTTCTGACAGGTTGAATTGGTCTATAATAATCTGAAGTTGACTCATGTCTTCCTTTGATAAGGGTTGTTGACCCATGGTCATTGCAAGACTCTCCGCAACTTCTGCATCATTGGGATACTTTAAATGTAACTTCTGTAAGTCTTCCAGGGTAATATCTGCCAGGTAATATAGTTTCAATGAAACTACCAGGGAACTCATGGATTTATCATCAATTAGACTTAACTGATTTAAGGCCAGTCCGTAATCGTCTTTTTCAAAATAAAGTTTTCCAAGCCAGTAATAAACCTCTTGGCGCTGGTTCCAATTGGGGTATTTGCGGGATAATTGCAGTAATATATTCTTGGCTATTTCGGTCTGTCCGTCATGGTAAGCTGAAAGGCCATAGTAAAAAGTGGCATATTCAGCGAAGGAATTGTGGTAAGTAGTGAGTGACTTGAAGGACTCCATAGCCATGCGATATTGACCTGATTGGTAAAAGTCCTTGCCACTTAAATAGGTCTTTTGGGGGTTGCCAGACCGCTGTGCGAATAGCAGCATGGGCCCAATAATTAACAAAACTGAAAAAAATAATTTCATAGTAAAAAATTTTACTCCCACTCTATAGTAGCGGGGGGTTTGGAACTGATGTCATATACTACTCTATTAACGCCCTTTACCTGGTTGATTATTTTATTGGACATATCTCCCATGAATTCATAAGGAAGATGGCTCCAATCAGCGGTCATTCCATCCACACTGGTTACCGCCCTCAGGCAAACCACATTTTCATAAGTACGCTCATCCCCCATAACACCTACCGACCGCACCGGCAATAGGATAGCCCCTGCCTGCCATACATTATCATATAAGTTTTGTTTTTTAAGTCCTTCTATGAAAATGTGATCTACGTCCTGCAGTAGGTTTACTCTTGCTTCAGTAACTTCACCAAGGATTCGAATTCCTAGTCCGGGTCCTGGAAAGGGATGACGACTTAGAATCGCATTGTTAATCCCCAGGGTTTGTCCAACCTGTCGTACCTCATCTTTGAACAGCGTATTTAAAGGCTCGACTACTTGAAGATTCATGTAGTCGGGTAACCCTCCCACATTGTGGTGCGACTTGATGGTTGCGGAAGGTCCTTTGACCGATACCGATTCAATAACATCTGGATAAATGGTCCCCTGTCCCAACCATTTTACGTTCTGTATGCGGTGGGCTTCTTGGTCAAAAATATCAATAAAAGTTTTACCAATGGCTTTACGCTTGCTTTCGGGGTCCTCAATGCCCTCAAGCGCCTGATAGAACGGTTCTTTGGCATCAACCCCTGCTACGTTTAATCCCATATTCTCGTAGGAGGCCAGAACCTGTTCGAATTCAAGTTTTCTCAATAGTCCATTATCAACAAAAATACAATACAACTGATTGCCAATGGCCCGGTGGATAAGGGTTGCAGCCACTGAAGAGTCAACACCGCCAGAAAGTCCCATCACTACTTTGTCTGAGCCTAATTTCTCTTTTAATGAGGCCACTGTAGTCTCCACGAAGATATCAGAGGTCCAGTCTTGAGCGCATCTGCAAATGTGCACCACGAAATTTCTCAAAATTATTTTTCCCTCTTCCGAATGGGTAACCTCCGGATGAAACTGAATGCCATAAGTAGGCTCGTCCACTACTTTGAATGCAGCTACTTCCACATCTTCTGTACTGGCAATTACCTGGTAATGGTTGGACAATGAGGTAATGGTGTCCGCGTGAGACATCCAGACTTGCGAGTTGAGAGACATTTCTTTCATCAAGTGGTCATGTGTATCCACCCGACTCAGGTGTGCTCGCCCATATTCACGGTGTTGACTAGGCGATACTTTTCCACCATTCTCATTGACAATGAACTGAGCGCCATAACAGACCCCAAGCACCGGTATGTTTCCTCTGATGCCCTTGAGATCTAGTTGTGGGGCATCATTGTCCAAAACAGAACTTGGTCCTCCCGAAAGAATGACTCCTTTGATGTTGTGCGTAAGAGCCGGCACATTATTATAGGGATGAATTTCACAATAAACATTTAATTCCCGGACCCGTCGGGCAATCAGTTGTGTATACTGAGATCCGAAGTCCACTATAAGGATCTGCTCCGTCATGTGCGCAAAAATACGGTTTGGAACTAGTATAAACCAATGATGGAGTGAAAAATCTCAGATCTCAGATCTCAGATCTCAGATCTCAGGTCTCAGATCACAGATCTCAGATCCTTTTGACATGATATCCCCTGTCATTTAGAACTTTTACCATTCGTTCAACAAAATCGCCCTGGATTAGTATCTCTCCATCCTTGGTTGATCCACCAACACCACATTGCGATTTCAATATTTTCCCTAATGATTTCAGGTCGCCTTCGGATCCAATAAAACCAGTAACCAATGTGACCTTCTTGCCTCCTCTTGATTTCTTATCTAATTGAACTCTTAGATTTTGTTGCGACGGAGAGGGTGTGGCCTGCTGCTCCCTTTGGAGTTCATCATAACTATAATCCGGGTCTGTGGAATATACCACCCCCGACCTGTTTTTGAATTTACTTTTAGCCATAATTTACTTGAGTGCCCCGCAAGTCCATACCGGACGCTGGGCGTGGTTGACTACGTCTTCTGCAATGCTCCCGCTTAAGAGGTGTTTTAAACCAGTCCTGCCGTGGGTAGCAAGCGCAATCATATCCGCATCAATATCTTCCGAAAAGTAGATGATACCGTCTTCTTCGGTGGACTCATTATAGATTTCCATGGTGTAATTCTCCAGTCCGTGCTTTTGTACGAAGGAATGGATCCTTTTTTTGATGGTCCGGCTATTCTCGAAATTTCCCGGAGTATCAACTTTTACCAAATGAAGTTTAGCGTTCAACAGATTCTGGAGTATTTTTAATTCTTCTGCCACATTATCCTCAGTATCAATAAAATCTGCGGCGAAGACTATGTCCGTAACCTGATTGAAATCAACCGGTTCTTTAACGGTGATCACTGGACATTTGGCGTGCCGGACTACGCGCTCTGTATTTGATCCTATCAATACCTCTTCATATCCTGAGGTTCCTCTGGACCCCATGATTACCAGATCTGCCTCATTTTCAAGAATATCTCTGGAAATATGGTGAAATGGATTCCCCACCTTAACACTAGTGGAGATGTTGATATTCTCTAACTTGCGATCAGCCACCAGTTTGGAAAGATCATTTTTTCCCTTCTCCATCAGTTTTTTCATAAAGACCTCTTCCGAAAAGTCATCAGGACCGCCTCCTTGAGTGGAAAAAGACCCTTGAACAAAACCTTCTACTACATGTAACAATATCACTTGTGCGCTAGTTTTGGCCGCCAGCTCAAGCGCGGCATCCAAAGCATAGCCCGCTTCTTTGGAAAAATCTGTAGGGACAAGAATTTTTTTCATAGATAATATAGGTTAAGAGGTTAAACCTAAATATAAGAATGTTTCGTAGAAAAACACCGAATATCGAACACCGAACAAGAAATGTCGAAGTTTGGTAGTTGTGCTTTCTATGCACTAGCCATAACCAGTCCCAGTCCAAAAGTTAACACATAAACCAGTGTGGTGAGGGCCATTTGTTTTAAATACGGGTCCAGGTCGGCTCCGGATTTAGATTGTATGGCTTTCCCATTTATAAAGAGCAGTGGGAGCGTAAGTAGAAACATCCATTGCCAGGGAGAGGAATAGTGTAACAGGATAAAAAAGATTGAACAACAAATTCCTGTAAAAAGCAGTACCCAATGGTACCTGACAGCTGCTTGCCGGCCGATGCGAACGGGTATCGACAGTTTGCCAGCTTTCCTGTCACTTTCGATATCCCGAATATTATTGATATTCAAAACTGCCGTTGCAAAGACACCGCAGGATAATGCCGGTAGTAAGTTGTCCCATTGGAAACTGGATGTTTGTAGAAAATAAGTTCCAAACACCGCTACCAGCCCAAAGAACAACACTACCGCCAGGTCGCCCAACCCTTGGTAACCATATGGTTTTTTTCCAGAGGTGTAGTTGATGGCTGCGGCTATACTTAGGATCCCTAAAAAGAAAAATATGTAGAATGGCAGACTATTAAATCCAACACTTTGAATCAATAGCAAAATGCCCACAAATAAGGTAAATACACCCAGCCCCACCATGGCCTTTTTCATTTTATCTGCGGGGATGACTCCTGACTGGACCATTCTTGTCGGACCAACTCTTCCGTCATGGTCTGCTCCATGTTTGTTATCACCATAGTCATTTGCCAGGTTTGACAATATTTGCAGAAGAAAGGTGGTTATCAGGGTTAAAAAGAAAACAGACCAAACGAATCGTCCGTGAAAATATGCTAAAAATCCCCCCATGCATATACTGGCTGCGGCCAAAGGTAAGGTTCGGGGTCTGGCTGCGGTAATCCATATTTTGATTGTGGATGACATAAACTACATCCTGTCTGGAACATCAATGCCTAAAAGCCCCATGCCGGACTTGATAACTTTGGCTGTCTGCTTAGACAACACTACCCGGAATTGACGACAATTGTCGTCTGGTTCATTGAAAATGGATACCTCTGCATAAAAACGATTGTACTCCTTGGCCAACTCATAGATATACTGGGCTATGGTGGAGGGAGCATAGTCGTAGGCAGCGGTCTTTATTTTATGGGGAAATTCATCAATCAAGTATATGAGTGCTCGTTCACTTGAATGCAGGGTAAGGCTATCTGGTTCAAACTCAAAAGAAAGTTCCATGGCCCTGGCCTTTCTCAAAATAGCGGATATTCTAGCGTGGGTGTATTGAATAAAAGGACCGGTGTCTCCTTGAAATGCAATAGATTCCTTCGGGTTGAAAAGCATCCTTTTCTTAGGATCTACTTTAGTTAAGAAATACTTCAATGCTCCCAGCCCCAGGGTTTTATAAAGCTTTGAGGCTTCCTGATCATCCAAACCCTCTATTTTACCTAATTCCTGAGTATGGACTTCTGCGGTTTTGATCATCTCGTCCATGATCTGATCGGCATCCACCACTTTTCCTTCCCTGGATTTCATTTTACCACTGGGGAGATCGACCATCCCGTAGCTAAGATGATATAATCCGTCTGCATAAGGACGGTCAAGCTTTTTCAATATTTTGAATAAAACGTCAAAATGATAATCCTGTTCATTGCCCACTACATATACGGAGCGATTGAAATGAAAATCCTCATAACGCAAATCTGCGGTTCCTAAATCTTGAGTAATATATACCGAGGTGCCATCTCCTCGGAGGATCAATTTTTCGTCCAGCCCCTGGTCGGTAAGGTCAACCCAAACAGACTGATCTTCTTTTTGATAGAAAACCTCTTTTTCCAGACCTTCTTTTACAATGTCTTTTCCCAGAACATAAGTATCCGATTCGTAATAGATTTTATCAAAATCGGCTCCTATAGTGTGGTAGGTTACATCGAATCCATCATACACCCACTGGTTCATTTTTCCCCACAGCGCCAAAGTTTCAGGGTCATGGGCTTCCCATTTTTTCAACATGCGTTGCGCCTCTTTTAAAATAGGAGCTTTCTGGGCGGCTTCTTTGGGGTTGTCACCTGACGCTACCAAGTCTGCCACTTCTTGATTAAAGGCTTTGTTGAACTTTACATAATAGTCTCCGACAAAGTGATCTCCCTTCATTTTTAAAGATTTGGGTGTGTTTCCATTCCCGAATTTTTGATAAGCCACCATGGATTTGCAAATATGTATGCCTCGATCATTTACAATACAAACCTTTGTAACTTGAAAACCTGCCTTTTCCAGTATATTACAAACTGAAAACCCCAGACATATATTCCTCAAATGCCCCAGGTGCAGCGGCTTATTGGTATTAGGGGAGGCTATTTCAACCACAGCCAGTTGATGGTTTTTCTGGCCCTGACCCCAGGTTTCAGACGCTGCAATATCCACTAATTTGTGCAACCAAATTTTGTCGTGTACAGTCAGGTTTAAAAAACCTTTCACTACCTGAAATGCTGCGGTGGCAGTATCGTTTTCTACCAGATAGTTACCAAGCTCTTCAGCAATTTCCTGAGGGTTTTTCCCGGCTTTTTTGGCTATGGGAAAAGTAACGAAAGTATGTGTTCCCTGAAATTCTTTCCGGGTGGGCTGAAGTACCAGGTCATCAGCTCCCAATGAAACATGGTAAAGTTTATCCAGCGCCAGTGAAAGGCTTTCTCTTAATTGTTTGTCAATATTCATATTACCAATCTAGCACGTGCGCAAAAATAAGAGGAGCGACAATACTGGCATCCGATTCAATGATAAATTTCGGAGTGTCCACATCCAGTTTGCCCCAGGTGATTTTTTCGTTGGGGACCGCTCCTGAATATGACCCGTAACTGGTGGTAGCATCGGAGATTTGGCAAAAGTAACTCCAGAATGGGGTCGATGTTTTTTTTAGGTCCTGATGTAACATGGGTACTACACATATTGGGAAGTCCCCCGCGATGCCGCCTCCAATTTGGAAAAAACCGATGCCCGAATCCTGGGCCACTTCAGTATACCATTGAGCCAGCCAAATCATGTACTCGATCCCGGTTTTGACAATTTGAGAGGAAAACTCATCCTTAATACAATGTGCGGCAAAGATATTGCCCAGAGTAGAGTCTTCCCATCCGGGAACCACCAGGGGGATCTGGCGTTGATAGGCTGCCATTACCCAAGAGTCAGCGGGGTCGATTTGGTAGTTGGGCTTCAGTACCCCGGATTCCAATAATTGGTAGATATATTCATGAGGAAAATATCGGTGGTGCTGGTTGGCGGCTTCAGTCCATACTTCCATCAAATGATGTTCAATGTGTCGCATGGCCTCCTCTTCAGGAATGCAAGTGTCCGTAACACGATTTAATTGGGACTCGAGCAGGGATTTTTCATCTATAGGCGTTAGGTCGCGGTAGTTGGGTACGCGGCGATAGTGATTGTGGGCCACCAGGTTAAAAATATCTTCTTCCAGATTAGCGCCGGTACAACATATAATGTGGACCTTGTCTTCCCTGATCATGTGGGCCAGGGATTTCCCAAGCTCTGCAGTGCTCAATGCTCCAGCCAGTGTGATCATCATTTTTCCACCTTGGTCCAGTAACTGCTTATAGCCTTTTGCGGCATCAACCAGACTGGCAGCATTGAAATGCAAAAAGTGAGATTCGATGAAAGATGATATGGGGTTTTCCTGACTCAAAGATCTGAATATTTTTAAAATAGGAGGCTGTAAAGATCAGAAAATTATACCGATATTGCGCCCCCAAAAGTAAAATTATGTCAGGTGTTAAAGGTATGAAAAGATATATAGACCTGATAAAGCAGACATTCGATTTTCCTAACGGAGAATTCACTGTTGATGACGGTCAACTGAAGTTTCATGGAGTCCCATTGATGGACATTATTAAAACTTATGGTACTCCATTAAGGCTGACTTATCTTCCTAAGATCTCGGAAAACATAGAATTGATCACGGAGTATTTTAAGGAAACCCTAAAAAAATACCACTACCAGGCTTCCTATACCTACTGCTACTGTACAAAATCATCACATTTTAGCTTTGTGATGGAGGAGGTATTGAAGACAGGAGCACAGCTGGAGACTTCTTCAGCATTCGATATTTCTATTATCAGAAACCTGTACCGCCATAAACAAGTGACGAAAGACCAACTGGTGATCTGTAATGGTTTTAAAAGGCCTCTTTACCTTAAATATATAGTGGAATTGATAAAAGATGGTTTTGATAATTGTATACCTATTTTGGATAATTTCAAAGAGGGTGAGTACTATGAATCTCAGTTAGATAAGCCCTATTTAGTGGGTATTCGCCTGGCATCAGACGAGGAGCCTAAATTCGAGTTTTACACTTCCCGGCTGGGGATTAGGTATAGAGATGCCATCGACTATTACCAGCAGAAAATCAAACCGGGTAATGCCAGGTTGAAAGTACTGCATTACTTTATCAATACCGGGATCAGGGATACCGCTTATTACTGGAGCGAGCTGAGCCGGTTCATGTACAAATATTGCGAACTCAAAAAAATATGCCCCGATTTGGACACCATCGATATCGGTGGCGGTTTCCCCATAAAAACTTCCCTTAAGTTCAATTATGATTATAAATATATGATCGAACAGGTGGTGGAAAATATCCAGTGGATTTGTAATAAAAACCACCTGCCTGTGCCACATATAATCACTGAATTCGGTAGTTACACCGTAGGAGAAAGCGGGGCCATGATCTACTCGATTCTGGACCAAAAACTGCAGAATGAGAAAGAACTTTGGTATATGATCGACGGTTCATTTATCAATAATCTTCCGGATACCTGGGGAATCGGCAGCAAGTTTATCTTACTACCAATAAATAACTGGAAATTAGGATATCACAGAGTTAGTTTAGGAGGGCTTACCTGCGACAGCATGGACTATTATAACTCTGAGATCCATTCCTCGGAAGTTTTTCTTCCGGTAATGGATAATGGAAGTCCGCTGTATGTGGGCATGTTTCATACCGGGGCCTACCAGGAATCGCTTGGTGGATTTGGCGGCATACAACATTGTCTGATTCCGGCGCCCCAACATTTGATCATTGACCGAGATAAGAATGGGGTAGTGCAATGCAAACTGTTTGCTGAGGAACAGGAGAGTGAGGATATGTTGCGGCTGCTGGGCTATGGGTAGCAGGAGCTCTGATCTCAGGTCTGAGACCTCAGATCTGGCTTGGGGCTGGAGATTAAGATTCCAGTAATGGAAATCCTGTATTTTGTTTCACCCAGAAATCGACCAAAGTAACGTCTGCCAAAATATCATCCAGCAACAGACCAAAAGTCTCATAATTCGTAAATGTCCTGAGCAATTTGTAATTTAGGTTAGTTACCATCGATGAAGATAAGATGAAGGCATATTTGATATTATTGGCATTATTGGCATTTATGGCAAATAGTATTACCACTAAAGCCCAGGGCATTCTATTAGGTGAAGCAATTCTGGTGAGCACTTCTCCGCTGATAAAAGATGTAGATTCGAATGCCTTTAAATCTTTTATGCTGGAAGAGTTGGCGCCAGCCTGGAATAAGAGTTCATCTGGAACCACTGTGTACCTGCTCAAAGCAGACCGTGGAGGCCGGAAGGGGGAATTATTAACGGTGTGTATCGCTGCGAAGCCAGATGACCGAAAGAAACTGCCCCCGGGCAGTCCTTTCAACGATAAGGCTGTGGTTTCGGTTGCCGGTGAATTATCAGAAAGGCTTTCTGGTTTCTTAAGCCGGCCGGATGGCTATACCGAGTATCACTTGATCGGCGCTGATCAGTTCACCTCCCTTCCTGCGATTGACCTACTCGGAATCCACTACATCAAGGTAAAACCGGGCCGGGCAGGAGATTTCGAGAAACTGGTTGTTCAGAAGTTGCATCCAGTGGTTGGCCATCTTGTTAATGACATGAACCTGTTGTATTACAAGGCCATCGCGGGAGATGACAAAGGGTCGTATATAACGATTTATGCCATCGAATCAGTGTCTGCCCGGGAAAGATTTTGGCCTACCGGCGGAAAAGAGCAAGATATCGTCAAGCAGCTGTTCGGACCTCATAAGGAACTCGCTCTTGAACTGAGTTCCTATCTGGTGGAAGATTCATACCTGGGACCTGAAACTGGCGCAGGAGCCGCATACTTTGAAAGTAGGGAATGGACCGACTACGTGGTTCTGGATTCGAAATAGGTTTACTTTCAGGGTACCTAATGCCTGCGACCATGCCATCAAAGTGCATCAATAATTGATTATGAGAGGTAATAAACTGAGGTTTACCCGCGTAAAATGTTAATAAACTACCTTCCCAGTGCCCGTTTTTGGTCACTGCCGTAGTCAGACCTGAGATCTTAGATCTGAGATTTTTCCACTCCTTTCAATTCATTCAATATTTCTCTGGCTTCTTTTAGATCAACCGAATCAAATCCCTCCGTAAACCAGCTGAATACGCCTTCCAAAAGTTCGTATGCTTCATTTGTTTTCCCCTGTTTTTGCCACAGTCTGGCCAGATCACCGGCGGCACGGAGTTCAAATGTTTTGGCTGATTGGCTCCTGGACAGTACTAAAGCATTTTTGAGACTTTTTTCGACCATTGCTTCGGACTTTCCAAGTGCTTGTAAAGTGAGACCTTTGATCCTGAACAATTCAGCGGTGTATGCATGAGATCCTGTTTTGTTTACATGATCCAGGATCTTTTTAATCCAGCTTAATGCGGATTCATATTCTCCAATACGAAAATATTGCTCACCAATGTAAGGTGACATGGTTACTGCAAAGGCCTTAAATCCAATATTAAAGCAAACATTGACAAGGTTTACAGCCGTATCAAATGCCGATCTGTCTCCCTGGAACGCTTTGGCTATATAATAATAGACTTCTGCGGTCATGGTAAAAATAGGATCCCCAAACGCTCGTACCATTGGCAAATAATCTTCCATTAATTTTTCAGACGCCTTCCATTCTCTGGCTGCCAACCCATACAGTGCCGGGAATGTATGAATATGGTAAAGAGTCACTGAATCCTTGTGTTCTTTCGCATAAGACAGTTGTTGATCAGAAAGGCTTTTTGCCTGATCCATATAGCCTAATATTTGAAGGCAAACCATCCGCCAGGCTTTAGTACCAATTTCGATATAACCACTTGGTGTTAATTCCCAGGGAAAAGGTAAAGAAGGATCGAATATTTCAAGAACGTGCTGATAAGCCTGGTTAGCAAGTTTAAATTCTCCCTTAATAATACTTGAGCCACCTCCCAGCTGGGTAGCGAATAATTCAAACCAATAGCCATCTTCAGAATCCTTGGCTAATTTGAACATATGCTCCGATAATTCATCAAATGCCTTATAATCTTCTGTATTGAAAAAATAAGAAAGTAAATTAAATTGGGCCAAAGCTAGTTTCGGACTAACATCAATGGTTTGTGCAATATCTTTTGCCCGATTGAATGTTTCCTTCACTTTAGGATGAGGAAATCCATGAGAAACCACGTAAGTGCCACCCAAAGTCAATCGAAAATCCAATTCCAGATTGTTGCGATCTGCCTCTTTATTAACATGAGGTAATAATTCTATCCCTTTTTCCAGATGAGCGATAGCTTCAGTTGTTGCATTTTTCTGGCTGGCCAATTGGCCTGCTTTCAACCAGACCGGAATGGCTTGCAGAGGAAGTCCCGCTTCAGTGCAGTGATGAGCCAATAATTCAGGTTGAGTTTGTATAGTTTCCTCAAATTGATGCTCCAACACGTTGGCTGTTCGGTGGTGTAATTGCTGCCTACGACTTTTTAACATTGATTCGTAAGCGACTTCCTGGATCAGCGTATGCTTGAATCGATAGACCGATTGTTGACCAATTACCCGCCGGTGAAATATTTCCGCCTCTAATAATTGGGGTAATGATCGCCTCAAACTATCCACTTTTCGGGAAAGAACGGCATTCAGCATTTCAAAAGAAAAATCCCGGCCCAGTACCGCACCTACCTGTACAACCTCTTTTACAGTGGATAATCGGTCTAGACGAGCCAGAAGTGAATCCTGCAAGGTAGAAGGAATAGCCATTGAAGACAGTGATTCAACCACTTCATAGCCATCGGCCGTATCAACCATTAAATCAGATTCCAGAATCATTTTAGTTAATTCCTCCACAAACAAGGGAACACCTTCTGTTTTGTTGGTTATCTGTTCCAGAATCTCTTCAGGCAAAGCTTTCCCTTCGGTTTGGTGATGACAAATGTCTACTATATTTTCAGCAGACAATCGTTGAAGGGTTATCTGGGTAACCTTTGTAAGTCCTATAGAGTCCGGTTGAAAATCGGGACGGGTGGTACAAAGCATAAGAATGAATTGACTGGGTAACTGCTCCAGGAACAGTTTTAACCATTCAAGTGTAGAGGCATCTGCCCAATGCAGGTCTTCTACCACCAACAGCATCGGTTGATTCACTGCTTTTCTTGATAAAGCCTGTGTAAGACTCTCCATGATACTTCGCCTTTTAGCAAAAGGGCTCATGATAAGCGGAGGAAATTGTTCGGAAGGGATCGACAAAAACTCTGCCCATAAGGGCATCGCCGTTTTAAAATCCATGTTGGATTGCAACATAAACTCCTCCAGCTTAATTAGTTTATCTTCTGCATCGTCACTGGATTCAAAATGCATCAGGTCTCTTTCAAACAATTCAATAATTGGATAAAAGGCACTGTTTTGATGGTATGCGGAACACCTTGCTTCTAGTAAAATGACATCTGGTACCAAGGCTATCTGCTCCTCAATGGTATCTACTAGCCGGGATTTCCCAATACCCGCTTCGCCATTTAACAGCACTAGGTTGCCTTTTCCATTTTTAGCCCGCGCCCAGTGTTCCATTAACTGGTGAATTTCATGCTGGCGGCCCACCAAGGGAGACAAGCCTCTGCCTTTTGCTACCTCAAGCCGGGTTTTTGTCCCGCTTTCCCGTAAGACCTGAAAGACTTCCATGGGTTTGGAAATGCCTTTCAAGGTATGTTTTCCTATGCTTTTAAATTCAAACCAACCTTGCACCAGTTTTAGGGTTTGCGGACTGATTACTAATCCATTGTGTGGTGCCAGACCTTCCAGGCGAGCTGCGATATTGACGGCACCCCCTAAGGCCAGGTGTTGGTCGACTACCGCAATTCCGGTATGAATTCCGATTCGCACTTTGATGACCGTTTTTCCAACGTTTTCCCAACCCTGATTAGCCAGAGCTACGGCTTCCAGAATTCCTAAACCTGCCCGGATGCCAGCCATGGGTGCATCTTCCAATCCTTCCGGATAGCCAAAATATACCAATAAGCCATCGCCCAAATAATTGCCAACATATCCGCCAAATTGCTTAATGACTTTTTCTGCTACATGGTGATACCCTAAAATAACCTGTCGGTACTCTTCCGGATCCAGTTGCTCGGACAGGGATGTAGAGCCGACCAGGTCACAAAATAGAATGGTAAGTTGTCGCCGTTCCGCAG
>PVMS01007271.1_pt1 | contig 41703 bp, 37 predicted proteins | sample 1853461 | NCBI WGS metagenome assembly PVMS01 (sample SAMN08582032, study PRJNA380276) | Marine sediment metagenome, whole genome shotgun sequencing project. | isolation source: ocean sediment barecode stripped | collected 2017
ACATCGACACGGCCTGTCAGAGCCGGAGAACGGGACCCGGTACGACCTAATGGACCTGCGCTCGGTGGCGCGACATCCCACAAGTACTCAACGATCCCGAACACCAACCCGCCGGGGCACACACTCCCCCAAGTGATCAACGATCACAAGGTGTCTGAGTGCTCACCAGCAGGCCGGCTCCCGATGCCAGTCAACCACCAACACCAGGACTCCACACCCCCCATTAGGTGTCATCGGCGGCTCTGGGCCGATGACGGAGGGGGTCTGGTCTCGTGGTTCGCAGCCCGCGACCCGCGACTCAGACTGGTTCGGTCCATGACGGGTTTCGAGCCGCTCCGTCGTCGATGGTCGCAACACACGGAACTTCACAGTCGAGGGGCTCGATCGCGGCGGCGACCGTCTCCCCGATGGGGTTGTCGTTGCCGGCGGCGTGATCCGCGTAGTGGGCGTGGAGGCACTTGACCCCCCCGGCCGAACCGGCGACCCCTCCGTCGGGGATCGGCCCCGTGTGGTCGGGGGGGATCAGTGCGTCCCGGTCGCGGCCGTAGCGCGCCATGGCGGCGGCGTATCGGTCGGCCAAGATCGGGTCGACGGCGATCCGGGCGTCGGCATCCCTGACGCCGCCGCGGGCCTCGATCCTGCTGATCCGCGTCACCGCAAGGGGACACGACAGCCAGAAGCGCGTCGGGAATGGCGTGCCGTCATCGAGCAAGGGAGGCACCTCGGTCACCACCGGAAGCCCGAGATGGCAGCGGGTGGTGACGACGACGGGAGATCGCGGCGGGCGCCCGATCTGAACCCCCACCACGCTGCGGTCATCCACCGTCGCTGAGATCGCTCCCGGTGACGTAGTCCCACAGCCGGACCCACCACGACCTGGTGTCGGGAGACTCTCCAACCGGCGCGGTCTCGACGGTCGCGCCTACCTGTGGTGGAGACACGACCACGTACCCGACTTCCCCGGGACGCACGAGTCCGTATTGATCTCTGGCGATACGCTCGACCTCGTCGTCCGTCTGAAGGGCCGCGATCTCGACCTCGAGGCGATCGTTTTCACTCGCCAGCGTCTCGAACTGCTCGGTGGCACGTTCGATCTGTCGCTGCTGGGCCACGAGTTGCCGGAACGGGAAGATGCCGGACACGGTGAGAGCGAGCGCGCCGAGCAACAACACCGCGAGAACCCATCCCCATCGACGGCGACGCGTGACTCGTGCGTCGTCGGCGTCGCGTTCGAGGGTGTCGGTCATCGTCGCACCTTGAACGGTGCCCATCCGGCGTAACGAGCGTCGCGGCCGAGGTCTGCCTCGATCCGGAGCAGTTCGTTGTACTTCGCCGTTCGTTCCCCTCGCGCCGGTGCCCCGGTCTTGATCTGACCGGCGTTGGTCCCGACGGCGAGGTGCCCAATGAAGGAGTCCTCCGACTCGCCCGAACGATGGCTGACCATCCGACCGTAGCCGTTGGCCTCGGCAAGGCTCATGGTGTGAAGGGTCTCGGACAGAGTGCCGATCTGATTGACCTTGATGAGGATCGCGTTGGCCACGCTCTCGTCGATCGCGCGACCGAGGAGATCCTCGTTGGTGACGAGAAGATCATCACCGACGAGCTGCACCCGATCGCCGAGTCGTTTCGTGATCAGGCTCCAGCCCTCCCAGTCGTCCTCGGAGAGACCGTCTTCGATCGAGATGATCGGATAGTCGTCGGCGAGATGGGCGAGGTGGTCGACCATCTCCGCCGCGGTCAGCGCGTCGCCCGACAGCGTGTAGCTCCCCGATCGATAGATCTCGGACGCGGCGACGTCCAGGGCAAGAGCGATCTCCTCCCCCGGTCGGTAGCCGGCGGCTTCGATGGCTTCGAGGATGATCTCGAGGACCGCACGATCGTCGGGCAGGTCGGGCGCGAAACCTCCCTCGTCGCCAACGTTGGTTGCCAGTCCACGGTCGGCGAGCACCTTCTTGAGTGCGTGGTAGACCTCGACACCGGCGCGCAGAGCTTCGCGGTAGCTCGGGAGACCCCCAGGGACGAGCATGAACTCCTGGATGTCCACCGAGTTGGCGGCATGGGCACCACCGTTGAGCACATTGAAACACGGGACCGGCAAGGTTCGACCGGCCGTGCCGCCGATGTATCGGTACAAGGGCATCCCCACCGAAGCTGCGGCGGCGCGCGCCACGGCGAGAGAGACGGCGAGGATCGCGTTGGCGCCGAGTCCTCCCTTGTTCGGTGTCCCGTCCAGGTCGAGCATCACCTGATCCACCTGCTCCTGGCGGGTCGCGTCGATCCCGAGGAGCGCCGGACCGATCCGATCGTTCACGTTCCCAACGGCGGTCAACACACCCTTGCCGCCGTACCGATCGCCGCCGTCGCGGAGTTCGACCGCCTCGAGTACTCCGGTCGACGCACCGGAAGGCACGATGGCCCAGCCCGTCGCCCCTCCGAGAAGCTGAACTTCGGCTTCGACGGTGGGATTCGCACGAGAGTCGAGTACCTCTCGAGCGATGATCGATTCAATGAGACTCATACGTCCTCCGTTTTCGCGTCCTGAGGGTAAACCAGGTTCGGCGTTGCGCTGAGCATCTTCGCCTCATCCGAGGTTTCGCTTGGCCGCCTCCCATCGTTCCTCGAGCTGCGCGGCGGAGAGATCACGCAGGGAGACCCCCGCCTTGGCACACTCCGACTCCATCTCGCGGAATCTGGCCGCGAACTTGTCGTTGGCGCGGGTGAGCGCGATCTCCGGGTCGACTTCGAGATGGCGGGCGAGGTTCACGACGGCGAACAGCACATCCCCGAGCTCGGAGGTGACGGCTTCCCTGTCCGCACCCGCCGAGCGGAGCTCCGCCAGTTCCTCGGCAACCTTTTCGAAGACCGGATCGGCGGACGCCCAATCGAAACCGACTGTTGCGGCTCGCTTCTGGATCTTGTCGGCACGGGCGACGCCGGGCAGCGCCCCCGGGACATCGTCCATCAAGGAAAGCCGACCCTTCTCCTTGGACTTGAGCTCCTCCCAATTCGCGAGCACCTGGGACACCTCAGCGGCTTCGACATCACCGAACACGTGCGGATGCCGCGAGACGAGTTTGCGCCGGATGCCCTCGGCGACCTCGTCGAAGTCGAAGGCTCCGGCCTCGCGGGCCAGGGTGGAGTGGAACACGACCTGGAGGAGAAGGTCACCGAGCTCCTCTTCCAGCACGGCGTACGCACCGTAATCCGGCCTCCCACCGGGAGCTGCGACGGGCAGGCCGCTGATGGCATCGACGGTTTCGTACGCCTCTTCAACGAGGTGAGCGACCAACGTGTGGTGGGTCTGGCGGGAATCCCACGGGCACTGTGTTCGGAGCAGCTCGTTCGTGGTCACCAAGCCGTGCCACCCCACCTCCGCAGCCGGCACGAACACCGTCGTACGCGGCCCCGCGGCGTAGGCGTCGAGACGTTCCAGCGCCACGGCAGCGACGTTGGCATCCTCGTCCCCGAGACGATCGAGAACGGTGACGATCGTGTCCGCGGGAAGGAGCTTGCCCAAGGAAACCGCTACATCCGCGGCAACGAGGCGCGAGTCGACCTGCGTGATGAAGGTGGGCAGATGCAGGGTCAACGGCTCGGGAAGGTCGCGACCGTCGAGAACCTGAAGACCATCTGCGATCGCGTCGATACCGGTCGCGGCGCAGGCCAGATCGATGAACGACTCCCCCGCCAGGATCTCGATCGAACCTCGATCGCCGACGGCTTCGACCAGCATCGACACGGCGCGTTCGCCCACCGTGGCGCTGCCCGGGACGGCGTAGACGATCGGCCCTTCCGCTGCGGCTTCGAGGACCCGTGCGACGATCGCCCGATAGACGTCATCGAACTCGTCGGCGCTCTCGTACAGGTCGTCGCACGACGTCACCGAACGCATCGCAGCGAGTTCCCGCGCCGCTGGGTGATCGAGGGTTCTGACGATCACCGCCCGCCGCTCGTTCATGACGCGGGCGCGTCCTTCGCCCCCCAGGCGAGTGATGCCGGCCGGTCCAAGACCGACAACGGCGATGCGGGGATCGGTCATCCGGACGGAGGAGGCGCGATCGCGCCGGCCTCGGGGACCCATTCCCCGACCTGGGATCGGACCTCGATGTCGGCTCCGGCGATGACCTCCTGGAGCCACACGGAGAACATCTGGTTGACCGTCGTCGGATCCACATACGCAAGCGGGTCTGCAAGGAGTTCCTCGACGGTCGCGGGGGCAACGCGTTCGTCCACGATGACGATGTGCCAGCCGAACTGGGTCTCGAACGGCTCCGTGATCTCGCCGAGCGGCGACGTTGTCACGGCCTGCGCGAATTCCTCAACGTGCGTCGTCGCTGCGGCGGGACACGGCAATTGCCCTCCGGGGCTTCCGGTGTCGAGCGACACGTCGGCGGCGACCACGGCGAAGTCCTCGCCTTCGACGAGGCGCTCCCGGGCCGTCTCGGCTTCCTCCTCGGTCGGAACCAGGATGTGCCGAGCGCACACCTGGGTCATCTGACCGAGTTGGGTTGCGAAAAGGTTCCGCAGGAACGTTTCATCGTCGATCAGCAGGGCCCGGGTGACTTCTTCACGGATGATGAGAGCCTCGGCGAGCACGTCGATCGAGGCCTCGGTTCGGTCGGGGTCGGCTTCCACTGCCTCGAACACCGGGGCTTCCAAGGGGTCCGGGTTGGCCCGCTTCTGTTCGATCCGTTCGGGGTCATCGAGCCCGCTGAGCCCGAAGTCCTCTTCCGCCGCGTCCTTCTCGGCTGCGACGAAGATGAGATTGGTGAGATCGCTGCGGTAACCCTCAGCCGTGACGGTGGGCGTGCCCTGGAAGCTGTGGCGAAGAGCAGCAACGGACGATCCCTCGATCGAAACATCGTTGACCGTGGCAACGACCGTGGCGTCCGCGCACGCGGCTCCCGCAACGGCTCCGACGGTGATCAGGGCGGCGAGTTTCATCCGGCGATGCATGAAGAGCGGGCCTTCAGTTGGGTCGGCACAGTGTACGGCTCGGGGACGCGTCCCGATCTCGCCGGCGCGGGGAATCAACGTGTCGAACGGCCTCAGCTCAGGGCCCGCCGGGCGAGCTCGAGGGCACCGAGGACCCCCGATCGGTTCCCCAGCTCGGGGGCGACGAGGTACGCGGATGATCGCTCGACGATCTCGGGGGCGTCGATGTACCCGTTCAACGTCTCGACGAGTACCGAGCGAGTGGCCTCCAGGAGCCCGTCCAGCCCCATCACGCCTCCGCCGAGCACGATCCGCTGCGGAGAGAGGATCAACACGATGTTGGCGATCGCGGTGCCGAGGTACTGCGCTTCCAGGGCAACCGCGGCGCCCTCGAGGTCCGCGAGTCGGTCGGGCGGCCGGCCCCAACGCGCTTCGATCGCCGGTCCCGCCGCCATCCCTTCGAGACAGGAACGATGGTACGGACAGATTCCCTCGAACCGGTCCGACTCCGGCACAGGCACCCGCATGTGACCCATCTCCGGGTGGAGCAAGCCGTGGATCGGCTCGCCCCCGACGACGGCGCCCCCTCCGATTCCGGTCCCCACGGTGAGGTAGACGATCGTATCGCAACCGCGACCGGCTCCCCATCGCCACTCCCCGAGCGCGGCACCGTTGACGTCGGTATCGAATCCGACCGGAACCGCGAGCGACTCGGCGAGCACGCCTGCGACGTCCGTTCCCGACCACCCCGGCTTGGGTGTCTGCCGGATCGTGCCGAAAGTGGGGGACGCCGGGTCCGGGTCGACCGGTCCGAACGAAGCTACGCCGAGGGCGTCGATACCCCCGTGCCGGCCTCCTTCCTCAGAGAAGAACTCCACGGCTTGGGTGAGGGTTTCGTCCGGGGTGGTCGTCGGGTATCGGATCTCGGCGCGCACGTCGTCGGGTCCGGTCCCCACGACGCAGACGAACTTCGTTCCTCCGCCCTCGATCCCACCGAGCAGTCGCTTCATACCCGTGGATGGTAGAAGGAGCGCGCGACTCCCGGCCATCGACCTTACTGATCGACCGGTAGTGGCCACATCTCGCGAAGGAACCCGAGTATGGAACCAGCCGGCTCGCGCCGTGGGGCCGGAATGAACAGCACCTCACCTCGCACGACCGCGCCGCGCTGGAGGCGCTCGAGCCGAACCTCCTGGGAGCCGAGGAGCGTCACCGGGGAGATCCGAACCTCTCCTCGGACCTGGACGACCTCCCCGATGCCGATGCGCATCGCTTCGACGCGCAATCGGGCAACGTCGATGAGCGCCGTTGCCGCCTCCGGAAGCTCGCCGTAACGATCCTTCCACTCATCGATCACATCGTCGACTTCCTCTCCCGTCGAAGCCACCGCGAGGCGGCGGTAGGCCTCCAACCGGGCGTCGGCTCCGGGGACGTACTCCTCACTGAGATGCGCATCGATCGGGAGATCGATCCGGACGTCACGCTCGTCTTCCTCGACCGCGCCTTCGCCCTTGAGCTCGCTCACCGCGTCGGCCACGAGCTCCGTGTAGAGATCGAAACCGACGGCTGCGATGTGGCCCGATTGCGTGGCTCCGAGGATGCTCCCGGCGCCGCGGATCTCGAGATCCCGCATCGCCAACTCGAATCCGGAGCCGAGGTCTGAGAACTGGCCGATCGCCTCCAGCCTGCGGTACGCCTCCTCGCCCACCCGCTCCTCCGGCGGATGGAACAGATACGCATACGCGCGTTGGCTCGATCTCCCCACGCGCCCCCGCAACTGATACAACTGGGCGAGGCCGAGCCGGTCCGCTCGCTCGACGATCAGCGTGTTCACCTGGGGAAGATCGAGACCGGATTCGATGATGGTGGTCGCGACGAGCACGTCGTAGTCACCGGCCCAGAAGTCGAACATCACCTGCTCGAGTCGACCCTCGCTCATCTGGCCGTGCGCGATGGCGATCCGGGCATCGGGCACGAGGTCACGTAACCGAGCAACGGCGTGATCGATCGACTGCACTCTGTTGTGCACATAGAACACCTGGCCCTCTCGGAGCATCTCGCGCCGGATCGCGGCGGAAACCGCCTGCTCGTCGTACGGGCCGACGTACGTGAGGATGGGGTGCCGACCCTCGGGTGCTGTGCGGATGTGGCTGACCTCGCGGATGCCGGTGAGAGCCATCTCGAGGGTACGGGGGATGGGGGTAGCGGTGAGCGTGAGAGCATCCACCGATGCTCGCATCGACCGCAGCTTGTCCTTGGCCGCCACCCCGAAGCGCTGCTCCTCGTCGATCACGAGGAGGCCCAGATCCTTGAACACGATGTCCTTCGACAGGATCCGGTGGGTACCGACGACGACGTCCACCGCTCCGGTCGCGAGGCCCGCCGTGACCTTCCGCTGCTGGCTCGACGTCAGAAACCGACTCAGCATCTCGACACGGACCGGATACGGCTCGAACCGTTCCTCGAGCGTGGCGAAATGCTGCTGGGCAAGCAACGTCGTCGGCACCAGCAGAGCCGCCTGCCGTCCGTCCTGGATGGCCTTGAAGACGGCACGCAGTGCGACCTCGGTCTTGCCGAATCCGACGTCGCCGAAGATCAGGCGATCCATCGGCGTCTCGCTCTCCATGTCCCGCTTGACATCCGTGATCGCGACCAGTTGATCCGGGGTCTCCTCGTAGGGGAACGCAGCTTCGAATTCGGCCTGCCATGGGGTGTCGACGGGGAACATGTGGCCGCGGGCCGCAGCACGTTTCCGGTGGAGCGCGACGACCTCCTCGGCAACGACCGACACGGCCTTGCGCACCTTGTTCCGGGTCTGTGACCAGTCGGTTCCACCCATCCGCGACAGGCGCGGCGTCTCACCCCCTGTGTAGCGCCGCACGGCAGCGAGCTGGTCCGTCGGGACGTAGATGCGGTCGTTGCCGGCGAAGGCGATCAACAGGTAGTCACGCTCGACGCCGGCGATGTCCCGATGCACGAGACCCTCGAACCGACCGATCCCGTGATGGTGGTGGACCACGAAATCGCCCGACTTGAGGTCCCGATAGGCGTCGCCGGCCCCCTCACGACGGGCGCGGCCGGGGCGGCGGTGCGATCTCCTCCTCCCCGCCACCTCCCGTTCGCCGATCACACCCGCGCCGATCGTAGGGAAGACGAATCCCTCGTGGATTCCGGTCGGTAGCACGCACGGTTCCACGCGCTCGACCCGGTCGACGACCGGGAGATCGGCTCCGTCTTCAGCCAGCAACGCCGCGACCCGCCGGGCCGCCGCCGCTCCGTCCATGGCGACGATGACGTCGACGCCGCGGCTGCGCCACTCGTTGAGCGCTTTCGCAACCGATGCTGCGTCGCCGGGAACGGCGTCGAATCCCCTCGCCTCGAAGCCGATGTCCTGTGGTCCGGCCGCGAGCGGCGGGGCCTCGAGCGCCCCGATGCTCTTGAAATCGAGGGGGAGGTAGAGAGCAGGATGGTCGCCGGCGTCGGGGGATCCCGTCCCCCACGTCCCGGAGAGAGCTTCGGCGAGGTCGGCTTCCTCATTGATCAGATCGGCAGCCCGGCCGACGCACCGAACCGGATCGAACACGATGACGTGCGCATCGAGCCCATCGAAGATCGTTCGTTCCTCGGCAAGCCACGGCAACCATGACTCGATGCCGGGAAACGAGATCCCCTCGGCGATCCTGTCCCAGGTCGAAGCGGCCCAGGGTTCTGCGTCACGCAAGACGGAGGCGTGGGACCGGGCCGTTTCGTCGATCAGAACTTCGGCGGCCGGGAAGATCGTCACCCGTTCGACGCGCTGCTGCGAACGCTGCGAGGCCACGTCGAAGCCACGAATGTCCTCAACCGTGTCTCCCCAGAAGTCGATCCGGAGGGGCTTCGGAGCCTGCGCGGGCCACACGTCGATGATGCCACCGCGAACCGCGAACTCGCCGTGGGCCTCGACGCGACTCGTACGGTCGAAGCCGCGCGCAGCCAGAGCTTCAACGAAGGTGTCGAAAGCGAGATCGTCGTCGATCCGCACGATGATCGGTGTCACGGGTGTCGGGCTCACCCTCTGGGTGACGGCACGAACCGACGCCACGACGATGCCACGTTCACCCGTCTGGAGCAGATGCCTCGCTTCGATCCTGCGCGACATCGTCGACACGCTCGGGGACACGTGTTCGAACGGCAGGGTCTCCCACGCCGGCAGATGAGCGACATCGGCGAAGAACAGCGTCGCGTCCTCGGCGAGATCCTCCGCCTCACGTTCGCCGGCAACGACGGCCAGAACGGGACGGTGGGAGCGGGTCGCGATCCCGGCGGTGACGACCGCGCGGAGCGGCGTGGGCACCACGAACCGTCCCGGGATCTCCGGCACGAGATCGGCGCCGAAGCGGCCGAGGACGGAAGCGAGAGGCGCTGACACGAGCCAGCATCGTACCGGTGCAGCCGCGGCAGTCGGTTTCGTGGTTCTCAGCCTTCGAGCAGGCCTTCCGCCCGATACCAGTCGATGGTGCGACGCAGCGTCTCGAACACGGGCGTGTACTCGAACGCCAGTTCGCGAGCGGCCATCTCCCCGTCGAACCGGTGCCCGTGGAGCAGGGTGCGCAGCATCTCAGCACAGAAGGGCCGGTCACCCGAACTCGAAGCGGCGAGCCACGTGAACGGAGAAACGAGCCTGCCGACCCACGACGGCACGATGATGGGATGGACCCGTCGGCCCGATGCGCGCTCGAGCATCGCGAAAGCTTCCCGCACCGTCATGGTTGCGCCGTTGAGCAGGTAACGACGACCCGGAACACCTCTTTCGGCGGCGAGGATGTGACCGCGAGACACATCATCGACGTCAACGATCGACAGCACCGTGTCCAGCGCGACCGGACGTTGCGAGCGCAAGGCATACAGGAAGATCCGGGCGGATCCCCCGACGCGCCCCGGACCTTGCACCGACGACGGGTTGACGGCGACGCCTCCGATCCCGAGCCTCCGGGCTTCTTCGAAGAAGGCGACCTCACCGAGATGTTTCGACCTGGCGTAGTGCGACAGGTACCTGCGGGCATGGGCGGTCATCCCGTTCGCCACCGACCCGCGGACTTCTCCGATGGCCGCTGCCGATGAGGTCAACACGACCCTGTTCACGTGCGCTTCCGCCGCGGCCGCGACGACGGACCGGGGCCCGTTGACGTTCACGTCGTACATCGCTCCCGGATCGGCCGGGCACATCGTGTTGACGCCGGCGACGTGGAAGACGATCTCGCAATCGGTCATCGCTGCGCGAAGCCCGCGTCGATCGAACAGCCCGACGTCAACCGCTTCGGCGCCGAGCGCTGTCACCTTTCGCTCCGCCGAGGCGCTCCTCACGAGCGCCCGGACCGCCACTCCTCCCCGAACCAGAACGCGGATGAGGTCACCCCCGACGAACCCGGAACCCCCGGTGACGAACACCGTCACGGTCATCCCTTCCCGGAACGTTTCCCGGTGAGCACGGATCGGAATCGGGCGAAGTAGTCGCCCGCCGACAGCACCGTGACGACAACCGCTCCCGCCATCACCCACTGATCGAGCCGCAACGGGCCGATCGTGATGTCCAGTCTGAGGATGGCAAGCGAGATCGCGACGAACTGGATCGTCGCCTTGCTCTTGCCCCAGAAACTCGGCGGAACCGTGGACTGGTCGAGGGCGGCGACGCTGCGCAATCCCATGACGGTGAGTTCCCGCCCGATGATGATGAACGCGGCCCAGGTCGACGTGGTTCCGATCTCGACGAGAGCGATGAGCGCCCCGGTGACGAGGACCTTGTCCGCCACGGTGTCGAGGAACGCTCCGAGGCTCGTGGTGATCTGCCAGCGGCGCGCCAGGTACCCGTCGAGGAAATCGGTGAGCGCCGCGACGACGAACACGATGGTGGCGGCGATAGCTACGGCGCGATTCCCCGGCGACCGGAGGATCAAGATCATCGCGACCGGTGTCAACAGAAGACGTGCGAAGGCGAGAAGGTTCGGAATCGACATGACGGACCCCGATGCTAAAGGGAAACCCCGATACTCCGCAGACCGAGCGCGATCCGCGAGCTCCGGCTCGGGATCTACCCGTCGATCCACCCCATCGACTTGGTCACTGCCTTCTTCCACCCCGCGTAGAGACGGTCACGCTCCCCTTCCGACATGTCGGGCACGAAACGGCGGTCTTCCTCCTGGTGTTGCCGTAGGTCATCGAGCCCCTCCCAGAAGCCAACCGCCAGGCCGGCCGCGTAAGCCGCGCCGAGCACGGTGGTCTCGTTGACCCGGGGGCGCAGCACCGGTATGTCCAAAATGTCGGCCTGGACCTGCATCAGCAGATCGTTGACGACCATCCCACCGTCGACCTTGAGTTCGTTCATCTCGACGCCACCATCGGCCTCCATCGCTTCGAGCACGTCCCTTGCCTGGTACGCAGTCGCTTCCAGGGTGGCTCGAGCGATATGACCGGCTTCAGCGAAACGCGTGAGCCCGGCGATGATCCCCCGGGCATCGTCCCGCCAGTAGGGAGCGAACAAGCCGGAGAAGGCCGGCACGAAATAGACGTCGCCGTTGTCCGGCACCGTGAGGGCGAGGGCCGTCACCTCGGAGGCGTTCTCGATCAATCTGAGATTGTCTCGCAACCACTGAACGCCGGCGCCGGCGATCGCCACCGAGCCCTCGAGAGCGTATCGGGCAGCCTCGTCGCCGATCTGATACGCCACAGTGGTGAGCAGCCCGTTGTCGGACGAAACCACGTCGGTGCCGGTGTTGAGAAGCAGGAAACACCCCGTGCCGTACGTGCTTTTCGCGTCACCGACATCGAAACAAGCCTGACCGAACAGCGCCGCCTGCTGATCCCCGAGGATGCCGGCGAGCGGCACACCCTCGAGCGCTCCCCGCGCCGATGCCAACACAGCCGACGATGGCACGATCTCGGGAAGCACTGCGGCGGGGACACCGATCGCCGCGAGAAGGTCGGCATCCCACGCACGGGTCCTCAGGTCCATGAGCATGGTCCGCGATGCGTTCGTGACGTCGGTGACATGGCGCCCGGTGAGGTTCCACGCGACCCAGGTGTCCATCGTGCCGAACGCCACCTCCCCCGCCTCCGCGCGAGCCCGGAGCGATTCATCCTCATCCAACAACCACCGGATCTTCGGTCCGGAGAAGTACGTTGCCAGTGGCAGGCCGGTCCCGGCCCGGAATCGGTCCGGCCCATCATCCCCCGCAAGTCGGCGGCAGAGTTCGGCGGTGCGGGTGTCCTGCCACACGATGGCGTTCGTGAGCGGAACCCCGGTTTCGCGCGACCAGAGCAGCGTGGTCTCGCGCTGGTTCGTGATCCCACATGCGGCGACGTCGCTCCCGGCGAGGCCGAGCCGCTCGAGGGCTTCGGTGATGACGATCTCCGTATTGCGCCGGATCTCTTCGGGATCGTGCTCGACCCAGCCGGGTCGCGGGTAGATCTGCCGATGTTCCCGTTGCGCCATCGCCACGATGGTCCCGGTTCGGTCGACGAGTGCACAGCGCGTGCTCGTCGTGCCCTGGTCGATCGCGGCCACGTGATCGGTCATGAATTCTGCTCCCTCTCAGCCGATGTTGATCTCGCCGGCCTGTTGGCGGGCCGCATCTCCACCGTCGACGACGAAGCCCTCGATGAGCGAGCCGGCCGCGATGGCGACATCCGGCACCACCCCCCGCTCCTGATTCGAGAACCTTCCGAGAACGTAGTCGGCGGGATCGACACGGTCGGGCGGCCTGCCCACTCCGATCCGCAACCTCCAGAACTCGCGGGTCCCGAGCGATTGGATGATCGACCTGATTCCGTTGTGTCCTCCGGCTCCGCGGTCGGTTTGCACCCGCATCTTGCCGAACTCGAGATCGATGTCGTCGTGAACCACCAGGAGATCTCCCGGATCGACCGAGTAGTACCGCAACAGCGGAGCTACGGCCTGACCAGACTCGTTCATGAACGTTCGTGGGACGGCGAGGATCAGACGCGCTCCGTCGAGACGGAGTTGGGCAACATCGGCACGGATGCCCTGCGGCGCTCGCCTGAGGGTTGCGTCATCTGCCCGGGCCAGCCCGACGACGACATCGCCCCCGATGTTGTGCCGCGTGCCGTCGTACCTGGACCCGGGGTTCCACAGCCCGACGACGAGCCTCATGAGTCGGCGAGGGGTCAGCCCTCGCCATCCTCCTCGGCTTCGCCCTCGCCCTCCTCAGGCTCTTCGCCCTCTTCCAGCTCACCTTCGGGAACCTCCTCCTCCTCTTCGACCACCACGGCCGGGAGGAGCACGGTGACGAGGGGTTGGTCGGCATCGACGAGGTAGGTAACGCCTTCGATCTCGGGAAGGTCGGCGACCTTGAGCGTGTCGCCGATATCGAGATCGTCGATATCCATCTGGATCACGGTCGGGATCGCGGTGGGAAGTGCCTGGATCATGACGGTGGCCGCGATCGCCTCGACGAACCCACCTTCTTCTCTCACGCCGATGGGGGTACCCAGGTACTCGATGACGACCTCGGCTTCGATCTCCACATCGAGCGAAACCTTGATGAAATCAAGGTGGATGATCTCACGGCGAACGGGATCCCGCTGGATCTCGCGGGCGACCGACAAGACCGTCTCACCGCCTTCGACCTCCAGATCGATGAGCGCGTTGAGGCCGGCTTCTGTATGCAAGGCGGCGTACAGCTCGCCTGCGTCGATAGTGATGGAAGTCGTCTCGAGACCTCTGCCGTAGACAACGGCAGGAACGCGATGCTCGCGCCGCAGCCGACGAGCCGGGCGGGTCCCAGAAGCGACACGCGTCTGAGCGCGCAACCTCTCCTGCTGCATAGTGAATACTCCTCGGGAAGGACGTCGGAAGTCCGCGGAGTCTAGAGGTCCAGCGAACGAAATGGGATTCGGGGTCGAGAGTCGAGAGTCGGAAGCGCGGGTTCCGTCGTGGTACGTGATACGTGATACGTAGTACCTGATACCCCGAGCGAAGCGAGGTCGGCTCAGGCGGGGAGGAAGCTGAGTCTGACGTGGCGGGTGGGGTTGTCCTCATTCGGGTCGACGAGGACCACGGACTGCCACGTGCCGAGGGCGAGCTCTCCCCGGAGCACCGGGATCGTCATCGACGGCGCGACGAAGCCGGGCAGGACATGATCCGCTCCGTGGCCGGGTGAGCCGTGTCGGTGCCGGTAGAGGGCATCGTCGCGGGGAAGGATCGAGTCGACACGATCCATCAGATCGAAGTCACTCCCGGCCCCCGTTTCGATGATGGCGATCCCGGCAGTGGCGTGCGGGGCGAAGACCGAGAGCAGCCCGTCGCCTTTGCCGGCGGCGAAACGGGCCGCGTCGGTGGTCAGGTCGAACGTGCCGCGGCGGTGACCGGTGGTAACGGTGATGACGATGCTGTCCATGGCGACGACCCTACCTGCCGAGCGCCCGGTTCCGGCTGTACGGATGGATCTCGATCGTCTCGCCGGACTCGATCCGGCCTTGGATCCGCTGCCAGAACGCGGCGTCGAAGATGTCCCCGTGAACGGTCTCGAAGGTGCGACGCAGGTCGGGACCGACACCCAGGAAGGTGCGGAACTCCTCGGGGAAGATGTCGTGCTCTCCGACCCCGAACCAAGCGGTCTCCGCCATGTCGTCGTACGGGTCATCCGATACCGGCATCTTGCGGAAGTTGCACTCGGTGAGCAGGGTCAGCTCGTCGTAGTCGTAGAAGACGACCCGGCCCCGGCCCGTCACGCCGAAGTTCTTGATCAGCATGTCCCCGGGAAAGATGTTGCTCGCGGCGAGGTTCTTGATCGCGGTCCCGTATTCGACCATCGCGGCACGTGCCTCCTCAGCCTCGGCGGTTCGGAGAAAAACGTCGAGCGGTATGACCCTGCGCTCGAGATAGGCGCGGCGGAGAGTGACTTCGTCGTCTTCGATCGTCACGCTCCGCGAGGCGTCTTTCTCCAACTCGGCGAGGAGATCGGGTTCGAAGCGGTCGACCGGGAACTTCAGATGTTCGAACTCCTGGGCATCGATGAGGCGACCGGCCCGGTCATGGCGCGACACGATCCGGTATTTCGATCGAACCTCGTCCGGGGTCGTCTGTTTCTGAGGGGGGAACCGGTCCCGGATCACCTTGAACACCACGTCGTACCCGGGCATCGTGAACACGATCATCACCAGGCCGGGCATTCCGGGCGCGTACTCGAATCGATCTTCGGACGTCTCGATGTAGCTCATCAGATCCCGGAACAACTCGGTCTTGGCGTGTTTTCCGAAACCGAGGGCGGAGAAGAGCTCGGCAGCGCGCCGCTGGGGCAGCAAGCTTTGCAGGAAGCGCACCATCGCGGCCGGATCAGGAACCCGCACCATGAAGGCAGCCCGTGTATACGAGAAGAGGATCGAGACATCCACCTCACTGGTCAGAACGGCACCGAGCGACAACCCACGACGCTCATGACGGATCGCGATCACCATCGGCAGTACCGCGGTACCGGCCCGGATCCGGCCGACCACGTAGGCGCCTTGCCCGCGGAAGAAGGTCGGCTCCAGAACCTCGACACGATCCGGTGGAGAGCTCATGTCGTGGGCCCGAAGGGCTGTGTCGATCACCTCCGCCGCGCGTTCGATGTCGTCACGGAGATCCCACCACGAGGCGTGGAAGCGACGGTCGCGAAGCACCTCGTCGAGGAGATCCACGGTCGACGTCGGGAGCTCGTACCGGACCAGCCAGTTCGAGGCGGGGAGCGCGGCGCGGATCGGTTCGGAGGTCAGGAACTCGATGCCGGCGTCGACACCCACGGTGTGAAAGACGCGCCGCGTGACCGAGTTGAAGTAGGTCTCGGCGATCTCGATGTCGGGACGGGTCGCGATCAGCGTGCGGTACTCGCGACGTGCCCGGTGCCAGATGTCCCGATCCTCCAGCCGGTCGCCGAGAAGGCCATCGACGTCGGCGCGAGCTCCGGCCACGGTCTGGTCGTACAGGTCGATCCGCTCGACGGAGTCCCGGTGGAGAGCTCGCCAGTCACGACCTTCGAACCGATCGCGAGCGCGGCGCGTGATCGCGTCGAAACCGCGGCGGTATGCGACGAACGGCCGATACACCGCGTGGGCGACGCGAACCGCGAGGTGACGCTCGATCGTAGCCACGCCAGGCCTCCGGCCTGGCGTACTACGTATTACGTATCACGTATCACGACCCGCGCAACACGGTGTCGTAGTACGTGATACGTAGTACGTGATACGTGAATCTCATATGTTCTCGCCTTTGAAGATCTCGCTCACCGAGGAGTCGGTGAAGATCGCGTTGATCGCACCGGCGAGGATCGGACCCATCGAGATGACCTTGAGGTTGTCGAGACGGATTGCGTCTTCCGAGATCGGGAGGGTGTCCGTGATGATGATCTCGTCGATGGACGCGTTCTTGAGGCGATCGATGGCCGGGGGGGACAGCACCCCATGGGTGGCCGCGACTCGAACGCTGAGCGCACCCTTTTCCTTGAGGAGCTCGACCGCAGCGGTGACCGTTCCGGCGGTATCGATCATGTCGTCGACGATGATGGCGTGACGACCGCGCACCTCGCCGACGACCTCGAACGCGGCTACCGCATTACGGGCGTTGGCACTCCGCTGCTTGTGCACGAACGCCACGAGCGAGTCGAGATGGCGCGCGTAGAGGGAAGCGAGTTTCACCCTGCCCGAATCGGGTGAAACGATGGTGGTGGCACCCGTGAGCGACCCGGCGAGGTAGTCGACGAAGAGTCGCACGGCGGTGAGGTGGTCGAACGGCGTGTCGACGAAACCCTGGATCTGACCGGTGTGTAGATCGACCGAGGCGATCCGATCCGCACCTGCCGCAAGGAACAGATCGCCCATCAGACGAGCGGAGATGGCCTCGCGGGGCCGACCCTTCTTGTCCTGGCGAGCGTATCCGTAGAACGGAACGACGGCGGTGATCCGCTTTGCCGACGCACGACGAAGGGCGTCGATCATGATCAACTGCTCCATGATGTGGAAGTTGATGGGATGAGAGTGACTCTGGATGACGAAACAGTCCGCGCCACGCACGCTCTCGGTGTAGTGGATGTAGATCTCACCGTTGGCGAAAACCGAACGCTCGACACCCCCGAGTTTCACACCGAGGATCCGGGCGACCTCCTCGGCCAGGGGCTCATTGGCCGATCCGGAGAACACCATGAGCCGTTTTCGACCCGGAAGCTCCATCAGGTCCCGCCTTCCTGGGCACGATCCTTCCGACGTTCAGCGTAGCCGGGGACCTCCTTCTGCGGCGAACGCTCGATGGCGAGGGCGCCGGGGGCGACGTCCCTGCTGATCACCGACCCCGCACCGGTGTAAGCGTCGTCGCCGACCGTCACCGGTGCGATGAGCATCGTGTCGGAACCGATGCGGACCCGGTCGCCGATCGTCGTGCGATGTTTCGCGTAGCCGTCGTAGTTGACGGTGACCGTCCCGGCGCCGAGGTTCGATCCTTCACCGATGGTGGCGTCGCCTATGTACGAAAGGTGGGGTACCTTCGATCCGGCTCCGACGGTCGAGTTCTTGATCTCGACGTAGGCCCCGGCTTTCGCCCGCTCCCCGAGGTCCGCTCCCGGCCGCAGATACGAGAACGGGCCGACGGTCGCATCAACGCCGACGGCTGCGGAGTCGAGCACCGCGTACCGCACCTTCGCTCCCGCCGCGATGACGGTGTCGCGGGCATGAACGCTCGGGCCGACCTCCGCTCCGGCACCGACCGTCGTCGCCCCTTCGAGGTACACGTCCGGATAGATGCGCGCTCCGGTGCCGAGCGCGACCGAGACGTCGAGGTAGACGCGGCCGGGATCGAGCATCCACACCCCTTCAGCCAGCCATCGTTCGTTGATCCTCCTGCGTAGGACCGCCCCCACCGCCGCGAGTTGAGCGTGAGAGTTCACGCCCGAGGCCTCGACCGCATCGGCGAGGACGACGGCGGTGACCCGCTCACCATCGGCGGCGAGGAGACCGATGACGTCGGTGAGGTAGTACTCCGACTGGCTGTTGTCGGCGCGCACCCGGGACAGCGCGTCTCGAAGTCGCCCGAGATCGAAAGCGTAGACCGAAGTGTTGACCTCGTTGATCGACAGTTGTTCGTCGTCGGCATCACGGTGTTCCACGATGGCAACAACGTCTCCGCCGGATCGAACGACACGGCCGTAGCCCGTGGGATCGGCCACGAGCGCGGTGAGCACCGTCGCCGCGGCCCCGGCGTCGCGATGCGCGGCGAGAAGACGCTCGAACGTGCTCGCCTCGAGCAGAGGCATGTCGCCGGGCAGCACCAGCACCGTGCCGTCGTCGCCCTCCTCGAGGGCCTCGAGACCGACGCGGGCAGCATCGGCCGTGCCGAGTTGCGGTTCCTGGACCGTGGCGCCGACACCGACGGGAAGACCGGCCTCCACCTCATCTGCCTGGTGACCGACGACCACAACGACACCATCGAGGGCGAGGGGATCGAGCATGGCGAGACACCAATCGAGGAGGGTCCGACCGGCAGCGCGGTGGAGGACCTTGGCGAGATCCGACTTCATCCGCGTGCCTTTGCCTGCGGCGAGGACGATCGCTTTCGTGCTCATGTGGGCGCTCACTTCGACGGCGGACGTGGCTGGGGGGACAGGACTCGAACCCGTACTGGATGGACCAAAACCACCTGTGCTGCCAGTTACACCACCCCCCAGTGGTGACGCAGGGCGGAGTGTAGGTGCCCCGGCGAATGGTCGGTCATCGCGCCCCGGCGTCCACACGGTCCCACCCCACGGCTACCGGCTGAGCGGCTGATGCCGCCCGCGCCTCTGCGGGGGCGGCATCAGCCGCCTCCCCCGCCTCGTCGGCGGTCGCGAAGAAGCCGTACAGGGCGGATCCGCTCCCGGTCATGGTGACCGGAACCCCCCACCGGTGGACGAGTTCGGCCCGCCAGTCCTCGAGGGCCGGTGCCAGGGACACCGCCGCCGGGTACAGATCGTTGCGGAGGGGAGCGAAGCTCCTCAAGGTTGGAGGCAGCGAGGAGGTGGCCGCGGCCGGACCCGAAGGACCGCCGAGTTCGTCCCAGCGCCGGAACACGGCTGCGGTGCTCAGCTCGACGGGAGGCACCACGATCGCGAGGGCGAATCCGTCCAGCGGTGGCAGGGCCTCGACGAGGTCGCCGGTGCCTTGGACCAACGCCGTGCCACCGACCATCGAGAACGGGACGTCCGATCCGAGCTCGAGCAGCGCCGGCACCTCGGGATCGGGATCCAATCCGAACAGCTGTGCGCCGAGAGCGACGACGGCTGCTGCATCGGCGCTCCCGCCGCCGAGTCCCGCTTCCATCGGGATCCGCTTGCGCAAGATGACCTCGACCGGTCGGGACGATCCCGCCATCTCACGGACCGTGACGAGAGCGCGCCAGGCCAGATTGCCGCTGTCGGGGGGCGCTCCCCCATCGGGAACCTCGAACCTGTCCTCGGGAGCGAAGGAGACTTCAACGTCGTCGTGCCACGAGATCGACTGGTAGATGCCGCGGAGCGAGTGGAGGCCGCCTTCCACCGCCCCCACCTCGAGGGACAGGTTGACCTTGGCGAACGCACGGGCCTTCACGTCGACACCCGAGCGAGGGCGAGGTAGTCATCGGCCGAGAGCACTTCGGCTCGCGACGTGGGATCGATCCCGGCAGCGCGTAGTGCTCCGTCGGGGTCGGCGAGGACCCCGGCCAGGGACCGACGGACCATCTTCCGTCGGTGCCCGAACGCTGCGGCCGCCAGCTCGATGGCGGCAGCGGCGCCTTCCGGCGCGGGCACCCGCTCCAGATCCACGACCGCGGAGCCGACGCGAGGTGGCGGCACGAACACCGAAGCCGAGACGCGAAACGCCAGCCGGCCGCGGGCGTGGAGTCCGATCACGACGCTGGGCAGGCCGTAGGTGCGCGTTCCCGGCACGGCGAGAAGACGATCGGCGACCTCGTGCTGGACCATCACAACGAACCGCACGATGTCGGGTGCTCCGCGTAGGGCGTCGAGAACGATGCCGGTCCCCACGCTATAGGGGAGGTTCGACACCATCGTCCACGGGCCGCGGGCGAGATCGTTGGCGAGATCGATCTTGGATGCGTCCCGTTCTCGGATCTCGACGTTCGGCAAACCCCCGACCTCTCGCTCGAGGATCTCGACGAGACCTGGATCGACCTCGTAGGCGACGACGTGGGCACCCGTCGCCGCGAGGGCGGCCGTCAACGTTCCGGTTCCCGCGCCGATCTCGACGACACGAACTCCCGGTCCGACGTCGGCGAGGCGAACGATCCGACGGGTGACGTTGGGGTCGGCCAGGAAGTGCTGGCCGAGTGATTTCCGGGGGTGGAGCCCGGCGGTGGCGAGCAGGTCGCGAATCTCGGTGCGACCCTGCGGGTGGGGAGGGTGCGAGTCGGGACGGTTCGGGTCGGTTGTGTTCAACCGGGGCTCCCGAACACACGAGCGGCGTTCGTCGCGGTGTGCGCAGCCACGGTCGCGACGTCGGTGTCCCACACCCCGGCCAGGGCGGCCCCATTGCGGGGAACGAGAGCGGGCCGGTTGTCCTCGCCGCGATACGGTTCCGGAGCCAGGTACGGGCTGTCGGTCTCGATGAGGGCGCGATCCGATGGAACGAGCGCGGCGGCGCGGCGCACCGTGTCTCCCGTGGTGTAGGTGATCGGCCCGGCGAACGAGAAGGTCGCACCGAGGCCGAGGAAGCGTTTCGTCCAGCGAGGGCCACCGGTCCAACAATGGAGCACGACTTTCTCGCCCAGATCCGCGACGGAGAGGATCTCGTAGACATCGGCGAAGGAATCGCGAGTGTGAACGATGATCGGTTTGTCGAGGTCCCGGGCGAGGTTCACCTGTTCCTGGAACACCCTGCGCTGGGTGTCTCGCGGCGTCAGATCTCGGTAGTAATCCAGACCACATTCACCGGTCGCGGCCGCGTCGGATACCAGCGCGCTGATCCGGGCACCTTCGTCTTGACAGCGGGATGCATCGTGGGGGTGAAGACCGGCGCTCCACCTCACCCGGTCGGGGTGTTGTTCGGCGATCCGGCGTGCCGCGAGACTCGTCTCCAGGTCGATTCCCGGACACACCACCCATGACACCCCGGCGGTCGCGGCGTCGGCGAGGACGGCAGACGTCTCCCCCTCGATCAGGAACAGGTGACAGTGGCTGTCGACCCAGGGGCCGACCGGTTCATCCATCGCCGTTTTCGAGAGACTCGACGCGAGTGAAGAGCGGTTCGGGCTCGGCGATCAGAAACCCCGCTTCTACGGCGCCGCGTCCCCACCGCGGTCCGGCCTCCGGCACATCGACGCCGAGACCTTCGAGGACCTTCCGCGAGGTGAACGGGAGGTAGGGTGCGAGCGCGGCAGCGACCCCGGAGATCGCACTCAACGCGACCGACAGGGTCGTTCCGGTACGTTCCGCGTCGGTCTTCGCCGTCTTCCACGGCTCCATCTCATTGAGATATACGTTGACCGCCTGAGCCCCGGCCATGGCCCGCTGGAGCCCGGCACGGAGCCTCACCGCTTCGATCAGGCTGCCAACCTCCGCGAGGGTCGCATCGGCCTCGGCGAGGAGTTCGTCGTCGGCCGCCGACATCGGGCCTCGCTCGGGAACGACACCGTCGAAGTAGCGATGGGTCATCGAGACGACCCGGTTGACCAGATTGCCCCATGTCGCGACGAGCTCTCCGTTGATCCGTCGGATGATCTCGTCGTCGGACAGGTCGGTGTCGTTGTTCTCCGGGAAGACGGACGCGATCGCGTATCGCAGGGCGTCGGGTTCGAGACGATCGAGGTACCAACCCATGGACCGTCCGACGCCACGACTCGCTGATCCCTTCTCTCCGAGAAAGGTGATGTGCTGGTTGGCCGGAACGTCCGTCGGCAGGTCGAGGCCACCGTACCCCATCAACAGCGCCGGCCAGTACACCGCATGGAACGGGATGTTGTCCTTGCCGATGAAGTAGTACGACTCGGCCTCGGGGTTCATCCACCAGTCCTTCCACAGGTCGGGTTCACCCCGGAGTTCGGCCCACTCCTGCGGTGCGCTCAGGTACCCCATCACCGCTTCCCACCAGACGTAGATGGACTTGCCGGGCCCGAGGTCGTCGACGGGGAGAGGGATCCCCCATTCGAGATCACGGGTGAATGCCCGGTCGTGGAGGCCGTCCTCCACCATCCCGATCGAGAAGTTGATGACGTGGGGCCGCCAGCCCTCACGAGACCGCAGCCACTCCAGGAGCGGCTCCTGGAACTCGCTCAGCTTCCAGTAGTAGTGCTCGGTCTCGCGCAGGACGGGGGTCGACCCGGACATCTTGCTCTTGGGATCGATGAGATCGATCGGGTCGAGCGTGCGCCCGCAGTTGTCGCACTGATCCCCGCGCGCATGTGCGTACCCGCAATGAGGGCACGTGCCCTCGACGTAGCGGTCCGGAAGGAAACGCTCGTCCTCTTCGTCGAAGAACTGCTCCGTCGTCTTCCGGTAGAGGTACCCGTTCTCGAGCAGCCTCGAGAAGAACTCCTGAACCACACGTTTGTGGGTCTCGGTACCGGTGGTCGTATAGAGGTCGAACGAGAAGCCGAGACGCTCCCAGTTGTCCAAGATCTCGGCGTGGTAACGATCGACGATCTCCGCCGGAGACACACCTTCGGCATCCGCGCGGACGGTGATCGGTGTCCCATGAACGTCGCTTCCCGAAACCATGAGCACGTCGTTGCCCGCGGCCCGGTGATAGCGCGCGAACACGTCGGGAGGGAGGTAGGCGCCGCCGAGATGGCCGAGGTGACGCGAACCGCTGGCGTACGGCCAGGCGACGGCTACGAGGATCTTGCGTGGGGCGGTTCCCGAGGTGCTCACAGTCGGGCGATGGTAGCCGTGCAGGTATGTCACACCGTCACGGACCGCTCGGTTGCCAAACGGCTGGACACCTCGGAGCGGCTCCTACACTCGCGCCAGAGCCCGGCACGCCGACACCGCTGGAGGTCTCCCATCTTGGGCACCGTGATGGTTCGAAAGATCGATGACTTGGGCCGGATCGTGGTACCGGCCGAAACCCGTCGACTCTTCAACATCCATGAGGGCGATGAACTCGGCATCAGCGTCGAGGACGACGCGATCCTGCTTCGCAAGGTCGAGGCCACCTGTGTCTTCTGCGGCGTGACCGAGAACGTCGTCCCCTTCAAGGGGCGGGGCATCTGCGTCGACTGTCGCTCCGAGATGAAGAGGAACTAGGTCTCTTCACCTTTGCGACGCAGGGCGGCTTCATAGAGGTCGCGCCGTGACATCTCGGTGTCTGCCGCAACGATCCGCACGGCCTCCGACAACCTCGATCCGGCGCTGATCTCCCTATCGACGAGGATCAGCGCGTCGGCCAGGTTCGCAGCCGCGGCGCGGGACGCGGGGGCGATGACGATCGTGAACTCACCTTTGGCGTGAACGTCGACTCCCCAGCGTTGGATCGCTTCGCCCAGGGTCCCCCGCCACACCTCCTCATGGAGCTTCGTGAGCTCCCTGGCAACGACGATGGCGCGGTCTTCGGCAACGGATTCGCCGAGCGCAGCGAGGTCGCGATCGACCCGACTGGTCGCGGCGAACAGGACGACCGGGCGGGTCTCGGCCGCGATCCCTTCGATCCTGCGGCGACGCTCAGCACCGCTGCGGGGAAGGAACCCCTCGAAGACGAAACGATCGCCTCCCAATCCCGCGACGGCGATCGCCGCCGTGACGGCACTCGGCCCGGGAATCACCGTGATCGTGGCTCCCGCGGCAACCGCCGCCTCGACAGCCGCGACCCCGGGGTCGGAGACGGCCGGCATTCCGGCATCGGTCACCAGCGCGACGGATTCCCCGGCAGCGAGCCGCCGGGTCAACTCGGCGGTGCGGCGCGACTCGTTCCCGACGAAATACGAACGTAACGGGGCATCGATCCCGAACCGAGCGAGAAGGCGTCCGGTGCGCCTCGTGTCCTCGGCGAAGACCACATCGACGCGTCGCAGCGTGTCGATCAATCGGGCGGTGACGTCGTCGAGATTCCCGATCGGCGTCCCGCAGAGGATGAGCGTTCCCGGCATTCCGCGCAGGATGGCACAACCCGAAGCACCGCGCCGACGCCGGGAGGGGAAACGGCGCCCGGCAGTTCGAGGGTCCAAACGGCAGGGCAGCGAACCACTCGACCTGGGTGGAGCCGATCCGTGCCGACGACCTCGCCCCCGGCATCGAGGAATACGAGTTGGAGCGCCTCGGTCATCCCGAACCCGTGTACCGACCGGGTTCGGAGCAGGAGCCCTCTCCCTTCGCTCCGCGGCCGCAGCCCACGCATCCGCTCCCGGAACGTCACCGCGACCCGAACCGGCTCGAAACACCAATCACCGTGGCATATCGCAACCGGATCGCCCGGCCGATACGGAACACCGTCTGGTACGCTCCCGCTCATGGCAAAGGCAAAGCGAAGAAAACTCCGCGCCCGCCGCTCGAAGGCGAACCACGGTCGCCGCCCCAACGCAGGCCGAGGCTAGCCAGCCGGCCTTCGGCCGGAGTACTACGTATCACGACAGCAGTTTGCACGCGCCCGGACACGGGTTCAAGGGGTACGGCGCACGAGGTATCAAGTATCGAGACCTGGCACCAGGTACTTGATACAGCCGGCCGCCAGGCCGGCCTACCTGATACTCCGAGCGGAGCGAGGCTCACAGACCCAGTTGGGTCCTCAGGTCGGCGCCTGCGTTGGGATCGGTGGATGCCACGAAGTAGACGGCGTCGTCGACTCGATCGATGAAGACGTAGACGCCGCCCTGGTCGAACAAGAGACCACCACCGTCCTCGACGGGAGCGCCGGCGTTCATCGGTCCCCTGGCTTGGGCGATGAACGCGTCCGCCACTTCTTCGGCGTCCCGCTCGACGTCCCCGACGTACTGCCAGGCCAAGGCGACGTCGGTCCCGTCATCGAACACGCGGTAGTTGTCGTTGCCCCAACCCGCGGCAGCTTGGGTGGCCGCGCCGGATGCGAGCGCCTCGGAGAACAGGACGCGCAAACCCCATTCCCCGAAGCTCGCCTCGTCGTAGAGATCCCATCCGGGGAGGTCAAGGGTGAGCGGGTCGAGCGGTGCCGGCCCCTCGCCCCGCTGGTACTTGGCCGGGTCGAGGATCTGTTCCGTGGTAGCCGGGGGGTTCTGATAGGCCTGGTCGACCCCGGCAAGTCCCCCATCCGCGACGATCTGCTCCACGAAACGCAGCCCTTGTTCGTACGGGAACAGGAGGTCCGCCTGGAGCCATCCTGGAGACGATTCGAGAACCGTCGAGTCGTAGCCGAGCGCTTCGGTGGCCGCGGCGAGGGCATCCGTCGGCGGCATGGTCTCCATGTAGACGAACTGAGATCGGGTCGCGTCGCCCTCGACGAGGCCCTGGATCGCCGCGGCGTCATCGCCGGTTCCCTCTTCGAAACGTCGCTCGAACTCATCGTTGAAATCGAAGTGCTGGTCGGTGAGCGCATGCACCAGCTCGTGCACGACGGTGATCCTCTGGAGCTGGGTGAATCCATCCGGCGACGCCGGTACCACCAGTTCCTTCGTGTCCCCGTCGTAGAACCCGGCGACTTGTTCGCTGTAGAGGTCGATGAGCAGCTGGTAGTAGTCGGTTCCCGGTTCGAGCATGCCGAGCATCGTCAGGAACCGGGCGTCGATCCCGATCTCCTCTGCGTCGAGATCCTCCGCCACGAGGTCGGCCACCCGTTGGCTGAACGCCTCTTCGTCGAGGATGGTGACTGCCGGCGGCGAGAGGAAGGGGAGACCGCGAACCACCTCCGCCTCCGCGAAGAGCGCAACCGCTTCCTCCCGCATGTTCGCGACCACCGCCGGATCGAGCGACTCGGACGACGTCCCGGGAGCCTCGGCCGGCGCCTGCGAGGTTGTCGTCGTTCCGTCGGCCCGGGTCGTCGGTGAAGTTCCGTCGGCCTGGGTGGTCGGCGTCGTCGTCGGGTCCGAACGTGTGCTCGTGGTGGTCGATCCGGACGTTCCCGTGCATGCGGCGGCGACCAATGCCAGGGCAACGAGGATGCCGGCAAGGAACATCGGCGACCGGAATGGGAAACGATCCACGAAGAGCAGGCTACCGGTGGGGGGATAAAAGCAGAATCAAGTATCGATGACTGGCTGCGCTCAGATCGCCGACACCGGCCTCATATCTGGTCGCCCTTGCCGATGACCACGATGCCACTGTCGGTGACGGTGTACCGCTCCCGATCGGCGTCGATATCGACGCCGATCTCGGTACCGGGCGGAACTTCGACGTTCTTGTCGATGATCGCCCGACGCACGACCGCGTCCCGTCCGATGCGCACGCCCTGGAGGAGCAACGAGTCCTCGACGGTCGAGTAGGAGTGCATCCTGACCTCGGAAGAGAGGATCGAGCGGCGGGCGGTGGCCCCGGACACGATGACCCCGGCGCCGACGATCGACTCGAAGGCACCGCCCCGTCGACCGTCTTCGTCGAACACGAACTTCGCCGGAGGCAGCGGCGGACGGTGGGTGTAGATCGGCCACTTGGCGTTGTAGTACGAGAACACCGGATCGACCGTGATCGTGTCCATGTTGGCCTCGTAGTAGGCGTCGATCGTGCCGACGTCCCGCCAGTAGCCCCTCTCCTCATCCCGCTGGCCCGGAACGACGTTCGCGGCGAAGTCGTAGACGCGGGCAACACCGTCACTCACCAAGGCGGGAATGATGTCACCGCCGACGTCGTGGCGAGAGTCCTCTCGTTCGGCGTCCCGAGTGATGACCTCACGCAAGACGGCGATATCGAACATGTAGTTCCCCATCGAGACGTATGCCATCTCCGGATCGTCGGGCACCGGTTTGGGGTTCGTCGGCTTCTCGGAGAACGAGACGATGCCACCTTCCGCGTCCGCCTCGATCACGCCGAACTCGGACGCCTCCGCGATCGGGACCCGGATCCCCGCAACGGTGACCCCTGCTCCCGCGTCGATATGCTGTTCGACCATCTGACGCGGGTCCATCCGGTAGATGTGATCCGCACCGAACACGAGGACGTGATCCGGACGCTCGTCGGTGAGGATGTTGAAGTTCTGATAGATGGCGTCGGCGGATCCGGAGAACCAGTAGGGGCCCCGGCGCATCTGCGCCGGTACCGGAGTCACGTAGTTGCCGAGCATGGGCGACATCGTCCAGGTCAGGGCGAGGTGCCGATCGAGGCTGTGGCTCTTGTACTGGGTGAGGACCGCGATCCGGCGATACCCGCCGTTCACGAGATTCGACAACACGAAATCGATGAGTCGATAGACACCGCCGAATGGAACGGCCGGCTTGGATCGGTCCCGGGTCAGGGGCCAGAGACGTTTGCCCTCACCGCCGGCGAGGACGAAGGCGATGACTTTGGGCTCGAACCTCATCACGACGGAATCTAGTCGCCCTCGCTCGTGACCCCGTCACGGCGTTCGGCTTGCTCTTTCCGTCGAACACCCCCATACAGCGAGACCAGACGAGCCACGACGACCACCAGGTAGATCTGACCGACCACCGCCAGGGTCGCGGCCGCGGCCCGCGCCACCTCCCCGACCGGGGTGAGATCGCCGTAGCCGAGCGTCGAGATCGTGACGAGACCGAAGTACATGAACGCGGTGGTGGGTTGATCGCTCCCGAAGAAGTCGTCCTGCGACAACACCTGGATGAGCAAGAACAGGTAGGTACCCGCGATGGCAACGAGCAGATACACACTGACGGCCCCAAAGAGGGTCTCCGAGGTGACCTCGGTGTGCTCCAGGACCCGGCGTAAGACCAGGAAAGGTGTGGCGACGATGAGCAGCACCCAGACGAGGCCGATACTGGCCGCCTGGCCACCGGCGAGCGCACTCAGGACTGCCGCCGCGACGGTGAACGCCACCACCACGCGACTGACAACGATGATCCGGTGCCGGGCCCCTGAAGCGCTGACGGCCAACAACAACATCAGTCCGGTCAGCACGGTCACCAGGATGGCGAGGACCTCGCTCCAACCCGACGCGACCGATGAGATGTCGACCAGCAGGAGCAACCCGATCGTGACCGTGATGAGCAGGAACAGCATGGCGAACCGATCGTAGAATCTCGTCGGCGCCGCCGGAGCCTTGCTTCGCATCGGACGGAGGATACCTTCATCACGCTCACCGCCCCGTCGACATGCGAGTTCGTGCGTTCGACGGATATCCTCGTGACCACGTTTTCGCGTTCACGCTCGAGGGGAGCATTTCGATGAGACCAGGCCCACTCTTGGGGATCCGAGCGGGCGTGGTCTTCGGGGCCGTCGTTCGGACGTTCCTCGTCCTCGTCCTTGTCGCGACCGTGATCGTCTTCGATTATGGACCGGCCGAGGCGTTCCGGGTCCCGAAGACCCTCTCCGAACCACACTCCGTTCAGGTCGGTCCCGTTGTGGTCGATTTCCCGATCGGTTACGTCGCCATCGCCTGGGAGGCGCGCGATCTCGACGTTGCAGCCCACGCCCACGGGCCGGACCGAGAATCGCATGGAGCGGTCCGCTTCCGTCACGACAGCCGGTGGGGGGCCTGGATCCCGTTCCTCCAGGATGGCGCGGAAGCCGAGGGACAGTGGACGAGCGGTCTCGTCCCGGCCGATGATGCCGAGGCGTACCAGATACGAGGTGTCCCGGCATGGGCACGTTCGGCACGAGCGGTCGCGATCAACACCACGGACGGCCCCATGATCACGACCGGAACCCGTCCCCGCGATGCCGCCGACTCGCTGACGAACTGCGTGTCACGCGCCGAGTGGGGAGCCGACGAGTCACTGATGGCATGGTCCCCCACCTTCTTTCCGGTTCAGACCATGGTCGTGCACCACACCGTAACGAGGAACGACGATCCCGATCCCGCGGCGACGATGCGGGCGATCTACCACCAGCATGCCGTCCACAACGACTGGGGGGACATCGCCTATCACTATCTCATCGACGAACAGGGTCGCATCTACGAAGGTCGTTGGTCGGGAATCACGAGCACGCGATGTGATGCCGGCGGAGACGGATCCGACTTCGCCCACGACGATGCCAACGAACTGGTCACCGGGGGCCATACGGCGTACCACAACCAGGGCAATCTCGGGATCGCTTTGCTCGGGAACTTCGCCGACAACACCGAATACAACTTCCCTCCGGGCACCGAGCCGGTCGGACCGAAACCGGCTGCCGTTGCTGCGTTGACCAGGACGCTCGCGGAACTCGCCATCCGCCACGATCTCGACCCGTTGGGCACCGTCGATTACTACAACCCGGTGTGGGACAAACGTCGAACGGTCGACACGATCTCGGGGCACCGGGATTGGAGAGCGACGGCGTGCCCGGGTGCCCTGCTCTATCCACAGCTCCCGGACATCCGCGGCTCGGTCTTCGGGATGATCAACCAGCCGGAGATCGTCGTCGTCGACGATCCGCTGGTTCTCGAGGGAAACACGACCGGCGGCCACACCGGTCCCCCAACCGGAGTCACCGCCACGAGCCCGGCCGGAGGCTCGGTGAACCTCACGAACGATGCTCCACGCCCGTTGCCGTTCGGGGACACGGTGGTCACCTGGACCGCGACCGGCTCATCCGGATTGTCCACGACGGCCACCCAAACGGTGAGGGTCTACGTCCCCGATCCGTTCGTCGACGATGACACATCGACCTTCGAATCGGATATCGCGTGGCTGGCGGGAGCCGGGATCACGAAGGGGTGCAACCCACCGGCGAACGACCGATTCTGCCCCGACGGCAAGGTGACTCGGAGCCAGATGGCGGCGTTCCTCGTGCGCGCGCTGGACCTGAGCGAGCGACGCAACGATGCCTTCGTGGATGACGACGATTCGATCTTCGAAGCCGACATCGAACGACTGGCCGCTGCGGGGATCACGAAAGGCTGCAACCCGCCGAAGAACGACCGGTTCTGCCCCGACGGCAAGGTGACTCGGAGCCAGATGGCGGCGTTCCTGGTGCGAGCGCTCGGCTACACCGACAACGGCGGTGGGGATCTGTTCGTCGACGACGACGGCTCGGTGTTCGAAGCCGACATCGACCGCTTGGGGACCGCGGGGGTCACGAAGGGCTGCAACCCACCGGCGAACACTCGATACTGCCCCAACTCGTTCGTCACCCGTGGCCAGATGGCCGCGTTCCTCCACCGGGCCCTCGGCTAGAGCTCCCGAACCGAGTTACACCGTTCCGCCGTTGTATTCCATCCACCGTTCCGGGGCCCCGAGCGAGTGGAAGCCGTGCTTCTCGTAGAGGCTGTGCGCGTCGGCGGTGGCGAGCAGGATCCGCTTCGTGTCGGCGAGACAAGGATGCTCGCGTACGGCCGACACGAGCGCCTCGCCGAGCCCATTTCCGCGAAAGCCTTCGAGAACGAACAGATCACACAACCACCCGAAGGTCGCGCAGTCGGTCACGACCCGGGCTGCGCCGACCATGGAACCGCCTGCCGCGTAGGCTCCGAAAATCAGGCTGTTGGCGATCGCCGCCTCCGTCGTTTCCAGCAGGCGTCCCTGCGCCCAATAGGAGCCCTCAGCCAGGTAGTCGTGGAACACCTCGACGTCGAAACGGTCCCGATCCGTCGAGATCGTGAAATCGCCGTGATGCCACTCGAGCGCTTCCATCCCGCCACGTTAGATGAGTGACGCACGGATGAGGGTCTCGATTCTTCCCGCCAACCGACCGGGCTCTAACCTCCCCGCCCATGAAGATCGTGATCGTTGGGGCCGGCGCCGTCGGCTCGTATCTCGCAGAACGGCTCTCGGCCGAGGGCCAGGACGTGACGGTCATCGAGTCGGACCCGGGGGTCGCGGCACGGGTCGACACTGCGGTCGACTGCCAGGTCATCACCGGCAACGGTGCCTCGGCGAAAACCCTCAAAGAAGCGCGACTGAGCGAGGCGGATCTGCTGATCGCCGTCAGCTCGTCGGACGCGGTGAACGTGCTGGCCTGCAACGCGGCGACCAAGCTCGGAATCGACCGCAAGGTTGCTCGCGTCGAGGACCCCGAGCTCAAGGCGGAGGTGGAAGCCCTGGGGGTCGACTTCGTGATCGACCCCGGCAAGGCAGCCGCCCGCGAGTTGCTGGTCCTGGTCAGCCGCGGTGGCATCTCCGAGCTCGTGGACTTCGCCGAAGGCAAGCTGGTCCTGATCGGCGCCTATATCGACCCGAGCAACGCGTTACTGGGGATCACGCTGGCCGATCTCCGTGCAACGGTGACGGGATGGGACTGGCTCGTGGTGGCGATCATCCGACGCGGCGAGACCATGATCGCCCGTGGCACCACACGGCTCGAGGCCCACGACCACGTGCTGCTGATGGCGAGGGCGGATCGAACTGAGGAGGCGTACCGGTTCCTCGGTCTGACCGACACCGCGGCAGAGAACGTGGTCATCCTCGGCGGGACGCGTCTCGCCAGGGTCACCGCGGAGCTGCTGGTCGAACGCAGGATCACCACCACGCTGATCGATGCGGATCCGGACCGGTGCCGTGAGATCGCGATGGCCATCCCCGAGGTGCTCACCGTGTGCGGCGACCCGACCGATCCCAGGGTCCTGCGGTCGGAGGGTGCAGGCAAGGCCGACTCCGTCCTGGCGCTCACCGATTGGGACGGAGACAACCTCCTGGGCTGCCTCGTGGCCCGCGCCCTCGGTGCCGGGGAGGTCATCGCCCGGTTCAATACGCCGGAACTGGTGCGGGTGTTGAGCGGCATCGGCCCCGACGCCACGGTGAGCTCGCGGCTCTCCGCGGCAAGCGAGATCCTCCGCTTCGTGCGGCGTGGCGCCATCTACTCGGTCGCCACCTTCTCGGACTCCGACGCGGAGGCCATCGAACTCGAGGTGACCGCCAAGAGCCCCGGGATCGGCAAGACGTTGGCCGACCTCAAGCTGCCCCGATCGTTGATCATCGGAGGCATCCAGCGTGGCGGCGAGGCGTTCATCCCACACGGTGACACGACGATCCAGGAAGGTGACCACCTGATCGTCGTTGCTCTGCCGGAGTCGTTCCTGGCTGCCGAGAAACTGTCCGGCTGACCACGGATGTCTTGGCGTCACCTGCTCCACGTCGTCGGGGCGGTCGTGGCCGCAGTCGGTCTCTCGATGCTGCCGGCGGCGCTCGTCAGCTTGCTCTACCAGGAGTGGTCCGACATGGTGTGGATCGCGGTCGCCGCGATGGTCACGACCGTCGTCGGGCTGTTGTTGTGGCGAGGATTCCCCCAACCCGGCGAGTTGACCACCCGGGAGGCATTCGCTTCGGTAGGGCTCGCCTGGGCCGCCATCTGCCTCATCGGCTCACTCCCCTACCTGTTCACGGGTGCCATTCCCAGCATCACGGACGCTGTGTTCGAAACCACCGCCGGTTTCACCACGACCGGTTCTTCCGTGGTTGCCGACCCCGGGCTGCTCCCTCACGGGATCCAATTCTGGCGGTCGTTCACCCAGTGGTTCGGCGGAATGGGGATCATCGTCCTGTCCATCGTGATCCTGCCGCTCCTGGGAATGGGAGCGGTGCAACTGGCCCGGGCCGAATCCCCCGGCCCGACCCCGGACCGCCTGACTCCGCGTTTTCGGGAAACGGCCAAGCGACTCTGGTTGCTCTACGCATCGTTCACTCTCGTCGAAGCTTTGCTGCTGTGGGCCGGGGACATGACCTTGTTCGAGGCGGTCAACCACTCCTTGACGACCCTGTCGACGGGCGGCTTCAGCACCAACGTGAAATCGCTCGCGGCGTTCTCCAACTACTCGCAATGGGTCGTCATCGCCTTCATGGTCATCGCCGGCATTTCGTTCACTCTGCACTACCGGGTGGTCCGGCGCAACGGGTCCTACTGGAAGAACCCTGAACTGCGCCTCTATCTCTCGATCATCGCCGTCGCCGCGGTTTTGATGACCATCGGCACGTGGGGAGGTGCGGTCTTCACCGTCATTCGCGACGCGATCTTCACGTCGGCCTCGATCATCACAACGACCGGCTATGCGACCGCCGATTTCGGTCTCTGGGCGCCGGCTCTGGAGATCATGATCGTTGGCCTGATGTTCGTCGGCGGCATGGCGGGATCCACCTCGGGTTCCGTCAAGACCTACCGACTCGAGGTCCTCTACGGGGCGTCCCGCGCCGATGTACGCAGGCTGATCCATCCCCGCGGCGTGTTCGTGACCCGCATCGGCAGGTACCCCGTTTCCGAGAGCCTCGTGGAGGCCGTTCAGACGTTCTTCTTGCTCTACATGTTCGCGTTCATGACCGGAACGTTCCTGCTGGCCGTCATCGGCGCGACCGGGGATACGCCGCTCGACATGGTCTCGACGGTGTCGGCGGTCGCGTCTTCGCTCGGCAACGTCGGGCCGGGTCTGGGACTCGTCGGGCCGACGGAGAACTACCTCGTCGTCCCCGCGCTGGGCAAATGGCTGCTCGGGGGTCTGATGATCGTCGGACGGCTCGAGATCCTGCCCATCCTGATCCTCTTCAACCGCGAGCTCTGGCGCCGCTGAGAGCCGTGCTCGCCGAAGCGAAACAGGGCTATCATCTTCACGTCCGACCGCGACCCCCAACGTTCATCTGGGCGGTCGACCGGCACCGCCGACCAGCCAGGATCGGAGACCATGTACCAGCTTCGCCAAGGAACCCGCGACCTCGTGGTCCGCCTCGTCCCCGAGTCCCTGCGACGCAACCTCCGACCGAAACGCCGACGCGAGCCGGAGGTGGGTAGACCCGCCGGCCTCGATGCCGAGTTGCTCGAAGGCATCTTCGAGGAATCCACCGGAGGGAAAGTGGGTGCGGTTTCTCACATCCAGATATCCGGATGGAGAAAACCGTCTTCAGGAACGTTCCGGGTATTCGTCGACGCCGGTGATGGTGGCGATTGGTCGGTCATCTTCAAGAACGCGGTGCTCGGTGCCGATGAAACCCCGGGGATCTCCGGATTGCCGGCCGACCCGGGATTGCCCGAGTATCTCATCTACGAGCAAGGATCCGAGTACCTCCGCTCCTCTCTGCCGCTCCCGTTTTCGGTGCGAGAGATCGAGCCGCAGGTCCACTACCAGTACCTTCTCGAAGACCTCCAGAGCCGTGGCTATCACTCGGCTTTCGCCGACACGGACGTGATCCGGGCCGCAGCCGCACTTCCTGACGTCCAGAACCGCATGGAGACCTGGACCGCACACGATGACGATGCGCTGATCCGCTACGACGCGGCGTTCTCTGCGGACCTCCGCCGGATGACGCGTCAGAGTTTCGAGAGGTACGCCGAGGCAGTTCCGGATCGTTCGGTTGCCGATGTGGTGGACAACTGGGAATCGATTTCGCGAGTTCATGCGGAAGCCATCCAGCACGACCAGGAGCCCGAGACGCTGATCCATGGCGATGCCAACCGGGCCAACCTCCTGGTGCACGAAGATCACCATCTGCCCCTCAAGCTGGTCGACTGGGAGTGGGCCGGCATCGGTCTTCCCCACTCCGATCTCGCCTCACTCCTCAAGGGAAAACAGGACGGCGTTACCGAAAAGGGGATCCGAGCCTTCGCGGCCGGTTACCCACAGCTCTCGCTCGCGGAACACCGAAGACTTCACGATTGGGCCCGTATCGAGACCCGGTTCTTCGACGCCTCCTACATGATCAACCAGTACCTGGAATCCCCCGATACGTCGCGGATGGACCTCCCCCGGTACATCCACGTTTCGGCCCGCGATATCTTGAAGACCGCGGCACAGTTCGACGCCTGAGGCGCGGAGGGACCGTACCGTTCGTGGTGACGATCGTGCCTTGCTCTTGCGGCTACGAGAAGGGGCGGTAGTACAGTTGGCTGTGGCCAGGCAATCCGATCCATCACACCGGTGATCGTGACATGAGTTTCAATCACGCAGCGCGCGATCTCGCGGCACGCATCGTGCCGGTCCCGATTCGCGCCGCTCTCAAGAAGCGTATCCGGGGTCAACGGTCACCCACGGCGGGAGCACCACCGGGCATGAGCAGGGACCAGATCGACGAGTTGTGCATCGACAAGCTCGGTGCGCCGGCCGAACAGGTGTCCCACCTCCAGATCTCCGCTTGGCGGAAGAGCACAACAGGCGCCTTCCGCGTGGATGTTGTCACCAGCGCAGGAGAGCCGTGGACGTTCTACTACAAGAACTCGGTGCTGACCAAGGAGGAGACTCCCGGTTTGGGGGGCTTGCCGCAGGTACCCGGGTCGGAGTTCACGATCTACGCAACGGCGACCGAGCGCCTCTCCGACTATCTGGCTGAGGCCTACTCGCTGGCCGAAATCGAACCGGGGGTGCGGTACCGACTCGTGCTCGAGGATCTGAGGACGGAGGGCGGATTCAAAGTGTCCGTGAGCGACCGCGAGGTCCTGACGGCCGTGCAGGGACTTCCGGGCGTTCACCGAGCTCTGCGTGAGTGGGCGGAGCAGCGAGAAGCGACGTTGTTTCGGTACGATCGCCGTTTCTCGACCGACCTGCGAGAGATCACCCACCGATCCCTCGAGCAATGGAACGAAGAGAAACCGACCCGATCCGTCACGACCCTTCTCGCCAACTGGCCACTGCTCGAACGCATCCACGACGACAACGCGATCTTCGATCCTCGCATCCAGAACCCGGTGCACGGTGATGCCAACCGCGCCAACGTCCTCGTTCCCGCCAGCGGCGCCGCGGGCACGGTGAAGCTCGTCGATTGGGAATGGGCCGGATGGCGAACCCCCCAGTTCGATCTCGCGAGCCTGACGAAGGGGCGCTCTGAGGCTCTCAAGGAGCAAGGCATCGAGGCATTCGGTGCCTCGGATACCTCGTTGTCCCTCGGCGACCACCGCGCGCTCACCTCGTGGGCGCTCATCGATCTGCGACTGCTCGATGCCTCTTACGTCGTCGCGCAGCACTACGGAGCACCGGGAGCTTCGCGGATGGACCTCGACCGCTACCTCCACATCTCGGTGAGCGAGATCCTCTCGACCCTCGACCAACTCGACAGCGCCGCATGATGCGTCATTCCCTCCGACCTTAGCGACCGGTCTCCAGGAGTCAGATCTCGATGAGTAGCCCACGGGTGTCGATCGCGCTGCCGGTTTACAACGGCGAGCGGTTCCTACGGAGAGCGCTGGATTCCTGTCTTGCGCAGGACTTCGAGGATTTCGAATTGATCATCGTCGACAACGCTTCCGATGACGGTACCCAGGAGATCTCCCTCGAGTACTCGCACCGAGATCCACGAGTGCGATACGTGAGGAATCAAGAGAACATCGGCGCGCAGGCCAACCACAACCTGGCATTCGAGCTGGCGTCGGGCGAGTACTTCAAATGGACCGCCCACGACGACTGGATCACCCCAGACTTCCTCAGTCGATGCATCGCAGAACTCGACCGAGACCCAACTGCCGTCATGTGCTTCACCTATGTGGCCCACACTGATGATGCGGGTGACGTCTTCAGGATCCGGCGGGATGATGCCGGCGGGGCGGGATCGGCGAACGTCCGGGAGCGGCTCCACACGGTTGTCTGGTCGGTCCGGGAGATCGCCGCGCCGGTCTTTGGCTTGATGCGCAGCGAAGCACTGCGCGCGACCGGTCTTCTCCGCCCCGTTCCTGAGCCCGACCGGTTGCTCATCGGTGAGCTCGCTCTCCTCGGGCCCCTCATCCAGATCCCTGAGGTCCTTCTCTACCGGTACCTGGGTCAGGCGCACAAGACACGAAACAGCTGGGTGTGGGTCCATCCGGCGAACGTCGGACGACTGCGGCTGGCAACACCGAAACTCGTTCTGCACCATCTCCGGGCCATCGGCGCCGCCGAAGAACCCTTGACGACGAAGGTCGCTCTGTCTGTGGATCTTCTCACCGGGTTCGCGGTCACGCGTGCCCGATACAAGTACCAGCTCATCAAGTGGCGGCGCTCGGGACAAGACGCCGGTCACGGTTTTCTCGACACATCGGGCGACTGAACCGTGCCGCAGAGGCCGGAGAGCCTTGATCCATGATCCCGAGTCCCGTTACGAGTCGAGCAGCACGTCGTAGAAGCGCCCCATCTGTTGCTCGATCAGATCGAGCCTGAACCGGTCGTCGTAGATCTCGGTGCTTCGTCGGCGGAACGATGCTCGTTCGCCATCATCGTCGAGGACTCTCTGAATCGCCGCGGCGAGCGCCGCCGGATCTTGCGAAGGAGTGAGGATCCCGTTCCCTTCATCCTCGATGACCTCGCGCAACACGGGCAGATCACTGGCCACGATCGGCAGTCCCATCGCCTCTGCCTCGATGACCGCTCCCCCCAAACCTTCGAAGAGTGACGGGAAAGCGAAAACGTCGGCCGCGGCGAGAAGGTCTCCCACGTCGTCGCGATGGCCGAGGAACTGGACGACGTCGCCGAGCCCATGCTGTTTCACCGAAGCTCTCAGTTCATCAGTCGCGTTCCCTTCCCTCCCCACGATGAGGACCACCAGATTCGGCCGCGAGGGTGCAAGCAGCGCTGCGGCCTCGATCAGGAACCGCTGCCCCTTCTGGTACTCCTGCCTGCCAACGTTGATGACCACCTCGGCCTCCTCGTCGAGCTGCAGCCTGAGGCGTTGTGCACGCCGCCGCTCCATGCTCGGGAAGCCCAGACGGGCTCTTCCCCGGCCGCGAGAGATGACGACGATCCGCGCTGGGTCGATATGGAGATCTCTCACGGACGCCTGGGCAACGGCATGGGTGAGGGCGTGGAAGTAGTCAGACAGATGTCGAGCCGTCCAACCGTCGAGGATGCGAACCGCATCGAGCCGCCACTTCTGCACGTTCGGATCTGCGACGCGAACGGGGTCATAGGAAGCGTTGGCCAGCGTACCCACGACTTTCGCACCGCTTCCGATCGCGGCGAAGCGACCGATGATATCGGAGTGGAAAAGGGTCGTATGGACGATGCTGGGACGCTCGTTTCGGATGATGCGCCACAATTCGATCATCCTCCCCACCCACGACGTGCTCGTGAGGACGCGGACATCGAGACCTTCGTCGCGGGCCGCGTCGAGGAATCGGTCGCCCCAAACGTTGCCCAAACAGACCACTTCGGTCTGGAATCCCAGAGCGTTCAGCCGGGGCACGGTCTCGATCAGCGAACGCTCTGCACCCCCCGGGCCGACGCCGTTGATCACGAACAGGATCTTGCCGTCTCGCACCATGAAGCCCTCAATACCTGGCGTAGTCGCGGCGCCGTCTGCGGATTCCATCCTCGAGCCGAAGAGAACCGGTCCGGGTTCCCCGGAGGCTCCGCTTCCTGAAAGGATGGGTCCATGTTAGACAAGGCGCGCGCGGATCTCGTACAGGTCGCTGAGAGCGCTTGGGGATAGGGCTTTGGTCACACCGTCACCGGCGGTGCAGAATGGGTCCATGAGACCCGAGTTCACCCCAGCCGATCCCGACTACGCCGAACGGGTCCGGAGAAGCTTCGCCGCCCAAGCGATGATGACCACACTCGGGGTCGGCATCACCGAACTGGGTCCCGGCTGGATCGACCTCGAATTCGACCATCACGAGGACTTCACCCAGCAGCACGGGTTCAAACATGCCGGAGCGATCGCCACGGCCCTCGACACCGCGTGTGGGTACGCGGCGTTCTCGCTGATGCCTGCCGACGCCGCCGTGCTCACCGTCGAATACAAGATCAACCTCCTCCGACCGGCCAGGGCCGAGCGCTATCGGGCCTCCGCCGTCGTCGTCAAACCCGGACGGACTCTCACGGTATGCACGGCGACCGCGACTCCGGCGGACGACATCAGCGAAACGATCGCCGTGATGACCGCAACGCTGATGACGCTGATCGGCACCGATACCAATCGTTGACGGTCAGAAACGACCGCGATGTCGGTACCGGGCGACGATCTCGTCGCCCTCCATCTCTCCCGTCTCCACGAACCCGACGCCGAGATACAACCGGCGAGCCACCTCGTTTTCCGGAGAGTAGGAGAGAGCTACGTTCGTCTTCCCGCCTTCGGTGAACCGATCAAGGAACGCCTCGACCACAGCACGGCCGATGCCCCGCCCCTGGTGGGCAGCGTCGATGACAAGGCCACCGAGCCAGGTCGATCCGTCGGCGTCGTCGACCGCCCACATCACATGTCCGACGATGGTTCCATCCGTCTCTATGGCAAGCGGATTCCATTCTCCGCCGTAGTGCGCCAAGCAGAGGTAACGCGTGACGGGGGCGACGAAATCCCGTTGGTCCGGTTTGGGTTCTATCTCGGCCAGAACAAACCAGTTCGTGGCATCTACCTCGGCGAGGAGTACGGCAGGTTCGTGTTCCGTCACGCGCTCGACTGTAGTGCGCTCTCCATGCTCGCCGAACCGCAGGTTCATGTTCAGGGGGGTTCGTCGTTGGTGGTGGTGTAGGTGTGGCCGAGTGGGCTGGTCCACTGGTGGTCGCCGCTGGGAAGGCGCCGATACGTCCAGCCGACCCGGTGCCGGGCCACCACGTGATCATGGCGACAGAGCGGGGCGAGATTGGCGTCGGTGGTCGCTCCACCTTCGGACCACGGAATCCCGTGGTCGAGATCACAGTCCACGGCAGGCATGCGGCAGCCGGGAAACACACACGACGGATGCTGTGCCTCGACCAGGCGACGCTGACCCGCCGTCGGTCGCCGCCGTGTGGTACCGACGGCGACCGGTCGTCCGGTGCTGGGGTCCGTGACCGTGTACCGCCACTCCGCGTCGGGCTGACATTCGGCCGCCTGACGGGCGATATCGGCGATCACCGGCCCGTACCCGGCCAACTCGCCGGGATGATCTGCCAACCGGGTCAGGGTCTCGAGGTCGACCCGGATATCGACGATCCCCGTCGTGTTGTTCGCGGTCTTCTTCGGGGAGTGGTTGACGCCGGTGAGCAGATCCAGCAGAACGTCGGCGCGAAGCTGATCCATGGTCCGCGCCTCTTCGCGACCTCTGAGGCTGCGAGCCAGATGGTTGATCCGGCGGGTGGCGGTGGCGACCCGATGCGGCGGCAGGTCCAGCCCCAACAGATTCGCGGTTGCCGCATCGGTCGGCTCTGCGATCACCCTGCGCTCTTCAACCGCCCGCTCGTAGCGCTGCTGTGCTTCCTGGGGGTCGGCCTCGATACAGAGACGACCGATCCTTGCCCGCAACTGCCCTGTGGTCAACGCCGGGGCGTGCTCGATGATCTGATCAACCACACTCGAGGCGGCGGCCGGGGACAGATGGACGGTACCGTGACCGATCGTCTTTGCCCTGCGCACGTCGATCGTGCCCGCCTCGAGCGCGTCGGCAACCCTGGGGAGGCGCCATTTCAGGTCGACCGCGAACCCCAACTCAACATCGGCAGCACGACGGGTCAGCGTCAGCGCCGCCCGGATCTCCGCGGACGCCGCCTCCGCCACCCAAACAGGGTCACACTCGGGATCATCGAGCACCTCGGCGAGCGAAGCCATATCGGCATACACATGGGCGGAGTAGTGCGACGCCATCTTCTGATGGGCCCGCAGCACGACCACTCGGTCGTACCCCGACAGCGTGTCGACGTCGACCGACGACAGCCACGCGGCGAGCACCGGACCCGGTTCCATCGCGTCGAGCCTCGCAGGGATCGCTTCGGAAGTCTTCACATCGAACATACGTTCGACCATACACCGCGCCACCGACAGATACGCGAGGCCACAGAACTGAGGCGCTGGTACGGGCTCTGGTTCCGAATCGACGCCGCCTACGGACGTGGGGCAGCACTCACCGACCCGCCTCGGCATTCTCTCCGACGGTATCGGCCGTGTCGCCGTAGCGGTGGATCCCGGTGGGCGTATGATCTTCCGGATGGAAGGTGCTCTCGTTCCGATCGAATTCGAGATCCCGACGTTCCTCGAGGGGAAGGGATTTCGGCTCGAGCCGCTCGGTCCGGAACACAACGAACGGGATCACGCCGCCTGGATGTCGAGCATCGACCACATCCGATCGACCCCCGGATTCGATGCACCGGATTCGACATGGCCGGTTGCGATGCCCCTGGGGCGGAACCTGGAGGATCTCGTCGCGCACGCCCGCGACTTCGAGGAGCGTACGGGGTTCACGTACTCGATCCTCGACGGCGACGATGTCATCGGCTGTGTCTACATCTACCCGGCGCCCCGGCCCGGATACGACGCAGAGATCAGGTCATGGGTACGGGAGAGTCGTGCGGAGATGGACGCAGTCCTTTGGGAGACGCTGTCCGCCTGGATCCGCACAGCATGGCCGTTCTCGAATCTGCACTATGCGCCGAGAGGCTGACGCGCTCCGTCCCCATTCACTGCGGCTGCGTTGCGTGATCGAGCCGGATCGGTTCGGACCGGAAGCGATGGTGGAACAGTCGGACCGCAGCCATGCGCACGATCCGCAGCCCTGCCGCTCGCGCGACGCAGCCGCTTGCCTTGCTCAGCGTCCTCGCGGGAGCGTCGAAGCGAGTCCACGAGCTCATGATCTGTGCTTCGGACGGAACGACGACCTCGGATGTTTCGGACAGGCTTGGCGTCATGAGGCGGATCACGCCGCTGGTGGTGCAGAATGGGTCCATGAGACCCGAGTTCACTCCAGCCGATCCCGACTATGCCAACCGGGTCCGAGCGAGCTTCGATGCCCAAGCGATGATGAGCACACTCGGGGTCGGCATCACCGAACTGGGTCCCGGTTGGGTCGATCTCGAGTTCGACCATCACGAGGACTTCACCCAGCAGCACGGGTTCAAACATGCCGGGGCGATCGCCACGGCCCTCGACACCGCGTGCGGGTACGCGGCGTTCTCGCTGATGCCTGCCGACGCCGC
>PVMS01003821.1_pt1 | contig 40983 bp, 40 predicted proteins | sample 1853461 | NCBI WGS metagenome assembly PVMS01 (sample SAMN08582032, study PRJNA380276) | Marine sediment metagenome, whole genome shotgun sequencing project. | isolation source: ocean sediment barecode stripped | collected 2017
ATACCACTCGAGTTCATGCGCTTGGTTGGCGCGGATGACCGGGGCTATGGATTGCAGATAGGCGTAAATATCACTGGCGTCTTGCTCGGTCATGCCTGCATAGGAGGGATACGGAAAGGCCGGGTAGTAGTAGTCGCCTGCCGGGCTGATGCCCTCGCGCAGCGCCGTGACGAATTCATCCGCAGACCAGTTGCCGATGCCCGTCGTTGTATCAGGCGTGATATTCGGCGAGTAAAAAATACCGAAAGGAGTTTCGAGTGGATGCCCGCCGGCGAATGCTGCGCCATCGTTTTCGGAGTCCGTGTGACAGCTGACACAGCCGGCCGCCGCGGTCAGGTAGGCACCACGTGCGACCGGGTCCGTTGCAGAATCGGTGGCGTTGGCGGCTCCGGCCTGCATGAGTATTGCCAGCAGGCCGGTGGCGATTCGCAGAGCTGCGCTAGAGGCCGCCAAAACGAGTACTAGTCGTCTTCTTCCTTGTAGCGCTCGTGACAGCCTTTGCAGGCGTTGCCGGCTTCTTTGAAGGCTTTAGTAATGGTAGCGCGGTCACCCCCCGCTGCGGCTTGTGCGAGTGCCGCAGTTGCATCCGCAGCCTCTTGTGCGGCTGCCGCGACCTGGTCCGGTTCTTCCCAAATCAGCGGCAGGGCTGCGCCGCCTTGCGAGCCGTCCGGGAACAGCGTGCCGATGAGGGGCGCAGTTTTTGCCAGCGCTCCTGCGTGCACCAGCAAATCATTCGGTCGATCCACGCGGTTGGTAAATACCATGGCCAGCGCGGCAAAGTGGTCGCTCATCGCTGCCATAACGGAATGCCGGTACTTGACCTCGTTACTGTCGTCAGCGTGATCATCGTCAGCAAGCACATTGCTGGTGAGTAAGGCTGCCGTGGTGATGACAAGGGCAAATATTGTGCAGAAACGGTTACGCATGGGTCTGTCTCCATTTGTTCTGAAAGATAATTCTTTTGCGATTAAATCGGGATAGTCGATCAATTTAATGAACCAGTGTTGCTGTATCGAGTGTGCCATCTAAGAAGGCCCTGACATCAACCACAATTTCTGCGCCCGCTTGCTGGACAGCCATATGGCCGACTCCCGGGTAACTCACGAAATTGATCGATTCGGCATTCTCCAGCAGGTGCAGTACTTCTTCGTGTTGCGCGAATTTTGCCGTCGTGTTGGCTTCACCCCACAGCAGCAGTACCGGCACACGCACTTGTCCGAATACCTCGCTGATGTCGCCCGAATCGTAAAACTTAAGCCGATCCAGCTGCGCTTCGCGCTGGCCTTCATTCCGCCAAAGGTCATACCAGCGGTCGACCAGTTCATCGGGCGCGGGATCCGGTGCAAAGCCACTATCCAGCATGGATTTCGGTAGCGCGCGCGGCATGATGTATTTCAGTACATAAGCCGCGTCCGGTACGTCACCTCGCGCCTTCTGTTCTTTACCTTCAATAGACCCAGGGCTCAGCAGGATGAGTCGTTTGACTCGCTCCGGGTTACGCATGGTGTAGAACACCGACACGGTGCCGCCCAAGGAGGTGCCGCCAATGGTCAGATCATCGATGCCCAGCGCATCGATGAACGCCTCGGTAATTTCCATGGTGCGCTCAAGGGTGTGGTCGCCGGAAGGGTCCGGCCCGGTCAGCCCGTGGCTGGTCATGTCAAAACGGACAACTCGGTACTTGTCTTTCAGTGCTTCGGCCCAGGATTCCCAACCGAGCAGACTGGCGAAATTTGCGTGCACGAGCACGACAACGGGTCCGTCGCGCGGCCCCTCGTCGCGGTAGTGCACCCGCACACCCGCCACTTCCATGAATTGGGACGCATCATTGGCGTATTTAGCTTCCAGCACGTCGGCAGGAATGTCGCGATAGATATACAGGGCGATTAGCAGGCCGATAACGAGCATCAATACAAGGCCCACAAGTATTCGGCCAGCGATACGCAGGAATTTCACCGGTTAATTCTCCCGTTTTAAGATTGTTGTCGAAGATAAATGGTTGGTGCAGATACTAGCCGCTCCTACAGTTTAAAGCGCCAGGTTTTTGGGACAGGCATTTCGGACACTTTGGTATGTCGCTCCGATAGGTTGACCGACCACTGCCAATGGGACTATATAGAGACACTGTGTCGATAAGAGGGTGCCAATGTTTATTGCGATTCGCGACCTGAAGTTTGCCAAGGGTCGGTTCCTGCTGATGGGTTTGGTGGTGGCGCTGGTAGCGTTCCTGACGACGCTGCTAAGTGGACTTGCGGCAGGCCTGATCAAGAACAACATCTCCGGGCTGATAGAACTCGATGTGACCCACCTGGCGTTCGAGTACAACAACAAGCCGAGTTACCGGAACAGCATGATCGATCGCGAGATGTGGGAGGGCTGGCGAGAGACCGACGGGGTCATCGCTGCCGAGCCGCTGGGGCACACGATGTTTAATGCCCGAATGATGAACGATGATCCGCTCGACGATGTGGTGCTGTGGGGTATCGAGCCCGGCAGTTTTCTCGAACCATCGGTGCGTGAGGGTGAAGCGCTGGGTCGGATAGAGAATGGCGTCATTATTTCTCAGTTACTGGTTGATCGGGGTTTAAAGCTGGGAGATACCTTCATACTGGATCGGGTGCTGACCGAGCTTACGGTGGTCGGCATCGTCGACGAGTACAACATCGGCCATGTGCCGATCGTGTATACCCCGATACGCAAATGGCAGGAGGCCACCTATGGGCCGCCCGGCGGACCGCCACCCGGCGAGCAGCTGCCGGCTATATTGTTCGATTACGTCACCCTCGTAGCACTGCAGATCGAAACGGATATGCAACCAGAACGGTTGGAAGAGGTTGATATAGATTTTGGTACCTTAACAATCGATAAGGTATCCGCGTACGAGGCATCAAGCGGTTATAAAGAAGAAGTGTCTACAGTGCAGATGATCCAGGCCTTCCTGATCCTGATTTCAGCCGTGGTGATTGGTGCTTTCTTTACTGTCTGGACTATTCAGCGCACCCGGGAGATAGGCCTCGTCAAAGCGCTCGGCGGGTCTAATTTTTATCTGTTACGTGATGCCCTGGGTCAGGCAGTCATTTTAATGTTGATTGCGACGACCATTGGTACGGGAGTTGCGTACTGGCTGGGTCAAGGCTTTATAGATTCAGGTAACCCTTTCGTTCTGGATCCACAAACCATATTTAGCTCAAGCCTGTTACTGGTGGTTGCCGGATTGATAGGTAGTGCGATTTCGATACGTCTGATTGCGCGTATAGACCCGATCATCGCGCTGGGGACAGAACGATGAGTCTGATTGTTGAGAACGTCACGCTCGAGTTGGGCGATGGCGATCAGAAAGTTGTAGCGCTGGATAATGTGTCGGTGACAGTAAAACCAGGCGAGCTGACGGTTGTGCTGGGGCCTTCGGGTGCCGGTAAGTCAAGTTTGCTGGCTGTCTGTGGCGGGTTAAGACCACCCACGAGCGGCCGTATAACGGTTGCTGATCAGCTTATCTCCGATCTGAATCCGGCCGCACTCACCCGGGTACGACGGGACCTGATTAGTTTTGTATTTCAGCAATCCAATCTGATTCCTGCACTGACATCAATTGAACAACTCCTGTTGCTGGTGCATTTGAAAGGCCGCATGCCGGGCGCCGCAGACAGACAACGTGCTCTTGCATTGCTGGATGAAGTGGGCATGACGCATCGTGCAGACCGACGGCCCGACCAAATGTCGGGAGGCGAACGCCAGCGAGTGGGCATTGCCCGGGCACTGATGTCCGAGCCCAAACTACTGCTGGTTGATGAACCCACTTCTATGCTTGACCAGGATCGTGGTCAGGCTATCGTGAAATTGCTCGCAGAGCGCTGTCGGCAACACCAGATCGCTACCCTGATGGTGACCCACGACCACGGCATGCTGGCATCAGCCAGCAGTGTTATGCATATACGCGACGGTCGGCTGTCTCAGGAAAATGAGCAAGCAAAAATGAACGAGCAACGCTGATGCCGAGAATCGCCGCGGCAAATATTGACGAGCATGTGCGTGTGCAGAATGCACGCCTTACTGCCGCCGCGAAACGCTTGTTCGCCCGGCAGGGTTTTGCATCAACCGATATGGGCCAAATTGCTGCAGCTATAGGCCTGGCCCGCAATTCTTTATACCGCTACTACCCGAACAAGGATCATATTCTGCTGGCCTGTATCCGCGAGGATATGGCGCCGCATTTGCAGCGGCTGGCGACCCTGATCGACGACTACCCGAATCCGCAGCAGCGCATCATGGCATGGCTGGATATGCAGTTCGAACTCGCGACGGGACCTGAGCACGCCACCATGGAATTAATGGCAGAGGTGCGTGATGCATCCGTTAAATTGAGTAACGAAGTACAAGAAATGCATGCGGCGCCTAACAAGGTGCTGGCTGGCGCGCTGAAAGAATTATCGGACGACCACGCTAACCCGGAGACCCTGACAGCCATGATCGGCGGCATGGTGCTGGCGGCCACAACGCACGCTCTGCGGTTGGATAAGGCGGCCCAGCCCGCTGTCTGCAATGAGCTGAAGGAGGCGGTTGGATGCCTCATCAGCCGTCCACGCACGCAAAGCAAAAGTACTGGAGCTTAAGCATGAACATAGATTTTGCTGTAAACATCCATTTGCGTGCGGGCACTCAGCTGACCACGTTGCTGGTGTTTAGCGCCTGGCTGACATGGGCCGCACCGCTGGCCGTTGCTCAGGATGAGCATGCCCACCATCACGGGGGCGAGATTCCGATGATGGACAGCGATGGTCGGCGGCTTGATTTGGATGCCGCACCTCATGAAATGACAGACGAACAATTGGCAGGTCTGCGGGAAAAAATCGCGTTGTACCGAGCGCTGACAGATCGAGAAGCCCACCTGAATATGGCGTTAATGGGTCCAAACTACGAGTGGTATGTCAGCAATACCGATATGCGGGGTGATATCGGCGTGTTGGTGCTGGCGCACGGTGTAGGCAAAAACAGCGACCGAATGTTTGTTGAAACGCTGGATCCAATGGCACAACGCTGGCCGACGGCGGTGAGTTTTGGCATGGCGATGATGATGTCGTCGCACTTGCAATCTACGGTTGATGATTTAACCGAGCGGGGGGCGAAGACGCTTGTGCTTGTGCCTACGGGTGTGACGGAATACAACACTCTAACCCGGCAGTGGGAATATGTATTCAACATGCGCGATGAATCATCCTATCTGGATGTGCCGCGTGTGGAGAGTGATGTGCAATTTTTGCTGACGGCGCATATGGCGGATCATCCGTTGATCACCGAAGCGCTGCTGGATTTTACAATGAGTAAGAGCGTAAACCCCGAAAATGAAGTTGTGATTATCGTCGCTCATGGCCCGGAGGATATCGAAGACAACGAACTGGATCTGGCAGTACTGCAGGCGCATGTCGATCGCATCAAGGCTGAGACCAATTTCAGTGACGTAAAAATAATTAATCTGCAGGACGATGCCTATCCGCCTATTCGTAAATCGAATGTAAAAAAATTACGCCGCTGGATTACCAGTGCACAGCGCTCCGGCAAGGATGTGATTGTGACGGTTTGTTCAACCGCGAGTTTCGGTGTGCAGCAGCATATAAAGCAGGACCTGCGGGGGCTGGATTACGCGTTCGCCGATCAGGGGCTCTCAGAACACCCGAATTACCAGAAATGGATTGAAGTGGCAGTAGAAGAACGGTTGGCGCAGGTCGAGTAGGGTAATCAATCGGCCGCCGTATCGCCTGAATTGCCCCCAAGCTTATGCCTGAGCCACTGAATTGCAGCCGCGATTAGCAGGGCGGGAGTAAGCAGGAACGCCACAATCATTGTTGAGAGTTTGCCCATCTTGGCCAGTACGGCCAGGTTGGCGGCCAGGCCCACCTGGTCCGGCCACGCCAGCACGACCCACAGCAGGTTGATGTTTTCCAGCCAATCAAACAGCGTGGGGATTAACAGCATTAGAAACAGGTTTTTTGCCGTCGCGATTTTGTAGAACTTGTCCGAAACGTGGCGCAGTGCGAAGGCACAGACCGTGGCGAGCGTCAGTCCGGCAAACAGCGGGAAAAAGAAGTCGACTGCCTGAAAAATCATGTACAGGTCGAATGCCTGATCGGTATAACCCTCCAGCTGGGTGTATATATCTGCAGGCGTCAATGAATTCTGCATGTCGAAGGGGACATCCCCGTTGGTTGCAGCGGGAAACTGGTCTGTAATTCGGGTGAGTACCTGCATGGTGCCGATCTGTCCGGCAAACAGCAGCAGAAATTTCCACCAGGAGGTGGAGCAGTTGACAATGAAGTTGTTGAGTTTTGCCAGCATGATCGTCTCCGCTTTGCTGCCAGCAGTATAAGGGCTAGCGGTGTTGCGCCCACAACCCTTTGGCAGCTAACACTGCAGCCGCAGTTTGCTCAGTCGCTTCCTCGTGTACGTAGTGGCCCGCATTGTCGATGACCACTAACTGGCTATTGGGGATCAGGCTCTGTAGTTGTCGACTTTCGTCCATGGGTTTGTTGCTGTCCAGGGCGCCCCAGATGATCAGCACAGGTACCCGAATGTCATCCAGCATGGCGATTTCGTTGCCCGCAACGTAGTAAAGCATCAGTTGCGTAGCTCCACCGATGTAATCTGCGGTCTGTGTCGTCAGCATGATTTCGTCCATGACCTCTTCGGTGACGAGGTCGTCGTTCACGAATCCCATTTTCAGGAAACGTTCACGAAATACCCGATCAGCAAAGGTTTTAGCCGCGATGCGCTGAAAAGGGAAAAATAAATACTGGGTGGCCGGCGGCACGCCGGTCGTGATAATGCCGGGGTTCATGAGAAATACACCGACGATCTCCGGTGCATCAACTGCGAGATGCACCGCAAGGGTGCCGCCCAGGGAGTGTCCGCCTATTACGACCTGTTCAAGCTTCAGTTGTTTGATAAAGGCTTCGACCACACTAGCCTGACTGGCGTTGCTGTAATCGTGATCGTCAGGCTTGTCAGACAGGCCAAATCCGGGCAGGTCAACGGCTACCACATAATAGTCTTCGCCGAGCAGGGGGCCTAGTTGGCGGAAGGTATAGAGGGAGTTGGCAAAGCCATGCAGCAGAACAATAGTCGGTTGATCTTGCTGCGGCGTGCCCCAAGCTTGGTAGCGAAGCGAGATGCCGTCCACAGTGACAAACTGATCATCTTCGTCGGCCAGTTCGGCCACGGGGATGCCCTCGCCATAGGGCCAGTAGGCAAAGGTGATTAATCCCATGTAGACGACCAGCAGTAACATCGCCATCGTCAACAGAATGCGGCGAAGGATCAACAAACGGTTGAATTTCCCAGAGCTTTAAAGGAATTGCAATTATTTCGGGTAAAGTGGTGGCATGTCAACAATACATGTGCAGACATGTTCAGGGTCGGACAGCCGGGTAAACTGGGGTCTCATGCTTCAGCTGAAAAAGGTGGGTAGGATGCTTGCGCTTCGTCCCCCTTATTGGTATCGGTAAAGGCTTACAAACTGTTGGGTAGGGCATCGCATGGTAAATAACAACATCTCGCAAGGCGCTTTCAGGATTGCTGTGGTTACGGGAGCAGCGGTGCTGCTGCTGGCCTGCGCCACCGATAACGCACAATTGCAGGCTGAACCACAGGTTGATCATCATGCCCACATGACGGGCATGCATGACGTCGCGGCGGACGCACAGGGTCGGCAGCTTTACGGGATGCCGCACGAAATGAGCCCCGCTACGTTGGCAGAACTTCGCGACAAGAATCTCTTTCCGGGGTTAACGGATGAGCAAATCGCCGGCATGATGCGCGCGATGGGTTCCAACTACACTTGGTATATCAGTGACTCGCAATTGCAGGGCAAACAAGGTGTGCTCATACTCGCGCATGGCTTCGGCGACCATGGCGACCGCACGTTACGGGATAGCATGCAACCGGTGGGTGATCAGCAGCCCACGGCCTTTGCCTTTGGTATGAGCATGGGCATGTCCAGCCATATTCAGCTTGCGGTGGACGACCTCACGTCCGCAGGTGCGCAGCAAATTGTTGTGATCCCCGCTGCGAGTTCTCCTTACAGCACGCTGATGCGCCAGTGGGAATATATCTTTGCGCTGCGGGCCGATGCCGAGTATGCAACGGTGCCACAGATCAGTACGTCGGCAACCGTGCAGTTTGCCCGGCCTTTGGAAGACCACCCGCTGGTTGCTGAAATGCTGATCGAACACGCTGCCGAGATCAGCCTGGATCCTCAAAGGGAAGAAATAATTATTGTGGCCCATGGTCCGGTGGATGAAGGGGACAACCAGGCGCAACTGGCGACCATGGATAATCTCGCGGAATACCTGCGCGCCGAAGGCTATGCGGGCGTGCATGCGGTCACCCTGCAGGATGACGCGCCACGCGAGGTGCGGGCTGAGAATGTCCGGCAGTTGCGCGCGTTGGTGAATGAGATCAACGCGCAGGGACACGAGGTGCTCGTGATAACCAACCTGCTCGGCACCCGTATGGTGCAGGCCTCAATCAGGCGCGATCTTGACGGCTTGAAATATCGTTACAACTTCAAGGGTCTGGTTCAGCACGAGAAATTCATCGAGTGGGTCAATGTTTCGGTTACCGATGTCTTTGAAGAGGATGACTAGTCTTTAATCATCCGCTTCAGCAGAAGGTTGTTCTGCCACGATCTCACGAATAGCTGCTGCCATATCCGTGCTCAGATCATCGAGCAGGTTCCCCATTGCGTTGGTAACCTCGTCCATGTTCTGACTGGAATTGATGGTTTGTGTATAGCCAACATTTTTTGGCGTATGCACTAACTCACCGTCTTTCGATATGCCCCAGCTCAGGTACAGGTGTACCGTATTGTCAGCATCAGCCTCAAACTTGGAAATTCGTCCCAGCACCCGGTAATCAGCTGTAAAACCGGGTGTACCGAGAAATTCATAGACGAAGGCTGAATCAAGCTGATTGCCCAGCGCGCTGGTAATGCGCCGAACTGTATTGGCTTCAAGCGGCTCTGCCCAGCGGTCAAAATCGGCAATATCCAGCCGCTCGTCTTTACCGCGAACGACTATGTAAGGACGATTCAGGTATTCGGGTAACTCGAAGGGTCCAACGGCCACTGAATATTGCGCCGTGATTTTCATCGGAGCACTTGTATCGAGTGCATAGTAACGTGACGGTTTGGAACTGCCGACACACCCAGCTAATTGCAGCGCGATAAGGAGACTGATAGCCAAGCCGAGGTGCATAATTTTCTGGCGCATAGCTTGAGGTCCTTACTGTTTGCCCTTTATGAGCGCTTCAGGATTCTTCTCGAGATAGTCCGCCAGAATCCGGATTGAGCGTGCCGCATTTTCAATTTCCTGCATCGTATTGTTGAGCCGGTAAGTGGCAGCAGAATCGCTGCGCATTTGACCCTCCAGTGAGCCCAGCAAACTCGTTATCTTATCGAGTGCCTGCGTCAGTGATTCCGCTGCAGGCTCTATATCTTCGTCCAGATTAGCCAGCGTTGATTCAAACTGGCCGATTGCGCTTTGCAATTTAGCTAGTGTATGCCGTAACTCCGATCCTAAGTTTTGAGTGTCATTGTTATTGATCAGGCGATTAAAACCATCGAGTATTTCCGAGACATCTTTTAAGAGCTTGTCGAAGTCTACTTTTTGCTGAATTTCGGAAATGAAGCGCTGCACATCCTGAATTACTGCCTGAATTCCCGAGGAAATACTCGGGATCTCAAGGTATTGGTTATTGATTCCCCGCAGAACAACCGGTTCATCCGGGTGGAAGTCCAGTTCTATATACAGCTGACCGGTGATCATGCTCTCTGTTGCGAGCGATGCTCTTAATCCGCGGTCTATAAGTAAGCCAAATTCTTCATCCGGGCCAATGCTTCTGCTTCGTTCAGTTATTTCCCTGACTGCACCATCATCGATGTCTATGAAAACGGGCACAGCGACATTCCAGTTATCGAAATCCACGTGGACTTCGATGTTGGATACATAACCGATAGGCACACCGCGGAACATAACATTCGAACCGGTTTTCAGGCCATTTATGGTGCCTTCAAAGTAGATGACGTACCGCTGGGTTTTCTTGTTTAGCGAATCGCCCATGATGATTAGCACGAAAATGACAAGCAATGCAGCACCACCAAGCACAAATGCGCCGATTAGAGTTGGACTCGCCTGTTTGCTCATGTTCGATTGGTAGCCTGGTTAGAGAAAGTGTGCATTATTGCTTCGCTTCGCCTCGGGCGAGAAAATTACGAACCTCAAAAATATCACATTTATCTCGCAGTATATTAGGGTTGCCGGTCGCGAGTTGGGTCTTGGTTATTGGGTCAAGAAAAACAGAATTGTCAGCGATATCGAAAATACTGGCTAACTCATGGGTAACCATAATAATGGTCGTGCCCAGGCTGTCGCGGAGCTCAACAATCAGGTCATCCAGCAGCTTGGCGCTGATAGGGTCCAGCCCGGCGGCGGGTTCGTCAAAGCACAGTATTTCCGGATCCAGAGCAATGGCCCTGGCGAGTCCGGCACGCTTGCGCATGCCGCCACTTATTTCACTCGGATAGTAGTCTTCAAATCCTGCCAGCCCTACCAGAGCGAGTTTCAGCGAGCAAACCTCGAGTTGGTCCTGCTCCGACAAATCTGTGTACATGTCCAATGGTAGTGCCACGTTTTCCGCCAGCGTCATCGAACTCCACAGGGCGCCTTGTTGAAAAGTGACGCCCATGTTCCGTTTGAGTTGCTCTCGGTCTTGATCGGACACAGTCCACAGGCTCTGACCGTCAATTTCTATTGTTCCCGTTTTGGGTGGCTTGAGGCCGATGATGCTGCGCATCACCGTGGTTTTACCGCAGCCGCTACCGCCCATGAGGATAAAAATTTCACCCCGTTTAATATCAAAATTCAGATTCTGCTGGATCAGAAAATCCCCATAGGCAAGTGTTACCCCGGAGACGGCGATGTGAGTGTCGGCATTCCCATGCATATCAGTTCAGATACCCAGGTTCACAAAAATAACGGTGATAATCGATGCGCTGACAACAATCAGCACGATGCCGGTTACCACAGCTTTGGTGGTGGCCTGGCCGACGGCCATAGCGCTGTCGCCACAGGCCATGCCTTGTTGCGTACCAGCGAGCGCCACCAGCCCGCCGTAGACGAGTGCCTTGAACAGGCCGCCAAATAAAGTATTCAGTCCGAGTGATGCATTGGTTTGCATCACATACTGGATAACGCTTACATCCAGCATTGATATTGCTACGATCATGCCACCAATGATGCCGAGTAAACTTGCGTACATAGTCAGGAAGGGCATCATCAGAATCAGGGCAAAAAATTTCGGTAACACAAGAAAATCAATAGGGTTTATTCCGAGCGTCGTTAATGCATCAATTTCCTCGTTGACTTTCATGGTGCCGAGCTGTGCCGCGTAAGCAGCACCTGTGCGGCCTGCCATAATGATTGCGGTCATGATCGGCCCCATTTCACGAACCATGGCTACGGCTACAAGGTCGGCCGTGTAGATGCCCGCCCCAAAATTCTGCAACTGCATAACACCAACAAAAGCGAAAATCATGCCTATCAGGAAACTGATCAGCCCAACAATGGGCAGCGCCTCGGCGCCCGCTTCCTGTATGGCCAGCCACAAGTGCGACCTCTGATAGGCTGCCTGCCCGGTCACCAGCCGTTTTATCGATAACGTTAGTTCACCAACAAAAGCCACCAGCTCTTGCCCGGAAGCCCACAGGTCCAGTGTTGTTTGGCCTGCGACAGCCACCCAGGAGGGCCGTTTTTTTGTGCGGCGTGCCCCCTCCCGTTCCTTAACCGCAAAAGCGAGTTTAAGCAGCGACTGAGCCCCTTCCGGAAGCCCGCTGGCATCGATTTGGATATTCAGTTGTTCTGCGACGAGCAAGATTCCTGCCAGTTTGCTAATCAGGCTGGTGTCCCAGTTATTGAGAGCTGACGCGTCAAATTGAATGGTATTGAGCGCTGAATTGGTATTCAGCTGCTGGATGGCTTGAGTGTTATCAGGGAGGTTGGCGCCCAGCCGCCAATCTCCGCTGATAATTATCAGCAAATGCGGCGCATTTTCTTTAATGGTCAGGGTTGCAGGTAAGCTGGTGGTGAGGTGGTCTTCCGTAGTCATCGTGGCGCCAGATCCTGTCGCTTAAATAGATACGTGCCATTGCCAAACCGTCACAGCAAGAAGTATGGGGGAGAGATTCTGATTTGACCCTACTCGCTTGCCAGCCAGTGGTTATAATTATGCCTATTTACAGCACAAATACATACTATCAAATGAGGGTTTAGTTCGGTGGGAAACTACATTTCCAGAATATTTGGCGCGTCGCCGGTGGCACCTCTCCAGGAGCATATGGAGAAATGCTACAGGGCGGCCAAGGAACTCATCGTTTTTTCGAGGCTGTTACTCAGGAGGACTGGGCCAGGGTGCAAACCAGCCGGGAGGTTATCGTCGGGTTGGAAAATGAAGCAGACGACTTTAAAGCGCAGATTCGCGCGCAGCTTCCCAAAAGTATGTTCATGCCGGTGGCCCGTGAGGATCTTTTGGCGCTAGTGCTGTCCCAAGATCGAATTCCGAATCTTGCCCGGGATATTTCCGGTTTGGTTAACGGTCGGCACATGCAAATTCCTGCCGATATGCAGGAATCGTTCCTGGTGTTTGTCAGCCGGAATGTTGATGCGGCCAAGAAAGCACGCAAAACTATACGCGAACTTGACGAACTCTATGAAACAGGTTTCAGAGGTGCAGAGGTAGAACTGGTCACGTCGTTTATTGAAGAGCTTGACCAGATCGAGAATGAAACAGATGACCTGCAAGCATCTGTGCGGCAACAGTTGTTTAAGCTCGAGGCTGACCTTCCGCCCATCAATGTCATGTTCCTGTATCGCGTCATCGAACTGATTGGCGAGATTGGTGACCAGGCTGAGCGTATCGGCCGTCGGCTGGAACTGATCATCACGCACTGAGAGCCAACCTATGGATCCCGTATATATCTATCTTGGCCTGGCGGCAGTATTTGGCCTGTTCATGGCCTGGGGCATTGGCGCTAACGATGTTGCCAATGCGATGGCGACCTCAATTGGCTCTGGTGCGCTTACGATCAGGCAGGCATTGATTGTGGCGGCGATATTTGAATTTGCTGGTGCCGTACTTGCCGGCGGTGAAGTGACCGCCACCATTCGTAAGGGCATGGTGGATTCTGCCTTGTTTGCGGATCAGCCTGAAATACTGATTTTTGGCATGTTGGCAACATTACTGGCTGCTGGTACATGGTTGTATATCGCATCCCGCAACGGCTGGCCTGTTTCAACAACCCATTCCATTGTCGGTGCGATCGTCGGGTTTGCTGTGGTTGCCGTGGGTGTTGACGCGATCAAATGGAGCACGGTTGGTGAGATTGTCTTGAGTTGGGTCATTTCTCCGATCACAGCCGGCATCATCGCATTTTTTATTTTCACTTCAATCAAGGCATTGATACTCGTACGCAAAGATCCCCTTGAGCGTGCCAGGCGGTATGCGCCTTTTTACGTGTTTGTGGCCGTAACGCTTATCGCGCTGGTCACGATGTTAAAAGGTTTGAAGCACATCGGGCTCGATCTTGATTTGCCGGAGTGTTATGCCGTTGCCATGATCTGTGGTTTGGTTGTTGCGGTGATTAGCAAGGTTGTCATCGCCCGTATCAAGGTGGATGAGAAGGCGAATCGACGTTTTCACTACCATACGGTCGAGCGCGTATTTTCGGTTCTTATGGTTGTCACCGCAGCCGCAATGGCGTTCGCACATGGTTCTAACGATGTTGCAAATGCGATTGGCCCGGTTGCGGCCGTAGTTTCGATTGCGCAACAGGGTACGGTAGATCAGCAGTCGGGCGTGCCCATCTGGATACTAATCCTGGGTGGCATAGGCATAGTGGTTGGCTTGGGCACCTACGGTCGTCATGTGATTAAAACAGTTGGCAGTAATATTACACAGCTAACACCCAGCCGTGGTTTCGCAGCATCCATTGCAGCGGCATTTACCATTGTGATGGCATCAGGTACCGGCATGCCGATATCTACAACCCATACGCTGATCGGCGCAATACTGGGCGTGGGTATGGCCAGAGGCATTAGCGCGATCAACCTGGGAGTGGTTGGTCGGATTTTTCTTTCCTGGGGAATAACGATACCGGCGGGCGCAGCTTTGTCGGTGATCTTCTTTTATATATTGAAGGCTATCCTCGGCGGTCTCGTTTAGTCGCGCTGTTGAGACGTTAAGGAAAGCATTCGTTAATTTGCCGCAAGCCCTTCAGCGGACTCGTGGTGATGACTCTGGTGAGTAGTCTTGCACAGCGCCGATGCGCCCTTAAACGGGCGCTGGGCATTAATTCGGACTATTAACCTGCCAACAAAATATTGCTATGCAATTTTTTGCATTAATTCGACCAAAAATCTTTCCAACCGTATGTTTGCCGGTCGGAACGATGGTCTCATTGAAAAAAAACCCCGCTTTCGCGGGGTTTTTTCACTGCTAACGGTATGAGTTAATCTGCTTTATTCAGCCGATATCCAGTCACCGCCCTGGAAGCCACAACCGATTTCCAGACCACCGGGGTCGCCGGTGAGGTAATGCAACTGGCTGTCGCCTAAATCGCAGGTACCAACAACGCCTTCGGTTGCACAGGCACCTTCGGCATGAACAGCATCCGCATTGTCATCGGTTTGTCCGATTTCGGCGCAGGCTTCAGCGTCAACTGGTTCTGTACAAACATCGAAAGGTCCGGCAAACATGTTCTCCTGCACATAGTTGCAGCTGCCATCTGCCAGTGCAACAGAGCTTCCAGCGGCAAGAAAAATTACGGCTGCGGTTCCAAGAATTTGGTTAATTTTCATTTTGTCGAGTCTCCTTAAGTACTCAATTCTTTTCGAAACGGAATCATACCAAAATGACATGGAAGAACACCCCGAAAACCATGTATTGGTTCGTTATAAGCATTTATCAGTAATGGGGTGGTTTATCGTCTGTCGGATTTGCGCTCTCAATCCCCTCACCAGACGCTTGTATGCGCTGCTGCAGGTGTTCGCACATCTGCTCAAGCCGGGTTATCAGCTCCTGCTGCCGGTACAGCACATCGCTTAGTTCGTTGAGTGATTGCTCAATGTGGGCCACTTTTATTTCAATTTCGGTCAGGCGGTCCTGCATGACTGTGCTCCCGGCGGCTTCGATGGCCCAGGCAATTGCCCGGTTGTTCTCATTGTGGTCATTACGGGCCGGGCTTTTCGTGCCCCGGACCAGCGGCATACACTAGACCGTCTGAGTACATTTGCCCACTCCGGAAAGAGCGAAAACTTATAATTACCCATTTTCAATGCCAGTATCGTCAATCATGCTGTCGCTTGTCGATTCAGGGTATCGGGAAGCCTGCCAACGTGGATGGCGCAATTATTCCCTGGTAGTAAAACAACATACTTAAGTGGAGCACTTTAAAGATGCGAGCCAGAAAAACAATGCACAAGCGCGTTCTGAACAGAAGGGATTTGATGCTGGGGGGAACAGCGGCACTCGCCGGGCTGACGCTGGCATCGTGCGCCGATGAACCGGCTGTTCAGTCGCTGAATCTGGATCTTGATGATCCCTGGGATCGCCTCACTGCCCTGGCGAAACTGCGCGGCAGTATCGATGGCAGTACCGTTATGTGGTGGATGAAAGGGGTGCGTTTCGGCGTGGTGGATCATGTAGTGACACCGATGTTCGGCATGTTGATTGGTAGTTTCCAGCGTATGTTGCCGGTGCCGGGTGAGGGTTTTATGCTGAATATGCTGGAGCTTTCTTATTTCACCGATCTGCAGACCGGCGAGGTGCTTGACACTTTTGTAAATCCCTACAACGGCAAAGTTTGTGAGGTGCCCGAGCAGCGCCTGGGCCCCTACCCGGTGATGCTGAAACCGACGGGGGTAGTCTTGCCGGATATACCCGCCTTTGGTGCTGTTGATCTGACGACCCGTGTTGGACCGTCCATTGTGCATGGCGATGATGTATGGATTCGTGATGACAGCACCGTCAAGGTGGACTCCGATATGCCGATGATGGGCAAGCATACCTACAATGAGTTGGTGACTTACCGCGGCAAGCTTAGCGACATTAATAATCCGAACCTGCCGTCGGCACCCGCAGACATCATGTTCCAGAGCGTGACCAGCTGGCGCGACTGGTTTCAGGCCGACGATGTCGGTGGGCATACCACCGGACGTGCGACGGGCACCAAGATAACCCGGCTGGAGGATTTTCCACCTGAATACCTGCGTGCTGCGCGCGCGCGTCATCCGGAACTGATTGCGGATGTTGAGGCAGTGCTGGATTCGGTACCGTTGGTACCGGGTGATCACGATTAGTCATCGCAGGCATCCATGAATGCCGCAGCCGACAGCCCCCACTCGCCGCGCCGGGTAAGTCGTCGCCGTTTGTTACTCGGCACGGCCGTGGTGGCGGGCGGTGGCCTCGCATTGACCTGGTTGTCGCGTGACCCTGACTCTTTGCGGGAGTCACCCGACATACTGGAACCCAACGCATTTTTGCAGGTCACGCCAGACGGCCGGTTTATTTTTCAGCTCGATCGGGTCGAGATGGGGCAGGGCACCATGACCGGTCTCACCACATTGGTTGCTGAAGAACTGGATGTCGATCCTGCTCGGTTTGAGGTGCGCTTTGCGCCCGTGTTGCCTATCTTCCAGCGACCCATACAAATGACCGGGCAGAGTCGCAGCCTGACGGACAGCTGGGAGGTGCTGCGTGAAACAGGCGCCGCAGCCCGCAGCATGCTGCTGATTGAGGCGGCTGCGCGTTGGGATATTGCTGTGGCAGAACTGCGCACGAATAACGGGATGGTGCTGCATCCCGATGGAATCCAACAATCTACTTACGCAGAACTCTCCGCGGGGGCGGCCCTGAGGTCTCCGCCCTGGAGTCCGGAACTCAAAAGTCCCGACGAATATCGCTGGATAGGCAAGCATGTGCCCCGGCTGGATGCGCGCGACAAGCTCACAGGTGCCGCGGTATTCGGACTGGATGTGCAACTCAAAGGTATGCTCACCGCTGTCGTTGTCCGTTGTCCCGAGATTGGCGGCAAGATTACCGCATTCGATGCAACTAAAGCCGGGTCTATGCCCGGAGTGCGTGGCATCGTGAATTTACCCGATGGAGGTGGTGTCGCAGTGGTTGCCGACGACTTCTGGTCGGCGAAACAAGCGGCAGCTGAGGTCAAACTGGAGTGGAGCCAGGGGCCGCTTATTGATGAGAGCGATGTGTCGATACTCGCTGAGCAACAACGCCAGTTTGATCAGGGGTCGGTCGCTTACGAGACAGACAAAGGCGATTCTGCCACCGCGTTAGCCTCAGCGATGACGATTATCGAGGCGGAATACGCTACCCCTTACCTGGCGCATGCGACCATGGAGCCGATGAATGCCACGGCCTATGTTCGGGCAGATGCCTGTGAACTCTGGCTGCCGACCCAGGCGCCAGATGTGGCCCGGCAGGTTGCCTGTGACCTGACTGGTCTGACCCGCGACCCGGTATCGGTCCACACGACCTATATGGGCGGCGGCTTCGGCCGGCGTGTTATGAGGGACTTCGTAATTGAGGTGGTGGAAATCGCACGGCAATTCGATGTGCCCATCAAGCTTGTCTGGACGCGGGAAGACGACATGCGCCACGGTTTTTTTCGTCAGCAGACACTTCATCGTATGCGCGGCGCGCTGGATGGAAGCGGTAAAACCCAGGCGTGGGAGCATCGGCAGGTTGTAGCGCCCACCGGCGAGTTGCTGACTCCGCCGACGATATCGTCCCTGCTGCCAGAATCACTGTCCACCGAGACGCGGCAGAACTTCGGGCAGTGGCTCGGGCGCAAAACCGTGCAATGGATGGGCGCTTTTCAGGCGCGGGAAGGCGCGGAAAATCTGGCCTACGCGATACCGCATACACGGTTTGAGCAAATCGCATTCGATCCGGGCATACCCGTCTCTATCTGGCGGTCCGTTGGCAATTCGTATAACGCATTTGTTGTTGAAAGTTTTGTAGACGAGCTGGCCCATGCGGCAGGTGTCGACCCGTTGCAGTTCCGGCGCGAACAATTACAGGCGCGTCCACGGCATGTAGAAGTATTAAACCGGCTGGCAGTTGAATCTCATTGGGCGGATCAAACACCGGAACGAGGCAAAGGTATTGCGATATTTGAATCTTTTGGCACCGTGGTGGGCCAGGTAGCCGATGTGTCGGTTAATAAAGACGGCGTGATTCGTGTGCACAGGGTTACCTGCGTGGTGGACTGCGGCCTTGCCGTCAATCCGGATATCGTTACAGCGCAGATGGAGAGTGGCATCATCTTCGGCCTGACGGCCGCGTTGTATGGCCAGATCAATATCGATAATGGTCGGGTACGGCAAAGTAACTTTCACGACTATCGAATGGTGCGCATGGCTGATGCACCTGAGATCAATGTGCACATCATGCCTTCCGACGGCGGACCCAGTGGTATAGGCGAACCGGGCACGCCGGTTATAGCGCCGGCGGTTGCCAACGCGGTGTACGCTGTTTCCAGACAGCGGCTGCGGTCATTGCCGCTAATGCTGGCTAACAAGACCTTCAGCTTTAAATGACGAGCAGCTTTTTGCCCGCTTGAAAACGGGCTAAAAGATCTACTCGGAATTTATGCAGGTAAAGCACCGCTTTGCCTGCTGAAGGCTGATGGCGTATCTGGAATCGGTTCGCCCAGCGACAGTCGATAAGCATTAAACACAAGTCTAATGTTCTTTTGTCGCTACGCCACTTCGATGGATGCCACTGTTGCTTATTTTTCTTGTACAGTTGTTTGTAACTGGTTTTAATGTAGCTTTAGATCTAGCGGATATTCGGTATATCCACCGGCTTCGCGCTGAACTGCTATTTAGACGTTCCTGCAGTTTGTATTGCGCGGATCGATCACCATTACAATAGGCATCAAGGAATATTTGAGTTTCCAGGGTGCTGAATTTCTCTTTATGGAGACCGTTCTCCAGCATCATATGGGTATCATAAACAGCCTCGCGCTTGCCAATGATAGACCTGCCGACCCAATGTCCATACGGGATATCGAGCGCCAATAGCTCTCCGTCTGACTTGTCCACAACCATGATATTACGTGGAAGCGCCGTCATCCATGAAAGCCCAGCTTGGTGTAATTGAGCAAGCAATTTTCCTGAACTCCGTATTATCTCGATACGGCGTGGATCTTCAACCGGGATCGCCGCGATCGCGTCTTGCATGGACAGGGCAGGAATGTAAAGAGTTCCCACTGCGCTGAAATGTAACATTCCCTTTTTACGGTATTCCGCCCAACCAATCGGCGGAACTACTGGGAGACCAGAATTTTTGGCAGCTTGCAAGTTATCAAACTCTCGCATTGCTCTTGATGATAAAAATGTCGTACGCCAGCAGAGATGGGGGGGTACACGATATAATTTGAGACACAGGCGTCGACCGGATGCGTCCGACTTGGTAAGCAAAATACGTGTGCGTGACTCCTTCTTGATCAAATCTAGTGAGTCCTTCGCACTGAGCTGGAGGAGGTTTTCGTTGACGGACAAATTTTCCGTACTTGCCCAGGTACGTTCAAGGTCTTCAGTCAGATATCCGAAGGTTTCTTCGATTGACATTGCGGCTGGACGGTTGACCGAATTATTCTTCATCCCGGCTTCCTTGTTGCTTCGCGACGACATGCCCACGTTAACTGTTTCATGGTGCGACAGTGGGCGTAGCTCAATGGTAGAACATCAGCTTTAAATGACGAGCAGATTTTAGCCCGCTTGAAAACGGGCTAAAAGATCTACTCGGAATTTATGCAGGAAAAGCACCGCTTTGCCTGCCGAAGGCTGATGCCTGCCTCGTTCAGTATTTTCTGCATTAATTGGGTGGAATTCGTTAAGGTGATCCAGGAGCCGATCTGGGGCACCAGCGATGGATACATTGATAGCTGCTTTTAAGGCACACGGCCATTCCAGTGCATTCTTTCGGTCAGTCTGCGGACAATCCGCCCGAATACCCCCAGTGCTAAGCTGAGCGCGCACACACTGTGAAAAATAGAATCAGAATACAAGGGGATTCCAGATGACGGGTAAACACGACACGGCAGCACGTGGCCACACTTCACGCAGGAATTTTATCGCTGGCACGGGTCTGGCAGCGGTGTCTGCGCCTTTTTATGCAACCAGCGCAGCCAGTAAGGCCGGCAACCAGCTCAACTGCGTTGATATAGACGAGCGTGCAAAACTCATAGCAGCAGCTCCCAAGGCTCCCTTTGACAGCATTCGCGACTACATCGCTGCTCTGGATGCGCATGGCCTGTTGATGACGGTTCCTGAAATTGATCAGGATGAATATCAGATGACGGCACTGATGTTTCGGGCGACGGATGAGTACGGATTTTTTGAATCCCCTGCGTTTAAATATGACCGGGTCAAAATTGATGGCGAGTGGATTAATGGCCCTGTCATTGGAAACTTTCAGGGTCACGTCAATACAGATTGCATCACCTTTGGCATCGAACCTGATCCGCATGACATCAAAGTCAGCTATCGCCGCGCCAAGGCGCATATAAATAAACTGCTGGATTCTACTGACGATGGTCGCTGGCCACAGATACCGCCCGTGGAAGTGTCCCGTGACGATGCACCTTGCAAGGAAGTTACCCTGAGTGGCGACGAATGCGACCTGAATAAGTTTGCCTTTGTGAAAACCAATCCCGCGGATGCCGGACGCTACGTTAACACCGGTTCGGTATTTACATCCGACCCGGAGCTCGGCAACAACTTCGGCACCTATCGCTGTGAAATCACCGGGCCGCGCACCTTGCGTATTAATTCCGAAAAAAATCATGCGGGCTACAAAATGCTGTTGGCAGCACGTGAGCGCGGCGAGAAGGTCGGCCGTGTTTCTATTGCTGTAGGTCAGGATCCGATAGTCTGGTTACTAAGTGGCGCACCTCTGGCGCGTCAGCGTGGTGACGGTGCTGTGGACGAGCTGGCGATTGCCGGTGGCATGCGCGGCAAGGCGCTGGAGGTCGTCAAGTCGGACAACAGTGACATGCTCGTGCCAGCCCATGCAGAAAGGATCATCGGGGGCGAAGTGCCTCTAGACGAACCGCTGCAGGAAGAAGGACCCTTCGGTGAGCGGTTCGGCTATCTTGGACCGAAAAAAGAAGCCGTGTTCTGGATGATCGTAACAAAGATTACCCATCGTCGTGACCCATGGGTGATGAATAGTTTCACCGGCATGCAACGTGGCTACACGACATCAGCGGTAGAAGTTCTCTATGAACGCATTATGCGGCGCTCGATTCCGTATCTGATCGACTTCCACTATCCGCAAGACATGATGGGAGTCTCGTTCGTCAGCATCGATAAGACGGCTCCGGGTCAGGGTCTCGAAGCCGGCCGCACTGTCGCCAATCGGGTGGGAATCTGCAAAGTCGTGGTGGTGGTCGATAAAGATATGGACGTTCTGGACCGTACCCAGATGCTATTCGCCATGGGCTCGCGCTGGCAGCCTGATCCTGCGAGTGAATCATTCCCAAGGGGGTTGCAAACATTACTGACCCAAGTGCGGTTATACAGGGCCAGACCAGCAAGATAGTTATCGATGCGACGATGCAGTTGCCTGAAGAAGGCGGACCCAAGGTCTATGCAAAACGCAATCGCGTCTTACTGGAAGAACTGGCACCGGATGCGCTGGCTCAAGTTGATACAACTTTTGGAGCGGCGCTCAGAGACTGGGGCAACAGCTAAAACAAGCTGGCGGAAGTTTGGCTCGGCTGTACGCGGCCGGCATTGCTTAACGGTACTACTGGAGCCGTCGTTTTACGCTTCGCTTAGTTCACTCGCGAGTTCTTTCAGTGTATGTACAGGCGCGCTGCAACTAGTGCCCCTACAGATATAGGCAATAGTTGTCTCAGCCGGTTTCCTGGCGTCCAGCGCGCCGGGTAGATTGCCTGCATCGGCGGGTATGGCAAATACCAGGCGTCGCGGTGCATAGACTGCACTGATGTCGTGTAACCAGTCACCCATTTCAGCATCAGCCCCCCGAATGATCACGATCTCCGGCGGTTCCAGGTATTCATCCAGGGCGATGACCAGTGCTGCATGCGCATGCGGGAAGTCCTGCATGGCGGCGTATCCAGCCCGCAGCGTGTTTTCGGCAGCGAGCAGGTAACGCGGTTCGCCGAGCAGATGCCCGAGACGGCCCAGTGCCAGGGCCGCAATGGCGTTGCCTGAGGGCAGAGAATCGTCGCCGAAGCTGCGGGTACGGTGTATCAGCTGTTCGTGATGAGCCGAGGTGAAATAGAAGCCTCCCCGATCCGCATCTGCGAAATCTGCGAGCAATCGGTCGGCGAGTTCAACCGCGAATGCCAGGTGTTCGCTATTCCAGTGTGCTTGCAACAGTTCCAGTATTGCATCAAGCAGAAATGCATGATCATCCAGGTAGGCGTCGAAGCGCGCGCGACCATCCTTGTAGCTCGCCAGTAATTGTCCTTCGACAGTCATTGTTTGCCGAATAAAATTCAAGGCATCGGCCGCTGCAGTGCTAAGGTCTTCACGCCCCAGCGCACGTCCTGTCATAGCAAGCCCGCGAATCATCAGCGCATTCCATGCGGTGAGAATTTTCTCGTCCCGACCGGGCCAGATTCGCTCATTGCGTGCATCAAGCAGCTTGGCTTTGGCCGAGTCGAGCAGTGCGATCGTTAGGGAGTTGGCTGCTTCGACTGCTTCCGGGGTTTCTTCACTGGAAGCGCGTACCTGCAAATGCCAGCGACCTTCAAAGTTAGCCACCTGATTGAGACCAAATCGATGCGCAAGTAGCTGATTCTCATCGGAGCTTAGCAGCGCGCTGACCTGATCCGGCCCCCCCACGTAGAACTTGCCTTCCTCGCCCTCGGAGTCGGCATCCAGCGTGGACCAGAAGGCACCTTCGGGGCTGCGCATATCGCGCAGAACCCAATCCGCTGTTTCTATTGCCGCGCGCCGGAACAGGTCATCACCACTGGCCTGCCAGAGCTGCGTCAACAGCGTGAGCAGTGGTCCGTTGTCGTAGAGCATTTTTTCAAAGTGAGGGATGCTCCATTCGCGATCCACCGAGTAGCGGAAAAAACCACCGCCGAGTTGGTCATAAATACCGCCGTTAATCATGCGCGTCAGAGTTAGTGCGCTCATGAACAGTGCCTCGACATCGGGCTCTTCGCTGTGCGCGGTACTGCGCCAGTGACGTAACAGGTATTCGATGCTAGTAGGGTGAGGAAACTTAGGTGCTGCGCCGAAGCCACCCCAGTCACGATCGAAGGTACTCTCGAGCTGTGCCCTCAATCCGTCCATGGGCGCGCGTTCCAGCGCCTCATTCAAGTCAGCCGCGGTCGGTTCCATTCTCCCAAGGGCGCTGACGATCGCAGCACCCTGACTATCCAGTTCCGCACGGTTAGCCTCAAAATATTGAGCTACCTGCATCAGCAGTCCTGTGAAGGCGGGCATGCCATGCATTTCATCCTTTGGAAAGTAGGTGCCGGCCAGAAAGGGCAGCTGCTTATCCGGCGTCAGGAATACGGTTAGAGGCCAGCCTCCGTTGCGCCGCGTAATCAGTTGGTGAGCGGTCTGGTAAATCTTGTCGATGTCGGGGCGCTCTTCCCGGTCGACCTTGATGTTGATGAATAATCGATTCATCACCTCGGCTGTTGCGGCGTCTTCGAAGGACTCGTGCGCCATGACGTGGCACCAGTGACACGCCGAGTAACCCACGGACAGCAAAATGGGCTTGCCTTCGCTGCGTGCTTGTTCCAGCGCATCAGTGCCCCATGGATACCAGTCGACCGGGTTGTCGGCATGCTGCAGTAAGTAGGGGCTGGTTTCGTATTGCAGGCGATTCATTGTTATTTAGTTACCCGGACGTACAGCTGACTATACCTGATGGTGATGCTGGCCTCCCAGGATGTCTGGTGGTATGACTGTAGGAGGAACTTTAGTCCCGACCGGAGTTTGTCGCGGCTAAAGCCGCTCCTACTAATTATCATGGCCCTGTAGGAGGCACTTTAAATGACGGCAGGCTTCCAGGCGGCAAAGAAACGCCTGGAAGCCTAGCGTCGGAATTTATGCCGGAAAACCAAAGGTTTTGTCGGCGAGCCCGCAAATAAATACCCTGACCACAGGCTCGTATACTGGCATTTGTTTTTGGGTGCAGCTTGATTCGCGGCTAAAGCCTCTTAATGAGACAGCGATGCTAAACTCTCCATCATGTTCACCTACTCCGCAATAGACCCGATTGCGATTGAATTGGGCCCCTTAGCTGTGCGCTGGTACGGCTTGATGTATGTCATCGGCATACTCGGGGGCTGGTGGCTGGGCCGCGTACAGGCACGCAGGCCCTGGTCGCCGGTGACAGCACAGCAGGTTGACGACATGGTGACCTGGATCGCGCTGGGCGTGATTCTGGGAGGCCGGTTTGGTTCTGTGCTGTTTTACAACTTTAGTGATTTCCTGGCGCGGCCCATCATGCTGTTCGAAATTTGGAAAGGGGGTATGTCTTTTCACGGTGGCATGCTCGGCGTGGCACTGGCCATGTGGATTTATGGGCGACGGATCAAGGTGGGCTTCTGGAATCTAACCGATTTTATCGCGCCGTTAGTGACGATCGGTCTCGGGGCCGGTCGACTGGGAAATTTTATCAACGGTGAGCTATGGGGCAAGGTGACCGATGTGCCCTGGGCGGTGGTAGTCGACGGTGTGCCACGCCATGCATCACAGCTATATGAAGCGTTCTTTGAGGGTATTTGCCTGTTTACTGTACTGTGGCTTTATGCGCTCAAGCCGCGGCCACGCATGGCAGTAACAGGTTTGTTTCTCGCCGGTTATGGCGTGGTACGTTTCGGGGTGGAATTTGTGCGCTTGCCGGACGCGCATATAGGTTATATGGCCTGGGGCTGGCTCACGCGCGGTCAGTTGCTGTCAATGCCGATGATAGTCGCCGGAATTGTTTTTCTGATGATTGCCTACCGGCGTCCGTCGGCCGAGCAGAGCGCGGCCTGACGGATAACTCGAGAAATAGTTACAGCAAATAGTTGTAGGGGAAGATATTGCAGCAATACCTGGATTTGATGCGTCATGTGCGTGACAACGGTGACCGCAAGGATGATCGTACCGGCACCGGTACCCTGAGCATTTTCGGTCACCAGATGCGCTTTGATCTGGCGCGTGGTTTCCCGATGGTGACGACCAAGAAGTTGCACACTCGTTCTATCATTCACGAATTGCTCTGGTTTCTGACCGGCGATACGAACATAAGCTACCTGAATGACAATAAGGTCACAATCTGGGACGAGTGGGCCGATGAGAATGGCGACCTCGGGCCGGTGTACGGCGCTCAGTGGCGTTCCTGGCCGGCGCCGGACGGGCAACGTATAGACCAGCTTGAGCAGGTGTTGCAGACCCTGCGCACGAACCCGGACTCGCGCCGGATAATAATCAGCGCCTGGAATGTTGCCGAGCTGGACAAGATGGCGTTAATGCCCTGCCATGCCTTGTTCCAATTCTACGTGGCAGACGGCAAGCTGTCCTGTCAGCTGTATCAGCGCAGCGCCGATATCTTTCTGGGTGTGCCGTTCAACATTGCATCGTACGCACTGCTAACGCACATGGTGGCGCAACAAACCGGTCTCAAGGTGGGTGATTTCATCTGGACAGGCGGTGACTGCCATCTGTATCTGAACCATCTTGAGCAGGTGGAGGAACAGCTGGCTCGCAAACCTTTGCCGTTGCCACGCTTGAGCATTCAGCGTAAGCCGGAATCAATGACTGATTATCGGTTCGAAGATTTCGAGATTATGGGCTACGAGTTTCATCCGCATATTTCTGCGCCGATTGCCATCTAATCATCAAAGAGTTGTGGTTGTTGGCTGGGTATCTGTACCGGCGGTTCGTCGGCATCCAGTCGAACGGCGGTCAGTGTACCGCCCCAGACGCAGCCGGTATCCAAAGCCAGCAATCCAGGGCGTTGCATGAGTCCCAGTGTTGACCAGTGACCAAAAACAACGCGGGTGTTTTCGGTGGCGCGGTTGGGCAGCTCAAACCAGGGTAGTAAGTGTTTGGGTTGAGTGCCGGGTGCTAGTTTCGCGGCGAAATCGAGTTCACCATCCTGCGTGCAATAGCGAATGCGGGTAAGGCAGTTGGTGATAAAACGTAATCGGTCCATACCCTCCAGCGTATCGAACCAGCGCGCAGGCTGGCTGCCGTACATGGCCGTCAGAAAATCACCGACATGTTCGGATTGCAGCGTGTTTTCGACTTCACTGGCCAGCTTGAGAACATCGGTGACGCTCCATTCGTTCGCAACCCCTGCATGCACCAGCAGGGTGTCCAGCTGTTCGTCGTAGTGCACCAGGGGGCGGTGTGTCAGCCAGGCCAACAGTTCGTCCCGGTCTGTGGCGTGCAATACGGATTGAAGGTCGGCGTCGGCGACGGGCGCGGTAGGGTCGCAGGCTAAGGCCAGCAAGTGCAGATCGTGATTACCCAGCACACAAATTGCCGCCGAACCCAGGCTTTTGATAAAGCGCAAAGTTTCCAGCGACTGCGGTCCTCGGTTGACGAGATCACCAACAAACCAGAGCTGATCTTCGTGTATATCGAAATGCACTGCATCGACCAGTGACTTCAGCTCATCGTAACAGCCCTGAATATCGCCAACGGCGAATACAGCCATGGGTCTAATTCAGCACGCCGGGTACGGCCAGGCGGAAGATAGGGATCTGCGCATCAAAATGATCGCCTGACTGGTTGACCATGCCATAGTGGCCCTCCATGGTGCCCACCGGGGTTTCTATGACAGCACCGCTGGAATAAATATGCTTTTGGCCGGGTTGAATTTCGGGTTGTACGCCAACTACACCGTCACCGTGAACTTCCTGTTTGCGCCCGTCTGCATCCGTGATCAACCAGTGACGCGTTAACAGCTGGGCGCTCACCGTGCCAGCGTTATGTATGCTGATGGTGTAAGAGAAAACATAGTGGTTTTTTGCCGGATTGGACTGATGCGGCAGGTAAAGAGACTGTACCTCTACCCGTATGCTTCCCTCCAAAGTTGTTCCGTCAGAACTCATTGCAAGCCATTCTAGCCTATTCGGCGACTCGCATTTGACGTGATAGCGCGACAAATTCCTGCACATCAAGTGTTTCAGCACGATGCTTGGGGTTTACCCCGGCAGCTCGTATTTGTTCAATGGAGAGCAGGTCTTGCAGCGCGTTGCCCAGTTGCTTGCGTCGTTGCCCGAATGCATGTCGCAAGATATCGTCAAATGATCCCTGCTCATCGGGTTTCAGCAGGGGGTCAGCCAGTGGCGTCAGCCGGGCAAGGGCTGAGTCGACTGATGGTGCAGGTGTGAACGCACCTGGCCGGATGATAAACAGAGATTCCACATGGCAGCGAGCGGCCAGGGCAACTGTGAGTCGGCCGTAGTTTTTGTTTCCCGGTACAGCGGTCATGCGCTGCACGACTTCTTTCTGCAGCATGACGTGTATATCTCTGAACAGGTGATGTTGGGACAGGATATGGAACAGCAGGGGAGTGGAAATATTGTAGGGCAGATTGCCAGCCAGCCGCAGCATCCCAGCCGAAGTGCAGATGCTGTTGAAATCAAATTTGAGTGCATCAGCTCGGTGTAATTTGATGTCGCCAAACCACGCTTGTGTTGCCAGTTTTGCAGCAAGGTCCAGATCGATCTCGATGACATCCAGTTGTTTTACCAGGGGTGCCAATGGTTGGGTAATAGCGCCTCGTCCAGGGCCGATTTCAACGAAATGATCACTGCTTTTGGGCGCAAGAGAGTCAATAATGTGTCCGATGATGCCAGCATCGTGCAGAAAATTTTGGCCAAATCGTTTGCGCGGCTGAGGATTTTTCACGTTGACCGCCGGCTTACGAATTCCTGCGCCAGCCTGAGAGCTATTTCTATACTACCGCTGTGAGCTTTGCCGGTGCCAGCAAGTTCAAGTGCGGTACCGTGATCAACTGAGGTGCGAATGATAGGCAGACCAAGGGTTACGTTGACCGAGTTGCCGAATCCAGCATGTTTTAGTACCGGCAGGCCCTGATCGTGATACATCGCAAGTACTGCATCGTAGTGTGTCAGCGAGTTACGGGTGAATGCGCTGTCCGCTGGCAGCGGCCCTGACAGGTTGAGTCCCTGTGCCCGTAATCGTTCCAGCGTCGGCGCTATAATTTCTAGTTCCTCGTGACCGAGATATCCGTCTTCGCCCGCGTGGGGGTTGAGTCCGAGCACCGCGATACGTGGGTTGCTTATACCGAACAGCCGTTGCAGGTCTTTGTGCATGATGCGAGAGACGCTCTCAATGCGTTCTTCCGTAACCTGCATGGGAACTTCGGATAGCGGCATGTGTGTGGTGAGCAGCCCGACTCGCAGGTTGTCGGCGCACAACAGCATAACTGGTTGTAATGATCCGCAACGCTCGGCAAGAAACTCCGTGTGACCGGAGAACGATATACCAGCTGCGTTGATGCTGGCCTTGTTTACAGGCGCCGTAAGCAGCGCATCAAATTCGCCATGCAGACAACCATCAGTGGCCCGCGTAAGTGTGTTCAGCACATACGGCGCATTACGCGGGTCAGCCTTGCCTGGTGTGCAGGGAGTTGCCAGTTCTGTTCGGCAAACCAGCAATTCTCCTGCCTGTGCAGGTCGGGGACTATCAGACGGGTCATAGCTAAGGAGCGTCAGAGGCACGTTAAGTTGCCGCGCACGTGCTGCCAACATTTCCGGATCGGCAATAGCAACAAGTGCTGCATCATGTGTCTGCTGCGCCAGTGCTATTACAAGGTCTGGCCCGATACCGGCTGGTTCGCCGGGCGTAATCGCAATCCGCGTCGTTGGGGTGTTCACGATGCTGGCAGCAGTTTGACCCTGACTAAAAGGTGCGGCTCAGATACGATACTCGACAAAGGCTTCATCCCTTATTTGTCGCACCCAGAGTTCAGTTTCTTCGGCAACCTTGCTGTTACGAATGGCCATCATGGCCCGCTGGCGGTGGACATCTTCGGTCGTGTCATGTACGCGCCGCTCAGTGACCTCCATGATGTGCCAGCCGAACGGTGATTGAAATGGTTCGCTGATATCCCCAATCTCCAGTGAGTTCATGGTTTCCTCAAACTCCGGTACGAACATCCCGGGGCCAGACCAGCCGAGGTCACCACCCTCCACAGCAGAACCTGGATCTTCCGAGACAGCCTTGGCGATGGCTTCGAAATCACCGCCTTCCAGAATTTCCGTTCGAATTTCCTCAAGTTTCTGTCTGGCGATATCGTCATCAATGATTTCGGTTGTCTCGATAAGGATATGTCTGGCGTGAGTCTGGTTTTCAATAATGGGTTCGTTACCCTCTATCGCATCCAGCTTGATGATATGAAAACCGCTGGAACTACGGATAGGTTCCGAGATTTGTCCTGGCTGCATGTCGGGTACGATTTCGGCAAATAGGGTAGGGAGCGAATCACCATTGCGCCAGCCTATGCTGCCACCTTCCAGAGCTGTCTGGGCATCTGAATATGCAACTGCCAGCTGGGCAAAGTCAGCACCTTCCTGAAGCTGGATATACAAGTCCTTTGCTTTTGCTGTTGCGACTTCAAGTTCTCCGGGGCTGGTTGCAGCAGACACCGATATCAGGATGTGTGACATCTTGTAGCTGTGGTTGCGATAAGCGGAACTTGCTTCACGGTTGAGATAATCTTCCAGCTCCCGCGGGTTGACGCCTATACGTGAAATGACATCCTGTTGGCGCAAACGTTCGATAGTTAGTTGTTCACGCATTTCCTTTCGGTAGCTGCTGTAATCTACCCCATCCTGGGCAAGTAACTCGGGTAGAGCACCTAAAGTAGTGTCGTTGCGTTGGGCGATATCATTGAGTGCCCGGTTGAGTATTTCATCAGAGATGGTTATGCCTGCCCGTTCGGCACGCTGTAGCTGAATCTGCGTTACGACAAGTCGTTCAAGAATTTGCTGCCTCAGTATATCCATGGGTGGCAACGGGGTATTTTCTTCCCGCAGTCTGTTCACGATCAATATGGTTTGTTCATCGAGCTCACTGAGTAATACGACCCCATCATTCACAACGGCTGCTATGCCATCGATTCTGACACCGGTGTCACTAAGATCAAGGTTTTGGGCGTGTGCTGAACCAGCACATATCAGTGCGCCGGCACATAAAATGTGTATGCTCTTGTGCATTGTTATTCCGCTAAATAATCTGGTTGTTACGCGACTAGTTATTTTGCGTCATCGGGCATGTTCGGACTGCGATGCAGCGATCTAGTAACGCGAATACCCTAGGATATCACGCCGGAGACTTTCCGTAGCCCCGCTGCCCAGCCCGGAAAACCCTTTCAAGATAAACTGAAACGAAATAGATTTGTCCTGCTCTCCGGTGGAGCGAGCCACGCTTTGGCGTCCGATCACCCGTATACCCCAGCAGCAGGATGAATATTCTAAGCCGAGATACTCATCCAGGACCTTCTTTTCCACCAGTGAGTAATTATAGCGGCCGATGGTGCTCCAGCTTTTGGTCAGCGGCCAGGAAAAGGACAAATCCGTCTGTTCCAGCGAATCCCGCGCATAACGATAACCAAGGTTAATGGCCTTCATTTCCCCCGGACTGTATTGAAAGCGGAGTGACGAACGCTCAGTTTCGCTCACATCAGAATCCACTTGGTAGCGAAGATCTGCTTTCCATGCCCTCCAGACATTCACACCGACTTCCGCTATATAGCTGGATTTTTTGACGTCATTGATTATTTCATCAGGTAATGAAACTAAAGAATCTTCAAGGAATCGAGTGTGGCCGATAGTAGCGGTGAGTAATTCTTGCCCTGTTTGGTTGCTTAGTACCCGACTTGTCATGCCCAGGCTAACCTGGTTGGTGTCGCCCAGCCGATCATAGCCAACAAATCGATTCTGCCTGAAAAGTTGTACAAGGTTGAAGTCGGGACGAATGGTATCGAAGACAGGTATGTCGCTTTGGTCTCGGAATGGGATATAGGTGTACTGTGCACGCGGTTCGATGGTAATGATGCGCTGCTTGTTTTTTCCGGAAAGTCTTTCAAAAATGGCTCCGGTATCGACACTGATAATTGGTGCTATGCGATCAGGCGTGCTCGGGTCGCCGATCGGCTGATCTTCAAGGTTGTAGGCTGTGTAATCCAGTGCGGCCTCAGGCACCAGGTAAAGCCCCCTGCCTCGAAATGGCCGGGCAATTTTAGGTCGCACATGAGTGCGGAGTCCCTTCACGCTTTCTTCGCGTGTGAAATCAGTGGCTCCACTATCAAAGCCGTAATCCATTCCCAGCAAACCATCACGCCACAGGCCATTCACAACAATTTGCGGAACCTGGATATAAGGCTCATCGTCGGGCGCAATAGCCGAGTCTATCGTCTGATAATCCTGGACTCGCATGAATGCCGACCAGGTCGAATCATAATATTCGAGCACCGCCATTCGGTTGAGGTTGGTTTGACTGGTCTGGGCGATGCTGGTAGCCATGTCCTCGAAGTAGTTGTCGTCGGATATACCGCTCGCATCGAGGCGGGCGCGCCATTCCCAGGGGAGCATAGATATGGTTGCTACATCGTAATGCCAGCGTTTCTCATTGAGCTCCTTGTCATCCGCAAGATAATCGCCCCACAGTACACCTTCGTTGCTACGGGTCAGAAAGCGATATTCGGTTCCTAACTGCAGCCCTCGCTTATCCATGTAGCGCGGCACGAAGGTGGCGTCCATGCCGGGAGAAATATTCCAGTAGATCGGTTGGGTGAATTCAAAGCCACGGCGATCACTGGAGCCAATTTTTGGAAACAGAAATCCTGACTTTCGATCATCTGACACCGGGTATGTGAAGTAGGGCAAGTAAAAGAAAGGCACACCTTTAAATGAAATACTCGCACCCCGCGCGGTGCCTATGCCGGTATTGTTGTCTATCTTTATGCTTTTAGCCTTTAGTACCCAGTCATTGTTGCCATTTGGGCAGGACGTGTAACGTACTTGCTCCAGTTTTAGTATCCCGGCTTGCGAAATTTCGAGTTTCTCAGCAGCACCTCGTGCGGGAACCACGGCGAGTTCAAATTCTGAATTTGTGAAATTTAACTGACCACTCTGCGTGTTGTAGCGAACCGCTTCTCCTCTGATCAGATTGAGCTGGTCACGGTATTCAACCCCACCTTCCGCGGTGAATGTCGCCGCCTCGCTATCATATGTGGCCGATGACGCCTTTATTGAACGCGCCCTGTTACGCATCTCTATGGGTCCGATGAATGTGGCGTCCCCATTCGCCTGGATATCAGCAGTGCCCGAGGTCATTTCGATAACATCGTCTTTGTAATCTTCTGAGAATTCCGGCGGTGGGAGTTCCGGCCAGCAGGCAATGCCACGTAAGGGGTCGTCTTCGGAGTATGACTGAGCGTAGGCAACGGTACTGATTAGCATAATCAGGATTGCAGTAACTAGGGAGTTAATGGTCGCGGGCCGCACGTATGCTGTTTTCCTGTCCTTGATGCCGGATTGCTGTCAGATCGCCAAAACCAGACACAATGGCTGGCATACTGCGAATTGCCAGCAATTATATCTGGCAAGGGTAGTTACGTCCCGACTGCGTGAAGATTTTCTTGCCGTATACCGGTTTAAGAGAGTCTGGACTGTTTCTCATCGTGGAAAACGGTATCGTGGCTGATTATGAAAGCCATGATCCTGTCAGCAGGCCGCGGCGAGCGCATGCGGCCACTCACCGATGAAATGCCAAAGGCACTTTTGTGTGCGGGTGGTCAGGCTTTGATCGAATATCATCTTGCTGCGCTTGCCGTAGCTGGCGTTACCGACGTAGTGATTAATCTTGCATGGCTGGGTGAGCAGATACGCTCCAGCCTAGGTAACGGCAGTCGCTACGGAGTCACTATTGAATACAGTGATGAAGGTCAGTCAGCGCTTGAGACAGGCGGCGGGATAGTTCACGCACTGCCACTGTTAGGTCAGGATCCCTTTTGGGTGGTCAACGGCGATATTCACACCGATTTTATTTTTGATGCCAGTGATCTGGCCGAATCTGATCTCGGCCGGCTCCTGCTGGTGCCTAATCCTGATCACAATCCCGCTGGTGATTTTGGTCTGGTAGATGGGCGTGTGGTAAACGTGGACGAGCATATGCACACGTACAGTGGTATTGGTCTGTTCAGGCCGGAATTGTTTGCCGGGCAAGAGGAAGGGGTGTTCCCCTTAACCCCGATCTTGCGTGATGCAGTAGACACGGGCGCACTTGCTGGCAAACTGTATGATGGTTTGTGGATTGATGTAGGCACACCTGAACGGCTGGCCCAAGTGGAACAAATCAGAGTCCGTTAGTTTTTTTCATCGTTTAACGGCACAAGTTCCAGCTCAGTCACCAAACGGGGTAGCAGGTCGGTTGCCAGCGTTGCCACATCGTCCGGGCCGCCAAGATCGCAGGTACGGGTCACCGCAAGTCCTTTGTAGCCACAAGGGTTAATGCGAGAGAACGGCTCAAGGTTGGCGTTTACGTTGATCGCTATGCCGTGATAACAGCAGTGATGCTTGATGCGTAACCCAAGGCTCGCAATTTTGGCGCCCCCGGTATAAACGCCCGGCGCTCCTTCGCGTCCCTTGGCCAGTATCCCATAGCTCTCAAGGGTGCTGACGATGCTGCGTTCCAGTCGACTCACAAGCTCGCGTACACCAAGCTGCTTGCGTTGCAGGTCGAGCAGCACATACACCACCAGCTGGCCCGGGCCATGCCAGGTAACCTGACCGCCGCGATCAACGCGCAGGACCGGAATGTTGCCCGCATCGAGGATATGGCTGTCGCTGGCATTGATACCCAGCGTGAAAACCGGTGGGTGCTCAAGCATCCAGAGTTCGTCGATGGTATCCGGTGTGCGAGCCTCGTTAAAAGCCTGCATGTCACCCAGCGCCTGTTCATAAGTGATCAGGCCGGGAGATCGAATGTATACCGACGTGTGCATAGCTTGAGATAAGCGTTGGTCAGAAAACCATCAGCACCAGTTCATGGTCGTGTAACGACTGGTAGATGATGTCCAGTTGATTCTGGTTTTCTGCCTCAAAGGTGACAGTAACGGATATGAAATTTCCTTTCTCACTGGTGTTCTCGCGGACATCAGATTCCGGGTCAAAGCGGGCATGTGCTGCGACAAGGTCAATGATGGTTTGACGGAACTTCGGGTCCTCACGTCCCAGTGCCTTGATCGGGAAGGCAGTTGGAAACTTGAGCAGCGTTTCCCTGTTTAGATCATCGCTCATAGGGCAATACGCTACTCAAACCAGAGCAGCACCTCATCCCAGGTGGTTTGCATGAGACTGCCTTCGGGTACCGTAATGGCACTGTATAAATCAGCGGCAGCAACAGTTTCACCACCAACGATGGTAGTCGCCCGGGCAATAGGGGTTTCCTGTGATACGGGGGCGATCACCTGGTCGGGAATCTCGATACGAGTTTCCAGTTGGTCGGCTGTACCCTTGGGTATGGTTACGTATACAGAATTGTTGACGATAAGATCAATATTTTCATCAGTTCCCTTCCACACCCGAGTTTGGGCAATGATTTCACCTTTTTCCCACAGCAACTGAGTCTCATAAAAGCGATAGCCATAGTTAAGTAATGCCTGGGATTCGTTGGCGCGTGCCGCTGGACTTTTTGTGCCCAGCACGACGGAAATCAGCCGCATGCCATCACGTTCAGCCGAAGATACCAGGCAGTATCCGGCGCTTTCTGTATAGCCGGTCTTCATGCCGTCGACTGATTCATCCCGCCAAAGCAGCGCATTTCGATTGCCCTGACTAATGCCGTTGTAACTGAACTGCTTTTGCGAGTACCACCGGTAGTAGTCGGGGAACTCGCGAATCAGGGCGCTCGCCAGAATCGAAATATCGGCTGCTGATGTGTAGTGATTTTCGGCTGGAAGCCCTGTGCTGTTCACGTAATGTGTATTCGTCATGCCAAGTTCAGTTGCGAGATTGTTCATAATTTCGGCAAAGGTGGCCTCTGTACCAGCAATGTGTTCGGCTAACGCGACGCTGGCATCGTTGCCTGACTGGATAATCATGCCGGGTAGTAGCATTTCCACCGGAATGCGGGAGTCAACTTCGATGAACATGCGCGAACCAGGCGTACGCCATGCTTTTTCACTGATCCGCACCTCTTCATCAATACTGATTTGTCCCGATTTAATGGCGCGGAACACAGTGTAGGCTGTCATCAGTTTGGTAATGCTCGCAGGTTCAAGTCGTTCGTCTGGATTCTTGCTGGCCAGCACTCTGCCGCTGTTGAAGTCCATTAACAGGTAGCCTTTGGCTTGCAGTGTTGGCGGTGAAGGTGCGGCAATCTGGGCTAGCAATGCACTGGGCAGGAAACCGATGATCAGTGTAATTACCAGAAGTCGGCCAAAATAATTCATATCGTGATGTTCCTGCGTTTGTATCAATTAATGGGCCGTATTCTAGCCCGGCTAATGGGTGATCCGGCGATTGTCTACATTGATTCGATGACCAGTCGGGATTCGGAAATCTGCAGCGCTTCAACCTGGCGCACGATTCGATCGTACTCGCTAACGTTGTTAAAGGGGCCAATACGGACCCGATAGAGTGCGGGGTATTCATTGACGGACTTGTGTACCGCAACCTTATTGATGCCATTATTGTTGAGTCTGTCAACCAGGTTATGCGCATTGTCCGGTTCCCCGAACGCGCCGACCTGTAAATACATGTGTGAATTGGGATCATTGGCTGCCATGACAGCAGTTTCTGTTGAGCTGGTTGCTTTGCTGGCTTTGGTCAACGCTACTACCTCAACCAGAGCAGTTCCCGCGCCCGTCATATCAAGTTCAATGGCGGCAGCATAGGACATATCAATTAGGCGATTCTTGACGAAGGGGCCACGGTCATTCACGCGCACAATAACGGACTTGCCGTTGGACAAGTTGGTAACGCGTGCAATGGTGGGTAGTGGCAGGCTTTTGTGCGCTGCCGTCATCGCGTACATGTCGTAACGTTCCCCGCTTGAGGTGCTGCGACCATGAAACTTCTTGCCATACCAGGAGGCTACACCCCGTTCCTTGTAGCCTATGCTGCTGTTCATGGTGGTGTAGCGAACACCATAGACTTCATAGAAGGGTGGGTTGCCACTTTTGCTGCGCGGTAATTCCTCTGTGGTCGTGACCACTTTTTTTTGTGAACCGCCCTTCCAGCTGGATGAGCCGCAACCACTCAGTACGAATACCAGGGCAATTAGCAACCACAGGCGTATCACAATGCTGCTTCCTGCACGATGGCGTTACCTAGCTGCCACGCTGCCAGGGCATACATGATGCTGCGGTTGTAGCGGGTGATAACATACAGATTGTCAAAACCCACCCAATATTCGGGACTGGTCTTGCCCTCAAGCAGCCACAGGTCTGCTGTGGTTTTGTTATCCAGTTCTGCCGGAAAAAAAACGCCTGCAGCACTTAATTCTCCGACAGTAGATTGGGGTTTAAGTCCATCGTTGAAAGACAATTCGCCGGGTGCTTCGCTGAGAGTTGCGCGAGCGGCTACGGGTTTTCCAGGCTGCCATTTGTGTACCGCAAAATAGTTGGCCACGCTTGCCAGAATGTCATCCCAGCTGTTGATCAGATCGCGTTTACCATCGCCATCACCATCCACAGCGAAATTGCGGTAACTGCTGGGGATGACTGCGGTGGTCCCATGGCGCCGGCGTAGGAACCCATCAGCGCTTCGATATCCATGTCTTCCTCTCTGGACAACAAGAAGGCCTGACCCAGTTCGGAACGGAAAAACTTGGAACGTGGTGGATAGTCGAAACCGAGTGTTACCAAGGCATCCACTACGCGATGTTTGCCGGTAATACGGCCAAAATAGCTTTCCACACCGATGATGCCCAGAACCATCTCCGGTGGAACGCCAGTTTCCAGTTCTATACGCTCCAGTGTTTCGCCATGTTTTTTGTAGAATAGAACGCCCGCTTTAATGCGCTCAGGCGTTATAAAAATAGCCCGGTATTCGTGCCATGGTTTGACCTTCTCGGCGGGGCGGCTCATAGCCTCGAGTATTGATTTCTGAACCTCGCTGCGATCCAGAATACCCCGAACATAGTCCGCGTCAAACTGTTCGTTGGCAGCAATCTCAGCAACAAATTGCTGTACGTCTTTGCGTTGTACATCTATAGCGCTGGCCCACATAGGTAACAGCAAACTGATGTACAGGCCGACCCGCAGAAGGTAGATCAGCTGCGCGAATGTGAAATTCCTTTTCATCGTGGCAATAGCTTCCGGTGCGTTTGTATAGACATCAGGATACCGAAACCGGCCATCAGGGTCACCAGGCTTGTGCCACCGGCGCTAACTAGTGGTAACGGTACGCCAACCACTGGCAGGATGCCCGTTACCATTGCGGTATTGACGAACACATAAAAAAAGAAGGTTAGGCTGATGCTGCCGGCCAGCAGGCGAGAGAATGTGTCCTGTGCTGCCGCGGCAATGACAAACCCCCGGGCGACGATCAGCAGATAAAGCAGCAACAGTGTGATAGCACCAATAAACCCGAATTCTTCACCGATGACCGCAAAAATAAAGTCCGTTGATCGCTCAGGTAAGAATTCGAGCTGTCCCTGACTGCCATTAAGCCAGCCTTTACCAAATACACCGCCGCTGCCAATCGCGATTTTCGATTGGATGATGTGATACCCGGCGCCCAGCGGATCAGACTCCGGGTCAAGCAACGTAAGCACCCGTTGCTTTTGGTAGGTATGCATAAAGAAATTCCACATGACAGGCAAGGTCAGCATGCCTGCGATCGCGCCGGTCAGCAGGACGCGCATGCTAATTCCGGCCAGAAAAATAACGGTGCAGCCGGTCAATGCGATCAGAATAGCAGTACCGAGGTCAGGTTCCAGGGCGATCATCGCGACCGGCGCGGCGATGAGAATCAGCATCCCGATAATCAGTCCCACAGACGGAGGCAGCGGCCGGTCGTGGAGCAGCCATGCCAGCATGATCGGTACCGCAAGTTTCATGAGCTCGGAGGGTTGAAAGCGCACACCGATATCAAGCCAGCGTTGTGCGCCGCCGCCCACCTCACCACTGACCAGTACCAGCAGCAACGTGATCATGCCAATCGCGTAGAGCCAGGGGGCTGCCCGGCGCATCCAGGCGACATTGATTTGTGCCACGGCGACCATTGCGAGTAGCGCGATGCCGATACGGGCGAACTGCCCGAGCAGCAAGTCCAGATCTGTGCCTGAGGCGCTGAACAGAACAAAGGTACCAAACAGCAATACTGTCAGAATCCCCGTTAACAGCGGTGGATCTATATGCGCCCGATGCAGGACAAAGCTGACAATGCCATAGCGTGCTGACTGATGATTGGTATCGAAAACGATCACAACTTTGCCCCCAACTGCGCTTCATCGAGGTATGTGTCTAGCACCTTGCGGGCAATCGGTGCTGCAACACCACTGCCGCTACCACCGTTTTCAACAATGACAGCGACGGCTATGCGCGGGTTATCTATAGGGGCGAATGCGATGAACAGAGCATGATCCCGCATGCGCTCGGCGAGCTCTTCCACGTTATAGGTTTCGTCCTGACCTATCGAGAAAACCTGAGCGGTGCCACTCTTGCCGGCAATGCGCCAGGGGGCGCTCATGCCGGCAAGGCGTGCCGTTCCTTTGGGGTCGCTCATTACACCTTCCATGGCGTCAATAATCAGGTCCCAGTATTCCGGTTGTGCCTGGACAGCCGCTAAGGTTCGCGGTTGACGAACTGCCACCGTGCCAGTGACGGGATCACGTATGCCTCTAACCAGTGATGGGCGATAGCGTATTCCGCGTGCTGCAATGGTGGCGGTTATATGCGCAAGTTGCAGTGGCGTTGTCAGCAGGTAACCCTGCCCGATGCCGGTAATGACCGTCTCGCCTGGAAACCAGATTTGATCTTCCGGATTAGAGAAATTGCGACGTTTCCAGGCGCGGCTGGGCACAAGTCCGCTGCTCTCGGGGCTGATGTCGATTCCGGTCACGCTGCCCATGCCGAATTCCATGAGTGCAGTCGAAATGGTCTCGATGCCGATGTCATTTGCCAGCTCATAGAAATAGGTATCGCAGGACTGTGCAATAGCGTTGTGCAGGTCGATCATTCCGTGACCGCCTGGTTTCCAGTCTCGATACCGGTGGGTGAGGCCGGGCAGAGTAAAATAACCGCGACACATCCGCGACTTGTCCGCATCGATGATATTTGCCTTCAGCCCTGCGAGTGCAAGCATGGGTTTAATGGTTGAGCCGGGCGGGTACTTGCCGCGCAGGGCGCGATTGAACAGCGGTTGGTTGATGTCACTCTGCATTGCGCGAAAGTCGTCGCGACTCAGGCCGGCGATAAAGTCATTGGGATCGAAGCTTGGCGAACTGGCAAACACGAGAATCTCGCCATTGGAGGGATCAATTGCCACGACGGCGCCGCGTCTACCCTGCAGAGCTTCTTCTGCAACCAACTGGGCATCAACATCGAGACTGAGGATCAGATCCTGGCCCGGCACCGACAATTCAGTGTTAAGGATCTGCATCATGCGGCCGTGTACGTTCACAAGCACATCCTGGTGTCCCACACCGCCTAACAGCTCTGCTTCATAGGATCGTTCGATCGACACCTTGCCTATATATGATGTGCCCGCATAGGCCGCCGGATTGAGCTCCCTCTGATCCGCGGCGCTGATACCGCTTACGTAGCCGAGCGCATGGGCTGCGACATTGCCATAGGGGTAATGTCGTGTCAGTCGGGCGCGAATTTCCACTCCGGGAAAGTAGGGGCGAAGCACAGCAAAGCGAGCTACATCTTCGTCCGACATGCGTTGCAATATCGGGATGCTGTCGAAGCGTCGTTTGCTGGCGATTCGACTGTTTATCCGTTGCATATCATCTGGCTCGATCAGGCCTGCATTTTCCAGCCTGATGAGCGTGTCTTCCATGTCCGGCACCTGCTCTGGCGTGATTTCGAGCTGAAAGCTCGGGGTGTTCTCCGCCAGGATGTTGTTATTGCGGTCATAGATCAGTCCGCGTGTAGGCGGTAGCGGCTGTACCCGGATACGGTTGCCTTGTGATTGGGCGGCGTAGTAGTCGGCATTAACGAATTGCAAAATTACCAGTCGGGTGATGACTGTTCCGGTCAGCACTAACGCGATAATCGCGCAGGCAATAACCCGGCGAGTAAACAGCCGTTGCTCGCGCCAGTGATCTTTGATCTGGTTGTGTGCCTTCATGCGCGTTTAGATTAAAGTTGACTCACGGTGTTCCACCTGCATGCGCAGGCGGTCCATCACACCGAGCAGCAATGGCCAAACAAGTGTGCCGCTCAGAACACGACTCCACCGCGTCAGTCCGGCAGGCGCCAGCCCGGCAATACCCTCAATCAGAAATTGCAGGAAAGCACCGACAGTCAGTAATGCAAAAACCGTCATCGTGAGTTGCCAGAGTGGGAAGATCCGAATCTGCAGATGAAACCGCAATGTAAGGTATGTGACCACACAAAGCGCCAGCGCGGTTTCCCCAAGCAACTGGCCGTGCAGAATATCCAGGCATATGCCCACTATGAAGGCTATGCCCAGACCGAAACGTTCCGGCCACATCATGACCCAGTAGATCAGGACCATCACTGGCAGGGGTGGGCGCACAGGCTGCAGGAAGTCGGGCAGAGGTACTACTTCGAGCGCAATTGCTGCGACGAAGGCGACCGCGACGGGCCAGATGCGCACACCCCTGCCAGTGATGGTCCTGATCTACTGGGTCATGATGTGGCCGGAACGTTTCGGTCTGGGCATAGCCTTCATAGTGGGCATATGCCTGGATA
>PVMS01041419.1_pt1 | contig 40534 bp, 34 predicted proteins | sample 1853461 | NCBI WGS metagenome assembly PVMS01 (sample SAMN08582032, study PRJNA380276) | Marine sediment metagenome, whole genome shotgun sequencing project. | isolation source: ocean sediment barecode stripped | collected 2017
ATGGGAATCTTTAAAGATTTTAGTTCGGGAAAGGGAGGTAATGTGGTTGGTTTCCTCATGGAACATGAGAAACTCTCTTATCCGGAAGCGCTCAGGTACCTGGCCCAGAGGTACAACATAGCCATCGAAGAGAAAGAACTCACTGCCGATGAGATCCAACAAAGAAATGAACGAGAGAGCCTGATGGCCGTCACAGCATTTGCCTCCTCTTATTTCGTTTCGCAAATGGATAGCGATGAGGGAAGAGCCATCGGCCTGGGATATTTCCGGAACCGGGGATTCCGCGATGACATCCTGAAAAAATTCGACGTGGGATACAGTCTGGAAAAACGAACAGCTTTAACCGAAGAAGCTGAAAAAAACGGATATAAAAGAAGCTACCTGGTAAAAACAGGACTCTCCATTGAGCGGGACGACTATGCATTTGACCGTTTTGCCGGAAGGGTTATTTTTCCCATTCACTCCCTTTCAGGAAATGTTATTGGATTTGGTGGCCGCACACTTAAATCCGATAAAAAAATTGCCAAATACCTGAACTCACCCGAATCGGATATATACCATAAAAGCAGGGTGCTTTACGGCTTGTTCCAGGCAAAAAAATCCATTGTTTCGCAGGAAAAATGCTACCTGGTGGAGGGTTATACCGATGTTCTTTCCATGCACCAGGCCAGTATTGAAAATGTGGTAGCTTCTTCCGGAACAGCTCTTACAGCGGAACAGATCAGGTTAATCAAACGGTTTACCCAAAATGTAACCATTCTCTACGATGGAGACGAAGCTGGGATCAAGGCTTCATTCCGGGGAATTGATATGATCCTGGAAGAGGGAATGAATGTGAAGGTTGTCATGTTTCCACAGGGGGATGATCCAGATTCCTATGCTCAGTCACACAGCTCATCCGAGTTTCTGGAATACATTAATAACAGTGAGAAAGATTTTATTTCTTTTAAAACAGAGATCCTGCTGGAAGATGCCCGGCACGATCCTATCAAAAGAGCCCAGCTGATCACAGATATAGTCAGATCGGTATCTGTTATTCCCGATGGGATCATGCGCAGTGTCTTTTTGAAAGAAAGCAGTCTGCTTCTGGGGGTGGAAGAGCAGGTCCTTTACACTGAGGTAAATAAAATCAGACGCGGGAAGCAGGAACAGCAGTGGCGCAGAGAGCAATCGGGTCGTCAGACGCAAAGGGAAGCACCCACCACGATGCCCCGGCAACCCGTTGTCCCTGGCTTTGTGGAGAATATTTACTCCGAGGTTGAAGAGCGCGAGATAATCTATTTTCTTCTAAAATTTGGCAATCTGAAACTTCATATCAGTGGCGAAGAGAAATCTGAAATAAGCGTGGCACAATACATTATCAGGGAGATCCAGAACGATGAACTTGAATTTACAAACCTGGTATATATGCAGATCTTTGAAGATGTAAAAAATATCATTGAACGTGGAGATGAGGTGGCTGAACGTTTTTTTGTTTACCACGATCATGCTGGAGTGCGAGAACTGGCAGTGGATATTTTTACCTCCCGTTATGAATTAAGTAAGGTGTGGAAGCGCAAAGAGGCCTATGTTGAATTGCCTGGTGAAAACCTGGGTTTCGAGATTCCCAAGTCGCTGCTTTCCTATAAAATGATGGTAATTGAAAAAGCCCTGTCGCTACTACGTAAAGAGCTGGAGGAGAATGAAAAAAAGAAAGACCTAGAAGCTCTTAAGCAGGTTATTATAAGAATTCAGAGCCTTGAAAAGGTCAGGCGGGAACTCTCCATTGGGCTGGGAGGGCGGGCCATAATCCGTTAGTTTAACTCCTAAGCATCCAACTTTTCTGCCAGCTTACTTAATCCTTTTAGCAGGGCCTCTTCAATGGCAAGATAGCCTGTAATTTCCCGATGCTGGTACTGGATTAGCAAAATAAGTTTCAGATCCTTACGCTTTACTAAATTGTATAAATCCGATTTATTCAGCCTGTAGGCTTCTCTGATCCTTCTCTTAAGAAGATTCCGGTCAACAGCTTTTTTGAATAGCCTTTTGGGCACAGAAACCGCCATTGCAGTAGCCTGCATGTCCTCCCCCTCCAGCTTATAGATAATCCTGAGAGGAGGGGCATAAATTGACCGGCCCGTTTCAAACAGGGAAGAGATGGATTTCCTGCTGGAAAGCCTTTCGCTTTTGGATAGTGAAAATTCTTTTACGATTTCCCTTTACTCTTATTGTATTCTAAGATGTAGTTCTCCAGCGCCATAGTCATGGAGGGAGCCTGTGGCTGGGGAGCGGTAATATCCAGACGCAATCCGGCTTCCTCTGCGGCTTTTGCTGTCTTTGCACCAAACGAAGCAATCTTTGTATTGTTCTGTTTGAAATCGGGAAAATTCTGGAACAATGATTTAATTCCTGAAGGACTGTAAAATACCAGGATATCATAGTTCACATCTGCCAGGTCTGAGAGATCACTACATTCAGTTCTGTAGAGGATGGCTCTGGAGAAGTTAAAACCGCTCTTCTTTAATAATTCCGGGATCTCCTCCTTATGTGCAGCAGAAAGCGGAAGTAGAAATTTTTCATCTTTGTGCTTATTCATAATCTCCACAAGATTGGGAATCATTCCATTTCCATAAAAAATCTTTCTTTTGCGATAAACAATATACTTCTGAAGATAGTAGGCAGTGGCTTCCGAAACACAGAAATATTTCATGGTGTCGGGAATGCTGGTCCGGGTCTCCTCAGCCATCCTGAAATAATGGTCTATGGAAGTTTTGCTTGTGAAGATAACCGCCGTATGAGATCCAAGGTCGACTTTCTCCTGTCGAAAATCCCTTGCTGTAACACCTTCCACATGAATAAAAGGCCTGAAATCAATCTTCAGATTATGCTTACTGGCTAAATCAAAATAGGGCGATTTGTTATTCTCAGGCTCAGGCTGAGAAACAAGGATTTTCCTTATTCTTCCCATATTCATTCCGTTTTAAATTCGCTTCTTAAAGGATACCTTCTAACCATCTGTATAATAATACGAGAGGTGTTATTTCAAGGGCACAAAGGTATAAAAACAAATAGAAAATTAAAACTTCTTTACGGTAAGAAAATACAATGGCCCTGATCACCCTCATCACAACAATGCTCGAGAGGGCAAAAATGCTTGTCCAAAAGACCACTTCTTGCAGAGCTCCCTTCGTGTAAACCAGCAGGAACATCAGGGGTAGCGCGATCAATCCCGATAGCTTATTAAAAATAAACATATTGTATAAGTACTCCCTGATGATTCTTACTCGATTAAAAAGGAGGCCAGCAATGTTGTGTAGCACAGCCCTTCCTAAAAATAGAGCCACCAGCAATGCGAGATTGAAAAAAAATAACATTCCGCCCCGCAGGGCATAAGGAAGCATATCTATTTTTAACTCAACATAATAGAGTAAAAAGGCCATACTAAGGAAATAAAAGAGGTACAGGATCCCGTCTAACTGATTCTGTAAGAGGCTATTATTCTTAAACATCTTATTTGCTACATGAAAATTAGTAGAGGCCTGGACCGTTTGCGTCAGGATATTTCCATAATAGAGCCTGATCCAGGCAAACAGACCCAATAGCAGAAGCAGATAAACAAAGTACCAGGTGGGTTGGTGGATTTGCAACTTTTCCACGATCTGTAAATCTGCTGCAGTAAATACTGGTACAAGCTCTTTGCCTGAGCCTGTAAAAATGGCTAACATGGTGATATCCTGGCCCGGCATTGCGGAAAATTTGATCACAAAGATACACATCGTGCATTCTTAAAAAAAGTTAATTAGATAGGAAGAATTGAATTCTTATGGTTCCTTTATGCTCTTAAATAAATAGTACTCAGATGAAAAAGAAGAAACATATCATATTCGTAGCAGGATTTCTCATTTTCTTTTTTAGTGTTGGCTTTTCTACCCTGAAAAACAGGGATCTGGATCTGGTAAAAAATCTGGATATCTACTACACGCTATTCAGGGAGCTAAATATGTTCTATGTGGACGAAACAGATCCGGAAGAGCTTGTCACAACCAGTATTAATGCCATGCTTTCCTCACTTGATCCCTATACCACCTATATACCCGAATCAGCTATGGATGATTTTCAATTCCAGACCACAGGTGAATATGGCGGAATCGGTTCCTTAATTCAAAGACAGGGCGAGCAGGTAATGATTGCTGAACCCTATGTTGGATTTCCTGCAGCCAAAGCTGGCCTGAGGGCTGGCGATGTACTGCTTGAGGTAGATGGAGTTCCCACTAAAGAGATGAAAATTGAACAAGTTAGTGACAGACTCAAAGGGAAACCGGGTACTGAACTCACCCTGCTCATTGAGCGCTATGGTGAAGAAGACGCTCTCAAAGTAACCCTGGTCAGGGAGAAAATTTCCATCCTGAACGTTCCCTATTATGGTATGATTGAGCCGGGTACGGGATATATTCGTATTAGTAATTTTACTACCGGGGCAAGTAATGAAGTTGAAAAGGCATTGAAAGAGCTTAAAAAGGAACATGAGTTGAACTCTCTTGTGATTGATCTGCGTTCCAATCCGGGTGGACTACTTATCGAAGCCGTCAGAATATGCAATTTGTTTGTTGATAAGGGAGAATTGATCGTAAGCACGCGCGGGAAAATGAAACAGTGGGATTCTGAATACTCTACCTCTCAGGCACCTCTGGACAAAGACATTCCATTGGTGGTTATGGTTAACCGCGGATCTGCATCTGCCGCAGAAATTGTTGCCGGAGCGCTGCAGGATCTTGACCGGGCAGTAGTTGTAGGTCAGCGCACTTTCGGAAAGGGCCTGGTACAGACTTCAAGGCCTTTGAAGTACAATGCTCAATTAAAAGTAACCACCGCCAAATACTATATTCCCAGTGGACGCTGCATTCAGGCCCTTGATTATACCAATCGCAACCCGGATGGCAGCGTTGGAGCGGTACCCGATTCCCTTATCTCCGAATATACCACCCAAAATGGCCGCCTGGTTTATGACGGGGGTGGTATACAGCCCGATTTTGAAGTGATTCCGGAAATGCTCTCAGAGATTTCAATCCAACTATTTACTCAGAACATATTTTTCAATTTTGCTACCCGTTACCGGAACACTCATGAGGAAATTGAATCGCCCGAAACTTTCTCATTATCAGATGATGATTATGCTCTATTTGAAGCGTTCATTGAAAAAAAAGACTTTGAGTTTCGCACCGCAAGTGAAAAAGCCTTTGCTCAGCTTGTGAAAAGCGCCAAAAGGGAAAAATATTATGCCCTTGCCGAAGAGGAATTCGCTTCACTGGAAGAGAAACTTACCCATAATAATTTAAAGGATCTTGAAACATTTGAAAAGGAGATCAATCAGATCCTGAGCGAAGAGATTGTAAATCAATACTATTACCGGGCTGGTAGAATAAGGTCGCAGATACAGGATGATGCTCAGCTGGATAAAGCCAGAGAAGTATTATCTGAACCTGGTATGTTGAAAGAGGTGTTAAACGGATCCCAGGGTGCTCTGGCAAGAGCATCGGAAGAAAGCCTGAATCCTTAGTGCGCCTCCAGCCAGTTTTTACCCTCTCCCATTTCTACAATCAGGGGGACAGTAAGTTTCGCGGCATGTTCCATCTCATTCCTGGTGATCTCTTTGACTCTGTCCAACTCATCGGGCCATACATCAAAGTTAAGTTCATCATGCACCTGTAGAATCAGTGCCGACTTCAGTTGCTCTCTTTCTAAAGCTTCCTGAATGCGAATCATAGCAATCTTTATGATATCTGCCGCAGAGCCCTGAATAGGCGAATTAATCGCATTACGCTCTGCGTTGCCTCGCACCACTGCATTTCTTGATAGAATATCCGGTAGAAGCCTTTTCCGACCAAACATGGTTTCCACAAATCCGTTTTCCCGAGCCATTCGGATAGAAGCATCCATAAACTCACGGATTTTCGGATAAGACTCAAAATATCCATCTATCAGTTCCCTGGCTTCGGTCCTGCTTATGTGCATCCTCTGAGATAAGCCAAAGGCAGAAATTCCATAAATAATTCCAAAATTGGCTGTTTTTGCACGCGCCCTCATTTCCCTGGTCACTTCGTCGTGAGTAAGCTTATATATTTTTGCAGCTGTGGCAGTATGAATATCTTCATTATTTACAAAGGCCTTGATCATCGCTTCATCGCCACTTAGATGGGCCATCAGTCTTAACTCAATTTGGGAATAGTCAGCAGAAAAGAAAATATTCTCCTTCCTTTCTGGAATGAAGGACCGGCGGATCTCCCGGCCACGTTCTTCCCGGATGGGAATATTCTGCAGATTGGGATTAACCGAGGATAGCCTTCCGGTAGTAACAAGAGCCTGGTTAAAGGAGGTGTGAATCTTTCCGGTCCCAGGCTTAACCAGCTGGGGAAGCGCACCCACATAGGTGCTTAGAAGTTTCCTTAAAGATCTGTATTCCAGAACTTTAGCGACGGCGGGGTGTTTCTCTTTCAACTGAATTAGAATTTCTTCACCGGTAGCATACTGCCTGGTTTTAGTCTTTTTGGGCTTCTCTACAATCTTCAAACGATCAAACAAAACCTCTCCAAGTTGTTTTGGCGAACTAATATTAAATTCCATTCCGACCAGCACATAAATCTCCTGTTCAGTCCTCAGTATATCCTCACGCAAATCAACTGCAAATAAGTTTAAGGCTTCCACATCCAGCTTAACTCCCTGGTGTTCCATCTTCATCAGCACGGAGATCAGCGGCATTTCAATCTGGTCCGCTAACTCACTAAAACCCTGTTCTTTTATCTCTTTTTTAAGGATTCCGGCCAATTGCCAGGTAATATCCGCATCTTCTCCGGCATATTCACAGGCCTTCTCTGGAGCCACAGATCTAAAAGAGGACTGCCGGCTTCCCTTTTTCCCTATAAGAGTTTCAATTTCTACCATTGAATAATCCAGGTATTGCTCAGCAAGCACATTCAGGTTATGCTTCTGTTCGGGCTTCAGGATAAAATGTGCAAGCATTGTATCAAATAAGTACCCCTTTACATCTATATCATAATTCTTTAAGATATGTAGGTCATACTTCAGGTTTTGTCCCACTTTCTCAATGGACTCATTGCATAATACTTCTTTCAAAGGCCCAAGCCACCTCTTTGTCTCTTCACGATCCTCCCCTAAGGCTATATAGACTGCTTGGTGTGCCTCCCAGCTGAACGCAATGCCTACCAGCTCGGCCTCAAGTGGATCCAGCCCCGTAGTCTCTGTATCAAAACAAAAAGATTTAAGTCCGGAAAGCTCTTTTGCCAGTTCTTCTATGTCCGCTTTTGAAGATATCAGGCGATACTGGTGCTCAATCGAATCAATGGAAGCAAGATTGCTCTCCCTTACCACTCCTTCATTTTCTGACGGGTCTCCGAATAAACTTCCCTGTTGGTCAGATCCTGCCTTAGTCTTTTTCTTTCCTGGTGCAGAATCTTTTGCTATGGCTTCCGGGGATTGCTCAAGAATTCTGCTAGCTAACGCTTTGAATTCCAGCTCATTAAATATATTAGTGAGTGCATCCCTGTTAATATTTTTTCTTACAAGATCATCTGGGGTTTCATTTACAGGAACATCCAGAGCGATGGTTGCCAGTTCCTTTGAGAGTTTAACCTGCTCCTTTGAATTTTCCAGATTCTCCTTCTGCTTGCCCTTTAATTCATCTATGTGGGCATAAACTCCTTCAACAGTTTCATACTGCCCTATTAATTTTTTTGCGGTTTTTTCTCCAATGCCTCTAGCTCCAGGAATATTGTCTGCTGCATCTCCCATCAGCGCAAGAATATCAATCACCTGCTCAGAACGTTTCACAAGGAACTTCTCTCTTACCTCAGCGGGTCCCAATACTTCCGGCGCTGCCCCGCCCCGTCCTGGCTTGTACATTAATACCTGCTCCGAGACCAGCTGTGCAAAATCTTTATCCGGAGTCATCATATATACCGTAAATCCTTCTTTTTCAGCTTCTTTAGCCATGGTACCTATGACATCATCAGCCTCATAACCAGGTACTTCAATCACTGGGATATTGAATGCCCCCAGCAGGTTCTTAATGTAAGGTACGGCGGTTTTTATATCCTCAGGAGTTGCGTCTCTGTTTGCCTTATATTCGGGAAACATATTATGCCGAAAGGTGGGCCCGGGCGGATCAAAAACTACTGCGATATGTGTCGGGGCTTCCTTTCGCAGAACCTCTTCAAGGGCCAGGGTAAAACCAAATTCCGTTGAAGTTGGCATTCCCTTTGAATTCTTCATCGGATTTGATATGAATGCGTAGTACGCCCTGAAAATCAAGGCATAAGCATCCAGCAGGAATAGTTTTTTCTCCACTTTTATATCTTTAGCTACTTATTATCGGCAGCATACCACTCGGCATACGAAGTAGTTGTTTCATAAAGTCTTACAGAAAACAGCTCAATGCCTGGAGAAAGACGTGCCTTTACTATCTCCATGATGTATAAAACGAGGTTTTCACAGGTTGGCTGGAAATCTAATACATGCACTTTATCATACATCGCATGGGATTCGTCAGGCAGAAACTTCTCTGCTTCCCTGTTGATTACTAGTGAATGGTCGAAATAATCGACAATCGGTTCTTTTACTGCCATTTTCAGGTCGGAAAAGTCCATCACCATGCCCAATTTTGGATCCTGCCGGTCTTCCAGCGGTTCACCTATAACTGTTATAATCAATTTGTAAGAATGCCCATGGATATGCCGGCACAATCCATCATAATTCAAGAGCGCATGACCCATCTCAAAACGGAATTCTTTACTTAACCTTACCTTTCTCATTTATAATATGGATTTCAATCGCAAGCACACTCGCTTATACACTTTACCAGGGTACTCAGGTTTTTCCTTTTTAAATAGTAAAGGGTGTTTTTTCCTTTTCGAACAGAAGCCAGGATCCCTTTGTCTTTCAAGATTCCGAGATGATGAGAAGCAGTGGATTGTTCAATATTAAGTAAAGAGTGTATCTCTGTAACACTCAGTTGATTTCCCTCTCCCAGGTAACCAAGAATAGCCAATCGCATTGGGTGAGAAATGGCTTTAATCATAGTTGCCGCCCGCTCTACTTCTTCCCTGTTCAGATCTGAGAACTCCATTTTTCAGTGAATTGTTTAATAGCATACATATTGATCAAATACAAATATATCAATATTTAGGGTATTTAATATGTTATTTCCCTCGATGGTAATTTAACACGATTCAGCTATCTTTTTTCTACCTTTGAGCTTCCTAAGCCGAACGATGATCAACTTAGAAGATATCAAGAAGCCCGTTAGCCGGGAAATGAAAGAATTTGATACGCGCTTTAAATCAGTAGTTTCGAGCAAAATTCCCCTGTTGAACATTGTCACGCGTTTTGTGCTAAGAAAAAAGGGGAAACAAATGAGGCCTCTTTTCGTATTTCTCTCTTCAGCGCTTACTGGTGAAATAAGCGAAGCTACATACACAGCAGCCTCTCTTGTTGAATTGATGCATACTGCCACTCTGGTCCATGATGATGTAGTAGATGAATCCAACGAACGTCGTGGAACCTTTTCGGTCAATGCCATCTGGAAATCAAAAGTGGCTGTACTCTTTGGCGATTATCTACTGGCCCAGGGTTTACTGCTTGCCGTTGAAAAAAAGAATTATGACCTCCTGGAAATTGTCTCCCATGCCTCCAGAGAGATGAGCGAAGGCGAGCTGCTTCAGATCCAAAAGTCCAGAAGTTTAAACATCGATATGGAGACTTACTACGATGTGATTCGGAAAAAGACGGCCAGTCTGATAGCCTCCTGTACCGCGTGTGGAGCAAGGGCAAGCGGTGCAAGTCAGGAACATGTAGATCAAGCATACCAAATGGGCATTCAGATAGGTATGGCCTTTCAAATCAAGGACGATCTGTTTGATTATCAGCCACATGGGCTTATTGGTAAGCCTACCGGAAATGATATAAAGGATAAAAAATTTACTCTTCCTTTGATCTATGCCCTAAACCAGGCCGATCCTCCCAGAAGAAAGGCTATGATCAGAAAAATTAAGAATGGAAATCGAAGTCAAAATGTTGTTAACGAAGTAGTGCACTTTGTTAAAGATATGGGCGGCATCGATTATGCTATTTCAAAGATGCAGGAATACAAATCTGCTGCCATGGATATTCTCTACTCCTTTCCGGAATCTCCATCCAGAGATTCACTTCGGGACCTGGTTGAATATACCGTCTCGCGCAAAAAATAAATTACTTCCCCGTAAGCTTAAAATGTTCCTTTATCTTCCTGGCCCGGGAGAGACCCACCTCGGCTGCCAGCTCCTCCTGGGAAGCTTTCTTGATCTTTTCCATGGATTTGAAACGCGTGAAAAGTTTCTCAATAGAGTTCGCTCCAATGCCTTGAATTCCCTCCAGAGATGAACTTGTCATGGCTCCTGAACGCTTAAGCCTGTGAAAGGTAATTCCAAACCTGTGAGCTTCATTTCTCAGGTTTTGAATTAGCTTTAAGGATTCCGAACTCTTATCAATATAGAGTGGTACTGCATCCCCCGGAAAATAGATTTCTTCCAGTTTCTTGGCAATCCCTATAATGGCTATCTGGCCCCGAAGTTTAAGTCTGTCGAGACTGCTAAGCGCCGCACTTAACTGACCCTTCCCTCCGTCTACCACAATCAATTGCGGAAGAGCTTGCTTTTCATCTCTTAACCTGAGATAACGCCTGTACACCACCTCCTTCATTGAAGCAAAATCATCAATCCCTTTCACTTCTTTAATATTATAATGACGATACTCTTTTTTTGAAGCTTTGCCATTTCTAAATACCACGCAGGCAGCCACCGGTTCACTTCCCTGCATATTGCTGTTGTCAAAACATTCAATATGCCTTGGCAGCTCCTTCAACCTGAAATCTGTTTGAACTGATTTTAGCACTCTTTCCGCAGGTACAGTTGTTTTCCTGCTGGCATTCCGCTTTATCTTCTCAAGCTTATAACTTTTAGCATTCCTCAATGATAGCTCAAGCAGCTTCAATTTATCTCCTCGTTTAGGTACCGTAATAAGCAAGGAGGGGTAGTGGGATTTCAAATCCAATGGAACAATTAGCTCTTTTGATTTACTTTCGGTCCGATTTCTTATATCAGTCACTGCAAAAGCCAGCAATTCCCCATCATCTTCGTCCAGTTTTTTCTTGATCTCCACCGTGTGGGCCTGTATGATCGCCCCCTTAACCACCTTCAAATAATTTACGAAAGCCTCTTTCTCATCGCTTACAATACTGAAAACCTCCACATCATGGATGGAGGGGTTGACGATTGTCGATTTGCTTTGATATCTTGAAAGGATTTCAATTTTTTCCTTAAACTGATTTGCCTCCTCAAACTGAAATAAAGCTGCACGTTGGTCCATTTCACGCTTCAAATAAGCAATCACATCACTTAAATTGCCCTTAATAATATTCCTAATTTGACTGATGGAATCCTCATAGTCCTCCCTGGTTTGTAAACCTACACATGGTCCCTTACAATTTCCTATATGGTATTCCAGACATACTTTGAATTTTCCCGCCTTAATATTCTCATCGCTCAGCACGAGTTTGCAGGTTCTAAGCTGGTAAATCTGACGAATAAGATTAAGTAAGACCTTTACAACGTAGGCTGAAGTATAGGGTCCGTAATATTCTGAACCATCATTAATCACGGTTCTTGTTGAAAAGACTCTTGGGAAGGGTTCGTTCTTAATACAAATCCAGGGAAATGTTTTGTCATCCTTCAGAAGTATATTATACTTTGGTAGATGCTTTTTGATCAAATTGTTCTCAAGCAACAGTGCATCAGATTCACTATCTACTACGACGTATTTTAAATCTACAATATGATCAACCAGCACCTTAATTTTAAAAGAGTCGTACTTTTTTCTGAAGAAATAAGAGGATACTCTCTTCTTTAAATTTTTTGCTTTACCAATATAGATGATGGTCCCGCCTTTATCATAAAACTGATAAATCCCAGGCTGCTCAGGAAGTGATGAAATAAGGTCAGAAATATCAGAATTCTGTGTCATTTAGAGCTTAACTAATGTGTTTCACCGGGGCCGAGGGCCACAAACTGAATAAATATGGCATTCTAAGAGCACTAAAATAAGTTAATCGGGTTGCTTTCCCTTTGCTAATGCCTTCATCCATACCGGCTTTTGGAAGGTGAGTGCTTAGCATCTCTAATCACATGAAAAAACCAACTAGAAGAATTAATGGCCTTCGAAGCAAACAATTGATTCTATTTCGTAAGCACTTAACTTGCTACGCCCCTCCAGCTCGGGAAGTTCAACAAGGAACAATACTTTTACAATTTTTCCTCCCGCCTCTTCTACTAATTTACATCCGGCTTCAGCCGTTCCTCCTGTTGCCAACAGATCATCCACAACAACAACTTTTTCACCCGGTTGAATTGCATCGACATGCATTTCCAGTGAATCTTCCCCATACTCCAATTTGTATTCAATTCCACGCTTCTTATAAGGAAGCTTACCTGGCTTTCTTAATAGTGCTACTCCTCCCCCCATTTTTGCTGCCAATGCTCCAGCCAAAACAAATCCCCTGGCTTCAATTCCCACAAACTTTTCAAAAGGAATAAACTCGGAATTCTCTCCTCTTAAGCAATTCATCAACTGATCCAGAGCCAAAGCGAAAGCTTCGCCACTCTGGAAAATGGTGGTCAGATCCCTGAATACTATTCCTGGCTTGGGATAATCCGGGATAGAACGCGTGGCGTTTTTTAAATAGCGGGCAGCCTCTTTTTGGTTCATTTTCTGAAATTTTATAACAATGTTCCACGTGGAACTATCTACCCATATATATGAGCAGAACACTTATGTCGCTTGGGGAAACTCCCGAGATGCGCGATGCTTGCCCAATGGAGCCAGGTTTTATGCGCGACAATTTTTGCCTCGCTTCCGTAGAGATACTTTTCAAGCGCCCATAGTCAAAATTCTCATCCAACTTTATTCGCTCGAGACGCTTTATCTTATCGGCCATAAGTTTTTCTCTTGCAATATATCCTTCATACTTTATTGCAATTTCTACTGACTCAATAACCTCTCCTTCTCTTCGCCCACAATCAGATCTAATTTTACGCAGACCATCCACTTCCTCGATTAATTCATTTAATCGAACCTGAGGACGCTTGGCAACTTCAATCAATTTCATTTTCTGCTTAAGAGGAGATGTTCCGACTCTCGATAAAAATTCATTTATTTCTCCTGGAGCTATGCTGTAACTCATCAAGAAATTTTTTACCCTTTTTATCAATTCTCTTTTGTCTTTCAATAAATCTACTCTTTCTTTCTGAGCCAGGCCAATTCTTGCACTCAGTTCTGTAAGCCGCTCGTCCGCATTATCCTGGCGCAAAAGTATCCTGTACTCTGCCCTCGAAGTAAACATCCTATAAGGTTCGTCAACACCTTTTGTTACCAGGTCGTCAATCAATACACCAATATAGGCCTGATCTCTACCGAGCACGAATTCTTCATCGCCCTTAATTTTAAGACTGGCATTAATCCCTGCCATGATACCCTGAGCTCCCGCTTCCTCATATCCTGTTGTACCATTTATCTGACCTGCAAAATATAGATTTCGGAGTTGCTTTGTTTCCAGCGTATGGTAAAGCTGTGTTGGGGGATAGTAATCATATTCGATGGCGTAGCCAGGCCTGAAGATTCTCACTTTTTCCAGACCCTCGATCTGTAACATAGCATTATACTGAACCTCCCAGGGTAAGGAAGAGGAGAAACCATTGATATAGTATTCAATTGTCTCCAGACCTTCCGGTTCTAAAAACAATTGATGTGCCTCTTTTTCAGAAAAGGTGACGATCTTGTCTTCTATGCTCGGGCAGTATCTCGGTCCAATGCTCTCAATTGTCCCATCAAACATAGGACTGTCAGTAAAGCCTTTTTCCAGCTCTGAATGAACTGTTAGATTTGTATGTGCGATGTAGCAACTTCTGTGGGATGAATAATCCATCTCATAATCCAGATAGGAAAACTTTCTAAGCTCCATATCTCCAGGCTGCTCTTGCAACTTTCCAAAATCTATACTTCTGCCATCTATTCTGGCAGGTGTACCTGTTTTCATTCTACCCACCTCAAAACCATGCTCGGCCAATTGCTCACTTAAGCCATATGCAGGTGCCTCTCCCATTCGCCCTCCCTGCATCTTGACTTTTCCCACATGCATCAGGCCGTTTATAAAAGTTCCGGCAGTCAGAATCACCTTCCTTGCTCTGAATTCTATACCCATAAGGGTCTCAACACCCTTAACCTCCCCATCTTCTATAAGCAAGCTTGTCACTTTATCCTGCCAGAATTCGAGCTTCTCTATACCCTCCAGAATCTTTCTCCACTCCAGTGTAAATAATGCTCGGTCACATTGCGCCCTTGGACTCCACATGGCCGGACCCTTGCTCCTGTTAAGCATCCTGAACTGGATCATAGATCGGTCTGTAACCAGGCCTGAATAACCGCCAATCGCGTCTATCTCTCTGACTATCTGTCCTTTAGCTATACCGCCCATGGCTGGATTACAGGACATTTGTGCATATTTCGTCATATCCATTGTAATCAGCAGTGTCCTGCTCCCCATATTAGCAGCAGCAGCAGCAGCTTCACAACCGGCATGTCCAGCACCAACAACAATTACATCATACTGATTTCTCATTCTTAAGCAAATTCAACCACAAATGTAATGCATCATTTTCCATTTGACGCATTGTAAGGCGCTCTTCCTCATTTCCGTCGCCATAACCAAGCAGATGATTCACACCATGAACCATTACCCTCCTTAGTTCTTCTTCTTCTTTTGTTTTATAAGTTCCGGCATTAATTTTTACCTGATCAATGCTTATAAAAATATCACCGGAGATCAACTCGTCTTCCGAGTAGTCAAAACTTATAACATCTGTGAAGTAGTTGTGGTTTAAATATTCCTTGTTAATAAGCTTAAGATGCTTATTGGAAGTAAAAATAAATGAAAGCTTACCGCATTTCGCTTCTTGTGAATCAATCCATTGATTGATCCAGCGTTTATGCCTTAGCCTCTGTCGTAAATTAAAATTTGTTTCTTCGTTATGAAATGTGACAGGCACTAGATCCTGAACTTTAGCACTACGATCCTGCCATTCTCAAGGTACAGTATCTCATCTGAAAGACGTTCCATAAGAAATATTCCACGTCCATTGATTTTTTCCAGATTCTCGGGAGCAGTTGGATCTGGAACCTTGGCATAATCAAAGCCATGACCCTGATCCTCAATATGAACCATTAATTCTCTCTTCTCCATTAACATTTCTATCTTAACGTTCTTTGCTGGATCAGAATTATTACCATGTATAATGGCATTGTTTGTAGCCTCCATTGTGGCTACCAGCACATTCCCGTAAACTTCATCACTCAAATCGAGTTCTAATGAAATTTCGTCAATAGCTTTTTCTACTAATCGCAGGCTTCCTAAATCAGCCGGGATGTTTAAATCTTTTCTCATAACAATTCCGATGGACGCTTACGTATACGGTGCCTAATCACCAAAGGTTCCAAAAAATTGCTATTTACTTATCCACTCTTCGGGGTTTAGAATTGTTCTCTCCTGCCAGACTTCAAAATGGACCAAAGCAACATTTTCTTTCTCATCAGTGAAAGCTTCTCCAAGGCGCTCTTTAGTAAGCACTTTATCGCCTGTTTTAACCCTCACATTTACAAGATTCTGATAAACCGATAGAAACTCTCCATGTCTGATCAAAACTGTATAATTAGCCCCGAGAATAGCAAAAACTTTGGTCACAGTGCCTTCAAATACTGCACGCACTTCTGTCCCCGGAGAACTGGTAATGTCTACTCCGTTATTCTGGACGCTAGAACCTCTTAAGCCAGGTACTTCATTCTTACCATAACCAACAGTAACAATTCCTGTTTCAACCGGCCATGGCAACTTACCTCTGTTCTTTTTGAAATCCTTGCCCACCAACTCCTGTTCAGGAGTCAGTGCCGCATATATATTTGCCGAATTAAGTTTGCGAGCTTCTTCTTCAATAATCTCTCTGATCCGCGATTCTAGTGCCTTTGCAATTCTCTCTTTTTCTGCTACTTCCATCCTCAGCTCTGACTCTTTTCTTTGCAGTTCACTTACCATAGATCTTCTTCTGCTTCGCTGACCCAGTAATTTTTCCTGTTCGACCTCCTTTTCCTCCAAAGCCAGGAGTTTCTCATTCCTCAGCAAATTCAACTGGTCTTTCTGCAGATCCAGTTCCAGTATAAGTGATTCGATTTCCCTGGCTTTCTGAACCCTGTATTCGCTGATATATTTTAAATACTTGTATCGCTGATAGGACTGGGAAATGGTAGCTCCGGCCAGGATGTACATCAATTTCTCATATTCCGTATGGTTCCTGTATGCAAAATAAATCAATCTGGCATACTCCTCTTTGTTTTTCTTATTGTCAATAGTCAGTTGGTTAATTTCAATTTCCGCTCCTATAATGCTGCTATTCAACATATTAAGCTCCGTCTCAAGTGTAGAAATCAAGCCTGCCCTTGTGTTTATACCCGCTTGTAAAAGCCTCAACCGCTTTACTGAGCTTGATCGTTGCGCTGAAGTCTTCTCCATTAACTCACGTGTCAGCTTCAGATCATCATAAGCTTTTTGCTTTTGCATCTGAAGGTCTTCCTTGGACTGTCCAGCAACAATAAGTGCAAATAATAGCTGCACCAATATAAAAGCTAAAGCTCTTCTCATCTTAACTCGGTAAAAGTGTATTTCCGCGGGTTAACATGCATTTTTATATTAATATCCCTGTTAATAATACGCTCCCCTCCACTGGCCAATATCTCGATATCCGTAATCATGAAGTTTGAATATATCTTGAAAGCATCCTCCAGTCTTTCGCCCATTAAATAACGCTCTGTTTTCTGGTGATAAAATTCAAAAATATTCATATTAAGATCTCTCCGGTCCAATATAATCCGCTTCTTAATATAGTCTTCATCAAAATCAAACACAATATTGTTTTGCTGATCGTCTTTCCCAAGCTGCAGATCATCACATAAATAAAAATTTGCGATCAGGTTTTGCAAATCACTAAAACTGACAGGGTACTGATACCCAAACCTCCTTTGCAGGGGTGTGCTGTACACAATTTTATTCATGCGGTCGATGACTTTGATGGAGTCATGCTTAACGGAAGCGCGCAATATCTCATATCCGCTACTAACAGCCGAAAGATAGATAATAGAGTCTCTCTTTGAATAAAGTGTAACGCTCACCTCATAGCGCTCCTTATCATAGGTCAGGATAGCTTCCGCCTTTTTAATAAGAATAGTATGAACGGAATCGCTACCAGCGCAACTTTGCCTCAGGCCGTCCATCCCATACAGTTCGGGCAGATCCGGTTTTAAGACCTCTTTCATTGCGCCGCATTCACTGAGTAATATCAGGGCAAACAATAAAAGAATCCCCTTAAATCTACTCATATACCCAGTCTTTAATCTGTTCAATTTTATCTTCAAGCTTCTCCTTATCTCCACCAAGTATAATGGCCTTTAAATAGTAGGATCTGGCAATTTTAAAGCTTTCCAGAGCTGCCTGTATATCGCCGGCATGTTCGTTTACTTCCGGATCATTTTCCCCCCCCTTATCCAGAGCAAAAAGAATATACTTCTCTGCCTCTTCAAATGATTCAAGCTTAAAAAGAACCCAGGCGTAGGTGTCCAGAAAAGTAGCATTCTCAGGATTGTTCTTAACCACATCTGAACTCCACTCCCTTGCTTTTTCAAGTTTATCTCCCCGCTCTGCCAGGTAGTAACTATAATTATTCAGCAGCATATAATTATCAGGCTCTTCCAGGATCAAAGATTCAAATAATGAATCTGAACGTTCATATTCATCGATTCTGTAATAAGCTTCAGCAATAAGCATTTGGGCTTGTGAGGCATATTCTCTTGATGAGTAACGATCGTGGTTCATCCCTTTAAAATTATCAATAAGCTCCTCGAATTCATTAGCCTGATAGAGGCCAATACCTCTGAAAAAACGGATATCAGCACTATCCGGATACATCTCATGAGCCTTTCCGCATATATAAATAAGTTCTTCATCCAGTGCTGCGGCATTAGCCAGCATGATGGTCTGCATATAGATATTATAAGTACCCTTCTGAAGTTCCAGATACTTCTTTAAATGGAAATATGCGCTGGAATAGTTTTGGCTCTGAATGTAAAAATCAGCAGCGAGTAAGCGGATATCACTCTCGTCGGGATGTGTTCCCGCGAAAACCTCTATCACTGCACTCAATTCCAGGGCGTAGTTAGTAACATGATCTTCCTCTGAAAGGTAGAAGGCCAGAATTGCCATCTTCCGCTTTGCCTCAATTTGTGAACTACTGAAAGATTTGGCCAGATAGATGTAGCTGTTTTTAAAATCCCCCTTTTGCCTGTAATAATCCGTCAGATTTGTTAATGCAAAAATATTCAGGCTGTCCACTTCAAGGATCTCAAGATAGTATGAGGCTGCAGCACTTTCATCACCACTTTTTAAGCAAAGTTCTGCGGCCACAACACGAAACTGTATGGCTTCGGGAAAAATTTGCAGCACTTTTTCGATTTCTTCCCGTGCAAGATCATATTTCTCTTCACTTTCATAGATGGAGGCTTTCAGCAGGGTGATTTTTTCGCTGAAACCCTTCTCTTTCTCAATTTTTTCCAGCGTTCTGATGGCCTTCCCGGATTTTCCCATATTGAAATAGCCAAGTGCAAGTTTGAACTCCCACTCTACTTTCTCAGGATCACTCTTGATTTTTCCCTTTAATATCTCCACTGCCTCTTCATACTCTTCCGAGGCAGCGAGCGAATTCAGGTAGGCAATGGTATACCACTCATTCTCCGGATCCAGTTCATAGGCTATCCGATGATTTTTAAGTGCCAGTTCAAATTGATTCGTGGCCAAATAAATGGAGCCAGACTCGAAATACGCTACAGCACAGTTGGGCCTGTCCTTGATAACAAGTCCGTAGAGTTTAATCGCTTCCGATAAATTACCAAGATTCTTTTGCTTCACAGCCTCAATCAAGGCATATTGATAATCCCTGTTGCTTTCCTCCTCCTGGCCCAGAGCTACTGATGCCCGGACGAACAACAAACTCAACACAAGGCCTATAATCACACGATTCTTCATTCATTTACTATTTGGTGCCGGTATGTCCAAAACCTCCGTCGCCCCTATCAGATTCTTCCAGGGAATCGACCTGATTCCATTGAATACTTTCCACCTTGTTAATCACCATCTGGCAAATACGCTCCCCATGCTCAACCACAAAGGCCTCATTGGACAGATTCACCAGAATAATTCCAATCTCACCTCTGTAGTCAGCATCTATGGTTCCTGGCGTATTTAAAACTGAGATCCCTTTCTTCAAGGCCAATCCGCTCCTGGGACGGATCTGGGCTTCAAATCCTTCAGGTAATTCCATAAATAATCCTGTGGGAATAAGCTTCCGCTCCAGGGGTAATAGGGTAACTCCCTGCTTAAGATTCGCACGAAGATCCATACCTGCAGAACTGGAAGTGCTGTAGTCAGGTAGCGGATTATTTGAACTATTTACTATTTTAACCTTCATTGGTGTGTACTGCTTTTATAATGATTAAAAGTCTTTCTTTCTCCCCACACAGCTATTGCTCCAAAAACACCCAAAAGGAGAATTGCCCTCAAATCTCCAGATCCCCCTATATCCTGCAAAAATAGTTCATTGCTTAGATATATGACTATCGCTACCACTATATATGTCACGATTCGTCCTGCACGATAGGGGATTGCGTAATGTTTTCTTGACCAAAGATAGGACACTATCACCATGGTGCTGTAGCATAAGAGGTGGGCCCATGCCGATGCCACATAGCCATACCTGGGAATAAACAACACGTTCACAAAAACTGTAATCAATGCTCCTAATAGTACCAGAACGGCACCGATATGGGTTTTATTGGTTAGTTTATACCATATGGAAAGATTAAAGAAAATTCCCATTATCAGGTTGGCCAATAATACAACCGGTACAATTTGCACGCCCTCCCGGAAATCGGCTCCAATAAAAAGAATAAAATAATCCAGATAAAGATTAACAAGAAGAAATATAAAAAGTCCGGCTATCACAAAAAACATCATCACATCGGCATATAATTTTTGAGCATTCTTCTCCCCTGATTTTGAAAAGAAGAAGGGCTCAGCCGCATATTTAAACATCTGTACAAAAAGGGTCATCAATACAGCCAGCTTATAGTTTGCTCCATAAATACCCAGCTGTTCCATGGGATTCAGCTCAGGAGGTATCAGGTGTTTCAATAAAATCCGGTCCAGTGCTTCATTTACCGTACCGGCCATTCCGGCAATTAGCAGGGGATAAGAATAGCGGATAATTACTTTGAACAGGCTCCTGTCAAAGTAGGAGCGAAAGGCCGCAAGGATATCAGGAATAAGCAGCAATAGCTTCAGGGATGATGCAATAAGGTTGGAAATCAGTACATATCCAACACCAATGTTTTCATTGTACAGAAGGGCTACCAGTTCCGAGTCGCTGTGCCGTGGACAATAGTATAGGAAAAAGATATTCAATCCAATATTCAGGCTTACCTCCCCGATTCGTATTAATGCATATTTAAGAGCTTGATTGCGGAGCCGGATCCTGGCAAAGGGAATGCTCGTAAATGCATCTATACCAACTATTACAGCCAACCATCTTATATACTCCGGATGCTCTCCATATCCAATAAGGGAGCTAATGGGTGCTGACCATAACAGCACCAGGATAATAAAGAGAGAAGAGGTAAAAAAGAGAGATCCCAGTATCGTCGTGTACACCTTGTCCTTATGCTCCGAATTGCTGGCGTAGCGAAAAAATCCGGTCTCCATTCCATAGGTGAGAATTACCAGCAGAAATACCACATAAGCATAGAGCTCTGTAATTACCCCATATGTAGCCCTTTCGAAGATCCTGGTATAAAAAGGAGTGAGCAAAAGGTAATTTAGAAGCCTTGGCAGTACAATACCAAGACCATATACAGCGGTTTGCCCGAACAGTTGTTTAATGGGATTCTTCAAGCTATCGGCAAGGTTTCTGCAAAAGTAGCATTATCCGGAGCGTTGTTTACTCGTCGGACGATTTATTATTAAACAGCAAGTAGCCAAAGCTTAGCTGTGCAATCCAGGGATTCTCCTCATCGCTGATATATCCAAGGTACAGCGAAACAGGCCCTACTACTGACACAAAACTCAGGGAAGCATAAACCATACTTCTCATGGTTTTAAAATAGTTTCCGAAATAGGCCTGGTTGTACTCGTCCATAAGTATTTCCTGAACCGGGAAATAAGCATAGGCCTCCAGTTTGGTATGCAGGTGTTTTGTAATTTTGTACACCGGCATGAGGCCTGCAGCAAAAAACTGATGTGCCCTGTAGTGCTCCATAAACAGTCCGTTGGTTATTATATTTGGCTTAAAGACCGGAGCCTCAATGATGGAAGAATAGTAGTTGCTTAGCAATGGTTTAAAAGTAGCCTGTATCCTGAAGTGATAGCCCAGTGAAAACGAACCTTTAAGGGGCATAAAACCACTATTTTCAAGCTTGAGCGACCACCAGAAGAAACTATTCTTTTCATGATTCACATCCTGAGACGTAGATCCTGGATAGTATGATTCCATACCATAACCCGCGTGAATGGAATGAATTCTCAGGCTTCCCTCTGTAGCAAATTGCTTGTTATTCAAGGTGTTTTTTTCCCTTGCCACATAAAATGAAACCTTATTCACATTGGAGACCTCTGAAGTATCAGTGGAGGAAAAATCCTTGGTCATATAATAGATCTCCTTGTTCCTTCCAATGCCCACCCCGGTTTTAATAAGGCCATTGATCCGTAAGGGAGTTCCCGCTTCAATCCTGATATTTATTTCATCCTCGGTAATATAAGAGGGCTTCTGATCCTCGAAAAAGAAATTTGTATTATAGCTATTGTATTGAAAACCATTGTAATTAAAATTGCCCTGAAAAAACATCGGAATCTTTGCGGGATAATCAAACCTGAATCCCAGATTTACACCGTTATAAAAACGGCCGAACTGTATGCTGCCCTTCAGTAGAGCGCTGACTTCAGAAATTTGCCTATAACTGAAACCAAGGTAAGTCTGCGCCAATCCCGTAGTAGCAAAAAAGAGCCCAAACCGGGCCTCCAGGGGGGCCTGGGGAATCACCCTGAGCTTCATTGTAAACAGGCTGTCCTCCGGTTTGTATACAGCTCTAGGGTAGAGATAAAACAGGCTTTTATCGTTGGCCAGCTTAAGGAACTCTGTCTTCATCTCACTTACATCCAGAATGGTATCCGATCTCCGGATGCTTCTCTCCACATATTCCCTCTGCTTTTCGTTTACTCCAGTAATTTCAAATTCATTAAAGCGAAGTTCCGGAAAGCTCTCTTTAAAGACCTCCCTTCTTTTGGCTATTGTAGCCGTATCTTCTGCCCTTCGGCTGATCAGTAATTTAATACTGTCCATCTTCTCAAGGGTTTTACTGTACCCCACCTCTACAAACTCATCCAGCTTATCAAAGGCAAGCAATGATTGTTTTTTTAGATCCATATCAAGGAGCAGGCCCCGCTCCGGATCAATCTCATAACTGGAAGGTTTCATTACTATATTTTCAATCTGGCCCATAATATCAAATTCATCGGGCGGCGTATTTCCCATCGCTGCCTTGCTCCCAATGATCACATCGGGATCAAATTGATCCAGGACATGTTGCACCGGAAAATTATTGTAGATACCGCCATCGTACATGATATTTCCCTCGATCACGATGGGGCGGAAGTAAAGAGGAACTGTCATGGAGGCCCTTACTGCCTGTGACAGGTCCCCCTTTCTGAATACAACCTCCTTGCTATTGCTAATATCTACAGCATTGCATAGAAAGGGAACAAACAGGCTGTCAAAATCATAGCCTGCTGCTGCGCTGGCCCTGGAAAAAATCTCCATAAAAGCAAAATCCATCAGGTAATTGGGAACAACGCTTAATGGCAACTTTGTTTTCTGAACACTATCTTTCAGGTCTATCCCAATATTCAATATGTCGGGTCCGGATTCTTCGGCTTTAAAATAGTATTTATACTCCTCACCCATCTTTCCACTCATCCAGTTCCCAAAATCTTCAGAACCTATAATCTCAATCATCTCATCCGTGCTCATGCCCATGGCATAGAACCCCCCAATGATCGCCCCCATGGAAGTTCCCCCAATATAGTCTATGGGAATCCTGTACTCCTCCAGGGCTTTAATCACTCCTATATGGGCCAGTCCCTTTGCTCCCCCTCCGCTAAGCACAAGCCCCACAGACTGTCCCTGAGTCATATAGGGAATACAGGTAATTATGATAAGTATGAACCGCTTTTTCAACATTCATTCTATCTTTGCAGAACTATTCTATATTAAAAATACATCAATTATGTTGAAGAATTCTCTGATAGCCCCGATTGTTTACTTAATGATTTCTTTCATTTTTCTTTCAGCTCCGGGGAAGGCTCAGGATATGAAAAGTGAGCACCTTATCAAAATCGAGACCAGCAAGGGGGATATGCTTATCAAGCTCTATAATGAAACTCCTGCACATCGCGACAACATGATCAAACTTATCAAAGAGGGCTTCTATGAGGATCAGCTTTTTCATAGGGTAATGAAAGAATTCATGATTCAGGGGGGCGATCCGCATTCCACAGGTGCAGAAAAAGGGCAGCGACTTGGTTCAGGAAGTCCGGGATATACGGTTCCTGCTGAATTTCATAAAGACCTTATACACAAAAAAGGTGCTCTTGCAGCAGCCCGAAAAGGTGACTCCGGTAATCCGGAGCAGGCCTCAAATGGTTCCCAGTTTTACCTGGTGCAGGGCAGAGTCCTTACACCACAAGAGATCAATATTCTGACCCAGAGGGGGGTGGCTACCTTTACTGAGGAAAGTGCTGAAATATACATGAGCCTTGGGGGGACACCTCATCTGGACGGATCCTATACTGTTTTCGGTGAAGTGGTAGAGGGTTTGGATATCCTTGACGCTATTGCAGCCAGTCCCTGCGATGCTTATGACCGCCCTGTTGAAGATGTAATCTATTCCATTACCCTGATCAAATAAGCTGGTTTTTTATACTTTTGTATCTCTAATTCAAACAGATATGCTTCAAAATATAGATAAACTCCTTGAGGAAGCCAGGAAATTCAATGCAGAAACAAAGGAGGAGATTGAACAGTTCCGGATCAAATACCTGAGTAAAAAAGGTGCTCTTTCGGATTTGTTCAAGAACTTCAAGGAGGTCCCTGCCGAACAAAAGAAAGAGGTGGGACAGAAGATCAATGAGCTGAAGCAGTTTGTTAGCGAAAAAATAGATGCCCTGCTTGCAGGTCTTTCTGATGATACTGGCTCCGAAAACGCACATGATCTTACCCTGCCAGGTCCTCCTGTCATGGCCGGGGCACGGCATCCCATCTCCATTGTGCGAAATGAAATTATCTCCATTTTCGGCAGATTGGGGTATACCATTTCAGAAGGTCCTGAAATTGAAGATGACTGGCACGTATTCTCAGCGCTTAATTTCCCGCCGGAACATCCGGCCCGGGATATGCAGGACACCTTCTTTATAGAAAAGGATCCTGATATCCTGCTCAGAACCCATACCTCTTCTGTACAGGTAAGGGTCATGGAAAAAGAGTCCCTGCCAATACGCACCATTTCTCCTGGCAGGGTATTCAGAAATGAAGCAATTTCTGCCAGAGCTCACTGTATTTTCCACCAGGTTGAAGGCCTATATATTGATACGAATGTTTCTTTTGCAGATCTGAAACAGACTTTGCTTCATTTTGCCCGTGAGATGTTCGGAAAGCATGTGGAAATTCGCCTTCGCCCTTCCTATTTTCCTTTTACAGAACCTTCGGCAGAGATGGATATCAGCTGTCAGATCTGTGGTGGATCAGGGTGCAATGTATGCAAATACACCGGTTGGCTGGAAATTCTTGGTTGCGGTATGGTCGATCCCAACGTGCTGGAATTCAACGGGATTGATTCCAAAAAGTATACAGGATTTGCCTTTGGCATGGGCGTCGAGCGGGTTGCCATGCTCAAATACCAGGTAAAGGACCTCAGGCTCTACTTTGAAAATGATATCCGTTTCCTGGAGCAGTTCAAAGCAGCGTATTAAGCTCTCTAAATTATTTAAAAGGGGTATTTATCGTGAAGTGCTTATTAACTTTGTTAAAAATCAAGGATCTTACTACTCTTCTATGATTATCTCGTGGGTGATGGGGAAGGCCTTTTCATAGTTAGCCGATACACCGCAATACCTTGTGATGGAGAGGTTTACGGCTTTCTCCACACTTTTCAGGTTAATACCCTTTCCTTTCAACCTGTAGATGACCTTCATCCCCTCAAATCGCTTGGGATGTTTCTCGGTAACATCCCCTTCAACATCTACGGAAAAGTCCTCAAAATCCACCTTCATTTTTTTAAGTATGGAGACAACATCCATGCCGGTACAGCCAGCCAGAGCAACCATCATAAGAGGTTTGGGTCGGGGTCCTGTATTCTTTCCTCCGTGTTCCATTGACGAATCCATGTATACCTTATGTCCATCAACTTCTCCTTCAAAGGCAAGGTCGCTAAGCCATTTTGTTGTGATTGTTTCCTTCATTGCTCTATCTTTTCAATACATATTTAATTATTTTTGACTTATATACTTTAGCCACATGCATGACGATCCTTCTGATTTAAGCTGTAATTCCTGCACTATCCGGACACATCCCCTATTTCGACATCTTGTAGAACAGGAGTTACAGGAGATTATGCTTAACAAGATAACAGAAACTTACAAAAGAGGTTCAATTGTATATCAGGAAGGGAACCGTATGAAAGGTTTTTGTTGCGTTCAATCGGGCATCATCAAAATATATCAAACCGGCTTTGATGGTAAAGAACAGATCATTCGATTTGCCAAACCCGGTGATATTATTGGATACCGTTCTGTTGTAAGTAATGAACCGGCTTGCACCACCGCAGAGGTAATCGAAGAAGCTGTCCTGTGTCAAATTTCCGCTGAAATACTTCTTAATTTTGTAAAAACCAATGGCAACTTTGCTGTTGAATTGATGAAGTTAACCTGCAAAGAGCTTGGTGAGGCAAACGCCTATATAACCGATATCGCTCAGAAAACAGTAAAAGAGAGGTTGGCAGAAATTCTGATTCATCTGGATGATGAATTTGGAGAAGATTCGCAGGGTATTCTTAAAATTTCACTGACCCGGGAGGAACTTTCAAATATTGTAGGAACAGCAACAGAGTCTATTATCAGATTGCTGTCGGAATTTAAATCCCAGAGTTACATCGAAATAAACGGCCGCAAAATAAAAATCCTGGACAAGCCAGGATTGAAGTATATCGCCAATATATAGCCGCCTGGCTCACTCAAGCATTTTACCTATAACAATATGGGCAATAAGGCCTACAATGATTAAGACAAGGCTAAGTGCAAGAGAAGTATTGGTCTGGGATCCGGCAAAAACCACAATACCAAGAAGGATCACACCAATCAGAATAATAAGAAGTCCGGCATTCTTCAATAAAGTTCCTAACATAACTGCATCAGTTTCAATTCCCCACAAATATATACAAAATATCAAAATAAAAAGTTCTGACTATCTCTATCTTTGCCCAGGTGTTCATATGCAATTCTGGTAACTTCTCTTCCCCTGGGTGTTCGCTTGATGTAACCCTCCTTAATCAGGAAGGGTTCATACACCTCCTCAATGGTTCCCGCCTCTTCTCCTACTGCCGTAGCAATGGTAGTTAAACCCACCGGACCGCCCTGAAACTTATCTATAATTGTTGTAAGGATTTTATTGTCCATTTCATCCAGACCCGAACGGTCTATATTTAAAGCTTCCAGGCCATACCTGGTGATCTCCATATCAATAATACCGCTTCCTTTCACCTGGGCAAAATCCCTGATTCTTCTCAATAAAGCATTGGCAATCCGGGGTGTCCCCCTGCTTCTTGAAGCAATTTCAACAGCAGCATCGCCTTTTATTTCAACTTTTAATATTCCTGACGACCTCTTCACGATACCGGTTAATATATCCGCATCGTAATACTCCAGCAATGAATTTATTCCAAACCTGGAACGAAGAGGCCCTGTTAACAGTCCCGACCTGGTAGTGGCGCCAATTAAAGTAAAGGGCTGTAAGGTAAGTTGCACCGATCGTGCAGCCGGACCTTTATCAATCATGATATCAATAAAATAATCTTCCATGGCTGAGTATAGATACTCCTCCACGATGGGGGAGAGCCGGTGGATCTCATCGATAAACAATACATCTCCCTCCTCTAAACCTGTAAGCAGTCCGGCCAGGTCTCCCGGTTTATCCAACACGGGTCCCGAAGTAATCTTTATTCCCACCTCCATTTCATTGGCAATAATATGTGCCAGGGTAGTTTTTCCCAGGCCAGGAGGTCCGTGCAACAATACATGATCCAGGGCCTCATCCCGCAAACGGGCGGCCTCTACAAAGATTTTCAAATTCTCTACGATCTTCTTCTGGCCATCAAAATCTGAAAAAATGGATGGGCGTAATCTCGCTTCTATTTCCAGATCGGCATCTGATAAATCCTTATCTCTGATTTCAAAATCTTCTACCATAAGTCCATTAACGGATTAGTTTAATATCACTTTCCGGAAGTTTGATTTTGACTCCATTAATACGTTGTTCTTCATTATTCTTGTAAGTAATAGTCATCACCAGGTTCCCCTCTTGATCATACTTTTTCCAATTCTTTTCACGGATACCCAATTCATAATACTGTTCCTCCCTGAGAGTTCCGTCGGGGTAGTAAAACTTGTGTCTTTTATCCGGATTCCCCTGTGAATAGGAGCCTTCGTATTTTACGGCCCCATTGGGATAATAGTACTTCCAGGTATCCTCACGCAGACCAATCACATAACGTCCTTGTTCCTTATGATCTCCAACCTGGTAAATCCATTCTCCTTCCTTCTCGCCCCCGATATAATCTCCCTTAGTCAGAATATTTCCCCCGGAATCATACTCCACAAACATGCCGTCTTCTCTCCCATTGAAGTAACTCTCTTCCCTCCACTTGTTTCCATTGGGATAGTACCAGTTCCATATTCCCATATACCTGTCTCTTTCAAATTTTCCCTTCTGTTCAATACCTCCTTTTTCCAATAGATAAGTCCAGGTACCAGATCGCTGGTTGTTCAGATAGCTCCCCTGTGCACGAACCTCACCACCCTGGTAGAAATCGGTCCATGGGCCTTTCCGTCTACCCTGTTCATCAATGATACCCTCCGACACTTTCTGACCCAACTCGTTATAGAGATATGCATTCTCAACTACTCCTGCTGTATCAAAGAAGCGGTGAATTCCCACAGGTATTTCCTCCTTGTATCCTCCCGTAAAAATGAGCCTTCCATCCTGGTCAAAGGTGCTTTTCATATCCAGTAACTCCTTCATGTCCTCATCAATCTCCTCCACAATTGTCCCTCGTTCATAACGCAGAGCCATTACCAGATCTCCTTTTCCATCAAACTCCCTGTAATAACCATGAAGCTTATTGTCCAGATAGTTCTCTTCCTTTTTAATCCTCCCATTTTCATAGTAATTTCTGAAAGTTCCCTGCTTGTTTCCCTCTTCATCTGTTCTATTCACCCGCTCCCTCTCAATGACATAGTTGTCCTTGTACTGAACCACGGTAATCAATGTACTATCTATTGAAAACTCCCTGGATAATCCCTGTTTTTTTCCATTCTTATAGAACACTATCAACTTCAATTCTCCGGTAGTATGATAGTATAGCGAAGATCCTTCTTTTCTCCCCAGAACATATAACTCGCTGGAAATCAGTGTTGACTGTCCGGGATTTTGAGGATTATTGTAAATATACTTATTGGAGTATCCGCTTTTCTCACCGATCTTATAGGAAATCTGCTCGGTCAGTTCTCCTGCCTGATTATAAAAGTTCCATACGCTGTCCAGTAAAAAATTTGTTCGCTTGCCTTCCGATTTAATGACCCCGGTTACATAATAGGTTCGCCAGTAAGCGTCTGGTTTTCCATCCCTCATCATACCTTCGCTCGAAACCTGGTCATTGGGATAAAAGAACTGAACAAAACCATTTTCATTTTCCGCTTCCTGACCAGATAAGGGCACATAGCACATTGCTACTATCAGAATGCTTAACACATATTGAAAATTACCTTTTAGCATGAAACCAGCTTATAATTGAAGACGATTTGATATATCGAGCATTCTGACAATTGACCCCCTGGCTCTATCCATCAAATCCTGTTCCAAAGTTATTTCAGGAAGCTCATACTTCAAAGTATTGTAGATCTTTTTAAGGGATATTAGTTTCATAAATTTACAATCGTTGCATGCACAGGTCGAATCTTTGGGTGGCGCAGGAATAAAGTTCTTTTCAGGACTGGCCTTTCTCATCTGGTGAAGAATTCCCGATTCGGTTGCTACAATATACGACTTTCCCTTATCCTTGATTGTATAATTCAACAGGGACGTGGTAGAACCAATATGATCGGCAACAATCAGAATTTGCTTTTCGCATTCAGGATGGGCAATTATCTGAGCATCAGGATGTTCTTTCTTAATATCAAGAATTCTTTCCAGGCTGAACTCTTCGTGCACATGGCATGCTCCGTCCCAGATTACCATATCTCTTCCTGTCATACTTTTTATATAGTTGCCCAGATTTCGATCCGGTGCAAAGATGATTTTTTCATCCTTCGGAAGGCTCTTTACGATCTGAAGCGCATTGGTTGAAGTGCAAATGATATCAGTAAGTGCCTTGATTTCTGCAGTAGTATTCACATAAGAGATTACTGTATGCCCGGGGTAAAGCTTTTTAAATGCAGCAAATTCTTCCGGGGGACAGGAATCGGCAAGTGAACAGCCTGCCTGAAGATCCGGAATAAGGACCTTCTTTTCAGGAGCAAGTATCTTGGCTGTTTCCGCCATAAAATGTACCCCTGCAAAGAGTATAATATCAGCTTCAGTTGCAGCGGCCTGCTGAGACAGGCCAAGACTGTCGCCTACAAAGTCTGCGATATCCTGAACTTCACCTACCTGGTAGAAATGAGCCAGGATTACCGCGTTCTTTTCTAATCTCATACGCTTGATCTCATCAACAATATTGAGAGACTTATCCACCTCAAGGTCAATAAAACCCTTTTTCTCTATTTCATCTTTATTCACAATTCTCATCTTATATTTATATCATTATTTAAAATTATAAATCTTACTAATGATGATGATAGGCGGTTGATTCTGTTTTAAAAAAAGTGAAAGTATATTTGCATAATCAACTATTCAAACATTTAACACACTCTATTAACACGCAGGATATTTGTTAAGTTTTGAAAATTGGCATGTTAGAGAAAAACTTAACATCTGTTAACATCTTGGGGACTTAATAAAAACATCTCCGAAACAAAGATAATGACTGTTGACAATCTGTTTATCTTTCATGGTAAAGTTAGCCTAATTCACGGGTTCCGATGGAGCACGAGCCAGAAGTCTATTTTTTAAATTAAATGAACAACAAATCAACAGCCCAATTGTTAAAAAAGAAGAAGAATGAAAAAAACGCTGGCCATCGCTTCAGATCATGCTGGTTACCAGATGAAACTTTCCATAATCAAATACCTGGAAGAAAAAGGATATGATTTAAAAGATTTTGGAACAGATTCGACTGATGCTGTTAACTATCCCGACTTTGGGCACCCCCTGGCAGAAGCTGTTGAGTCGGGAAAGTTCGATCTGGGCATATCGCTCTGCGGTAGTGGAAACGGAATCAATATGGTGACCAATAAACACCAGGGAATTAGAGGAGCATTGTGTTGGAACAGGGAGATTTCCATGATGGCCAGAAGCCATAATGATGCCAACATTTGTTCTTTGCCAGCGAGATATATAGATCTGGAGACAGCCAGGGAAATAGTAGAGGCTTTTCTAGAAACCGAATATGAAGGTGGAAGACATGATATAAGAATTAGCAACATTCCTCTTCAGAAGTAAAAGATGATATCCAATACAAGTATATACGCCATCAGGGCCCTGATCTATCTGGAGTTGTACACTTCCCCTGAAAAAAAGAGGGGGATTAAAATAATTTCAGAAGAACTGGATATTCCCTCACCCTTTCTTGGTAAGATATTACAGATGCTTGTAAAGCATCAATTGCTTGGCTCCACCAAAGGGCCTAATGGGGGATTCTATCTGAACAGACCCGCCATCGATATTGCTGTTATGGAAATCATTGAGATCATAGATGGAAAGGACACTTTTGACAAGTGCGCAATCAGAACCGACTCCTGTGATCACATCCACCCCTGTAGCATGCACCACAAACTTGCCCCCTTAAGAGGTGAGATAAAAAGGGTTTTTGCCACAGAAACCATAGCAGACCTGGTGTCGGAGTTCAGGGAAGGAAAAGAGCGAATCAGGATTTAAGGAAACGAAATAAGCGCCAGCCCCCAATTAGCCGAAAAGCCAGGTAAGAGGCCAGTAGGCCGAAAAAATTTGCCAGCACATCGATCCATTCGGCCCCACGGGATAACACAACTGTTGCCTGTAAAACCTCTATTAGTCCACTTGCCAGCAAGATGCCAGAGAGAATAAAGATGTGATAGCTATGGCATTTACTTGTACACCGGCTCTCCATGAGAGCAACAAAACCGAGTGAGCTATACATTAATAAATGTATAATCTTGTCGATATGCGGGATGTCCCAGATTGAGTCCAGGGGAAATTCACTTACAGGAGCCAGGCTCAACAGAGCAATCAATATCGCCAGCAGAATGGAAAATTTATATTGGAACACGTACCTTAGCATATCCTGGAGGCATTTACAAGCCTGCACAAAGATGATAATTATTTTGAAATGAAAGTAGAGAAACTTCTAGCGTTCCTGCGCGAAGAGCGTGTTGAGACCTGGTTTGACCTGGGGCTGTTCCTTGATCGTTTCAAGGAAGAACAGGCCTACCCTTCCATTAACAGGGAAGGGAACTACGAAGATTACAAAGAGGAGTTAAGATGCGGAGGTGTGGCTTTTCTGACCTTTCATTATATGGTAGATGGAGTGACCAATGAGGTGGACAAATATGCTTCTCTGATGAGACGAAATATACCCGGGATTCCGGTGCATTATATTGCGGGGGAGATCCATACAAAAACGGCCCCGTTTATTAAGAAGGAGTATATGCAGAAGGTAATCCCGGAATTGGCCGGGTTCAATGAATGGGAGCTTTATAAGGATTTCTATTTTACCAGGCTTGAAAGGGGAGGGCCGGTATATAATGCACTTATTGGGAGGCTGTGGAGCCAGACCCTGGAGATCGTACAAAAACTGGGGACCTATATAGAGGAGCAGGGAATCAATTTACTTTATATTATCAACGTATGTTCCAATCCCGGGAATGTAGCCTATGCACTGGCCCTGGTGCTGATATCTGAATTTCTTAAGATTCCGGTGATCAATAACAACCATGATTTTTACTGGGAGGGTGGTATGTGTATTTCCGACAGGGAAAAAGCAGGAGGCAGACCGGGACCCCGGGATTTATTCTTCACTAATTGTCACCTGGGGGAGGTATTTTCGATCGTTGAAATGTTGTATCCGTGGCAATCGAGGTCCTGGATTAATGTGAATATTAACACGGGCCAAACCGAACATCTGGTTCGCCTTAATGGCCACAACCCCGCCAATGTAATGGAAATTGGGACAGCGGTAGACACTTCCCATTATACAAAGAGTGACAAGCGAAAGAACATCAACACCTTTCTCCAGCTGGAAAAGATGCTGGCGAGATATACAGATCAGCTAAACAGCTATTCGGTTGAGGATGTGTTGAGGAAAGAATTGGTGGCAGAGAGGAATCCAAGGCCTGTTCTGATTGGCGAAAGCACTATCCGCGTGGACCACTTTATCAAGGAAAACATTATTCTTCTGCAACCAACAAGAATTTTATCAAGGAAAAGGATAGAAACCTCTTTCAACCTCTTGTTGCTTATGTTCCAGGAGGAGGAAATGATAAGGAGGTTCAGGAAGACCGCCCGCTTGAAAATGACCCTGATTATTACAGGACCCATTGCAGCCGGGCATTATGGCTATTGTAAAAAACTAATTGAACGATTCAGGGAGCTTTTAAGTGAACTTGATCCTGAATTGAAGAACCGGGTATACCTGGCACTTTTGTTTGGGGAGCTTGACCGTGATGATTTTAAAGATAGATATGAAAACCCGGCAGGGATAGCGGAGCTCTATAACATCTCCTCGCTGGTTTTGTTGCCCAGTAAGACCGAAGGACGCGGACTTCCCATTATTGAAGCCACAGCCTGTGGCACCCCCATTTTTTGTAGAAGGTATGAACCTGAAAAGGTATATTCAGAAGTGATCGGGGAGCATTTGGGAGAGCGGGACCGTTTGAAGGTATTGGAGTTTAAAGGGAAACGAATTACGGACCGAATGGTGCGGCGGATTGCAGACCGGATCTTTTTCCCACACCGCTATACCGATGAAATAAGGCATAATCAGCGAGTTGTTTACAAGCGCTACAGCCTTGATGCGCTCAATGAGAATTTATACCAGATTCTGCAGCGCCAGTATCAACAGTTAAAGGGCAACGAAAAAATTCTGAGAATTGTTCTCGAAAGTCTGGATGATTATAGGGAAATGGTTGATTTTTCCAACGAGAACCTCCATGCGCTTTTGGATACCAGGAACAGGCAATATCTTCCAGGCTATTCGAAGCTTAGCTTTATGTTTATGTTGAAATCGCTTATTGATCCAAGCTATTTTCGCATTGAGCAGCAACGGATAAGGGGTATGGCCTATCATTTCTCCCAGGCCATTATCACCAATGATCCAGATTCAGGATTTGTACCGGAAAAGATTATCAACCGCTTTTTTAATGCGGTGGAGACTCTTTTTGAATACAGAGAGGGAGTCCAAAAGATTCAGCATGACCATTCCATGTCCTACCGCCACCGCAACCGTTACCACTACCCCTATCAGGACTATACCTTCCAGGAGCTGACCGGCCTGATCAATCTCCTCTATATAGGCATTGTTCAACCCACCCCCCTCAATAAGGTGGACCTGAGCCCACAGTTTTTCACGGACTGGAACCTGGCCTTAATGCAGCTGACCGGGAGCTCCTATCTGGCTATTGATAACAGGAGGCGATTGATAGAACGACTCAGGGATAACAGACCCATTGCCTATTTCCCGGGAGCCTATATTATGTATGAACTGGAATTCTTTGCCCTGCAGTCCATTCGTTCCAGAATGAAGCTCCCCCTGGAGAAGATTATCACCAGAGAGTTGCTGGAGAAGAAAGCTTCTAAGCTACAACCCGTCTACATTTTTGCCCAGGAAAAAAATCTCGGAAAACAGCTAAACAAGGATGAGATCACGGATTATATTATAAATGGAATATCTGAGGAGCTGAAATTACTCTATGAGTTTAAAGTGATCCAAATTATTCGCACAAAACAGGTGTGCGTTGGTATTCATTTTCCACAGCTGGGTAGCCGGGCCCTTGAGGTCTTGAAAATGATCAGGGATCAGGAGGGATATATCCTGACCAATCGCAGTAATGCTGCCATGATGACGGACCTGGTGGATATGGATCGCTTCCATATCGGAAAAGCCACCAATGAGTTTACCGCACATATGATGGGAATCCCCGTTTCCAGTGGCTATATACAATTTGTGCCTGCGGGAGTGAGAGCCTTTCTCTCATATCCTTCTCCGGTTCAGACAGCTAAAGACTTTGATCGGGGAATGAAAAGCGATCTTTTTAAAAGGCTTGTTAAGAAACTGGGAGAAGGGGCGGTTTTGTCGGCCATCAAGGAGGATGCCGCTCTTCATGGAAGCCCCTTGAGACACGTGCTCAACTCACTGAACAACAGAGATATAAACCCAGGACCGGTCTCTTTTGACTTTCTGAGTGGCACCTATGCCGACGGCATGCCATATAACGGCGCCCTTGCACGGCTCAATTTTAGAAAGGAAAAGTGGGATTTTTTGGCAGTTTCAAACCCCGACAAACCCCGAACCGTAAGCCAGTTTGTTAATGCTTTCAAGAGACAAAGGGGTAAAACAGCTCAGATTGCCTGGAATGGTGGTTATATACTCAATCCGGAACTGGTGGGAAAACTCGGATTGCCGGAAACCTATATAGGATCTCCTCTGGGACTGTTGATAACGGGAGGAATCATGACCTCAGCTCCTCTATTTAATAAACCCGCACTTCTTGTTTATAAGGATGGCAGCATTGATATTCAAAGGGTAAACTGCAGCGGAGGTTTGAAAGTAAGCTGGAAGGGTCATGAGATCCTCTTTGATAAGTTAGCTTATAACAATCAGGAAAAAAGGGGAATCAGGTCTTATCACGATCTTTTATACCCGAAAGATCATATCGAAGGGGATGGGAGAACCCTTATCCGCCTGTCCGGGAATGTAGTAAAAGAGGTGCTGCTTACAAGTAAAGATGAGCAGGTGCCGCTGGTGCCGGTAGGACTTACACTGGCCCTGGATCCGGAGGATGTCCCCAGGGGATTAATAAGCGGTGAAGTGGTGGAACTTATGATTCCCGGACTGGATACGGTAAAACATGCTGTGGAGGCGGGGCCGCTCTTACTGGAAGGGGGAAGATGTGAAATAGATATGGAACTTGAAGGCTGGAAGCATATCAACTCAATCCGCACGCAGGCCGCCAGACTTGATTACACGGAGATGCGCGGACCCAAAATTGCAGTGGGAATTAACCAGAGGAACGAACTTGCCGTCTTGACTATCAATGGGAGGATAAGAGAATCAGTAGGCGCTACCCATCAGGATATGGCAGAGATCCTTCAAAAACACGGGATGGACAGGGCCATGGGGTTTGATCCGGGTGGCAGCAGCACACTGGTGGTAGGGCATACCACCCTGAATATCTCTCCCTATAACAGCAACTACGAACTGGACGCATATGCCCTTCCCCCGGAACCCAGGGCGGTTTCCAATGCCATAATCGGGTTTATTGAGGAGTAGGAATGCGGGGCATTTACATACATATACCATTCTGTCGCCAGGCATGTAGATATTGTGATTTTTATTTTTCCGTAAGCCTGAAATACCTGGACCCTTTTGTGGATGCACTGGTGGAGGAGATCAGGCAGAAAGGAGAAAGAAATGCAGGCCACTCATTGGAAACCCTTTACCTGGGCGGCGGGACCCCCTCACTTTTATCTGGCTCTCACCTGGAAAAAATTCTTAATGCCATTCACAAGTACCATACATTTCAGGAAAATCCGGAATGGACCATCGAATGTAATCCGGACGATCTGAATATGAGCACGGTGCAAAACTTACATCTCCTGGGCTTTAACAGACTTAGTATCGGGATCCAATCCTTTCACGAAAGAGACCTGGAGATCATGCGACGGTCCCACAATGCAGCGCAGGCCGAAGCGTCGGTCCGCCTGGCCTCTTCAGGGGGCTTTGAAAATATCAGCATGGACCTGATCTATGGAATACCAGGGCAGTCTCTTACCGAATGGGAGGAGAATATTGAGAAAGCGCTATCCCTTCCTGTTTCCCACCTTTCTGCCTACCACCTCACCTTTGAAACCGGAACCGTATTTGATCACTGGAGAAAAAAGGGAAGACTGCTTCCGGTGCCGGAGGAGCTAAGTGTGGATCAATTCAGGATGCTGAGGAAGAAGTTGCTCAGGGCCGGATTTGACCACTATGAGTTGTCTAATTTTGGTCGGGGGGCCACGATTTCGAAACACAACATGCTATACTGGTCGGGCGCAGCTTATCTGGGCCTGGGTCCTTCGGCTCACTCCTATGACGGAGAGCAACGAAGCTGGAACATTTCCTCAGTAAAAGAGTATATCAGGGGAATTATGAATGGAGAAGAGGTCGGTGAAACTGAGCATCTCACAAGCAGGGAAAAATACCACGATTATCTGATTACTTCATTGAGAACAAGGAGGGGAGCAGATCTCTCCTATATGGAGGAAGCCTTTGGACCGCAGTTTCGTTTACATTTCGAACGAAAGGCACAAGTGTTTCTTAAAAATGGCAGCATGTCTCATGCTGCAGGGAGGATGCATATAGAACCCGAACAGTGGCTGATTACCGACCACATCCTCAGAGCCCTGTTTATAGATTAAGCCCCGGCAGCTGCCAGGGCCACCCCAATCAGTTCTTCCAGTTTGTCACGAAGGGTGTCGTAGCTGAAATATTTTTTTCCCAGGGCGAAATTATATTCAGCAATCTCCCTGGCCAGCGAAGGATTATAAATTACCTCTGCCATGTCATGGACAACCTGATCGTTAAGCTCCCCGTGCTCAATCATAACGGTCTTGAATCCCTTGCTGCCTATATCGGGCAGATAGACCGGCTCGTAGTTGTTAACGAAGATGGGCCGCCTGGCCAGCACAGCTTCCACAAAGGCATTGCCAAAGCCCTCATAGGTACTGAAGTAGGTACAGGCCGTGGCCCGGGCATAGGCGTCTGATAATGAAAAACGAACTTCACCATTGCCATTGGAGAGACCTTTGTTATGAAAGAGGTGATAGGCAAAACTGACCTGTTCGCCCAGTTTTAATTCATGTATCTGGTTTACCAGCTCGTTGTAGTATGCGCTTCCGGCGTCATCTGCATAGTTTCCGGTAATGATGAGTTTAATCTTTTTATCGTTTAGCTCATGCATCAAGCGTATGGCCGATTCAATCCCCTTTCGTCTGACAATCCGGGTGATCTGGAACAGAAACAGGTCTGTATTATTAAATCCCATATGTTCGGCCAGGTTCTCATTTTTTTGATTCATTAAACCAAAAGGCTGATCGAAATCCATCACATTGGGTACATTGATAGCTTCACGCGCGAAACGATCTTTTAATGTGTTGGAAGCATGCGTATTTATTACAGCATGTACCGAAGAGGGGGCCCGCAGGGGAAATACCTCTGAAATAAAATCAGTAATTTCTTTGTGTGGAGAGAGATATCTGTCGCCACGCTCCCAGGCAAAATCATGATCGTGGGTTATGGTAGGCAATCCTGTCTTATGTACCACCTTGTTGATGGCCATTCCCATTTCCAGGTGTGAGGGGAGGGCAGAAGCGTTTTCAGAAATCAGCAAATCGATTTTTCGCTCCTTTATCCAGTGCATGATCTTCTTATAGATCACCTTTGAGTAAAGATTCAGATGCTCAATCAGCTCTTCCTGGTTGGTTTCTGGATAGAAAAAAGCCTTTTTCTGACTCCAGAAACTCTCAGGAGAAAAGAATGACATTTCAGGAACAAGGGTTTCTGTATCCGGGTCCATGGGGCGCTCCTGGAACTGTCCGGAGAGAGTAAAAACCCGGTGGCCCATTGCTTTCAGGACATCGATCCATTTCTCGGTCTCCAGGGCCACGCCATCAACACCACCGATCCGCCCAATAATTATACCGATGTTCATACCGGAAATGGAGATTTATTTAAGAACGAATGATGATATTCCGATTAATTTCCCTTCTGAATAGAGCTCCACAGTATGTTCTCCGGGTACAATCTCCCCGTCGTTGGTCCAGAAAATGGAGACAGGAAGATCTTCGTTTTCGTAATTGATAACCCGGGAAGCAGAAGCGGGGATTTGCTCTCCGTCAAAATCAATCACCTCCAGCTCTGGAGAACCCAGCACCACCAGATCGGGTCTGATAATACGAAGGGAAATCCTTTTCTCTCCTGTGGTGGCCACATTGTTGGCACGAAGCACAAAATCGACTCTTACTTTTACGGCCGTTCGGATCCTGTCAGACTCTTTATCGCGTTTGTTAAGCATGACCATGTCGATCTGGGATATCTGCAGCGTGGTGGCCAGGTCCTTGATCTCCTCCAGCTGTGTTTTATCCTTTTCAAGCTGCTCCTTTTCGGTACTCAGCCGCAATTCAGTGTTACGCAATTGTTTATTTTCGGCCATTAATTCCTGGTTTTGCATATTCAGGGAGTCGATCTGTACGATATAGCTTCGCAAAACTGAACGCAAAGTTTCCATCTCTTTCCTGTACATACGGATCTTGTAGGCATCATCCGCCTGTATGGAGATAAGCTTGTCGATTTTCTCCTTCTGTTGTTGCATCTCCACCTGGAGTTCCAGGTTGTTTGTTTCCAGGGTGTCGTATCTGAAATAGATGTTACGCAATTCCCCCTCCAGGGAATCTTTTTCAATACGAAAAAACTCGGTTTTTTCAGCCAGATCTGTGGAAACCAGGCTCAGGTTTTTTCGAGTATCAAGCAGCATGTAAACGGCAACGGCCAGAACAACTACCAGCAGGCCGAGGACTCCGTACAAAGCATTTACATTGATTTTCTTCTCAGTCATATTGAAAGGATTAATTTTTAACAAATATACACATTACTTGGCAGGTTGAGAGCTTACTTCTTCCATGGTGATAATGTTATTTACAATGGCATAGACGGTTAGCCCGGAAACGGACTTGATTCCCAGCTTGGCGCTGATATTCTTTCTGTGTGTCATAACCGTGTGGGCAGAAAGGAACAGCTTTTCTGCAATTTGCCGGTTTGTTAGGCCCATGGAAACATGCCTGACGATGGTTGTCTCACGCGGAGAAAGCACCATGGATGGGCTTAAGGAATCACTTTTATTATTATGGTCAAGCAGATTAAGGATTTTATTAATGATGGTCTCCTTATCCTCATTCAGATGCATGGAGCTGCGTACACCATGGTGAGGCAAATCTGCAATTATCATCTCTTTATGAGAACTCTGAAGGAGAATTGTTTTTTCAAGCAGCTCGGGTTTCGATATGAAAAGGTCATACGAGCGATCAAATTCAGACTGGCCCATGATCATATAATCCACAGGGTGATTCTGCAGATAGCTCTGAAAGGGATCGCCTTCACCAAATTCCTTCAGCACCCGAACACCCGAAATACGGTTCAGCATGAAAACCAGCCCCTTTCGAAGCAGGTAAGAATCAATAACCAGTATGAAATCCGATATTCTCATGAAAGAGATGCACTGTTTCGTAGTTGTCTTTCCAGCTCGGCAACACGGGGAATCAAGATCTTATCTTCCATATCGGCGTGATCTACCAGATCTTTCATCAGTATGGACAGATCGTTCAGAACCTGGTAGCACAACTGAGGGTCATCAAAGGGAGGGAGATATTTAATGATGAGTTCGGAAAGATGCTTTAGACTGATTTCCAAACGGTCGTGTTCTTTTTCAAATTCACTGATGGAGTAGCCTTGAAGCTTTTGAATAAAAGAAGGATCAGGATTCTCAAGAAGGGATTGTCTCTCTAATTCAAGCATATAAGGAAGAATATGCTCTTCTTCCTGAGAGATATGACTTAAAAAATCTTTTTTGTAGTCATTGAAGAAATTGGTGACCAGA
>PVMS01077870.1_pt1 | contig 40496 bp, 31 predicted proteins | sample 1853461 | NCBI WGS metagenome assembly PVMS01 (sample SAMN08582032, study PRJNA380276) | Marine sediment metagenome, whole genome shotgun sequencing project. | isolation source: ocean sediment barecode stripped | collected 2017
CGGGAGATGTTCCGAAAGGTGACGGTGCCGAGCCAGCGCTACGCGCTCGCGACGCTCGTCGCCGTGGGTGCGATCCTGGGGGCAGCGGCCGTCATGGGCTTCAACGCCTCCATGGAAGCCACCAGTACGGACGAGTTCTGCGTCTCCTGCCACGAGCTCCGAGACAACGCGCTGGCGGAGTTCGAAGGCACTCCACATCACACCAACAAGGCCGGCTTCCGAGCCGGGTGCGGGGACTGCCACGTTCCCCGCGATTTCTTCCCCAAGGTGTGGCGCAAGATCCGCGCGGCCACCGAGGTCTACCATCACCTCAAGGGCACCATCGACACGCCCGAGAAGTACGACGCCTATCGCATGACCATGGCGTCGAAGACCTGGGCCGGCATGAACGCGAACGACTCGCGACAGTGCCGTTACTGCCACGACGAGGCGCACTGGGATCTCGAGGTCCAGAGCACCAAGGCGCAGCAGTACCACGTAGGCCCCCTCGCCAAGGGCAAGACCTGCATCGATTGCCACAAGGGGCTCGCCCACAAGCTTCCCCCGGGCATCAGGGAGGATGCACAGCTGGAGGGCATCGATTTCTGATCACGCGCTGAGCGTGAAGCCAGAACGAATCGCCAGGCAGAGAGAGCACGATGCAAACCACCCGACGTCGAAACCATGCGTGGCCCGTGACCGTAGCGCTCCTGTGCCTTGCCCAGATCGCCAGCGGAGGCGAAGCGGTGTACTCCGAAGAAGGCGCGGTCGCGTGCATCGAGTGCCACGAGACGCCCTATGTGATGGGCATTCTCGAGACCGCGCACGCCAGGACATCCGATCCCGCTACTCCGGCCGCCCAGAAGCAGTGCCAGAGCTGCCACGGCCCGAGCGCCGTTCACATGCAGTTCCCGATGCAGGTTGCGAACGTCCACTTCGGCAAGAAGTCGGGGGCGAAGCCGGCGGTGCAGAACCGGATGTGCCTCGAATGCCACGGGAACGAGAGCGAGCAGGAGAGCTGGCACGCGAGCGCACACGGCTTCGAGGACGTCGTCTGCAGCAGCTGCCACAGCATGCACGAGCCCAAGAAGGTCGTACCGGCCCGGGCGGTGGTCAGCGGCGGATGCACGGAGTCCTGTCACAAGGATCTGATGGGCTCTTCGAAGGCCGCCGACTTCAGCCACGCGCTCGGCCACGATCTCGGCGAGCAAGGCGAGCTCACCTGCACCGGCTGCCACAATCCCCATGGGCCGCTCAACTCGGGCCGCTGCGGCGATTGCCACATGCGCACTCCGGAGGTCGTCGCGAAGGAGTCGCCGAAGGCGCGTCGGTACCACGAGGTCGCCGAGACCAAGGGGACCGATTGCATTCGCTGCCACAAGGGAATCGCCCACCCCATTCCACCGCTGGTGCTCGAAGAGAGCGCGCGAGCGATGGAAGGTCTCCTCAGCGAGTGAAGCAGGCCCGGGCCGGGGATCAGCGCGCGAAGAAGTCGCTCGTCAGGGTGATGCCCAGCGTCACGGTGTGCTGCTGCGCCGACCGGTCGAAGGGCTGGACGACGCTCGCGACGCTCTGGACGACGGGTGAGTCGTCGTCGTAGAGCTGCAGGCGATAGCCGGCGAGCACCCGGAGACCCTCGCGCAGCCAGTGCCCCACCTCCAGGTCGATGGTGTGGATGTCCGAATCGATCTTGCGGTTGGGTGCGATCAGGCCGAGACAGCTGGTACCCGAGATCAGACAGCTGATACTCGCAGAGTCCCCTCGGTAACGCGCCTTCGCGTGGGTGTATCCGTAGCTGAGCCGCCCATCCGTCTGTTCCGTGAGCTGAAGATGGCTCCCGAGGATCAAGCTCAGCTGCCGGTTCTCGAACTCGCTCTTGCCGTCGGTCCCGAAGCCGATCTCGAGCACCTCCTGGAAGTAGCGTTGCAGGGTGGAGAGGTCGAGGCCGGATTCCTGAGAGTCGTGCCCCCAGAAGAAGGAGACGTAGGTGCTCAGCCGGTCGACGGGCGAGAGGCTTCCCGTAACACCCCAGGCGACGTTCGAGCGCTGGTAGGAGCGCCTCAGCGAGGCCCCTGCCGGGTCAGGGCCGAGACCCGAAACCACGCTGAATTCACCGTTGTCGCCCGTGCTGCCCTGGGCAAAGGCCGAGAGTGAGAGCGGTCGACGCCAGCGGAAGACATACGAAGCGCGAAGCCGTCCGTAGAAGTTGTCGTCGAGCTCCACGATGTACCCGGTCTCGGGCGCCGTCCGGTAGCCGAGCTCGCCGCTCAGGTTCAGGCTTCGCCAGGGGCGCAGCGCCGTGCGCCCGTAGACGGTGACGATCCGGGTGTCGCGGCGGACGTGGGAGTTCTCGGGCAGGATGCGCAGGTTCCCCGGCTCTGGGAAGTCGAGATCCCGCGACACGTCCTCGTATCGAACCCCGAGGGCCGCGCGATTCGCCCCTCGCATCCGCAGCTCGAGCTCGCCCCGGACGAAGAAGCGAGACCAACTCTCGGTGAAGGGGCCGATCTGGCTGCCGTTCGAGTCGTTGAAGAGGGTCGTATCGCGCTCGATGTCGTTTTCACGGCGGTCGAAGTCGAAGGTGCCGTTGAAGGAGAGACCTCCGACCAGCTGGACGTCGACCGAAGCGTTGGCTGCATAGGTGCGAACGCTGTTGTCCCGCAGCCCGGCCGCCGCCTGATCGGGGGTGAACGGGTCCACCTGCTCGAGCTCGCTGATCTGGAAGCCGGCTTCGAGGACGGCCCGCTCCCCGATCCGGCTGTTGAAGCGCGCACTGCCCGTGTACCGGTTGCTGCTCGGCACGAAGCCGATCGTTCTCGTGCCGAGCGGGGGCGGGTAGCCGAGCTCCTCCTCGGTGGTCGGCCCCGAATCGAAGCGGAAGCGCTGGTGGTCGAAGTCGAGGGTCAAGGTGAGCAGGCCATCGGGAGCCAACAGCAGACCGCCGCCGACGTCGCCGACCGACCGGTCCAGGTCCTGGGTGTGGCCGATCCACTCGTTGCTGGGGTCGCGCAGGAAGCGGAGCTGTGCCTTCCCGTCGCGGGCCTGGTAGCCGCCGCGTAGCGAGAGCTCGGGTGCCAGCCGGCTCCCCGCCACCGCGGCGACCGGGAGCGTCTCGTAGGGCCGCAAGCGGATCTCGCTCCAGAAGCCGGTGCGGTCCCGGAAGAAGCGGTCGTCGTCGCTGCTGAGGTCGCCAAAGAGCAGGCCCGGGCCCTCGGTGTTCGGGAACAGGCGAAGCTGCTCGGTGCGGGTCCGCCGGTAGAAGAAATCGACGTCGAGACCGTCGAGTCGGGTCAGCGCGTCGACTCTCTGGTTGAAGAACGGCTGATCGATCTCGCTTCCCGAGATGCCGAGATTCGAGGTCGGGCTCTGGAAGCGGAGCTGAAAGACCGGCTCGTCGTCGCCCCGGAAGAGGTCGAGGGCTCCGTCGCGAATGCCGATCTCGAAGGGAGCCTCGCTGCTCTTGTTTGGCGTGAACTCGTACTGGTCGAAGAAGCCCCCGACGGCGTCGTCGTCTTCGGGCGACTGGATCCACCGGTACTGCGTCAGGAAGGACGCTGACCAGCGCGCCCAGAGCGTCTCTGCATCGTCGCCCGACTCGGCTGTAGCGACGGCGAAGGGCGACGCCACCAGCAACAGGGCGAGTCCACCGGCAGCGAATCGGCTCATGTCGCGGTCACCTTCTCAGGACCGGATCCGTGTAGGAGCCGTGGACGGCATTGTGGCAGTCGGTGCAGCGGGTCGTGAAGGCGTAGGGGTCGTGGATCGCGCCGGAAGTCGCCACGGTATGGCAGGAGATGCAGGCCGCCGGCTGGCTCACCTCGAGCAGGAAATCGGCGCTGGCGCCGTGAGGGGCGTGGCAGTAGCCGCAGTCCTCGGTGACCGGCTCGTGCTCGTAGATCCAGGGGCCCATCACCTCCTGGTGGCAGTCGGCGCAGACTCGCGTCGGGGAACCGAGCGCCACGGCGCGATCCTCGTGGGCACCGTGGCAATCGGTGCATTCGAGCATGCCCTCGCCGACCGGGTGGTGGGAAGGAAGGCCCAGCTGAGCCACCACCTCGGCGTGACAGCTCGAGCACATCAGGGTGGTCGGGGTGGCACGGGGAAGCACCACGCGGCCGAGCTCCTCGGCCTCGCGCAGGTGCCAGAGCTCGCGATTGTGAGTGTCGTGGCAGTCGCTGCACAGAACGCCCACCCGCGCGTGGGCCGAGGTCGACCAGCCGAGGAGGGTCTTCCTGCCGATCCGATGGCACGCGGCGCAGTCCTCGTTGTCCGGGTAGCCGATGTCGCCTGCGCGAGCCGTGTGCTCGTGGAGCTGGGCCGGGCCGTGGCACGCCTCACAGTCGGCGTGGGCGTCGCTCGCGACCGAGTGTCCCTCGAACGAGGCATGGCAGTCGGTGCAGGCCTGGGAGCCGATCCGGCCACCGGCCCCGGCGACGGCTTCGGTGCGGCGGTAGTCATTCTGCTGCGGAGGCTGCCAGGAACCCACACAGGCGAGGGCGATCCCTAGTGTCACCGCGGTAGCAGCGAGTCGCGTGCCGGCGCGGATCGGGCGGCGCCGGGCCCTGGCGGAAGCCTTGCCCAAGCTCATCGGGTGATGGTGGCTCCGGTGCGACGATCTCGGCGCCGCCGCAGCACGTGCAGAGCTCCCAGACCCGCACCGCCCGCCAGCAGCATCGCCAGCGGTGTGGGCTCCGGCAAGGGATCCGGATCCGGCCTCGCGATGTTCTCGTCGAGGGCCATGAACGATGCCCCGTGACTCAACATGTGGGACATGGCGCCGTCGTCGTCGTGGCACGACGAGCAGGCCGCCGCGGTCTGCGAGATGTTCAGATCATCCGAGGGATCGGTCCGTACCGGGCCGGTGTCGATCGTCGATGCCAGGCTGTACCAGGCGTCTTCCGTGCTGTAGGTCCCGATCTCATGGCAGGTCAGGCAGTTGCGGGTGTTGCCCACGAAGCCCACGCTCGAGAAGTCGTTGGGCGAGCCACCGAACCCGTAGAGCACGAGTCCGTTCTCGAGGTCCTCGCCCATGTGGATCTGGTGGATCATCCGCTTGAAGTCGATCGCCTCTTCTTTCTTCCCGTCCAGCGCCATCGAGGGATCGGCGGGGCGTCGCGCGATGTCGGTGGCGTCGGGATTGTGGCAGGTCGCACAGGCGACGATCTCGCTGGTGCGGTTGTCGCCGTGAGCGCTGAGGCCGGCTCCCGCGGCATCGTGGCACGTGTTGCACTGGGCGACGTCCACCACCTGGCGACGGGATCCGGGTACACCACCGGGCTCCACGTTTACGTCGTCGACCGCATCCCGGACCGGAATCCTCGAGTAGACGCCGTTCCCCTGGAGATCGGCGACGGGCCGCCCCTCCAGCACCACCGTCACGTTGCCGAACGCGCCGGGCGGCACTTCGATCACGGTGCGGTAGTTGCCGCCGCCCAGATCGATGACCGTTCCTCCCACGTCCAGCGCCGAGAAGCTCACGGGCTGAGCTGGAGCCGGCGTGCTGCCGCTTCCCAGATTCCGGTACTCCTCGGTGCTCCATCCCAGCTTGATCGAGAGCGCACCGCCATTCGTCCACTCGGGGTCGGATTGGAGTGTCATCTTCGCGCCGTCCCGGGTGACCGAGTAGTCGACGGTGATCCGATCGGTGTCCGGGTCGTAGCTGACGTCGTCCAGTGAGAAGCCGTTGTCGCCGCCCCGATAGAACGCAGCCTCGGCGGCGCGGGCGACGCCCTGATGGACCGTCTCGACGGGAAGCCGGAAGCTCGTCTGCGTGCCGGTGGCGGGGTGGCAGCCCGAACAGAACGCGTTGGTCGGCTGCTGGCCCCCGGAGCCGTGGTTCGCACCCGTGTCGAAGTTCACGTCGTCGTGACACGAGCCGCAGCTGGTCCGATTGGGTTCCACGGACCAGTTGCCCTCGTCGTCGCCGCCCCCGGTGTGGCAGGCGGTGCAATTGTCGACGTCGCGGGTGAAGCGGACGTGGGACCAGCTCCGAAATCCGTTCGCGAGTTGGGCCCCGTAGTGGATCTTGTGGATCAGGGGCGTCATGTCGGTCTCGCCGATCCCGGGGTTGTGACAGGTGACGCAGTACTCGACGTCGGTGCGGCCGCCGCCGTGGAAGGCGAGCTTCGTATCGCTGGTGACGCCGTGGCAGCCGTTGCAGACTGCCGTCTGCACGATGTCCCGCGTGATGCTCACCGGGCCGTCGCAGCCATTCGGGTCGGTCAGGTCGGCGTCGAAGTCGCACCAGCCGTTGCCGGCGGGGAGTCCGCCCCCGGAGATCTGTATGGCGACCCGCAGCGTATCGGCGTCGACGATCGGGATCGTGGTCGGATCGAAGACCGAGGCGTAGCGATAGTCTCCTCCGGCGAGGTTCTGGAAGTCGCCCCCCGTCGAGTTGAACCGTTCGGACGTGATCAGCGATTGCCACTCGGTCGGGTCGCCGGGACCGGCGCCGGGCACGAGCTTCGCAACGCCGAAACGACCGTCCGAGTCCGAGAGGTCGCCGATGCCCGCCCCGTCCTCGTCCGTGGCCGTGAAATCGATGATGACCTTCTGGCCGGTGACGTCGACCGAAGTGAGCTCGAGGTTGACCTGGCGATAGCCCGAGTCCGTAATCGGGCCCCTTTCATCGAGGTCGACGTAGTGCACGTCACGGGCGTTGCTGATGTCCCCGACGGGACGGAAGCCACTCTCCCCGTGGCAGCGGATGCAGTTCTCGTCCGCGGTGCCGTCGTCTTGCGCGGCCGCACTTCCGTAACCCGCTACGGCAGCCAGCACGAAGAGCAGGAGGGCCGGCCCGGCCGCTCCACCTCGCGGAGTTTCCGTACCGGAAAACGAGATTCGCTTCATCGGAGTCACCAAACCCATTCTAATCAGGTGGGAGGGCAACGTCTACGCGACGAAGGGGAGCCGCGCCCGGAGCTCTGGGACGCCTCGAGCGTCAGCTTCCGGCGATTGGACGAAAGCGAACGGGCACTCGCGCAGATACGCGGAAGAGGGAGCGCCCCCTGAAGGTCGTCGGCTCGACCAGCCGCAGGTCGGTGAGGCGCCCCACCACTCGGTCCTTGGCACGAGCCGACCTCCGTGTGATGATCGGTGCGGTTGAGAGGACCTATGAAGACAGGGACGAATCACTACGATGTCATCGTAGTAGGCGGCGGACACAACGGGCTGGTGAGTGGGGCCTACTTCTCGCGGGCGGGGGCGCGCACGGTCGTCCTCGAGGCGCGCGAGAAGACGGGCGGCGCTGCGGACACCAGCGCACCCTTCGCCGATCATCCGGAGATCCGGGTCTCGACCTACTCCTACGTGATGTCGCTCATGCCCGGCGCCATCATCAGCGATCTCGAGCTTCGGCGCTTCGGCTACGACGTCTCGCCGATGGGTCCCTACTACCAGGCCCATCCCGACGGGCGGTCTCTCACGTTGTGGCACGATGATGCCCGCACCTACGAGTCCGTCGCGAACTTCTCCAAGAAGGATGCCGAAATACTCCCGCAGTGGGAAGCCTGGCTGAAGAGCGTGGCGGACGTGATGGGGCCGCTGCTCAACCACGTTCCGCCGAAGCTGGGCTCGTTCTCCGCAGGGGACTTGATCGACCAGGCTCAGACGCTCTGGAAGGTGCGTAGCCTCGGCGCACGCGGTGTGGCGGACGTGACTCGCCTGTTCACCATGAGCGCAACGGATCTCCTCGACGACTGGTTCGAGTCCGAGGAGCTGAAGGGCATGCTGGCGGCGAACGGCGTGATCGGCACCTGGGCCGGACCCGACTCACCCGGAACCGCCTACGTGCTCCTGCACCACTCCATCGGAGACATCGGCGACGGCAAGCTCGGCTCCTGGGGCTATCCGCAGGGCGGCATGGGTGCCGTTGCGGACGCCATTCGCAGCTCCGCGGAGCACTCGGGCTGCGAGGTGCGTACCGATGCACGGGTCGCTCGGATCCTCACCCGGAACGGTCGCGCGGAAGGCGTCGTCCTCGAGAGCGGCGAGGAGCTCCGTGCGCCGGTGATCGTGAGCGCCGTTCACCCGCAGATCGCCTTCCTCCGGCTGATCGACCGGCAGGAGCTTCCGGGAGAGTTCGTGAGCGACATCGAGCGCTGGAAGACCCGCTCCGGCGTCGTCAAGATCAACCTGGCCCTGTCGGAGCTGCCGAGCTTCAGCGCCAATCCGGGCACCGAGCTCCAGGAGCACCACACCGGTGGAATGGCGCTGAGCTTTACACCGGATTACGTCGAGCGAGCCTTCCAGGATGCCCACATGGAGCGACGGGGCTCCACCGGGCCGTTCGTCGACGGCTGCATCCCCACCTCGGTCGATCGCAAGCTCGCACCCGACGGCATCCACGTCTTCTCCCTGTTCACCCAGTGGGTCCCCAAGAACTGGAGCGAGGAGCCCCATCGCGAGGAGCTCGAGGCCTACGCGGACCGCGTCATCGACATCTACGACGGGCTGGCACCGAACCTGCGGCGTTCGATCATCGACCGTCAGGTGATCGGGCCCTACGACATGGAGCAGGAGCTGGGGCTGATGGGCGGAAACATCTTCCACGGCGAGCTCTCGGTCGACCAGCTCTTCCACATGCGACCGGCGCCGGGCTACGCGGACTACCGCACACCGATCCGCGGCCTGTACCACGCCTCCAGCGCAACCCACGCGGGCGGCGGCGTGAACGGCATCGCGGGCTGGCAGGCCTTCCGACAGGCGCAAAAGGATCGGGCGATCCGCCGCTCATAGCCGAAAGCGCGGCAGATCGGGAATACCTCGCGGGTCAGCTTCCCTCGATCGGGCGGAAGCGAACCGGCACGCGTGCGGGGACCCGGAACAGGGATCGTCCCCAGGTCGTCTTTGGCTCTCGCAGCCGCAGGTCGGTGAAGCGCCTCACCAGGCCGCCGATCGCGATCTGCGACTCCAGACGGGCGAGGTGTGCTCCCAGGCACAGGTGCGCGCCGCCTCCGAACGAGAGATGTGACGGCGGGGTGGAGTCGGCGGCGTAACGCGCGACGTCGAAGCGCTCGGGTTCGGTGAAGTGCTCGGGGTCGCGGTTCGCGGAGGCGAGGCCCACTCCGACCTCTTCGTTCGCTGCGAGCGTGTAGCCACCGAACTCGGCGGACTCGTGCAGGATGCGCACGGTCCACGTGATCGGCCCCGAGTAGCGCAGGCACTCCTCGACGGCGCTCTCGATCAGGTGTGGCTCGGCGCGCAGCCGCGCGATCTCCTCTGAATTTCGGATCAGCGTCGTCAGCCCGTTGCCGATCAATCCGATGGTGGTCTCGAAGCCCGCGATCAGGAGGCCGATCGACTGGACCAGCAGCTCTTCGGGGCCGAGTCGGTCGCCTTCCTCTTCGGCGGCGATCAGCGCGTCCAGCAGGTCGTCTCCGGGCTGCTCCCGACGCGCGCTGATCAGCTGATTGAAGTAGCCGGCGAGCCCGTTGCGCGCCCTCTCGACCCGCTCGACGAGCTCGGACGGCGCGTTTCCGCGCCGCAGCGCGAGCCCGTGGGTCGCATCGGCGGTCCACTCCGTGAACGTATCCCGGTCTTCGACCGGCACGCCCAGCATCTCGCAGATCAGCGTGGCTGGGACCGGGAGCGCGAGGTCGGCGATCAGGTCCATCTCGCCGCTCTTCTCGACACGGTCGAGAAGCTCTTCCGTCACGGTCTCGATGCGCGGGCGCCAAGCTGCGATTGCGCGAGGCGTGAAGGCCTTCGAGACGAGCTTTCGCAGCCGCGTGTGCTTGGGAGGATCCGTGAGCAGCATGAACTGGCCACGCTCCTCGGCGGCCTGCTCCGGGCTCTGGCCCGGGAGCGTGTCATCGGTGCGCCGCATGCCGGCGCCGGTGAGGCGAAGCATCCGCAGGCAGTCGTCGTAGCGGGTGAGTCGCCAGACCCCGTCAGGTGTCAGGCTGACCGGATGTCGCTCGCGGAGCGTGCGGTAGACCGGATACGGATCGTCCATGTAGACCGCGTCCGACGGGTCGGCGCCGTGCCAGCTCGGCTCGGGCCGGCGATTGGCTGAGAACGGCTCTGCCACCCGAGGAGCATGGCAAATTTGCACTTGGAGTGCAATAATCGCACGACCCGGCCAGAGAGGAGAGGACGGTGTCTGAGCTCGGATTCGACCCGGCGGAGCTGCGACGGAAGTACCGCGAGGAGCGCAACAGGCGACTTCGCGAAGACGGCAACGAGCAGTACATCGAGGTGGCGGGAGAGTTCTCGCACTTCCTCGACGATCCCTATGCCGAGTCGGACTTCGAGCGCGAGCCGCTCACCGACGAGGTCGAGGTCCTCGTGATCGGCGGCGGGTTCGGCGGGCTGCTGGCCGGCGCGCGGCTGCGCCAGGCGGGTATCGATGACGTTCGCATCATCGATCCGGCTTCGGACTTCGGCGGCACCTGGTACTGGAATCGCTACCCGGGCATCGCCTGCGACATCGAGTCCTACACCTACCTGCCACTGCTCGAAGAAGTCGGCACCATGCCGAAGGAGAAGTACTCCTACGGTGGCGAGATCCTGGAGCACAGCCAGGCCATCGCACGCAAATTCGATCTCTATCGCGACGTCTGCTTCCAGACCCGGGTCGAAGAGCTGCGCTGGGATGAGGGCGAGGCCCGCTGGATCGTCTCCACGAACCGCGGCGATCGGATGCGGGCCCACTACCTGTGCCTCGCGACCGGTCCGCTGAACCGACCGAAGCTTCCGGGCATTCCCGGCATCGACGAGTTCGAAGGCCACTCGTTCCACGCCAGCCGCTGGAACTACGAGTACACGGGCGGCGATTCGGAAGGGAACCTCACCGGGCTGAAGGGCAAGCGCGTCGGCATCATCGGTACGGGGGCGACCTCCGTCCAGTGCGTCCCTCACGCCGGCGAGTGGTCCGAGCACCTCTACGTATTCCAGCGCACGCCCTCGTCGATCGACGTGAAGATCAACCCACCCACCGATCCCGAGTGGGTCGCGTCCCTGAAGCCGGGCTGGCACCAGCACCGGATGGACAACTTCAACGCGCTGGTCTCGGGGGTCCCGCAGCCCGAGGACCTCGTGAACGATGGTTGGACCGACTTGATCGGAAAGCTCCTCGTCAGCCTCCATAAGGGGCGATCGAGCGACATGTCTCCCGAGGGCATCGCCCAGTCCGTCGAGCTCGCGGACTTCGAGAAGATGGAGGAGATCCGCGCGCGGGTGGATTCCATCGTCCCCGTCGCAAAAATCGCCGAGGCCCTGAAGCCGTACTACCGCCAGTTCTGCAAGCGCCCCTGCTTCCACAACGAGTACCTCGAGACCTTCAATCGCCCGAACGTCACGCTGGTCGACACCCACGGGAACGGCGTCGAGCGCATCACCAAGAAGGGCGTCGTGGTGGACGGCCACGAATTCGAGGTGGACTGCCTGATCTACGCCAGCGGCTTCGAAGTCGGCACCGACTATTCGCGCCGCGGCGGATTCCAGATCTACGGCCGCGGTGGGCAGAGCCTCACGGAGAAGTGGTCGGACGGCATCCGTACGCTCCACGGGATGCACGTCCACGGCTTCCCCAACTGCTTCATCATGAGCAACCCACAGGCGGGCTTCACGGCGAGCTTCCCCCATCTACTCGATCAGCAGGCCCGACACCTCGCCTACATCATCCAGACCGGGCTCGAGAAGGGTCTTCGCAAGGTGGAAGCCAGCGAAGAGGGCGAAGCCTCGTGGGTCCAGCAGTGCCTCGACAAGGCGAGCAACGCCGGCGACTTCCTCGAGAACTGCACGCCCGGCTACTACAACAACGAGGGCAAGACCTCCGAGCGAAGCGTCCAGAACGGCTTCTACGGCGGAGGCTCGATCGAGTTCTTCAAGATCCTCGAGGACTGGCGGGCCGAGGGCGACCTCGACGGCATGGAGCTCGGCTAGGCCCGTGCCTTCCACGGCCCTGGAAGCCCTGGACGGGCGGCAGAGCCGCACGGCCCGCTCGCGCCTGGCGATCTGCGAGGCCTGCCTCGACCTCGTGCAGGCAGGAGAGCTCCAGCCAAGCGCCGACCAGGTCGCCGAGCGCGCCGGCGTCTCCCGGCGGTCGATCTTCAACCACTTCGCGGATCTCGCAGAGCTCTACGACGCCGTGGTGGAAGCCGGGATGCAGCGGTGCGCGCCCTTGCGGGTGGAGATCTCGAAACACGATCCATTCGCCCAACGAGTAGAGCAGCTGGTGCAGGCCCGCTCGACGTTTCTCGAAGCCACTGCGGCCTTCATCCGCGCTCTGACCGCGCAAGCGCTGGTGGGACCCGCCGCCGAGCAGGCGCTGCGGGTCTCGAAGAACGGTGCCCGTCTCCAGTACCAGGAGGTGGAGCGTCTCTTCGCTGGAGATCTCTCGAGCCTGCTCGCGCCGGAGCGAGCAGAGGTTCTCGAGGCAATCTCCGCCGCGATCTCTCCCTTGCAGTGGGAGTACCTTCGCCGACGACGAGGACACTCGGTGTCCCGGGCGCGCGCGGTGATGCAGCGGACCGTGAGGTCGGTCCTGCGTGACGCCGGGGTCGACGCCTAGGCGCGGTTCCTGAACACGCCGTTCAAGTGATTCCCACCGTGTCCCAGGAGGGCTGCCCTCGGTTGCGCCCGTGGCAGGGCGCGGAGAGCGGGTCGGCCCGGGCCGACCGCGAAGGCGCTTGCGGTCGGCATCCGATCGAGGCCATGATGGCCGCGCAAACGGGAGCGATCGATGACCGAGCCGAGACTGACGTCCGAGCAGAGCGAGTTTCAGCGGTACGCCCGCGAGTGGCTCTCAGCGAACCCTGCGCCGACCCCCGAGGTGACGCTTCCACTCTCTCCGCTCGAGGTCATGACACAGCCACAGATCGAGTACCTCAAGGCCTGGCAGCAGCGCTGCTACGACGCCGGCCTCGTCGGGGTCGACATCCCGAAGGAGTACGGCGGACGAGGGCACAGTGGATGCCAGGCGGTTGCAAACCGCGAGCTCTCGCGAGCCGGCGCGCCGTTTCTCGTCAACACCGTCGGGCTTTCCATGATGATTCCCACGGTGCTCGGGCACGGCACCGAGGAGCAGAAGCGGCGCTTCATTCCGCCCGCGCTCTCGGGCGAAGAGATCTGGTGTCAGGGGTTCAGCGAGCCCGGCGCCGGCTCCGACATGGCGAACCAGCAGACCTCGGCCGAGCGCCGCGGTGACGAGTGGGTGGTGAACGGGCACAAGGTCTGGACCAGCTTCGGACACTTTGCCCAGTGGATGATCCTGCTCGCGCGCACGAGCCGCGATCACAAGTACGACGGCCTGAGCTTCTTCCTCTGCCCCATCGAGGGGCATCCCGGCGTGACGGTGCGGCCCCTCGTCAAGATGACCGGGGAGAGCGGATTCAACGAGGTCTTCTTCGAGGACGCCGTGATTCCCGACTCCCTGCGGCTCGACGAGGTGGGCAAGGGCTGGACGGTCGCCATGACGACCCTCACCTTCGAGCGCGGCGCCGGGGAGGGTGCGGGAGGCGGATTCGGCTCGGCTAACGCCATCGAAAGCCTGATCCGGCTGGCCCGCGGCAGCCAGCGGAACGGTCGGTGTGCCGCTGAGGATCCGGTGACCCGCGATGCCATCGTGCAGCAGGCCATCGTGCTCGAAGGACTGCGCCAGTCGGGGCGTCGCGCCCGGGTCCCGGCGCTCAACACCCACCCCATGCGCCTGCCGTTGCAGCAGAAGGTGGTCATGACCGAGCTCGAGCAGAACATCTCGCGGCTGGGGGTGGACATCGCCGGCGCGCGCTCGACGCTCTACAAGCACGACCCGGCGGCGCCCGACGAAGGGCACTGGCCCCTCGCCTACATGAACTCATACGGCCTGACGATCTCGGGCGGGACGAACGAGATCCAGCGCAACATCCTGGGCGAGCGGGTGCTGGGCCTGCCCAAATCCAAGTAGCCCGTTGGAAGACGAGAGGAACGTTCCATGAGCGACCCGCCGCCCAAGGACTTCGGGTTCGGGCCGGACGAAGAGATGCTCCGGGATCTGGCGCGCAAGCTCCTCGACGAGCAGCTCCCGGTGGAGACTCTTCGCGCCCTCGTGTCCGCCGACCCCGAAGCCGTCTACGAACGTGGCGAGCGCCAGGCCTGGGACGAAGCCCTCTGGAGGGAGGTCGTCGAGCTCGGCTGGACGGGGCTCGCGGTTCCGGAAGAGGCCGGCGGCGCAGGATTCAAGCGGGTGGGAATCGCGGCCCTGGCCGAAGAGGTAGGGCGCCATGCGCTGCCCTCTCCATTGATTGCGACGCTCAATGCCACATACGTACTGGGTGAAGCCGGAGCAGCGAGCGCAGGCGCCTGGCTCGGCCGCATCTCCGACGGCACCACTGCAACCCTGGCCATCACCGACGAACGAGGAAGCTGGGAAGCGAGCGACGGAGAGCTGACGGCACGTGAAGACGGAGACGCGCTGCTGCTCGACGGAACCTCCTACTTCGTTCAGGACGCGTTCAAGGCCGACCTCATCGTGGCGTCCGCCCGCTGCGAGGCCGGGCGCGTGCTCTGCGCGGTGCCCACGGATTCACCCGGACTCACCCTCTCCCAGGATCGGATCCACGATCTGACCCGCGACCAGGCCACGATCCGGTTCGAGGGCGTGCGGGTAGCGAAGGAGGGCGTCGTCAGCCGGGATGCCGTGGGGGCGCTCGAGCGGGCCTGGCCTTCGGTCCTGGTCACGGTCGCGGCGGACCTGGTTGGCTGCGCAGAGTGGCAGCTGCAGACCACCGTCGAGTACGCAAAGAGCCGAAAGCAGTTCGACCGCCCCATCGGGTTCTTCCAGGCGGTCAAGCATCCGCTGGTCGATGCCATGATCGAGATCGACCGGGCGCGCTCGCTGGTCTATCACGCCGCCTGCTGCATCGACGTCGGGGACCCGGGCGCCCTCGAAGCCGCACGCATGGCCAAGAGTGCGGCCTCGGACGCCGGCGCCTACATCTCTGACCGCTCGGTGCAGCTGCACGGCGGGATCGGCTTCACCTGGGAGTGTGACGTGCACATCTTCTTCAAGCGCAGCATGCACAACCAAGCGCTCTACGGAGACGGCGCCTACCAGCGCAGCAAGCTCGCCGAGACGATGATCGGACCGGTCTGAGACGGGGAAGCGCAATCGGCCGGAAGACCCTGACGGCCGCCCGTCAGTCGTAGAGCGCGGCGCAACGGACCTCGATGCTCCAGCGGTCCGGCGCGTCGGGTGGGGTGGCCGGATCCTTGAACGCGCTGTGGAAGCTGAACGTACACGGCGCATCGCCGGCGCTGGCATCCGCCTGCTTCCCGCGTGATCGCGCGAGCGCACCCGCGGAGTCCCACTGCTTGATGAGCAGGGCCTCGTCCCGCGTGAGCTCCGGATAGAAGTACCAGCGGTGGCGCGGCGAGTGCCGGGCGAAGTAGTTCTCACCGATCCGATCCTCGTAGTGGATCTCGAAGACCACCAGGTCCTCCGGGTCGACGCTCTGCGCGTCGCAGAGCGCGATGGGACGGGTCGCCACGGGCTGATCGGCGATGTTCCGCCAGACGTTGACGATCGCGAAGCGCCCTCCCTGCCCCAGCACCCGATCGACGAGGCCCGGCGGGATCACGGAGCGCCCGTCCGCGAGAAACGGGCGCAGCGAGTCGTTCCTGCTCGGAGGCTGCGCGAGCTCACGCAACCGCTGGGGTGCGCTCGCGAGCGTGTAGTCGCCGTGCACCATGTGCGCCGGCCCCTGGACCTGCTGTCCTCCCGCGATCCGGGTTCGACTCTTCTTGCCCTGCGCCGAGCGGACGTTGTGGTCGAAGGCGAACACCTGCGCCGCCCCAGTCAGGTCCTGGACGATCCGGGCGCAACCCCCGTAGTACTCGCCCACGACTTGCTCATGCCGGAGGAAATCCAGATCCGAAGGCCCCAGGGGACAGGAAGCCAGCTCGAACCCGTTCTCTCCAAGGGTGGGTCGAGAACCGCCGTCGAGCAGGCGGGCGTCTCGAACCGGCATGTCCCGCTTCTCGATCACCACGCCCTCGAATCCCGCGTCGCTGCCGTCGCTGTCGCGTCGGGTCAGCACCTCGCCGTTGCGGTAGAGCGAGGGCTGGACGGACTCCGCGAGGTAGCGGAAGGTGCCCGGCCGGCCGGAATCGCCGGTGGATCGTGCAGGGGTCACGCTGATCCTGCATCGCCCCGGCAGCGACCGATCGCCTCGCCGAGGCGGACGGGAGTGCCGGACGGCCGGGGCTCGAGCTCGAACGATCCCGGTCTTCCCACCAGGACCAGGGTGGAGCCGAACTCGAAGCGACCCCACTGCTGTCCGCGCGCGAGAGCGATCTCCTGATCCCGCAAGTCACGTTCGCACTCCACGGCCCCTGGGACGTTCGTGGTCAACGCATCGAAGTCGACCTTCACTTTGCCGACCATGGTGGCCCCGACCGCAACGATGCAGAGCGACTCCTCCCCCCCGGTTCCGCCGAGGTCGAAGAAGGCGCAGATGCGTTCGTTCTCTGCGAAGAGGGAATCGACGCCTTCGACGCCAGCCCGGTTCACCGGCCAGAGGTTGCCGGGCAGGTAGCGCAATCGGCTCACGCGTGCGTCACAGGGAGAGTGAAAGCGGTGGTAGTCCTTCGGCGAGAGATAGATCGTCGCGAACCAGCCGCCCTCGTAGGTCTTCGCCCGGTCCTCGCCGCCGATCAGCGAGGCAAGGGCGTACGGTCGCCCCTTCATCTGCAGCAGCATCCCCTTCTCGACGCGTCCCGACTCGCCCCACGCGCCGTCGCACGGGGACACGAAGATCATCGGGTCCTGCGGGAGCGGGCGGGCCCCGTCGACCAGCTCCCTCACGAAGAAATCCTGGAGGCAGGCGAACGAGTCGATCGGATCCTTCACCTCGTCGAGGTCGACCCCGAAGGCACGGGCGAAGGCGTGGATCTGCAGGCGCTGGAGCGGACGCGGCCAACGAATCGATACGAAGCGCCCGGCGAGACGCGAGAGCGCGTTCTTCGGCAGCAGCCGCAACGCGGCGATCAGCCGTGATCCGCTGTCGAAGCTCGACATGCCTCTCCTTCGAGGTCGTCGTCGCGAGGAGGAGACTAGCGGCGGTCGCGACTGGGTGGAGTCGTCAGGCGATCAGGCCGCGGAAGAAGCGCGCCAGGGCTCGGTAGAAGGAATCGCGGCGCGAGCGAAGGCCACGCTGCTGCGCCAGGCAGGATCGGGTGGGCCCGGGCAACGGATCGTAAGGGTTGGCTTCCCACAGCAGCGGCCGCCCATCGGGCAAGGTGGCGTAGTCGATGGCCGCGAAGTCGAGGTCCAACGCGCGGGCCGCTCGCCGCATCAGATCCGCACACTCGGGCTCGCAGGCAGCGAATGCGACCTCGGCCTCGAGGCACTCCCGCTCCAGCGGCCGGCGGCGCAGGGCGAGCCAGGCGGCTGCCCGGGAGCGTCTCCGGTAGGAGCGGAGCGTCGAGCTCTCGACGCCGACGATCGGACTCTCCGAAAAGAGGACGTGCCAAGGCAACACGATGTTGCCCATGACGTGCACGCGTTTCTTGTGGTGGAAGCGCGCCCACAGGGCGTCGGGCTGCACCTTCCGCCACTCGCTCCGCACGTCGAAGAAAGGGGCCAGCGCTCCGGGGTACGGGATCTTCTGATCCGGGATCGCGCGGCCCTCCGCCTCCGAGCGACAGATCCGCATGTGCCTCTGCCCGTGGGCCGCGTCGGACTCGAGCAGCGCCGGGTAGGCGGCGTCCGCGAGCGCCGCCTCGAAACCCCGGCGACCGACAAAGGGCACGTACGCCGGAGTGTCGATGCCGGCGTCCCGCCAGCGTCGGGCCTGCACGGATTTCATCGTGTTGGAGAGTGCGTCGGGCGGGTTCGCGAGGCGCAGCCCGCGCCGCTTTGCCTCGTCGGCAATGGCGGCCGCCTCACGGTGGCATTCCGGGTAGAGCTCCCGGAGCGGGTCAGCGAGCCAGAAGAAGACCGCGCGGATGCCCTCCAGGGAGGGCGGAGCGCTCGAGCCGGTCCGGTGTACACGAATGGCCGCGGAGAGTACCGGCTCGTCGGCCGCCAGCCGCTCGAATGCGCAGTCGACGTTCGCGAGGCGCCGGCCTCGCTCGGGTCCGTGACGAACGATCATCAGATCGCCGGCCCGGCTCACTCGCGTTGCCTCGGTTGGAGCTCCACACCCTGAACGGACGAGACCGTCGTGTTCGGCTTCCGGGTATCGGCGAGCCCCTCGTCGATGGGGGGCGCGGTCCAGTCGCCGTAGGCGACGCCGCCGCACACTCGAGGAGGGGGGCCCGTCACGAGGCCGATCCTAACACGAGGGAGCTTCCCCGACGGGCGGATGGCGGGACACCGGGGGCCCGGGTTAGTCTGGCGGACTCGAATCCGAGCAGGAGAGTCCAGGATGGCCGATTCGGCGAATCGAGTTCGAACGCGAGCGATATGCCGCACCTGCATGGTCTCCTGTGGCGTCTTCATGGAGATCGAGGACGGCCGGGTCGTCCGCCTGATCGGGGACAAGGACGACCCCGCTTCGCACGGGTACACCTGTGCGAGGGGCCGCGAGATCGCCGCCCAGCTCTACGGCCCGAATCGGCTGCTGCGTCCGCTGCATCGCGGGGCGGATGGCGAGCTCGAGCCGACCTCCCCGGACGCGGCGATCTCGGAGATGGCCGACCGCCTGCGCGCGATCGTCGACGAGCACGGGCCCGGCTCCGTCGCGCTCTACAACGGAACCTACGCCCTGGCGCCGCCGGCGAGCATGCTGGCCGGTGCCTTCATGAACGCGCTGGGCTCGCCGATGACCTTCAGCTGCGGATCGATCGACCAGCCCGGCAAGTTCCTCGCCGCAGCGCTCCACGGGCGTTGGCACGGCGGCGGTACGTCTTTCGCGAAGGCCGAGACCTGGCTCTTCATCGGCACCAACCCCCTCCTCTCCGGGCTGGGCGGGATCCCGACCCTCAACCCGGCGTACCACCTCCACCGCGCGGCCAAACGCGGCATCAAGATGATCGTGATCGACCCGCGCCGCAGCGAGACCGCCAAGAAGGCGCTGATCCACCTGCAGCCCGTTCCCGGCGAGGACGCCGCCGTCCTGGCGGGCATGATCCGGATCGTGCTCGAGGAGAAGCTGTTCGACGCGGCGTTCGTCGATGAGAACGCGCGCAACCTCGAAGAGCTCCGCCGCCACGTCGAGCCCTTCACGCCCGAGTTGGTCGAGAGGCGGGCCGACGTTCCGGCGGCGAAGCTCCGCGAGGCGACCCGCGTCTTCGCGACTGCTGCGACCGGGGGCGCCAACGCCGGGACCGGCTCCAACATGTCGCCGCGCGGCACCCTCGCCGAGTATCTGCTCGCCTGCCTGCTGACCCTCTGCGGCTTCCGGGCCCGCGCCGGCGACCCGGTCCCGAATCCGGGCGTGCTGGTGCCACGCGGGCCGCGCCGGGCCCAGCCCCTCACGCCGATGCCGGCCTGGGGATTCCCCCCGAAGCTGCGCGTGCGCGGCCTTACGAACACCGCCTGCGGACTCCCGACCTCTGCCCTCGCCGACGAGATCCTGCTCGAGGGAGAAGGCCAGATCCGCGCGCTCTTCTGCCTGGGCGGAAATCCGCTCCAGGCCTGGCCGGACCAGATCAAGACGCGGGCGGCCCTCGAGAAGCTCGACCTGCTGGTCGTGCTCGATCCGAAGCTGACCCAGACCGCACGCTTCGCCGACTACGTGATCCCGCCCAAGCTCGTGCCCGAGATCCCCGCGCTCACCTACGACTTCGAGGAGCTCGAGTCGCACAGCAACGGCTGGGGCTACCCGCTCCCCTACGCCGCCTACCGCGAGGCGCTGGTCGAGCCGCCCGAGGGCTCGGAGCTGATGGAGGACTGGGAGCTCTTCTACCGCCTCGGGCGCGAGATGGGGCTGGACCTCAAGCTCTACCTGGGAATCCTGCGGCTCCCCGGCGATCCGCCGGGCCGCTTCGTCGACCTCGACATGGCGAAGGCGCCGACGACGGACGAGCTCTTCGACATCCTGACCGAGGGCTCCCGGGTCCCGCTGTCCGAGGTGCGAAGACACCACGCGGGCCAGACCTACGAGGCCCCGGATCAGGTCGTGCTGCCCCGGGAGCGCGATTGCCAGGGCTGGCTCGAGCTCGGGAACGACGTGATGATGGCCCAGCTCGACGAGGCGGCTCGCAGCGGCCCCCTCAAAGGGGACGATGCGTTCCCGTTCCTGCTGGTCAACCGACGCCAGCGAAACACACTCAACTCCCTGGGCCGGGACCAGGCGAAGCTGGTCCGCGAGCGACCGCACCACCCTGCGTTCATGCACCCGGAAGACATGCAGGCGCTCGGCGTCGAGGCCGGCTCGCTGGTGGCCATCACGTCCCGCCGCGCCACCGTCCACGCCGTCGTCGAGCCGTCGGAAGACCTGCGCCGCGGCCTCGTCTCGATGAGCCACGCCTACGGGATCGACCTGGAACGGCTCGACGCCTCGAACGGACCGGGCGAGCCCCAGCCCTACTCGATGGGCAATCACACGGGAGCCCTCGCGAGCGCCGAGTTCGACTACGAGGAGCCCTACACCGGCATCCCACGCATGAGCTCGATCCCCGTGCACGTGAAGGCAGGACCGCAGCCCGCGGGCTGACGGGCGCAGACAAAGAACCCGGAGGAGCTCGATGGCTGAAGAAGAGGTGGACGAAGTCCGGGCGCGGCTCGAGAAATACGTCGGGAAACCGATGGGTCCCCCGTCGGTGGCGCCGGATCCGGTGAACCTGCCGATGATCCGGCACTGGGTCGACGCCCTGGACGATCGCAACCCGATCTACCTCGAAGAAGAGGTCGCCGAGAAGACCCGCTTCGGCGGAATCGTCGCGCCGCCGGCGATGCTGCAGGCCTGGACGATGCCGCGCCCCAAGATCGAGGGCATCGCCGAGCGTGGCGGGGCGCCCGGCGAGATCCCGACCGACAACCCGATCCCGGTGCTCGACGAGGCAGGCTACGTCGGCACCCTCGCCACCAACTCCGAGCTCGAGTTCGTTCGCTACCTGAAGCCCGGGGACCACCTCCACGTGACGACCGAGGTGGAGAGCATCTCGAATCGAAAGACCACGTCGCTGGGACAGGGCTACTTCCTGACCTGGTTGACCACCTACAAGAGCGAAGGAGAGGTCGTCGGCCGGCAGCTCTTCCGCATCTTCAAGTTCGACCCGTCCACCATCGATCCGGCCAAGCTCGGAGAAGCATCATGAGCCCCGCAGCCAACGTGTCCCCGAAGAGCAGCACGATCGCCGTCGGCGACGAGCTGCCGCACTTCGAGCTCCCGGTGACCTCGACGGTGATCGTCGCCGGCGCCATCGCCTCCCGGGACTTCATGCCCGCGCACCACGACGCCGAGTACGCCAAGGGCCAGGGCGCGCCGGACATGTTCATGAACATCCTCACGACCAACGGCTACGTGGCCCGCTTCATCAGCGACTGGGCCGGACCGGAGGCGATGATCCGCAAGATCGCAATCCGACTGGGCGCGCCGGCGATCCCGGGCCAACCCCTGCGCTTCGAGGGGCAGGTCACGGCCACCAGCGCCGACGGCGACGAGTGCGTGATCGAGGTGGCGGTCCGGGCGGCGAACGATCTCGGCGATCACGCCACCGGCAGCGTGACCCTGTCCCTGCCGGCGGTGTAGGAGCCGGCTCAGAGACCCTCGGGCCGGGTCCCGGTCACGCCCTCCGCCTCCAGCTCGCGAAGCGCCTCGGCCGACAGCCCGAGGAGGCCACCCAGGATCGCCTGGTTGTGCTCGCCGAGCGTCGCCGCAGCCGTCCGGAGCCAGCGCTCGACGCTGGCGTACTGGAAGGGCAGGGAAGGCAGCGGCATCGGACCGACCACCGGATGCTCCGGCGTCTCGAAGTAGCCGCGGGCGCGAATCTGGGGATTGGTCTCGAGCAGCCGGGAAGGATCCGCGACCGGTGAGGCGGCAATCCCGAGCTGGCGCAGCTCTTCGGCCAGCGCCTCACGCTCGCGCCCACGAGTCCATTCGCGAAGGCGCTCGTCCATTGCGTCGTGAGCCTCGCGACGACCGGCACGCGTGCCGAGGGCCGGGTCCTGCGCCCACTCCGGCTCGCCGATCACCTTGCGAAGCGTGCGCCACTGGGAATCCGTCGCGACCGAGAGTGCCAGCCACTGCTCCGCGCCCGGCGCTCCGCCCGCGCAGGGATAGAGGCCCTGGGGCGCCGCCAGGGCCGAGCGATTGCCCTCGCGCTGCATCAGGTTTCCGTAGGCACTCCACTCGATCACCTGCTCGGCCGCCACGTTGAGCGCGCTCTCGACCATCGTGCTCTCCACGTGATGCCCGCGCCCCGAGGCTGCGCGCTCCGCCAGGGCGACAAGGAACGCGAAGGCGGAGTGCATTCCCGCCATCGGGTCGCAGGGACCGCGCGGATTCCGCGGCTGGTCGTCGGGGTGACCGGTCACCCAGGCCAGCCCCGAAAGCTGCTCCATCGTCTGGGCGAAGCCCGTGTGGTCGCGCCAGGGACCCGAGAGCCCGAAAGCCGGCATCCGCATCAGCAGCGCCTTCGGGTTCAGCTCCATCACGCGCTCCCAGGTCAGCCCGAAGTTCTCCATCACGCGCGGCGTGAAGTTCTCGATGACCGCGTCGCACTCCGCGAGGAGCTGCTCCAGCAGCTCGCGGCCCCGCGGCTTCGAGAGGTCGAGGGTCACGTCCAGCTTGTTGCTGTTCACGTGCAGGCAGTGGGTGCTCGCCGCCGACCAGTCGGGGTAGTGGGCGGCCATCATCCCGCCGACCAGGCGCAGGCCGTCGGGCCGCCCCGCCGACTCCACGCGGATCACCTCGGCACCGAGGGTCGCCAGGACGTGAGTCGCCGCCGGCCCGGCCCACCAGGCCGTCAGATCCAGGATTCGCAGGCCGGCCAGGGGGAGGCGCCCCTCTGCTGCGGGAAGTCGCCCGGTGAAGTCCGGAAGCTGGGCAGGCCGCTCGGTGGCGAACGCTGCGGACTCGGTGTGCTCTCCGAGCCGCGGGGCCCGACGCGCCGGCGGCGGGTCGACATTGTCGATGCGATACGGCGGCCGCGGCTGGACGAAGTCGCCCTCGGCGTCGGAACCGAAGACGCCCCGCGCTGCGAGCTGCTCGTGCTCCGGGACCGTCTGGCCGTTCCCGATCGGCGCGACGGGAATGCGAAGCAGCGACGCGAGCTCGACGATCTCGCTCGTCTTCTTGTCCCGCAGCCACTCCCGCATGATCCCGTTCCACTCTTCGAAGCGCATCAAGCGGCCGGCGACCTGCGCCAGGGCCTCGTCTTCCTGGAGATCCGTGCGTTCGATCAGGACCAGGAAATCGGAGAACTGCTGCCGCGAGTTCGTGCAGAAGCCGACGTACCCATCGGCGGTCGGCTCGATGGACGGCGTCTCGACCGAATGGGTCAGGAACGCGTGCTCCGGCTCCTCCGGGCTCCCGTTCATCAGCCGGTTCATCGACACCGAGAAGTTCGTGAGCACCATGTTGGCGCTCTCGAGAATGGAGAGGTCGATGTGCTCTCCCTGCCCCGTGGCCCGCGCGCGGAACACGGCCGGGAGGGCCGCGGCGGCGGCGAACACGCCCGCCGCCCACTCGCTGAGGCGGCCACCGGCCTGGATCGGCTCCTGGCCCATCACGCCCCGCATTCCGATCGAGCCGGACTCGGCCTGGAGCGTGAACTCTGTGGCCTGGCGACCGGCCCAGGGGCCGGCGAGGCCGTAGGGCGTGATCGAGAGGCCGACCACCGCGGGATGGGCTGCCCGCAGCGCAGCAACGTCGAGCCGCTCCCCCGTGTCGGATTCCAGTCCGTGGGCTTCGACCACGAGGTCGGCTTCGGAAAGGAGAGCTGCCACGTGGGGATCGCCGGCGCTCCCGATCACCGACTGCTTGCCGGCGTTCAGGTACCGGAAGAGTGCCGAGTCCCGGCCGCCCAGGTCGGCGCCGGTCGCCGACCAGCCGCGCAGGGAGTCCCCGGCCGGCGGCTCGACCTTCACGACCTCCGCCCCGGCGTCGGCGAACATCTTCGAGCAATAGGGACCGGCGATCTGAGCGGAGAAATCGAGGACGCGGATTCCGGAGAGACCCGTCTGCATCGAGACACCCTGGCCCGGCTCGGCCCCAAGGCCGGCGCGGGAGCGATTGGTGATTGCCTTCGAGCGATTATGGTTCATTATCCGACCATGACGCAGGCCCATTCCCAGGAAATCGCCGAATGCGCGGTAGGCGGGCGCACCTCGTCGGCGTCGGAGAGACGAAGTACACCCGTTGGGGCAAGATCGGCGACGTGACCGAGCACGCTCTGGCGTGCCAGGCCATCCAGAGCGCCGTCGAGGACGCCGGCCTCACCATGGACGACGTGGACGGCCTGGCCTCCTTCGCCGAGGACCGGAACGAGGCCGTCTTCCTGGCTGCCGAGCTCGGACTCCCGGCCCTGCGCTTCGCCAACATGGTCTGGCTGCCCGGCGGGGGCGGGGGCTGCGCCGCCGTCGGAAACGCCGCCATGGCCGTGGAGACCGGCCAGGCCGAGGTGGTCGTCGTCTACCGCTCGCTCTGCCAGGGACAGTTCTTCCGCTTCGGCGCCGCGGGCCGGGACGTGTCGGCTCCGCCGGATCCCGCGCCGCCGACCGTACAGCATGCCAACTCGCTGATGCTGGCCTCCCTGGGCTTCTCCATGCCCTACGGGCTGCTGATGGCGGCCGCCGCGTACGCGCTCCCGACCCGCCGCCACATGCACCTCTACGGTACGAAGCCCGAGGCGCTCGGCACGCTGGCGGTGACCTTCCGGGAGCACGCGAGCCGAAACCCTCGGGCCGTGATGGGCGAGCGCCCGATGACGATGGACGACTACTTCGCGTCTCCCATGATCGCAGAGCCCCATCGCCTCTTCGATTGCTGTCTCGAGAGCGACGGAGCCTGTGCCGTCGTCGTGACCACTGCGGAGCGCGCGCGCGACCTGGCGAAGCCGTCGGTCGAGATCCTGGCCAGCGAGCAGGGCGCGCCCAAGGGCTATGCCTTCGGGCCCTTCAGCAACGCCAGCATCCCCGACGAGCTCTACGCCACCGGCGGCTGCGAGGAGATGGCCGGGCGCCTCTGGGGCAAGGCGGGCCTCGGCCCGGGCGACGTCGACGTCGCGCAGATCTACGATCACTTCACGGGCTGCGTCCTGACGCAGCTCGAGGACTACGGCTTCTGCAAGCGTGGCGAGGGCGGCCCGTTCATCGAGAGCGGCGCCCTCTCCTGGCACGGCGGGAGCCTGCCGACCAACACCCACGGTGGCAGCCTCTCTGAAGGCTACATCCACGGACTCAACCACGTCGTCGAGGGAGTCCGCGCGCTGCGCGGCGACTCCACCAGCCCGGTCGAGGGCGCCGAGGTCTGCCTCGTGACGAGCGGGGCCTGCGTGCCTTCGAGTGCAGTCCTCCTGGGGCGAAGATGAGCGAGCGCTTCTTTCCCGACAGCATGCCGCCGCCGCTGGCGGACGCGACGACGCTTCCCTTCTGGGAGGCCGCCGCCGAGCACCGCCTCGTCGTGCAGCGCTGCGCGGCGTGCCAGCACACGCGGCTCCCGCCGGCACCCATCTGCCCGGAGTGCCGCTCCGCCGACGCCGAATGGCAGGAGATCTCGGGTCGGGGGGAGGTCTACACCTTCACTCACGTGCACCGCCCCATCGCAGCCGGCCAGGACCTTCCCTTCGTGATCGCGGTGATCACGCTGGAAGGGGCAGGGGGCGTGCGGATCATCTCGAACCTCGTCGGCTCGAGCCCGGAAGAGATAGAGATCGGAACCCCTGTCGAGCTCGTCTGGGAAGACATGAGCCCCGATCTGGCGATTCCGCGCTTTCGACCTGTTGCCTAGGAGAACCCCTTATGAAGTGCACCGACTGGTTCATCGACGCCGACACCCACATCACCGAGCCCGGCGACGTGTGGACCTCGCGCCTGCCGCAGAAGTTCCAGGACGCGGCGCCCCGCATGATCCGCACGGACGACGGCGTAGACCTGTGGCAGTTCGGGAGCAAGGAGCGGAAGATTCCGGTGGGCGCCACGGCCGTGGCGGGCTGGCACGAGCCTTTCCCGTCGATCCCCCGGAACCTGGACGAGTGCCCGCCGGCGGCCTACGACGCCAAGGCGCGCCTCGAGTACATGGACGAGATCGGCGCCTGGGCGATGGCCCTCTATCCCAACATCGGCGGCTTCGGCAGCGAGACCTTCCTCGGGCTGGGCGACCCCGAGCTGATGCTCGCGTGCGTGCGGGCCTACAACGACTGGCTCATCGAGTGGATTGCCCCCGATCCGCGCCGCTTCATCCCCGTGATGGCGACTCCTTTCTGGGACGTCGACGCTGCCGTCGAAGAAATCCACCGCTGCCGCGAGCTCGGCCATCGCGCCATCCTCTTCACCAGCGCTCCCCAGGATTTCGGGATGCCATTGATCGGCGACCGCCACTGGGACCCGGTCTGGAACGCCGCCCAGGAGGTCGACCTCCCCATCAGCCTGCACATCGGAAGCGGCGACTTCCAGGACCAGCTCATGAATCCGGAGCGCTTCGCCACCCACGGCATCGGACCGAGCACCGTCTCGGGGTCGATGTCGATCCTGCTCGCCAACGCAATCCAGCTGATGGACCTGGTGATGTCGGGGGTCCTGCCGCGCAACCCGCGGCTCCGGCTCGTGTCGGTGGAGAGCGGGATCGGCTGGCTGCCCTTCGTGAAGGAGGCTCTCGACCACGGCTTCGACTACGCGAACGTCCGGATCGAGAAGCCGGAGTTCGCCAAGCGCCCGAGCGAGTACATTCGCGAGCAGGTGTGGGCCTGCACGTTCTTCGAGGAGTTCGCAGCGAAGAACTTCCTGGACGAGATCGGCACCGATCGCGTGCTCTTCGAGACCGACTATCCCCATCCCATCTGCCTCTACGGAACGGAGGTGCGTGAGAAGATCGACGCGGCCTTCGGCGACCTGTCGCCGGAAGCTCGCGAGCGCGTCTTGTTCTCCAACGCCGCGGAGCTCTACGGCGTGGAGGAGCCGGATCGACCCTGGCAGGAGGCCTGAGCGCGATCCCTTGCGAACGGGAGCACCATGCCGACGACCCAGGTCCGAGCCGCCGCACCTTCGGAGCGGGACGCCGCGATCCACATCCTGACGCTCGCCTTTGTTGCCGATCCGGCGGCGCGCTGGCTCTACCCCGAGGCCGAGGCCTACCTGAGCTACTTCCCGAGATTCGCTCGGGCCTTCGGCGGAGAGGCGCTCGAGCGGGAGACCGCCTACCTGACACCGTGCCTGGGAGGCGCGTCGTTCTGGCTACCCCCCGGCGCCCACGCCGACGACGAGGCGATCACAGCCGTCGTCCGGGATTCCGCAGACCTGACGAACCAGGATCAGATCTTCTCCGTATTCGAAGAGATGGACCGGTACCACCCGAAGGAGCCCCACTGGTACCTGGCGATGATCGGCGTGGATCCGTCGCGCCAGGGCCAGGGTCTGGGCGCGGCGCTGCTGAAGGCGACCCTCGCGCAGGTCGACGAGCAGGGCCTACCGGCGTACCTCGAGTCCTCGAACCCGGCGAACCTGCCCCTCTACGAACGGCACGGCTTCGAGGTTCAAGGTGAGATCCGGCCCGGCGACGGCCCGCCCATCATCCCGATGCTCCGCCCGGCGCGCTGAGCGCCGCCCGGAGATCGGCTCGACGCGGTAGCCGCCGCGTGGCTCGCCGAGGCGGAGTCCTAGCCGACGCGGAGACGACCGCTGCCGTCGATGCTGCCGCGCCGGCCGCAGACCTCCTCGCGCATCATCATCTCGAGCAGGGAGGGCTCGTCGAGCGTCGCCCAGGTGCGCTGGCCCGCGTCGGTGAGGCAGGCCACGTGGGCGAGGCGTGGCTGCCCCTTCTGGTGCGCCACGGTGTAGGCCTCGAGAGTCACTGGGCCTTCGAAGTCGGTCAGGGCCTCGCGCCGGGGCAGGGCGTCGACCTGCGCCTGGAGGTTCTCGTAGCGGAACGCCTCCTTCGGGGGCTCGGTGGAGTAGATCGCGAAGGCGTGCTTGGCGAGCCAGCCGCCGTTTCCGCTGACGAGACCGGTCGAGCCGCGGTCTTCACGCAGCACCTCCACCATGCGCGCGATGGCGACGAGCGTGTAACAGTTGAGCGGGCCGCCGCCGAAGGTGAGTCCGCCGGTGACGGTGAGCGGGCGGCCCTCGGGAAGGCCGAGCTCGGACACCGCGACCTGCACCGCCGAGGGAAAGCAGCTGTAAAGGTCGACGTGGTCGAGCTCCCCGGCTGTCTTCCCCGCAAGCTCGAGAACCCGGCCGCCGGCGATGCGCATGGCCGGGGAGCGGTGGAAGTCCTGGCGCTCGGAGAGGAAGTTGCTGTCGTTGGCCTCGGTCGCCGCGTGGAGATGAACGATTTTCTCCTCGGGCACGCCCGCGCTGCGCGCGGCCTCGAGCGAGCAGACGATGACGGCCGCTCCCATGTCGACCCGCGCGTTGGCATTCATCACTCGTGTGTAGGGAAACGAGATCATCGGGTTGTCGGGACCGGCGGCGACGATCTCGTCCGCCGAACGCGGCTCGCGGATCCAGGCGTGGGGGTTGCCCTGGGCGACCTCGTTGAATCCCGCCCACAGCTCCGCGATGCGCCGCGCGTGGTCATCGAGGCTCTCGCCGTTCGCGAAGCGGATCGCGCTCTCGATCACGGCGTAGATGTCGCTGGCGCTGTTCATGCCTCGGGCCAGCTCCGCCTCGTGGAAGAGGGGCTTGTCCGTGTCGAGCAGGCGATCCGGCTGGCCGGGCGTCTCCGTCTCGACGAGCGTGATGCCCTGGCGCCGAGCCTGCGCCTGGCTGCGGCCATTCTCGGCGCCGACGACGAGAGCGATCCGGCGGCGGCCGGCCTGAATCTCCCGAGCGGCGTCGAGCACGCAGGCCTGGGAGTAGTTGCCGCCGTAGTAGGTGCTGACGATCTCCTCGGGCGAGGCGCCGATGCGACGGGCGACCTCGCGACCCGGGTGCGCGTAGAACCACGCCCCGCGCAGGACGTAGAGCGCATCGGCGCTCTGCAGGAGCTTGGGTGCGCGAGCGTCCTCGGCCGCCCGCTCGAGCGCGGTCACCATCATGGCCAGGGGCTCGGCGGCCTGCTGCGGGTCGTCGAGGCGTTGGAGTACCTGGCCGGCGCCGACGAGGACGGGGGTGATTTCCGCTGCGGTCATCGGTGCTCCTGGTGGACAGGGTGTCGTCGGTCCCACGAGAAGACCACGAGCCGGAGAATTCTAGCGGCCGGACCCCGTTCCGCCCTACCATGCGATTCCGCCGTCCCCGACGAGAACCGTCGACGAGGAGCCCATGAACGCCGAACACTGCCTGGTCGAGCGCGACGGCCACGTCCTGACCATCACCCTGAACCGCCCCGAGGCGAAGAACGCCCTGTCCGGCGGAATGATGGCGGGCATGTACCGCGCCTGGCGCATGCTCGACGAGGACCCGGAGCTGCGCGTCGGCATCCTGACCGGGCGCGGCGACGTTTTCTGCGCCGGCGCCGACCTCAAGGCGATGAGCGGCGGCGAGACGGACGAGGACTTCCAGAAGCTGATGGCGGAGGTGCCGGACCTGCACTGGCAGGCGCTGCTCCGGCACAACCGGCCGTTGAAGCCGATCATCGCGGCGGTGGAGGGCTTCGCCGTCGCCGGCGGCACCGAGATCCTCCAGGGCACCGACATCCGGGTGGCCGCCGAGGACGCGATCTTCGGCGTGACCGAGGCGCGGCGCGGGCTCTTCCCCCTTGGCGGGAGCAGCGTGCGGCTGCGGCGGCAGATCCCCTACACCCTGGCGGCGGAGATCCTGCTCACGGGGCGGCACGTCACGGCCCAGGAGGCGCTCGACTTCGGCCTCGTCGGCCGGGTCGTCCCCAGCGGTCAGACCCTGGCAGAAGCGAGGAAGATCGCCGCCGAAATCTGCGACAATGGGCCGCTCTCGATCCGAGCGCTGATGCGGATGCTGCGCGAGATCGACGAAAGCTACAGCGAGGCCGACGCCCTCGAGAAGGAAATCGAGATCGGCGGCCCCGTCTTCGCCTCGAAGGACGCGCGCGAAGGTCCGCGCGCCTTCAAGGAGAAGCGCAAGCCCGTCTACACCGGCGAATAGAGACGTCGGAGAAGGAGACCCCCCATGAAGGCCGCCGTCATGCGCGAGTACAATGCGCCCCTCGAGCTCGAGGAGATCGCAATCGACGACCCCGGCCCGGGTGAGGTCCTCCTGAAGACGGCAGCCTCTGGCATCTGCCACAGCGACCTCACGGTGCTCGAGGGCGGGCTTCCGGTTCCGCCGCCCTGCGTTCTCGGGCACGAGCCGGCGGGCGTCGTGGAAGCAGTGGGGGAGGGCGTCACCGATTTCACTCCGGGCGATCACGTGATCGGGTGCATCACGGCCTGGTGCGGCGTCTGCAAGTTCTGCACGGCCGGCCGGCCCTATCTCTGCCTCACCCAGTTCGCCGGGCGGCCCGAAGGTGCGAAACCCCGACTCACCGTCGCGGGCGGAGATCCGATGGGCCAGTTCGCGAACCTCTCTTCGTTCGCCGAGAAGATGCTCTGCCCGGAGCGCTCGCTGGTGAAGATCCGCGACGATATGCCCCTCGATCGCGCCTGCCTGATCGGATGCGGTGTCACGACCGGGATCGGCGCGGCGCTCAATACGGTGAACCTTCCTGCCGGCGCCAGCGTGGTGATCGTTGGCTGCGGCGGCGTCGGGCTCTCCGCGCTGCAGGGCGCGCGCATCCGGGGTGCGGGCAAGATCATCGCCGTCGACAACCATGCCTGGAAGTTCGATCTCGCTCGCAAGCTCGGCGCCACCGACTGCATCGACGCCAGCGACGGCGACCCGGTCGCCGCCGTGCACGAGCTCACCGGCGGCGGAGCCGACTTCGTCTTCGAGTGCATCGGCCTGGTTCCGACGGTGCAGCAGTCGGTCGCGATGACCGGCCGGGGCGGCACCACCGTTCTGGTGGGCGTCGTCCCGGTGCAGAAGGTCGTCGAGATCTCGGCGGCGGACCTCGTGCTCCAGGAGAAGAACATCACTGGCTCCTACATGGGCTCCAACCGCTTCCGCTTCGACATGCCCAAGTACATCGACTTCTATCTCGACGGTCGGCTGCGCCTCGACGAGATGATCTCCTCGCGGATCCCGCTCGAAGAGGTGAACGACGCCCTCGACCGCATGCGCAAGGGCGAGGCGGCCCGCCAGGTCATCGTCTTCGAGTGAGGCGGCGACCATGGACGAAGATCTCGTCGTTCGACTCTCGACGAACCGGGTCGCGACCTGGCTGATCCGCAACGTGGCCTCGAAGATCGATCCGATCCTCTTCAAGGCGACCGGCGGGCGGCTAACCTCGTTCGGACCGCCGGCCATGCCCATGCTCACCGTCACGACGACCGGGGCCCGCACGGGAAAGCCGCGACCCGTCCACCTCGCGTGTCTCGAACGCGACCGCGACTACCTGGTCGTCGCCAGCGCCATGGGCCAGGAGCGGCACCCGGGTTGGCGCTACAACCTGGACGCGCACCCCGAGGTCGACGTCCAGGTCCGCGGCGAGCGCTTCCGCGCGCGGGCCCGGGTGCTGAGCGACACGGAGAAGGATGCCGTCTGGGGCGAGGTCAAGCAGGCGATCCCCCAGATGAACGTCTACGAAGAGAGGACCGACCGGAACATCCGCGTCTACCGGTTGAGCCGGATCGACGCCTGAGAGAAGGAGCCGACATGCCGAAGACCTACAAGGTTGTCCAGTGGGCGACGGGCGTGGTGGGGACGTCGGCGCTCCGCGGCATCGCGCGGCACCCGATGCTCGAGCTCGTCGGCGTGAAGGTCTACAGCGAGGAGAAGGAGGGGCTCGACGCCGGCGAGATCGCCGGAATCGAGCCGACCGGCGTGAAGGCCACCCGGGACGTCGACGCCATCATGGCTCTCGGCGCCGACTGTGTGATCTACTGCCCGATGCCGTGGAACCCGGCCGAGATGTGCCGTTTGCTCGAGGCGGGCCTCCACGTCATCACGCCCTGTCCGTACTGGTTTCCCTTCGTCCAGAACCCCGAGATTGCCGCACAGTTGACGGCGGCCTGCAAGAAGGGCGGCGTCAACTTCCACGCCTCGGGCTGCAACCCGGGCGGGATCGCCGAGCGCTTCCCGCTCACCTTCACCGGATGGTGCAACCGCATCGACCGGATCACCATGACCGAGTGCGGCGACTGCAGCACCTACAGCTCCGAGGGCGTCATGCGCGAGCTGATGAACCTCGGCAAGACGCCGAAGGAGGCGTCGAACAACCCGCTCAAGGAGTTGCTGGCCAAGAGCTGGTACGAGCCCATCGACATGATCGCCGCGGGCCTGGGCAGCGAGATCATCTCGTACGAGGCCAAGCACGACTACCTGCTCGCCAGCGAGGACATCCCGACCGCCGTGGGGATCATCGAGAAGGACACGATCGCCCTCAACCACTACCGGCACATCGGCCGCACCCGGGAGGGCACAGAGATCATCAAGGAGCAGATCTGGTACGTGGACGACATTTCCCAGGGCCGGCTCCAGGGCCGAATGGATATCCCGCGCGAATCGGGCTGGCGGATCAAGCTCGAGGGTGACGTCAATCTCAACATCGACGTGGACTTCCCGCCCGAGCTGACCCAGGACGAGCGCGTGGCCCAGGGCCTCAGCACCACGGCCTTCCACCTGGTGAACGCCGTTCCGCTGGTGTGCGACGCGGCAGATCCCGGCATGAAGACCTTCCTGGATCTGCCCATGATCACCGGCTGCATGGGCACCCACGTCACCCAGCGCTGAGCGGGCCGCGAAGCGCGGTCAGGATCGCAGGGAGTCGAGGGGAACCAGACTGCCTCGCGGAGTCTCGATCTCGCCTTCCGGCAGCATGTAGCGGAAGAAGACCAGGCCGAAGCCGCGGCCTTCCGTGTCGAGCCAGTTGGGAACGCCCGGGTCCTCGGCCGCGATCACGATCCGGAAGCTGCCGTCGGACTCGACCTTCGTCTGCCTCCGGTTCAACGTGACCTGCCGGTTCAGGTAGTCGAAGGTCTGCATGTGGCGATTCCAGAGGCAGACGTTCGCCATGCGGCAGTCGTCGGGCCAGCGGCCTTCGATGAGCAGCGCCTGGCCCGGCGGGATCAGGAACGGCGCCATGCTGTACGCCGCGTCTGCCGCAGCCAGGGCGTAGTTCCCGGGCTTCACGGGCTTGGGGAATTCGTTGGGGACCGACGATACGAACTCGGGCTGGTTCTCCCTTGGCGGGGCCCCCTGGTCGAGCGTCGCGGTCTTGAGAAAGTTTGCCACCCGCCGGATGGCGGCGGCGACATTGGCGTCGTTCGGCGGGTCCGGCGGCGGCGCCGGGTCGAGCACCTCGATCCGGAAGTCGATGTGCCGCGGCGTCAGCGGCGCCGGAACCTCGTCCTCGAAGTAGTGGCGAGTCGTGATGCGGCACGCCTCCGGCTTCAGCTCCAGCCAGTTGCGGTCGGCGGACTCGCCGCCGAGGCGGATCTCGAAGCTGCCGTCGGCAGCGACATCGAACTGCGAGTCGTTGATGACGCCCGCCGTACTCTGTGAGAACCCTCCGTCGGGCGCGCCCGCCTCCACGGTGATCGAGACGTAGACGGCCCCGGCCATGTTGCCGCGCAGTCGATAGCTGTGATCGGGAGAGATCGCCGGCTCGAAGTAGATCGCGTCGGAGTTGTCGCCGAGGAACTTCCGGGTGGGAAGCGGAAATTCGCGCAGCCACGGGTGCGCGGGATGTGACTCCACCCGTGTCAGCAGGGCAGCCTCGAGGAGGTGGAGGATCGCGCGCAGCGCCTCGGCTACGTCGTCGGTCTCCTGGACCAACCACTCGGGGCCGGCGTAGCGCTCGCTCAGCTCGCGAAGCAGATCGAGGAGATCGTCGAAGGCCTTGCGGCTCTCAGCGGGGGCGGCGCTCACGGGCACCTCCTGGGGCGTGGGGTGGGGTCGGATCATACCACCGCTCCGCGTGCGGACGCCGGGATCGCGCGCCCGTGCGAGCTGTGAGAAGATCGGACCCTCGAACCGGACCGGAAGGAGACGAAGCCATGGGCGAACCTGGAAACGAGAGGGCAGCTCAGGCCTACGCCGAGCTGGCCGAGACCCTGCGCGAGATCGAGGCGGGCTACATCACGTCGGAGCGAGGCATGAACCTGCCGTCCGAGCGCGCGGCCGGGCGCTACCTCGTCGCCAACGCGCTCCAGCACGGCTTCCAGTGCTGGTTCGAGTCCGACCCTGTGCGCCCGATGTTCCAGCGCTGGCTCGGCGTGAAGAAGAAGCTGCTGGGCGACAACCCCGACGCGGTCTACTACGGCGCAGTCGTCGATCCGGCCGGCACCTATCGCATCCGCGGCAACGTCCACGGCGCCTGTTACACGTCCTTCGCCGTCGAGACCGGTGCGATGGAGGGACATCTCTCCAAGGGCGTAGTGGCGACGCTGAACGACACCGAGTTCGACGTCGCCGCCGACGGCAGCTACGAGCTGATCGCCAGCGCCGAGCCCCAGCCGCGCAACTGGCTGCGGCTCGAGCCCGGCGCCGGCAGCATCACCACCCGGCACTACTGGGAGTGGGAGCGCAGCGTCGCCGCGGACCCGACGTTTCACGTGCCGCTGTGGATCGAGCCGGTCGAGGATCCGGGGCCAGCGCCGCCGATGGACGACGCCGCCATTGCCGCAGGGATCCAGCGCGTGATCAACTTCGTGCGCGGCGCCACCGTCGACTTTCCGGACCTGCCGCCGGAGGTGATGCCCGCCTGGGTCTCCAACGAGGTGAACCGCTTCGACAACTCCGCCTATGACGAGAGCAATTCGGAGATCGGCTTCGCCGCGGTCGACAACGCCTACCTGCAGGCGCGGTACGAGCTGGGCCCGGATCAGGCGCTCGTCATGCGCGGCCGCTTCCCGCGCTGCCGCTTCGCCAATGTGGTGCTCTGGAACCACCGGCTGCAGACGCCGCCCTACCGCTACCGCAACGTCTCGCTGAACCGACGCCAGACGAAGCTCGAGCCGGACGGCAGCTTCCGCATGGTCATTGCCCACCGCGACCCCGGCGTGCCCAACTGGATCGACGCTGCGGGGCTGCCCACCGGCATGATCTTCTGGCGCTTCCTGCTGCCCGAGGAGAACGCTCCCCCGATCGAAACCGAACGGGTCGACGTCGCTTCACTCGCCTAGACGGAGCCCGCTGCCGATGCCCCGGATCAAGAACCTGGCCGACCACTACCTCCGCCCCGACTGGGTGCGCCAGATCAACGCCATGGGCGACTCGGTGGGAGGAGCCGAGAGGCTGATCCCGCTCGATCCCGAGGCGCTGGTACGCACCGCGGTCGCTTCGACCGGCGGGCTCTCCGACTTCGGCGACTTCGACGGCGACTGGCGCACCCGCTTCGACTCGCTGGTCGCCGAGCTCGACGCGACAGGGAAGCTGAACGCGCTGGGCCGGCTGATGACCCGGCAGGAGCTGCTGCGTGGCCTGCGCACCCGGCTCCTCCTCACCCGCGCGCGTCAGGAGAGCCCGGCCATCGCGGACGAGCCGATCGAGGCGCCGATCGTCGTCACCGGCTCGCCCCGCTCGGGCACGTCGATCCTGTTCGAGCTGCTCGCCCTCGACCCCAACGCCCGGGCGCCGCTCGCCTGGGAAGCGATCCACCCGGTGCCCTTCGACGGAGCCAGCGAGGCTCGCCGTCGGCAGCTGGCCGAGTGCGAGCAGGAGTTCTGGTCCGACGTGCAGCCAGAGTTCGCGACGATCCACGAGCTGCGGGCGGACCTGCCGGTGGAGTGCGTGACCATCACGTTGCCCGGCTTCTCGGGCGGCCACTGGGGCATGATCGCCAACATCCCCGGCTGGCAGGCCGACTACCCCGCCACCATGGACTATCACCGCGCCTTTCTGCAGACGCTCCAGCACGGGAGACCCTCGCGGAACTGGGTGCTGAAGACACCCCTCTACCTGGTCTTCGTCGACCTCCTCTTCGCCACGTACCCCGACGCCTGGATGGTGCACACCCACCGCGACCCGCTGAGGACCGAGCCTTCGAGCCTGAGCACGTTGGCCACCGTGCGCTGGGAGCGGAGCGACGACGTCGAGCTTCCCGAGGCCGGCGGCGCCGGCCTCGGGGACATGATGATCCTGCTGGCCAAGCGCCGCGAAGCCGGACAGGCGCCGGCCCGCATCGTCGACTCGCACTTCAGCGAACTGATGGCGGATCCGCCTGCGGCGGTCGAGAAGCTCTACGGCCAGATGGATCGCCCGTTCCTCGGCGAGCACGCCGACGCGATCCGCCGCTACGTCAGCGAGAAGCCGAAGGGCAAGTTCGGCAAGCACAAGTACTCCGCCGAGGAGTGGGGCTTCGACCGGGCGCAGCTTCGCGAGAAGATGCGGCCCTACACCGACTACTACGGCATTGCGCTCGAGGAATAGCGGCCGAACCGTCGTCGCATGACCAACGTCCAGGCGGAGACCGGCAGGAAGGCGAGCACCGCGTAGGTCCCGGGGAACACGATCAGCTCCGGGCGCTGAAGCAAGCTCACGACGATCACGGTCGCGAGCGCTCCGTTCTGGAGCCCGACCTCGATCGAGACGGTGAAGGCGTCGCGCTCGCCCAGTCGGCTCGTGCGTGCGAGACCGTACGCCACCGCCAACATCCCGGTTACGAGGATCAGGGACGCGGCGGCCGAGCTCTCGAGGTTTCCGACCACCGTCTCCCATTCCCGTGCGACGATGATGACCATGGCGATCCCCATCAGGGTGGCCATGCTGCGCCGCAGGGGAACCCGGACGCGGTCGCTCCAGCCGGGCCAGAGTGCACGGATCGCCATGCCGATCGCCACCGGCGCAGCGTCACCACGAAGAGCTGTGCGGCAGTGCGGCCGACGGGCAGACGCAGACTTGACGACCCGGCTTCGCCGTCCCCGTCGAAGAGCGCGATCCCGAGGTTGATCCAGAAGGGGATCGTCGCGAAGCAGAGCACACTTGAGAGGGACGTCAGCGTCAGGGAGAGCGCGATGTTCGCCCGGGCGAGGTAACTGAAGATGTTCGACGTCGCGCCTCCCGGGCAGGCGGTGATGATTACCACGCCGATGGCGACCTCCGGCGGAAAGCCGGGCCAGTGTGCGAGCGCGACGCCGGTCGCCGGCAGCAGGAGCATCTGCCCGAAGAGTCCGACCGCGGCCGCTCGGGGCATCTCGATCACGCGCCGGAAGTCCGCGAGCACAAGCTCCATGCCCATGCTGATCATGATCACCAGCAGGATCATGGGCACCAACAGCTCGTAGCTGTTGAAACTGCCCGCTGCCGACCCGTCCATGGCCGGGAGCATAGGGCCTCTTGGCGGGCCGGCTCGGCTCAGCCGAGCTCGGCGAGCAGGCGGCGCGCGCGAGCCAGCGAGCCGGTGTCGGGCGCCTCCTCGAAGTGGCGGCACAGGTCCGCCAGGTGCCGACACGCGGACTCGAGGTCTCCCGTGCGCTGGGCGAGGAGTGCGCGCAAGGTCGCGGCGCGGAGCTCCATCCAGCGGGATTCGAAGACGTGCCACAGCCTCGTCGAGTCGTCGAGCTGACGCTCGATCTCGGCCGGCTCGCCGCCCGATCCCAACAGGATGGCAGCGCGCAGCAGGGGCGCTTGGGGCTCGTAGGCGATGCGCTCCCCGGTGCGCTCGATGGCCTTGGTGGCGGCCTCGACGTACTCGCTCGCCCGGGTGAAGTGGCCGGCGAGGAGGAAGGCGTCGGCCGCGGTGAAATAGAGCTGCACCAGGCCGCCCATGGAGCCCGAGTCCTCGGCGGCGGTGACTCCCGCGGCGGCCTGCTGAATCCCCTGCGGATCGCCGCAGGCGACCCGGCCCCAGCCCGCGAAGACCAGCGCGGCGGACTCGTAGGTGTGGAAGCCGCGGCCCTCCACCGCCTCGAGGGTTCGCGCAGCCTGGCGCGCACAGACCTCGGGATCCTCGTGGAAATACCCGGTGATGGCCGAGTTGAGCAGTGCCGTGCCCAGCGTATTCAGGTGGCCCAGCGCCTCGCCGCGCTGGAGGGAGACCCGCACCTGCTCGCGAGACCCCGCCGGATCTCCGGCCAGCACCAGCGCCATCGCGTACGTGGAGTGGGCAATGGTGAGCACGTCCACGTCGTAGGTCGAAGCGGGTGCCGGCAGATCAGCCGTTTCGGCCAGCTCGATCGCCCGGGAGAGGTGGCGGCAGGCCTCAGGGATCGGCGACGAAGCGATGGCCGCCGACCCGACGATCATGTGCCCCGCGACCTCCAGCGGCGCGATGCCCAAAGGCTCTGCGATCTCGAGGATGCGCGCCGCGTAGCGACTCGCCCGGGGGAGGTCGCCGCGTCCGACGTTGTAGACGGACAGGCCGACCAGGGCGGCAAGCTGTTGGGGCCCGGAACCCAGGCCTTCGCACAGCTCCTCGGCGCGGGCGACGTTACCCCGCACCTCCGCCGCCTCGTAGCCATGGATCGAGGTCTGCGGACCCGCCGCAGCGACGCGCAGGGCGATCTCCAGCTGTTGACGCTCAGGCGTGTCGGCCTGGTCCTCGAGCAGACCGAGGGCTCTGGTGAAGTACTCGACCGCCTCGACGTTGGAGAGACGGGCGATGGCCTGCTCGGCGGCGTGCTGGTAGTACGTGACGGCATCTCGTTCGAGGCCGCCCTGGGCACAGTGGTGGGCCATCAACGCCGGCTCCGCCTCGACCCGTGCCGGGAAACGCTCTCCCAGCACCCGCGCAACCCGGGCGTGCAGCTCCCGACGCCGCCGCTTCAGCTGGGACTCGTAGGCCGTGTCCTGTAGCAGAGTGTGCTTGAAGGTGTAGGTCGACCCGGGAGGCGTGCCGCGCTGGAACAAGATCTCCGCGCTCACGAGCTGCCCGAGGCCGCTTCGCAGCATGGCGGCGCCGACGTCCGCCACCTCCTCGATCAGGTCGTAGGGAAACTCGCGACCCAGAGTGGCCGCGATCTGCGCCACGGACTTGGCCGCGCTCAGGCGATCCAGCCGGGCCATCAGCGACCCCTGCAGCGTGGTGGGAATCGTCAGGTCCGAGATCTGTCCCTGGAACTCCGGCCGGCCGTCGCGCTCTACGATCATGCCCGACTCGAGCACCGAGCGCGCGAGCTCCTCGGCGAAGAGCGGCACGCCGTCGGCCCGCGCAACGAGTTTGTCGAGGATGCGCTCCGGGAGCCGGCCCGGACCCGCAGCCGACGCGACGATGTCCCGGGTCTGCTCTTGGCTCAAGCGTGCGAGCGTGAGCGGACAGACATGAGGGCGCAGCTGCGACCAGGGCGGCTCGAAATGCAGCCTGAAAGTCACCACGAGCAGCAGCTGAAGGCCGGGCGCCTGGTCGACCAGCCGTCCCAGCAGCTCGAGGGTCGAGGGGTCGGCCCAGTGCACGTCCTCGAAGGCAATCAGCAGCGGCTGCCGCGCCGCCAGCGCCAGGATGGGCGCAATCAGGGCCTGGAGCGTCTTCTCCCTCAGCAGCTCCGGGCCCAGCGCGGGAAACGGGTGGCGCACCGATGCCGGGAGTCCGAGCAGGTGCAGCAGGAAGGGCACCGTCTCTTCCGCCGAGACGCCGGGTAGAGCCGTCAACCCGGCCTCGAGCCGGTCGGCCTTCTCCTGCGGATCCTCGTCGAGTTCGAAGCGGAACCCCGCCTGCAGGAGCTCGATCACGGGCTGTAGGGCCGTGCCCGCGGAATACGGCGCGCAACGACTCTCGAGCCAGGTATACGGCGCGTCCGTCAGCTCTTCCCGCAGCGCACGCAGCATTCTTGACTTTCCCATGCCGGCCTCGCCGGCGACGGTCAGAACCTGCCCGTGCCCTTTGCATACCTGCCCCCATCGATACCGGAACTCCTCCAGCTCCAGATCTCGGCCGGACAGCTTCGTCAGGTGCTCGGACGAATCGAGACGAGAGCCGACGCCAGCCGGTCCGTCGACAGCGAAGACCCTCAGCGGTGCAGCCACCCCCTTGAGCTCCGGCGTGCCGAGATCTCGCGTGACGAAGAGCCCGGAGACGAGACGCAGCGTGGCCTGGCTGATCGCGACACCGCCCGGCTCCGCCACGCCGTCCAGGCGTGACGCGATGTGAATCGTCTGACCGACGGCGATGGACTGTTGCTGCGCGCCCTCGCCGAACGCTGCCATCACGACGGGCCCGGTGTGGATCCCGATCCGCGCCGAGACCTCGACGCCACGCTCAGCCGAACGCGCCTTCTGGGCCGCGACCAGAAGGGACTGGATGTCGAGGGCCGCCCGCACTGCCCGTTCGGCGTCGTCCTCGCGGGCGTGGGGAAAGCCGAAGTAGACCAGCACGCCGTCCCCGAGGTACTGGGCGATGTGCCCTTCCATCCGCTTCACCGCCTCGGAGCAGGCGTCCTGAAAATCAGTGACGATCTCACGCAGCTCCTCCGGGTCGAGGCGATTCGCCAGGTCGGTCGACCCCACCAGGTCGCAGAACATGACGGTCAGCGGGCGTCGCTCGCCCGCGGTGGTGGCGTGTAGGGAGCCCGCCTGGGCCTGGCCGCACTGGGGGCAGAAG
>PVMS01125494.1_pt1 | contig 40448 bp, 33 predicted proteins | sample 1853461 | NCBI WGS metagenome assembly PVMS01 (sample SAMN08582032, study PRJNA380276) | Marine sediment metagenome, whole genome shotgun sequencing project. | isolation source: ocean sediment barecode stripped | collected 2017
CCTGCCCGTCAATAATCATGACCTTGATACTCATGTTGACGGTATGCGGGCCTACATGCCTACGGCAGATTCCGAGGCTTCGTCATCGTCCGCATCTTCTTCGCCGAATGGCACGGTCGTTAGTCCACCCTGTTGCGGGTCATCGCCCATGCTTCCGTTGCGTTTGGCTTTGGCAGAATCGCTGCGCTGTTCTCAAGTCGCCGCAGGTATTCAGCGGAAACATCACCAGTGACATACTCGCCGGAAAAACAGGATGTATCGAAATCGCGTACTTCCGAGTCGCTGTGACGCACTGAGCGTATGAGTCCGTTCAGATCGAGGTAGATCAAACGGTCGGCTCCAATGGCCTCGCGGATCTCCTCGTTGCTCCTTCCATTTGCGATGAGCTCTGATGCCGCCGGCATATCGATGCCGTATACGTTCGGATAGCGAACCGGCGGCGCAGCGGATGCGAAATAGACTTTTCTTGCGCCCGCATCGCGGGCCATTCGAATAATTTGTCTCGATGTAGTGCCACGCACGATGGAATCGTCGACAAGCAGTACATTCTTGCCACGAAATTCAAGGCAGATCGCATTCAACTTACGGCGCACGGACTTCGCGCGTTCCGCCTGGCCCGGCATGATGAAAGTACGGCCGATATAGCGGTTCTTGATAAACCCTTCGCGATACTTGATACCGAGGTGATATGCCACCTGCACCGCCGACGTACGACTGGTATCGGGAATCGGAATGACGACATCGATGTCGTGATCCGGCCACTCGCGAACGATTTGCCCTGCAAGCTGCTCGCCCATGCGCAGCCGTGCTTTGTATACGGAAAGGCCATCGATAATGGAGTCCGGGCGTGCGAAATAGACGAATTCGAAAATACAGGGCGTATAGCCTGCTACACCTGAGTAAATCCGGCTATGCAAGGTCCCGTTATTTTCAATAAAAATGGATTCGCCGGGTGCCACGTCACGTACGCGTTCGAACTGCAATACATCGAGCGCGACGCTTTCCGATGCCACCATATATTCGTCGCCCGCTTCGGTTTTACGATGTCCGAGCACCAGCGGCCGAATGCCATGCGGATCCCGAAACGCGACCATGCCATGACCGATAATCATCGCTACTACAGCATAGCCACCTGAGCAGCGCTGATGCACGCTGTCGAGCGCGTCGAAAACCTGATCTGCCTGCGGCCGGCCATTGGTTCTGCTTTGCAATTCGTGGGCAAAAACGTTCAGCAACACTTCCGAGTCCGATCCTGTACTCAGGTGTCGGCGGTCCTCGCGTTTCAGATGGCCGGACAATTCGTCGTGGTTGGTCAGATTGCCATTGTGCGCAAGACAAATACCGTACGGTGAATTGACGTAGAAAGGCTGCGCTTCTGAAGACTCTGAGCTGCCGGCGGTCGGATAGCGGATGTGGCCAATGCCGATATTGCCTTTGAGCCGCACCATGTGGCGCGTGTGGAACACGTCACGAACGAGTCCATTGCTCTTTCGAACATGCAATCCCTCATCACCGGAGGTCATGATGCCAGCTGCGTCCTGGCCGCGATGCTGCATGACCGTCAGCGCATCGTAAATCGCCTGGTTAACCGGCTGTTTGCCAACAATCCCAACGATGCCACACATGTCCTTAGCTTACCCTCCCAAAACGCCATGCTGTGGCGCTGCAAACGCCGCAAGATCGTCAGCAATCTCGCCGGCGGGCTCCAGCAATTCAAGCCCTTTCGGCGCCATCATTTCGATCCAGTCCGCAATAAACTCACCGTACGGAATGAGAATCGAATCTTCCCACCATTGGTCATTGTCAAATCCGGCAAATTGCCCGCCGATGATCACGAGACCGATCAGCATTGCACCACGACAGAAACCGAAAATCATGCCGAGGACCCGGTCAGTGCCGCTCAGGACTGACAAGCGCACCAGCTTCGACAAGCCCCACCCGATCAAACCACCGATCGTCAGGATCACAACAAAAATCAGGATACGTCCAAACCACAGTTGCAGCTCGACAGGCTTTATCCAGTCGTCGGAAATAGCGCCGACATTCGGGCCGAAATAAATTGCCGCCCAGATCGCGATAAGCAATGAGGCGATCGAAATTGCTTCTTTTACGAAACCGCGAACGAAGCCAACGAGCACCGAAACAACGACTACGACTGCAATGAGAATGTCTGCGATGGGCATCTATAGTGAGGCGATCAGTGTTGCCGGCAGAGAACCAGAGTTGGGATTTGCGGGAATTCTAACAGAACATGCTCCATTGGCACGTACTATTTAAGGACAGCAAAACCGGGCCGCTCAGGCGAAATTGGCACTTGCTAACAAAGGACAGCAAAACCGGGCCGCTCAGGCGAAATTGGCACTTGCTAACTAAGGATGAGGAACGACCTGCCCCTTATGACCTTTCGCGCCCAGCTTGCTCGCCATGGACTCCGCACTTGCCCGGTCTTTTTGCGGGCCGACCCGCACCCGGTGCAATTTCCCGGAGCCCGTTTGCAATTGGCTCAGGAATGCCGCGTAGCCTTCCTTGCGAAGGTCTGCGGCGAGGCGCTCCGCGTTCGCCTGGTTGGAGAAACTTCCAAGCTGCACGGCCCACATTCCGGTTGATGATTGTGGTGGCGGGGCTGACTGGGTTGGCGGTGGTTTCGATTCAGTCTTTGTTGCGACAGTCGTTTCAGCCTTCTGTGGAATTGGGTCTTGCGATTTCTCCTGTCTACCTTCGCGTGGCGCGGGCACCGGCTGCTCGCGATCCCGTTCCAGCACGATGGTTTTTTGTTTAATACCTTCACCTTCCTGGCCTGGCAAAGTGATGCTCTCCTGCACGTTTTCCGGATCGCCCGATCGGCCGTCGAGAAATATCGGCACGATAAGCACTGCAATGATGACGAGGACCGTCGCCCCGATGACACGTTCTTTTAGTGCTCGATCCATTACGTACGTTCACTCCCTGGCAAGATGGCGGCAGTATAACGTATCGGTTTATGTGCGGTAGGAGGGTTTCGCAGGAGCGTGGACCGCAAGCCACGCGAGTGCCGGACCCACTGTGAAAAAGGAGCCAGTCACCAAAACCGGGCCGTCGCTTTCAGTGTCGCTCTGCTGGCAGGCCTGCTCGATCGAATCGGCGATGAGGCAGGGCTTGCCACTCAGATTCGCGATGGTGCCTGCCAGTTCCGCCGCAGGGATTCCTCTCGGGCTGGCGGCAGTCACCGCGATCCAACTATCAACAAAAGGCAGCAGCGATTCGATGATGTCCTCGATGACCTTGTCATCGAGCATGCCGGCAATACAGGTCAGATTTTGCATCGCCTTATCTGCCGCAAGCTCCTGCGCCAGCACTTCAGCCGCGCCGCGATTGTGGGCGACGTCCAGTATCCATGAGCGCTTTCGCTCTACCCGCTGCAAACGACCCGCCAGTTGCACACTTGAAAATGCGGCGTTGATGGTGGTTGCATTCAGCAAATCTGCATCTCCCAGAGCTTCGACCAGTGCCAGCACACCTGCTGCATTCCGTATCTGGATCGCGCCCGGCAGCGCTGGCTTCCGCAATCCCCTGATTTCCACTTGCCGACCGGCAAACTCCCAGCCGCCGGCATCGTCAGCACGATAGTGGTAATCCCGACCAGGCAACAAGAGCTCCGCACCTACTTCCCGGGCGCGATCAAGGATGGGTTGCGGAATATCGTCTGACGCGAATACGAACGGCTTGCCGCCTCTCAGGATCCCGGCTTTTTCAAAGGCTATCGAATCAATATCGCTCCCCAGCCACGCAACATGATCCACCGATACGTTGGTGATAATGCCGCCGACTGGTTCGATCGCGTTGACGGCGTCGAGACGGCCGCCCAAACCGATCTCAAGAATCATGGTATCGATCCCGGCTGCATCAAAAACGCAAAGCGCGGCCAGGGTTCCGTACTCGAAATACGTGAGGACAACGTCCTCTCGAACAGCCTCAACCTGCTCGAACGCCCGCATTATCTGCTGGTCGTCGACGGCCTCGCCAGCGACGCGAATGCGCTCGTTGTAGCGATGGATATGGGGTGACGTATAACAACCAACCGTGTCATTGCGCTGCAAATAGAGGGCCTCCAGCAGCGCGGCGCTCGAACCCTTGCCATTGGTGCCCGCGATGTGAATGACGCGATCCGGCCTGCCTGCCGGAAGCCGCTGCAGCACCTCGGCAACACGCTCGAGGCCCAGATCGATTTCGTTTGGTGATAGCGTTTCAAGCCAGCCAAGCCATTGTGCCAGCGTACCAAAAGAAGCAGGCCGTCCCATCGTGATCGAAGATTGGCTCAGCCGACTGGCTGTGGACGGTGCTCCAGCTTGGCCAGTATGTCGGCCACCTGGGCGCGCATTTCGCGGCGATCAACGATCATGTCGACCGCACCGTGGTCGAGCAGAAATTCGCTGCGCTGAAATCCCTCCGGCAACTTTTCCCTGACGGTCTGCTCGATAACGCGCGGACCTGCAAATCCGATCAGCGCTTTTGGCTCCGCAATATTGACATCGCCCAACATCGCGAGGCTCGCAGATACACCGCCGGTTGTCGGATCTGTCAACACCGAGATGTACGGAATTTTCTTTTCGCTCATGAGCGCCAGCACCGCCGATGTTTTCGCCATCTGCATGAGCGAGAACAATCCTTCCTGCATGCGTGCACCGCCACTTGCAGAGAAAGAGATCAGCGGCATGCCCTTCTCGATACATAGCTTTGCGGCTCGCACGAATCGCTCACCGACGACTGATGCCATTGAGCCACCCATGAAACCAAACTCGAATGCGCAAATAACAATCGGGCTTTCGATCAATTCACCACTGACGGCAACCATCGCGTCTTTTTCACCGGTTTTTTTCTGCGCTTGTGCAATGCGCTCTCGATATTTTTTGCTGTCTCTGAATCTCAATGGATCTTCAGGTTCCAGGTTGCCGCCGATTTCCTGCTGCCCGCCCGGGTCCAGAAAATATTCAATGCGCTGGCGCACCGATGCGCATATGATGATCGCATTTCGGGCAGACATAGAGATTGCGCTCAAGTTCTGTTCTGTACAGTTGCGCATCGCACTTTTCGCACTTTATCCATACGCCTTGTGGCACCGATCGGGTACGTTTCTCCGTACTAATCCGCGACGGCATTAATTTTTCAAACCAGCTCATGGCCGCATCATAAACGAAAATGGATCAAGAGGTTACGGTTCCACGCTCGGGCAGCTCGAACGATTCCGGATAGCGAACACCGACCAGCGTCAGGCCGTGCGCCGGCGCCGCTATGCCACAACGCTTGCGGTCGCGGCCCTCGAGCACTTGCTGTATCCATTCAGGTGCCTGCTCGCCCATACCGACAGCTATGAGAGTCCCGGTGATGTTGCGAACCATATGCTGAAGAAACGCGTCCGCACTTATCTCCAGCGTAATCCAGTTTTCCTCACGTCGAATATCGAGCGAGATGATCGTGCGCCGCGCTGAGGAAGCCTGGCAACCTGCTGCGCGAAACGCCGAGAAATCGTGCTCACCCAGCAGGAACCGGGCACCAGCCTGCATTTTTTTTTCACCAAGCGGCTCATGTACCCACCAGGCGCGATGACGATGCAGTGACGAGCGCGCCAGCTGATTCAGAATGCGATAGCGGTAATGTCGCGCTGTTGCAGAAAAGCGCGCATGAAAGGTTTCATCGACAATTTTCGCCCAGGTCGCGTTGATGTCGTCCGGCAGGTTGGTGTTGGTTCCCAGTAGCCAGCCATGGGTTGACCGCTCGGCGCTCGAATCGAAATGTATGACTTGCCCGGTGGCGTGCACTCCGGTATCCGTACGCCCGGCACAGGTGACCTCAACCGCTTCATTCGCGACCTTTGCCAGCGCACGTTCAACCAGCGACTGCACACCCACACCGGTGCGCTGACGCTGCCAGCCGTTGTAGGCTGTGCCGTCGTATTCAATTCCAAGTGCGATGCGCATCTGTGGTGGTGGCCGCCGCGAGGCGCACTCAGCGCCGGCAGCGGCAGGATGGCGCGCTCAGGAGGGCAATGAATCCAGCAGCTGTTGTGCCTGCTGTTTCTGTCCCGCATCACCTTCATCCAGCACTTCTTCGAGGATGCTCCTGGCACCGGACGGATCGCCCATATCGACATACGCTCGTGCGAGATCCAGCTTGGTGCCAACTTCCGTCATGGTTCGCGCGTCGTGCAGATCCGCTGAGACCTGATCGGGAGACAATGCCTGCGTCGGTACGTCATCATCATCGTCGTCATCAAGACCAATATTCAGATCAAGACTTTCGTCACTACGATCATCAACATGAAGTCGCGGCTGCTCAACCGTCGCATCGTTCCGCCGCTGGTTTATCGTGTCGCCGACTTCGCTGACTTTGAGCGCCGCGGTCAGGTCATCGAGATCGAGATCCATATCGGTGCTGCCTGTCAATGCGGGTAATTCTCCGGTTTCATCCGTGCTGGGTTCGCCTAAAAACACGTCCTTCGGCAGCGCTTCAGTTCTGGCAAAATCAAAGTCGCTTACGTCATCGTCATCCAACGCTTCGGTCTTCGTAAAATCATCGTCATCGTCATCGTCTTCGTCAAGCGGTGCCAGCAAAGTCTCCGCTTCTTCCGGCAACGCCTGCAATGGAATCTCACCGCCAAGCGACTGCGCCATCATGGTTTGCTCGTCATCGGCAATCGCCGGCTCGTCACCGCCAAACGTATCGACGGCAAAGTCATCCGATAACACCTGCGTCTGGCCGGTGGCATCCAGCAGGCTTTTTTCACTCTCCGGATCGTCGCCCGGAATGCTCAGGTCATCCAGATCCGGGAGAACGGGGTTCCTGCCGGTGACGTCGGCTGTATCTGCCTCATCCAGCGCCGTCAGCGTGCTCTGTAGACCGGTTGCATCAGACGGGTCAAATTCGTCTTCATCGATCGCGACATGTTGTCCGGTTACCTGGAGCGCATCGTCGTCAATATCGACTTCCAGATTTTTGCCGGTTGCTTCAAGGTCGCCCATTGACAGCACTTCAACTTTGCTGGTGTCGTCAAGTATCGACTCCATTGTTTCTGCATCGCTGGCTATGTCGCCCGTTACGTTTGAATCCGCGAGTGCATCGAGATCAAGCCCGAGGTCGTCGAGGTTAATCTCGGCGGTCGCGTCGGTGCTGGCGAATTCATCGTCGAGGCTGGCAAGCTGGGTAGCATCATCGTCAGCCAGGGCTGCAACCTGGCCCGTCGCATCAAAGTTTTCAAACTGCTGTTCGATCGTCGGTGTCTCCGACGTCTTCCCTTCATCCACGTCAGCTTCCACCGATACCGCAGGTGTGTCTGCCGTTTCCTCATCTGCCGATGTATCAATGGCCGGGCTTTCGAAGACATCGTCCATCGAGTCGGACTCAGGCAGCAGGTCGGATGTAGCGGATGCGGACGTATCGACTTCTTCCTCATCAAAAGCGAAATCGATGGCCGATGAATCACTGGCTGCCGCGACCTCGCCACTCTCGGCACCCAAATCGATTACATCGCTGACCTCGCCGTCCGGTCCGCCGGCCAAATCCATATCCAGTTCGCCGGCTTGCTCCGAGGCATCATCAAACGCCAGGTCGACGGCTTTGGTCGCTTCTCCGGCACTCTTGCCGGAAAACAATTCATGGTCCGCAGCTATTTGCTGTCCCATGATGATGATTTTGTCCCATTCAGCGCTCGATACATCGCCCACTACATTCTTCATGCCCTGTGCCGCATCGATAAACGCGTCCCGGTTACCCCAGACGAAATAGACTTCGCATAACTTGGCGTGCAGATCCTCGCGTTGTGGTTCTGCCTCAAGCGCGCCATTAATCAGGTCAGCCGCCTGGTCGTGCAGCCCGTATGCCATGTGAAAATCGGCTTCGGCGATCGGATCCGACTGATCGAGGTTGATTGCCGTTTCGCTGCTGAAGGTGTCTTCGAGGGATTGGTCGGTGCCGGTATCAACAAGCATATCAACGGCTGGTGCAGCGGCAGGATCCAGCGCCGTGGTCGTATCGTGCGACCGGTCAGATGCCATTTCCGCAGCCATGGCTGCCTTGGACTCCTGCTCGACAACGACAATCGATGAGTCTTCATCACGTGCTATGGCTCGCAATCGCTCGGTCGATGCAAGCGACTCGCTTTCCACGTCACCAGGATCCAGCGTTTCCCACAGGCCGGTCGGGTCTTCATCGTCATCACGTCCGGCACGGCGTGCAAACCAGATCAGGATGCCGATCACCACGATCACAGCACCTGCGATCGCGCCCCAGACACTTAATACGTAGCCGAGAATCGTATCCAGCAATGACGGTTTTTGTGCAGGCCTGTCGACGACCGGCGTTGCTGTCGTGTCATCGCTTGTATCGTCTGCGACCTCATCGTCGACGGCCGTCTCGTCGCCATCGATGTCGGCAGTTGCATCATCCAGGAATATGTCCGCGTCGTCGGCGAGACTGTCATCCATCGCGTCCGCATCATCCACCAGCAGCTCATCATCGACCGGCAATTCAACCGGCGGCTCTTCACCGCGCATACGAGCCAGCTCGGCGCGCAACTGCGCCAGCTCGTTGTTGTGTATTTCGAGCAGCGCCGCCTGGTCGGGGACGTTTGCTTCCAGTTCGATGATGCGGTCTTCAATCTCGTATTCGCGACTGAAATCGTCACCGCTCGCGGTCGGTTCAGCGTCATAACCAGTCTGGTCATCGTCCGGTGGCACAAGCGTCAGGCTGGGCTCCGTGCGCAGGGCAGGCGTTGTCGGTATTGCTTCGCCACTCCACTCGGCGTGTTGTTGTTGCACCGCACTCTGCGCATCGCCGCGACTGATACGGTATATGTCATCGGCAGTGGGAATTCGCAGCTTGGCGCCCGCACTCAGAATGTTAATGTTGTTGGCAAATGCTTCCGGATTCGCCTCGAACAGCGCCATCATCATCTGGCTCATGGTCACACTGCTGTCCGGGCGATACTGCCAGGCAATTCCCCACAGTGTATCGCCACGCTGCACCAGCAATTCTCCGCTTGGCAATGTAACGAATGTTTCCGGTGGCAGTGAGCTGTATGGGGCAACCGCTTCGGTCGGCGCCGCCGGTTCTTCGTATGGCGTGGTTTCCGGCGGCAGCGGTGTCGGCTCGTCTGTAACTGGAGCGCTTTGGACCGGCGCCTGAACACGCGGTGGCGGCCGTGAGGCCGGCGGAGGTGTCGTCGGTCGCGTTGCACTTGCCGGTCGTTCAATTCGACCTGCATCTGATTGCGTGGAACGGCTCGGTGCCGTTACGGTTTGTGTTGATTGCGTTACCGGCGGCGGCGCGAAGGTCGGTGGATCCAGTAACAATGTGTATTCACGCAACAATCGGCCACGCGACCAGACGGCTTCAACCAAAAAAGTAATGAATGGCTCGGTTACCGAACCGGGCGTCCGGATACGAATGATGTTACCGGAGGTGGTGCCGGAAGCAACGACTTCAAAGGCCATGCCGACCAGGAAAAATGGGCGGTCCAGACCATATCGTTCGAAGGTCTCGGCCGATGCCAGCTGCACGGTTAAATTATTCAGTTCTTCAGGTGCTGCCGCCAGCAGGTCGATCTCTGCTCTGAGCGGCTCGTTGAGTGCCGACTGCAATCGTATGTCTCCCAGCCCGAGTGCCAAAGCCTGGCCTGCAACAAACAGCAGCGGCAAAAGCAAAAGACGAGTGAGTCTTCGTGACATAATATATATCTCCAGCACCCCAAAATGCAGACGGACACACCGTCCTGAGCTTTTTTCTAAGTGAATTATTGCCCCAAACGTTCGGGGTGAACTATAGCTTATAAATAGTTTTTCGCCAATATTTCAGCTATTTGGACGCTATTTAGAGCGGCGCCCTTACGTATGTTATCGGCCACAATCCAGAGGTTGATACCCCTTGGGTGACTAATATCCTCGCGCACCCGGCCGACGAACACCGCATCCTTGCCGGCGGCCTCGGTCACCGCGGTTGGATAGGCGCCGGTTTCGACCCCATCCAGCAATTTGACGCCCGGAGCGTCCCGCATCAGCTGACACACCTCCTCAGCCGTAATTTTGCTGGCCGTTTCGATGTGCACGGCCTCTGAATGACCAAAAAAGGCCGGGATTCTTACCGCCGTCGGATTCACTCCGATCGACTCATCTGCAAGGATTTTTTGCGTTTCCCAGACCATTTTCATTTCTTCCCTGGTGTAACGGTTGTCCTGAAACACATCAATATGCGGGATCGCATTGAAGGCGATCTGCTTGGTACCGTCTTTGGTGTCCATCGGCCGCCCATTCAGCAACAGTGACGTTTGCCGCGCCAGTTCCTCAACGGCGCTCCTGCCAGCCCCGGATACGGCCTGGTAAGTCGCGACATTGATGCGCTCGATGCCGGCCGCGTCGTAAATCGGCTTCAGCGCCACCAGCATTTGCATCGTCGAGCAATTCGGATTCGCGATAATGCCGCGATTGCTGTGATCGGCGATCTTTTCCGGATTGACCTCGGCAATGACCAGCGGGATATCGTCTTCGTAGCGAAACCGGGAGGTATTGTCGATAACGATGCAGCCAGCGGCGACGGCTTTTGGCACATATTCTTCAGAGACGCTGGCGCCCGCAGAAAACAAGGCGATCCGGACGCTGGAAAAATCGAAATCTTCGAGATTTTGTGCCCGCAACATCTTGTTGCCGTACTGAATACCCTTGCCCACGGAGCGCTCACTGGCGAGTGCGTGTACCTGGCTTGCCGGAAACTTTCGTTTGGCCAGTATTTCAATCATGGTCTCGCCGACTACGCCGGTCGCGCCAACAACGGCTACATCGAATGTCTGTGACATGGTGGGGCTGGGTTCCTTGGAAGTGGTTTGGATTGAGCTTAGCGGAACAGTCGCCTAGTTGTCTGACTGACCCGGAATGACCGGCGTGCTGGATTCGACATCGGCATTCTGGGCACGGTGGCGCAGGAAATGATCCATCAATACGAGAGCCACCATTGCCTCGGCAATCGGCGTTGCACGCAATCCAACGCACGGGTCGTGCCGGCCGGTGGTCACGATCTCAGCCGCAGCGCCGGATTTGTCCACGGTCTTGCCAGGAACGGAAATACTGGACGTTGGTTTCAGCGCAATACTGGCAAGAATATCCTGGCCGGAGGATATTCCACCCAATGTGCCGCCAGCATCGTTCTTGCTAAAACCATCCGGCGTGATCTGATCGCGATGCTCGCTGCCACGTTGCTCAACAGAGGCAAAGCCGGCACCGAGTTCGACACCTTTGACTGCGTTGATACTCATCAGCCCGTGCGCGAGATCCGCCTCAAGCTTGTCAAACACCGGCTCACCCAATCCGGGCGGCACATTTCGCACCAGCACACTTATTTTTGCGCCAATGGAATCGCCCTGCCCCCGCAGTTCGTCCATAAATGCGGTCAACTCATCCAGCTTGCCGGGTTCCGCACAGAAAAAAGGATTCTGATCGACGGCATCCAGGTTTTCCGCTTTCAGCGCAATCGGCCCCAGTTGAGACAAGTATCCGTGAATGCTCAGCCCGACGCGTTCCAGCAAATATTTTCGCGCAATGGCGCCGGCTGCAACACGCATCGTGGTTTCCCGAGCCGATGAGCGGCCACCACCGCGGTGATCGCGAATGCCGTATTTCTGCTGGTAGGTGTAATCGGCATGACCGGGCCGAAACTTGTCTTTTATTTTGCTGTAGTCGTGCGAGCGCTGGTCGGTGTTATGAATCAGCAGGCCAATCGGGGTGCCCGTGGTCACTCCTTCGAAGACCCCGGACAGGATCTCCACCTGGTCGGCTTCCTGTCGCTGCGTCGTATGCCGCGATTTTCCGGGACGGCGGCGCTCCAGGTCGGCCTGGATATCCGCTTCCGACAATGCCATCCCCGGCGGGCATCCGTCGACAATGCAGCCAAGCGCCGGCCCATGGCTTTCGCCGAACGTCGTTACTGTAAATACCTTTCCGAAATTGTTACCGGACATCGCCTCATCCTGTCTGAACCTGACCTTACGAAAACTGATCCTGATGCAGAATCAATTGCTCGCGGGTCAGCAGAAAAACACCATCACCACCGCATTCGAATTCCAGCCAGACGAAATCAACCGCTGGATACCTTCGCATCAGGGCAGACTGGCTGTTACCGACCTCGACAAGCAACACGCCGTTGTCATGAAGAAACCGGCTAGCATCATGCAATATCGCTGTGACCGAATCCAGACCATCGTTGCCCGCCGCGAGACCGAGCTCGGGCTCGTGCCGGAACTCGTCCGACAGGCTCGCCATATCTTCCCTGTCCACATACGGCGGATTGCTGACGATCAGGTCATAGCGATCTTTGTCCGGATCCAGCGGGTCAAAGAAACTACCCCGCAAAAGTCGCAGTTTTCCGGTCAGCGCATGCCGCTCGAGATTAATTTCCGCAACTGCCAGCGCGTCGGCTGAAATATCCACGGCATCCACCGTTGCTTGCGGAAACGCCTTTGCGAGAGCGATCGCTATACAGCCGCTCCCGGTGCCAAGATCGAGAATTCCCCGCACCTTCCCCGGCACCACCCACGGCTCGAATCGTTCGTGAATCAGCTCGGCGATGGGTGAGCGTGGCACCAGTACGCGCTCATCGACATAAAAACTCAAACCCGCGAACCAGGCCTCGTTAACCAGGTAGGCTACCGGGACTCGATTCTCGATTCGCGCCGCTACCAGTGTGTCGAGTGCGACTTGTTCAGCGGCGGACAGCTTCCTCGCGTAAGCCTCCGATATTGCATCGTGCGAAAGCCCCAGCTTCGCGAATACCAGGTAAGCCGCATCATCCACGGCATTGGAGGTGCCATGACCGTAAACCAGGCAGGCATTATCAAATTGATCTGCAGCGGCCTGGATATAGTCGCCAACAGTGGTAGCAGTGATCGTCATATAATTATTTATGGGGACAGTGACCTTAAATAATACAAAAAGTGCGGGCCTTTGTCCGCTGTGAGTTAGAATGCGGCGGCTATGGCATCCACCAACAAAGTCCTTACGATCCTCCTGCTGGTACTCGCTGCACTGGGCGGCAGCTGGTTCCTGGCGAATAAATTTCCCTCGCCTTCGAGCACACCTCAGCACGCGCTACGTTTGCCGAGCCCGATGGTTCTTCCCGAATTCGAATTAGTGGATCACAACGGTAATCAACTCACCAATGAATGGTTTGAAGACCAGTGGACGCTGGTTTTTTTTGGCTTTACCCATTGCCCCGACATCTGCCCGGCAACTCTACAGGTGCTTTCTCTTGCCAGGGCGCAACTGGCAAGAGAACGTCCTGGCAGCGAGTTGCCTGAGATATTGCTGGTCAGCGTCGATCCCGATCGCGATACAAGCGATGTATTAAAACAATACGTTGCACACTTTGGTGACGGTGTCAGCGGCGCGACCGGCCGGCTCGAGGAATTACAGAAGCTGACCAAGGCGCTGGGTATCTATTTTGCCAAAGAAGATCCCACTCCGGGGACAGACCCGGAGAACTACATCGTGGCGCATTCTGCGCACGTCGTTATTATCGATAATCAGGGTAACTACGGCGCGGTGTTCAGTGCGCCGCATACGGTTGAGGCGTTTGTTGTGGATATGCCGGTGCTGATGGCCCAGCGGTGAAGACACTATGATTAACAGGTCTTTGACATTGCTGTTGCTTATCGCCATTTCCCAACTCAGTTGCACCGAATCCGGGCCCGTACTTTCGGTTTCTCATTTGCAGGTTATTGCACCGGCACCGGGCCGCACGGCCACCGTTGCCTACATGACGATACACAATCAGGGCGGCATACCAGCCGTGCTGACGGGCATTTCGAGTTCACTGTTCGCGCGCGTTGAGCTGCACCAGACAGTACTGAAAGACGGTGTCGCCAGGATGCAGGCACTCGGCGCCGTCACGATTGATACGAATAGCGGCATCGATTTCGCACCCGGTGGCAGGCACGTGATGTTGCTTGATCCAAACCAGGCGTTGAAGCCTGGCGACGAAGTTACACTGCAGTTTCATTTCGAGTCTGGTGCGATACTGATCGTCGCGTCGCCACTCAAAACCCGAATTTCAGTCGATTGAGAGGCCATGTCCGTGCGCACCAGATTATTTGTGTTGTTTCAATGGATCGTTCCCCAGCACATCATTACGGCTATCGTTTTTCGGCTGGCTCGCATCCGTAATGTCGCGATCAAGAATTTTCTGATCCGGCAATTTGTCAGTGCGTACAAAGTCAATGTAGAAGAGGTCCGCATGAAGGTGCCGGACGGATTCGTGGACTTCAATGCCTTTTTCACGCGCGAGCTCGCTGAGGGCGCCCGGGTCATCGACCAACGTCCTGGCAGCATCATATCGCCGGCAGACGGCGCGCTCAGTGCGGCCGGGGTCATCGAGAAAAACAGGCTGATTCAGGCCAAGGGCATGCACTACAGCCTCGAAGACCTGCTGGCGACGGATCTGCCGGAAGCAAGGGCCTTTCACGATGGGCGATTTGCAACCATTTACCTGGCACCGTTCGATTATCACCGTGTGCACGCACCGTTGGCCGGAACCCTGCGTGCCGTTCGCTATGTACCGGGCGACTTGTTCAGCGTCAACGCGACCACTGCGAGGTTTGTGCCGGGATTGTTCTCGCGTAACGAGCGGCTGGTTTGTCACTTCACTTCTGATGACGGGCCGTTTGTTGTGATTCTTGTCGGGGCAATGAATGTCGGCAGTATCAGCACGTCCTGGACCGGAGAAATCCGGCCGCGGAAACGTGGCGTGGTTGTAGATTACGATTTGTCTCAGTCATCTCGTTCAACGACGGTCGCCAAAGGTGATTTGCTTGGCTGGTTCAACATGGGCTCCACCGTCATCATATTAATGCCGGACGGGCGTGCCGAATGGTCGGACAGCCTGGTCACCGGCAAAACCCTGCGCATGGGTGAGGTGATTGGCCGGCGATGACTGATTGCACGACCTGGCAGCCGGCAGCGGATCCCACCATGGCCCGGCTTCGGGCAAGGATGCTGGCTCGCGCCCGCCATTTTTTTAAGTCTAAAGATGTCCTCGAGGTCGACACACCGATTTTGTCCAAAAGCGCTGTCAGCGACCCGCACATCGATTCGATCGCCGCGTCACTGGCGCTCGACCCGGCAACGACTCACTACCTGCACACGTCGCCCGAGTATTATATGAAGCGATTGCTGTGCGCCGGTTATCCGCATATCTACCAGGTGTGCAAGGTATTTCGCGACAACGAGGTCGGCCGAAATCATCAGCCCGAATTTACGATGATCGAATGGTACCGGCTTGATTACGGGCTGGGTAAGATGTCGGCCGAAACGCTGGCCTTTGTGGCCGCTCTCCTGGACGACACATCACTCCTGACAAACGCACTGCATATCGATTACGCCGACGCGTTTCAACGCTTCGCCGGATGCGATCCGTTCAGTACCGATACATCAGAACTGGCTGCGCTGGTTGATGCAGACGCGTCATTAAGGACATCTATTGGCAGCGACAGGGATACCTGGCTGGACCTGGTGCTTGAGCGAAAGGTCGTACCGCGTTTTGCGGTGGATCGCCTGACCGTACTGTCGCACTACCCGCTCAGCCAGGCCGCCCTTGCCCGCGAGTGTCCCGCGAAACCGGGCCTGGCTGATCGCTTCGAGGTTTTTCTCGGGCCTTTCGAACTGGCCAATGGCTACGTCGAGCTGCGTGACGCTGATGAATACGCAAGACGATTCGCCGCGGACCAGGCAACGCGAAAATCACGTGGACAAATTGAACGGCCACTGGATAATGATTTTCTCGAGGCTGTCCGGCAGGGATTGCCTGCATGTGCCGGGGTTGCTGCAGGCTTCGATCGCCTGCTGATGATTCACGCTGGCGAAAACGACATTCGCAAGGTCCAGGCATTTGCGTTCGTGGAAAGAACATGACGACTACAGAACCGTTTGATTACAACCTGATAAACGCCCAACTCATTGCATTGACGAAAGACGAGCCGGACATGCTTGCAAACAGCGCCAACTTTGTCGCGCTCCTGTACGACGCCCTGACTGACATCAACTGGGTTGGTATTTACGTGCTGCGCAACGGAGAACTGGTGCTGGGCCCGTTCCAGGGAAAACCGGCTTGTGTGCACATCCCTGTTGGCCAGGGCGTGTGCGGAACCGTTGCACAGTCGATTAAGACGTTGCGTGTCGACAATGTGAATGAATTTGCCGGGCACATAGCGTGCGACATTGCATCCAATTCGGAAATTGTTGTGCCGTTACTCCGCGACGGCGAGCTGCTTGGCGTACTCGATATTGACAGCCCGTCACTGGCACGATTCAGTGATAGCGATCAGCAGGGTATCGAGAAATTGTGCCGGAGTTTCGAACAGTTGTTCGCCGACGATTCAGATTGGTTGTAATCGATCGCAGGAGCGGTTTGCCCCGCGGTCGGTAAAATGATTCTTATTTGACCCGCGACACGTATTCCCTGGATCGCGTGTCCACCCGAATCATCTCGCCCTGCTCGACAAACAGAGGCACCCGAACAACAGCGCCTGTTGACAGTTTCGCGGGCTTCACTCCACCGCTTGCCGTATCTCCTTTGAGACCCGGATCCGTCTCCACGATTTCGAGCTCAACAAAGTTAGGCGGCAGAACAATGATCGGCGTGTTGTTCCAGAGCGTTATCTGGCAAATATCTTCTTCTTTAAGCCAGTTTTTCGCGTCCCCGACCGCGCTCGCATCCGCGGCGAACTGCTCGAACGTATCGGGCATCATGAAATGCCAGAACTCGCCGTCAGAATAAAGGTACTGCATGTCTGTATCGACAACGTCTGCGGCCTCAACGCTTTCACCGGACTTGAAGGTCTTGTCAACCGTTTTGCCGGTCTTGAGATTCTTGATGCGTACGCGGTTGAACGCCTGGCCTTTGCCGGGTTTCACAAACTCGTTCTCGACGATAATGCAGGGGTGCGAGTCGATAATAATGCGCAATCCCGAGCGGAATTCGCTGGTGTTGTAGTTTGCCATTTTGAAAAATCCGATTTTGTAGCGGTGTTGACCTGCATTGTGGGCCCGGTTGAAGGCGGCCATGATACCTGCAGATACCGCATTGGTTAAGCGTTTCAACGCACTATATGTTTGATTTTGCCAATATTTTTGCAAATTGCAGCAATTGCGGCAAAAGGCCTTTGTAGGCTCGGCTGCCGATAATTTGATACCGATCACGCTTTGGCGGCGTTGCAGGCATTAGTCTGACTGCTTGGAAAAGGAACGCCCGCGGTCGGAGCAACTGCGAGGCACGCCAGTTGATTAAGGCAAGGGACAGCGATTTGAACGAGCGCCAAGGCATATCCATAGCGGTATTGACCAAAGACGAGGATGACGTTGAGCTCGTAAACCGGACCCTCCGCGACTCCGGCCAGGCCGCCCATTGTCACTGGATCAGGAAACCCGAAGCCTTCGACGACACCTTGCGCATGGAGCCATTGGAGCTGATCATCGTCAATGGCGACAAGTACCCTGACAGCATTCGCCAGGTCATCAAGCAAAAAGACGCCTACCTCCCGGAAGTCCCGGTCATTGCCGTGCAGGGCAACGTTGATGAAGACCACATTCTGAGCGCCATGAACGACGGCGCCTGCGACCTCGTTTCGATAGAACAAACCGGCCGACTGCAGGCGGTCGTGTCGCGGGAATTGCGGGCCATTCGCGTCGAACGCGCACTCAATTCGACACTTTCCTCGGCGACTGAATATCGCAAGCAACTTAGCGATTACATGCAAGGCTCTGCCAGCCCGATGGCCGACGTGCAGGAGGGCATCATTACCCAGGTCAATGACGCCTGGGTAAAACTATTCAAGGCCAAGACGGCAGACGATGTCATTGGTCTGCCACTAATGGACAGCTTCGAACCCGCAAGCCAGGCGGCCGTGAAGGGTGCGGTGGTCGCAACGACGAAAGGCAAATGGCAGAAAGACGAAAAGCTGTTTGCCCGGTCCAAATTTTCCGGCAAGAAAGAGGCGATCGAGCTGGAGCTCAGGTTCAGGCTGGTGAACTTTGACCAGAGTGCTTACGTACAGATTCAGATTACACCGCTTGAAAAAGCGCCGGAAGAACCGACAAAACTGGTTCATGAGGCACTGAAACGCGACCCGACGACCCTGTTCTTCCATCGAGCGCAATACCTCGATCGCATTACCAAGCGGTTGTCGCGCAAGCCCAAGTCAGGCCTGCACGCAATTGCCTATGTCAAGCTGGATGACTTTTCCGAAATTCGCAACCAGGTTGGGCAAATAGCGTCCGAAGAGGTTATCGCCCTGTTTGCCGAGGAAGTTCGCAAACGCCTGCATCCGCGCGACGTCGCGGGACGCTTCGAGGGCACCGTCATCATGGCGTTGCTGGAGCGCGGCAGCGCCAAAGATGCGGAAGTCTGGGGACAACAACTGGTTGACCATTTGCAGGCGCATGAATTCAAGATTGATGACAAGACCATCAAGCTTACCTGCACCGTTGGCGTCTGCGGCATGAGCCAGGTCTACGCGAATCTCGAAGAACTGATTTCTGCGGTAGCAATCGCACACGGCAAAGGGAAGGCCGGCGGCGGCAACTGCGTCTACCTGGAAAATTCAGCGGACGATGACACGCGACTCCGCCGGCACGATGCGATATGGGTCAAGCACATCAAGTCCGCCATGACGGACGATCGTTTCCGGCTGGCGCACCTGCCGATAGCAGGCCTGCGCAGCGACTCCGGGAACATGTTCGACATGCTGGTGCGAATGATGGACGAGCAAGGCAACGCCGTACTGCCATCGGAGTTTCTGCCGGCCGCCGAACGCAATAACCTGTTGAAACCGATCGACCGCTGGATATTTGCGGCGACGGTTGACTATTGTGCAGCGAATGAAGTTGACCAGGCATTCGTACGGCTGTCCCGCCATTCAATGCAGGATTCCTCGTTGCTGAAATGGATAGAGAAAGAGCTTGGCAGGAAAGAGATCGAACCGGCGAAGATATGTGTGCAGATTCCCGAACAGGAAGCCGCCAAGTACATCAAGCAGACGCAGAAAATCGCCGACGGACTGCGCACACTCGGCGTCGCGTTTGCGCTGGAGCATTATGGGGTCGATGAAAACCGGTTTCAGATCCTCGATCTCCTCAAACCCGCCTACATAAAAATCAACGGTGAGTTGATGCACTCGCTGATGACGGATACAGATTTGCAAAACCGTGTCCGGAAACTCGCAGCAGCAGCCGACCAGCGCGGCGTGCTGACCATTGCCGAACGAGTGGAAAACGCAAATGTCATGGCCGTCCTGTTCCAGCTTGGCGTACATTTCATGCAAGGACACTATGTTCATGAGCCCGAAGTGGTCCTGCAGGAGCGCGTCAACGTCGCCCCTACCACGCTCGAAGCAATCGCCAACAGCTAACGCTATAAGGCACCTGCGCAAAGCACTTTGCCTGCCCTCGTCGTCCGGACATTAAGTTAAATAGAAGCCCCGCCATACTGTGATTGCAGTCACAGTTTGAACGCAAACTCCGAATACAGACCATTAAATTACTCAAAAACGGGCGGAGTACGCATACAGGCAATGTTACTAAATCTAATCTCCTTCTACTTGGATGTATTTAAAGTTGCATGACACATGCAACGTCAGTTTCGAACAAGTTCAGGCGGAGTGTGCCAGTGAAAGTTTCAACCAGAAATACGAACCGCAGTAATCGTGCCTCGCAGAAAACCGCGCTACGGCGGACGCTCGATCCGTTGTTGCCGGCGCTCCTGGCGATTGGCGGCGTCGCTGGCCTGATGGCCAAGCCGGCATCCGCGATCGAGCTCGGCCAACTGCAGATCGACTCGACACTGGGTCAACCGCTGAGCGCAAGCATTGCGTATGCCCTCAATCCTCATGAAGAGTTATACAGCTACTGCGTCTCTCTGAAGCGTGGCGCCGATACCGGCCTGCAGCACCTGACTCGCGCGAAAATTACGATCGTCGGCAACCAAATTGTATTGACCGGCGCCAAACCGATTAATGAGCCGATGCTCGCGATGCGAGTAGCCGTGAATTGTCCGTACACAGTGAAACTCAATCGCGACTACATGGTGATGATCAACCCGGCTGGCACGGTAACGGCAGTTGCCTCAGGCGAATTATCGTTGCCAGGGGTCAGGTCACCCGCTGCCGGGGCTGCACCGGTAATTGCCAGCCAATCCCAGGCGGTTGTCGCCGGCAGGCCCGAGCAGCCGCGCGCCGCAACGACGAGAGACAACGACGAATCACCTATCTACATAGGCAACGACTACCGCGTGCAATCCGGCGATTCCTTGTCGAAGATTGCCAAGCGGATTGACAGCCGATCCGTCGGCTTGTGGCCCGCGATAGAAGCCATTTTCGCGGCGAATCCTGACGCATTCGTTGCCAATGACAAGAACCAGCTGATGGCCGGCAGCCTGCTGACGATTCCGACATTGCAGGACTACGCCGTCGTCGCGGATGTTGTGGAAGAACCTGCCCCGGTCGCAGCGCTTGCAGAGGAATCTGCGTATTCAGCCGAACCGACGAGCAGCTATGAAGCCTATGACTCGAACAGCGATGATCAGTGGGCTGAAGAAGACCTTGCTGAAGATGACTCGTACATTCCTTATGAAGCAGATACGGATTATCTGAACGACTCAACTCTGGCTGAACGGGCGGACAGCGAGCCCGCCATCGTCGATGACATCACCTACGAGGATGACACAGCCATTCTGACCAGCGGAAACATCGAGCCGGTCGTAGCAGCGGAACCGGTCGTCGACACAGCCGTTATCGACTCAACCGAGGATGGCGAATTCGACGCTGCGAAACCTGGCGATTTCTTCGCCCGCACGGATAGCCAGGCCGAGGCGTCGGCTGAAACCGAAATTCCGGAGACCGCTGCAGTGACCGATTCACAGGTGAGTGAAGTCGCTGCGCCGGCCAGGACCATCCCGGTCGCAAGGCCGCTGGATAGCACCACGGGCGAATCCATGCCCTGGCTCGTGTGGGCCGGTGGTGGAGCACTGGCATTGATTCTCGGCCTGTTGCTGGCATTCAGACGCAGACTCGGCGGCCTCTTCGGCGGTGACTCAGCAGAGCATGTGGAGCCGATCCTCGAAGACGACGATGAGATTACGCAGGAATCGCATGTCCTGTCGGATGTCGATTTCCCGCTGGACGATATTGCAGCTGAAGATCACGCGATGGAACTGGACGCCGATCTCGGTGATGGCGTCGGTTTCGACGCCAAAGCAACTCCGGATATCTCGTTTGCCGAAACCACCGAGCTGGACGCCGCCATTGCTGCAACCGTAGATCCCGGCAGCAATATGGAACTGGATGCCGATCTCGGTGCCGGTACCGGGCTGCAGGACGGCACCGACCTTGATGTCGCCCAGGACTTTGGATTTTCCGCAACGGGTGAGAATGCCGTCCCGATGGATCTGGAGCTTCCGGTTGAGGTGGAGGTCGAGCCTGAAGAGTTGCCTACGGATATTATTCCGCCGCACCTCGCGGAGGAGAAGACCATTCTGGATGCCGAAGTGCCTCCGGTTGAGAACGATGATGACAGCCAGTACGACCTGTCAATGATTGTGGATGCCACCAAACAGGCGCTTGGTGACGCCGATGCAACTACCAAGGACCTGAATGCGGTACAGCTTGATGCAGGACAGCGCAACCCGGATGACAGTGCTTACACGCTGAGTAAAGAAGTTGATTTCAAAATCCTTGAACAGGACTATGAAGAAGAGCTTACGCAAACGCAGGCTGTGAATGAGGAAATTGCGCGAGCAGCGATGGAGCTGGCGCAACGCATGGAAGTTCAGGATGAGGAAGACGTCCTCGATGTGACCGCTGAAATGCCCGAGCGGGAAAAGACGGCTGCGCAGAATGATGATGATGCGACTGCGTTGAACGAGGCACTGACGATAAACGAAGAGCTGCTTTCCGACGAAGACGTCACCGTCAAGATCGACCTGGATGCCGATGACGATACGGTGGATACCAAAAACCTGGCGTAAGCCAACCCCAGCCGCGATTCCTTTACCCCGTAGAAAGCCTCACAACCCTGCGCCAGCCTTTCGGCAACAAACTGCCTCTCAACGCACGCTCGCCGTAATAGTCATCAACATCGTTCCACTTCAACGTCATCGTCCGACTTTCGGTTTGAATCAAAAGATTGCCATCCTCGGGAAGCACGGTCGCGGCGACCAACTTTTCCTCGCCCGACTGATATTTTTTGCCCGGAATATTAATCAACTTGTTGCCTTTACCCTTGGCAAGCTCCGGCAGGTCATCCATCTCGAACAACAACAATCGACCGATGGAACTAACGGCGGCGATCAGGCATTCCATGTCCGCCGGAACGCTGGCCGGTACGATCGCCCTGCCACCCGTCGGTACACGCAAGATCGACTTGCCGGCTTTGTTGCGCGACACAAGATCTTCAAGCGTCGCGATGAACCCGTAACCAGCATCGCTCGCAAGCAACCATCGATCCGTAGGCTCGCCTATCATCGTGCCGCAAAACTCTGCACCATCGGGCGGCTTGAAACGACCTGACAACGGGTCGCCCTGACCGCGCGCCGACGGCAGGGTCTGGGCTATTACGCTGTATACACGACCGGTGCTGTCGATAAACATGGCCAGCTGGTTGCTGCGTCCCTGCGCGGCCGCAAGAAAGCTGTCACCCGACTTGTAACTGAGCGCCAGCGGATCGATATCGTGCCCTTTCGCCGCTCGCGCGTAACCGCGCTGAGACAAGACGACCGTGGTCGGTTCGCTTGCCACCAGTTGTGTCTCGTCGAGTGCCTGCGAGGCCTCGCGCTCAACCAGAACTGTACGGCGATCATCGCCATACGCTTCGGCGTCTTCCAGGATTTCACTCTTGATCAGGGTTTTGAGTCTTGCGGCGCTATTGAGCGTCTTCTCAAGATCGGCGCGTTCCAGGTCGAGGTCGCCCTGCTCGCCACGAATCTTCATTTCCTCGAGCTTGGCCAGATTCCTCAGTCGCAGGTTGAGAATGGACTCGGTCTGCACGTCGCTCAGCTTGAAGCGCTTCATTAATTCGGGCTTGGGCTTGTCCTCGGTGCGGATAATTTTGATAACCGCATCGATGTTCAAATAGGCGATGAGCAAGCCATCGAGAATGTGCAGGCGGTCTTTGACGATCTCAAGACGGTGACTCAACCGTCGCTTGACGGTTTGCTTGCGGAACTTGATCCACTCCCCAAGCACCTCCAACAGGCTGAACGTCTTCGGGCGTCCGTCAAGAGCGATGATATTCATGTTCACGCGCACCGTGCGTTCAAGCGACGTCGTCGAAAACAAATGCGACATCAGTTCGTCCACATTGACCCTGCGGGACTTCGGCGTAATCACGAGTCGAATTGGATCTTCGTGATCCGATTCATCGCGCAAATCTTCCACCAGTGGCAGTTTCTTGTTGCGCATTTGGGAGGCGATTTGTTCGAGTATCTTGCCGCCGGAAATCTGGTAGGGCAGCGCGGTAATGATGATGTCGTTGTTTTCGATCTTGTAAGACGCGCGCAGCCTGAGTGTGCCGACGCCCGTTTTGTAAATTTGCGTGACATCGCTTTTCGGAGATACGAGCTCGCCGCCGGTCGGAAAATCCGGGCCTTTGATGTGCTTCATGATCTGCGCGATGGTCGCTTTCGGACTGTCGATCAGGTGTATCAGCGCACTCGCGACTTCACGCAGGTTATGCGGTGGAATATCCGTCGACAAACCGACAGCAATGCCCGTGGTGCCGTTCAGTATCACGTTCGGCAATCGCGCCGGCAGGACGACAGGTTCTTCCATCGTGCCATCGAAATTCGGTGCCCAGTCGACCGTTCCCAGTTCCAGCTCGGCAAGCAGGCTTTTTGCGTACGGCTTCAGTCGCGATTCGGTGTAACGCATGGCAGCGAATGACTTGGGATCGTCCGTTGAGCCCCAGTTGCCCTGACCGTCAACGATCGAATATCGGTACGAGAATTCCTGCGCCATCAAGACCATGGCTTCGTAACAGGCTGAGTCGCCGTGCGGGTGGTATTTGCCGATGACGTCGCCGACCGTGCGCGCCGATTTCTTGTGTTTCTGCCCGGCGGAAAGACCCAGCTCGGACATCGCGTAGATGATCCTGCGTTGCACGGGTTTCAGGCCGTCACCGATCTGCGGTAATGCGCGGTCGAGAATAACGTACATCGAATAATCGAGATACGCCTTTTCCACGTATTCCTTGAGCGCGAGTTGTTCGACGCCTTCAAGGTTCAGTTGATTCTGCATAAGCTTTAGCTCTTCCTAAACTCGACTAGACTTGCGCCAGGTCGCCTTTCGATTCCAGCCACTTGCGCCGGTCAGCCGAACGCTTTTTGGCCAGCAGCATATCCATGAGTTGATCGGTCTTGTCTTTGGCGTTGACGGTGAGTTGCACCAACCGTCGTGTATCGCGGTTCATCGTCGTCTCGCGCAATTGCGGCGGATCCATTTCGCCGAGACCTTTGAATCGCGTGACCGTTACTTTTCCCTTCATTTTTTCAGCGGCGATGCGATCGAGAATCCCCTGCCGTTCGCCGTTGTCGAGCGCGTAAAACACTTCCTTGCCCACATCGATTCGATAAAGAGGTGGCATCGCGATGTACACATGGCCGGCCAGCACCAGTTCGCGAAAATGCCTCAGGAATAATGCACAGATCAATGTGGCGATGTGCGCACCGTCGGAATCCGCATCCGCCAGTATGCAAATCTTGTGGTAACGCAGGCCATCGATATCGGGCGTTGCCGGATCGACACCGAGCGCGACCGAGATATCGTGAATTTCCTGTGACCCGAGAATCTCGGCCGTATCCACTTCCCAGGTATTCAGGATCTTGCCCCTGAGCGGCATGATCGCCTGTGTATTGCGATCGCGGGCCTGCTTTGCCGAGCCACCAGCGGAGTCGCCCTCCACCAGGAAGATTTCGCAAAGCGCTGGTTCCTGCGAGGTGCAGTCGGCCAGCTTGCCGGGAAGTGCGGGACCGGAGACAATTTTTTTACGCACGACTTTTTTTGCGGCCTTCAGTCGTCGCTGCGCCTTGTTGATCGCGAGCTGTGCGATTTGGTCGCCGGTTTCAGGGTGCTTGTTTAGCCACAGCGCGAAATCGTCTTTAATCACGCCGGTGACGAATGCCGCCGACTCACGCGATGACAGCCGCTCCTTGGTCTGTCCCGAGAACTGCGGGTCCTTGAGCTTGGTACTCAAGACGAAACTAATGCCATCCCAGACATCTTCCGGCGCCAGCGCAAGGCCGCGCGGCAACAGGCTGCGAAACTCGCAAAACTCCCGCAGCGCGTTGGTCAGGCCGGTACGCAGGCCATTGACGTGCGTGCCACCCTGCGGTGTAGGCACAAGATTGACGTAACTCTCTGCAACCGTCTGGCCTTCACCGAGCTGCCACACCAGCGCCCAGTCAAGTGCTTCATTATTGCCGGTGATACTGCCCGAGAAAGGCTCCGCCGGCAGACATTCGATGCCACCAATCGCCTCCAGCAAATACTCATCCAGGCCACCTGTGTAACACCACTCAATTTTTTCCTTGGGCTTCTCGACCTTCAGTTTGACCGTCAGGCCCGGACACAGAACCGCTTTGGCACGCAACGTATGCTTTAGCCTGGAAACCGAGATCTTCGGGGAATCGAAGTACTGGGGATCCGGCCAGAAGCGAATCGTGGTACCAGTGTTGGCTTTGCCGACGGTACCGACGACTTCGAGCTTTCCGCGTTTTTTGCCGCCTGCAAAACTCAAGTTGTATTCCTTGCCACCGCGACGAATCCACACTTCAAGATTTTTGGACAGCGCATTAACCACCGAGACGCCGACGCCATGGAGGCCACCGGAATACTGGTAGTTGTCTTTGTTGAATTTTCCTCCCGCGTGCAGGCGCGTAAGAATCAGTTCAACACCCGGTATTTTTTCTTTTGGGTGTTTGTCGACCGGCATGCCGCGGCCGTCGTCACTCACTTCCAGCGAGCCATCCTTAAACAAGGTGACTTCGATTTTCTTGCAATGTCCCTCAAGGGCTTCGTCGACGCTGTTGTCGACAACCTCGTGCGCGAGGTGGTTCGGGCGCGTTGTATCAGTGTACATGCCCGGCCTGCGCCTGACAGGCTCAAGGCCGCTAAGGACCTCGATATCGGCCGCATCGTATCTTTTACTCATCTGGCTTGTGCCCCAAGCGAAAGCAGAGTGTGTTTGTACTCCGAATTCTAGAGCGGATTCGTCTTGAGCGCCACAATCAATCGCGGCTGGGTCATTTAATCCAGATCGATGATCAGCGACTGACGAACATTGGCCGGAACCGGCCGCACTTCGACCTGGTAATTATCATGATCGATCCCAGCTGAAAGTTCGGCACCGCCTTTCAGCGCCTTCACCTGCTCTTCATGCAATTCGAAGCGAAGAAAATGCACAGCCGAAGTCTTTTCATCGTTGCTTCGTTCGAGATCTTCGTCTGCAAACGGTCGAATCTTGCCGGTATCGCCGATACGCATCCAGACGCGGTTCTCGACACCCGCGAGCTGACGGAGCATCGCATCGCGTTCGATTTGATCCGGAAATTCAATCATGAATGTCGCTTTCCAGTTGCTGCCGTCCGGGATCAGGGGATTGTATGCCTCGAGTTCCTCATCGATGCCGGCCGCCTCGAAAATTCGTTCGATGCGCAGCATTTCCTGGACCTGGTACTGCATCGTCAACCGGTCTTCGAAATACAGCGTCGCATTGGTGCCGAGCGCCAATCTCCGGTCTCGTTTGTGGCGCATGACTTCGGCGCGAAATTCGTCGCGAATCTCCGAATATTTTTCCAGCGAGGCCAGTGCATCGCGTGTAAGTTTTCGCATCGCTCTAGATTCCGTATGCCTTGCGCAGCAGTGCCAGTGGCGATGCCGGCTGATGGTCGTCGAGGCCCTGGGCGATTTGCTCGGCCGCCATTGGACAATCGCTGACAAAGTGTTGTGCGTCGCCCTTCTTCACCCTGGTCATCACCGGGCGCGCGATCTTTTTCGAAATGTCGTGAAATTCCTTCTTGACGGCATAGGTGCCATCGTGGCCGGAACAGCGTTCGATAACTTCAACGTCCGTGTCCGGGGCCATCTTGAGGAGATCCCGCGTTTTCAGCCCGATGTTTTGCACTCGCAGGTGACAAGGCACCTGGTACGCGACTTTTCCGAGCGAGTTCCTGAATTCCGTGTTGAGCCTGCCGTCTTTGTGCCTGAGCATCAGGTATTCGAATGGATCGTACATCGCATTGCGAACCTTGATGACATCCGGGTCATCCGGGAACATCAATGGCAGTTCCTGCTTGAACATCAGCGTGCACGATGGAATCGGTGCCACGATGTCCCAGCCCTTGATCACCCAGTCAACCAGCTGTGGAATGTTCTTCTCTTTCGCTTTGCGAACCGCTTCGAGATCACCCAGCTCCAGTTTCGGCATACCACAGCAAGCTTCTTTTTCAGCTATCGCGACCGGAATGTTGTTGTGCTCATAGATGGCCACCAGATCCTCGGCGAGTGCCGGCATGTTGCGATTGCCGTAGCAGGTGGAAAACAACAACACCTTGCCCTGCGTACTTGCGGTTGCTTCCGCTCCTGCACCGTCCGCCTGCCGACGATTCTTGAGCCTCTTCCGGGCTGTCTTTGAATGATAGGCCGGGATCGGCGCATCCCGGTGTACACCCAATGCTTTTTCCAGCAGCTTGCGACCGGACTTGCTTCGATTGGTGGCATTCACAAGCTGCACGACGACCGGAATGCCGGCAATCCGTCCGACTGCATCGGTCGCGCTCAGTATCTTGTCGCGCTTCGAGGCGCCCTGTTTTTTGAAGCGTACGGTTTTGGCGCGCAACATCAGGTGCGGGAAATCGATATTCCACTCGTGTGGCGGAACGTATGGACACTTGCTCATGTAGCACATGTCACATAGATAACAATGGTCGACGACGTCCCAATAGACTTTCCCGGGAACCGTATCGAGCTCCATGCTTTCAGATTCGTCGATCGCATCGAACAGCGTCGGAAACGAATGACACAAGTTGAAGCAGCGCCTGCAACCATGGCAGATATCGAAAACCCGCTCGAGCTCCTTATCCAGCGCTTCTTCGTTGTAGAACTCGTCGGCCTGCCAGGCAAGTGGATGCCGGGTCGGCGCCTCAAGACTACCTTCTCGCCGTTCGCCTTTACTCATGACCAGTAAACGAAAATGCCGGGTTCAGAACCCGGCATTTTCGTTTTAACTTAGTCGTCCAGCGAATCGAGTGCTTTCTGGAAACGATTGGCATGCGAGCGTTCCGCTTTTGCCAGGGTCTCAAACCAGTCAGCAATCTCGTCAAACTCCTCCTCACGTGCAGACTTGGCCATTCCCGGGTACATATCGGTGTACTCGTGCGTTTCTCCCGCGATCGCCGCCGCCAGGTTATCCGCGGTCGGTCCGATCGGCAGACCGGTTGCCGGATCGCCAACTTCCTCAAGGTATTCAAGATGACCGTGCGCATGGCCTGTCTCACCTTCCGCCGTCGAGCGAAAAACAGCCGCTACGTCGTTGTAGCCCTCTACATCCGCCTTCGCCGCAAAATACAGGTAGCGTCGGTTCGCCTGTGATTCCCCCGCAAACGCGTCTTTCAAATTCGCTTCGGTCTTACTGCCTTTTAATGACATGATCGTTCCTCTCCTGTGATCGATTTACGCATTAGACTGAGTCTAACGAGGGCCAAACGATAAGCCCCGGCGCCCCCGTTGTCAACGGCCCGCCAACATTGACGGCGCGAAAACTCGGCTGTAGTTTACCAGCATTCCATCACAAACCTCACAGAGCTCTTCTTCAATGTCTGACTCCAAAACAATCAATCTCGAAAAATCCCTAAGCGACCTCGAAGCACTCGTCGAAGAGCTGGAAAGCGGCGATCTGCCGCTGGACAAAGCAATGAAAAAATTTGAGCAGGGCATCAAGTTGACGCGTAGTTGTCAATCGGCGTTGAAGGATGCTGAGCACAGGGTTGAGATCTTGCTTAAGAGTGCGGGTGGTGAGGCGTCGTTGCAGGAGTTTGATTCCGGCGATTAGGTCAGCCTGGTCGCGGGCGGGCGAGGCACATGGGGAGTCCCTTTGCGAGATGGCAGCCTTCGTGAAATAGGGGTCGGAGGCGACCCCTTTTTCCCTGCGGTCCGCTTTATTCACGCAAAGGGACTCCCCATGCATCACGCCCTTTTTGGCTTTTGGGTGGCGTTGGGTTTGATCGCGGCTTAGGTCGTCCCGTCGGTACCGTTGCCCTGCAGGCGGGTGATCAGGGAGCGCAGGAATACCTTGTTGAAGCGCAGTTGGCAGGCGGAGGAGACCTGCTCCATCAGGGTTGAGCTGACGCGGAGGATGGTTACCGGGCCGTCGGCTTTGATGGAGGCGGTTCGTTTGGCGCCGCGAACGTAGCTGGTCTCGCCGAAACACGCACCATTTTCGAGGATGCCAAGAGATCTGCCGCTGGCCTCGACGGCTGCCTTGCCGGCAACGATGATGTAGAAACGGTCGTCCATTTCACCTTCGCGGACGATGTCTTCGCCGTCTTTGTATTCGTGCCAGTCGCTGGCGCGCAGGACTTCCCAGATTTCGGCGTGCGAAAACTCGTGGAAGAATGTCAGGTTGCGCAGCAGGTCGAAATGTTCCTGGTTGTCGAGACTGTCGTACTTGGTACGGAGATCCTGGTAGACGCGAGTCAGGTCGGCGGCCATTGCCGCTCCGGATGAGCAGCGTTTGCCGGGATCCTTTTGCATCGACATGGCGACGACTTCTTCCAGTTCCTCGGGAATGTCATCGCGGTAGGTGTGAATGGGTGGCGGTGTTGCGTAAACGATCTGGTGCAGAAGCTTGGAAAGATTATCTGCACGGAACGGCCGAAAGCCGGTCAGGAGTTCGTAGAGGACAGCGCCGAGTGAGTACAGATCAGAGCGCGGTGTCAGTTCTTCAGACTGAACCTGCTCGGGAGACAGGTAGCTCGGGCTGCCGGCAATACCTTCGATTCGTGAAACTTCGGAGTCACTGACGATCGCGATGCCGAAATCGATGATGCGGACGTCGTTGTCATTGGTCAGCATCACGTTGCTTGGTTTGATGTCGCGATGGATGACGCCACGGCTGTGAGAATAGTGCAGCGCCTTGGCACATTTGTAGATTATTTCGACGACGTCGTCGATACGTAACAGGTTGTCAGGCCGGCAATAGGCAGCGAGCGTTCTTGCGCCCTGGATGTGTTCGGTAACGACGTAATACTTGCCGTCTTCTTCACCGGCATCGTAGATCGGCATGATGTTCGGATGCTGCAACATGCCGACCATGTGCGCTTCGTTGTAGAACATCTTGCGGGCAACCCGCGCCCGATCGGCGTCCGAGTCTTCCTCGATGTTGTAGACCTTGATAGCTACATCGCGACGGTAATATGGATCGTGAGACAGGTACACGTTGCCGGTACTGACCTTGCCCACTTTGTTGATAATGACGTACTTACCAATCTTTGCAGGCACGTCCGCGCGGCGTTCCAATTCTGTGACGTTTGTAGCCATTTTTCCTTACTTTTCAGACCATATACCACCTGTAAAAAGCCAGTAACAATGCGGCATACAGAGCGGCGACGAGGTCATCCAGCATAATTCCCACCCCTCCTTCCAGTCTGTGATCCAGGTCGCGAATCGGCCACGGTTTCCAGATATCGAACAGCCTGAAAAGCCCGAATGCCATGGCCCAGCCGGCAATGCTGGTGGGCGCCACCAGGAGCACCAGGTACATCCCTGCGACCTCATCCCATACGATCCCGGAGTGATCATGCACCCCGATCCTGCGGGCGGCCTCGCCGCAGAGCCAGACGCCTGCGCCAATCAACGCAATTGCGACCAAAAGACGCAATTCCATCGACAGCGGCAGGGTCAGCCAGGCCAGCGGCAAAGCGAGCAACGTGCCGACCGTGCCGGGCGCTATTGGCGCAAGACCGGTACCAAGACCGAAGGCAAGAAAGCACACCGGATCGCGCATCACTTTGCGGCGCAAGTCGCCTGACATTTGAGTTTTGTGTTCAGAAATGTCGATATCCCCCGTGATCGAAATCGAAGCTGCGACCAGCCCGCGTACAACCCAGACCACTGCCCGCCTGTACCTCGCCAATCTGTGTAATCGGAACTCCGCATTGTTCCGCCAGTATTGAGACGGCCTGTTTTTTCCCCGGGAGTACGGTGAAACAAAGTTCATAATCGTCACCACCAGCGAGCGCAAACTGTAGAGATTTTTCATCATCGAAGGCATTCCGCAACGCCGGCGACATCGGGATCGAATCCACCTCCAGCACTCCGCCGACCTCACTATTATCCAGCAACTTGAGAATATCCGAATACAAGCCATCTGAAATATCAATCGCAGCACTCGCGACGCCGGCCAGAGCCTGGCCCAGCGACACCCTCGCACTCGGCCGGCAAAAACGATCCGCAAGAAATTGTTTTTCATTGGTCACGACATCGCCGTCCCTGATAAATGAAAGTCCCGCGGCAGCATCGCCGATAGTCCCGCTGGCAAAAAGCAGGTCGCCGGGAGACGCGCCCGATCGGGTCATGGACATACCCGCGTCAACGTCGCCGGTGATCTGAACCGAGATAACTTTTTGCGTACCGCGAGTCGTATCACCTCCGACCAAACTCACATTGTGCTCCCCGGCCGCGGCGTACAGTCCGGCAGCAAATCCTTCCAGCCATTTTTCGTTTGCTTCATCCAGTGTCAACGCGAGTGTCATCCAGCGTGGCCGGGCGCCCATCGCAGCGATGTCCGAAAGGTTGACGGCGACCGCTCGATAACCGACAGCGTCGGGCGGCAGGTTTGCCGGAAAATGCACGTCTCCAACCAGCGTGTCGATGACCGTTACAAGTTCCCGACCGGTCTCCGGTACAAGAACGGCGCCGTCGTCACCAACACCGACGCGAACGCTGTCATCCGTTATCGGCTGGTCGAAAAATCGCTGAATCAGCTCGAACTCGTCCAACGACTCAACCACGGGGAGACTTAGCTATTCTCGGCCGGTCGCAATTTCTTGCTGGCACGATCGAGCAACGCATTAATATATTTGTAACCATCCTCCGCGCCGAAACGTTTGGCGAGATTGATCGCTTCGTTGATCACGACCCTGTAAGGCACATCTGCCACCGACTGCAACTCGTAAATACCAAGCAACAGAATGGCCCGCTCTACCGGATCGAGTTGTTCGATCGGGCGATCCGCAAATTCACCGATGCTGCTTTCTATCAGGTCGGTATTTTCGCAAATCGTTGTCAACGCTTCGTCAAAATAATCCTGATCTACACGCTCGTATTCCGGCCGCCCCTTGAACTGCGAACGCAACTCACGCAAATCGTGACCGGTGATTTGCATTTGATACAGCGCCTGCACCAGTAACTCCCGAGCACGGCCGCGTTTCCCCCTGGACCCTGACTTGCTCACGTGGCGCTCCCGGCCCTGGCATTGGGGGTTTCTTCACGGGCCAGCCGATAAGCGATCAGATCGGCGATCGTGCCGACTTTTGTACCATGCTTCTTCGAGAAGGCATGTAGATCCGGCCGGCGCGCCATGCTGCCGTCGTCGTTCATGATTTCGACCGTCACGACGGCGGGCTCCAGTCCGGCGAGCCGGGCGAGATCACAACCGGCTTCGGTATGGCCGGGCCGGGTCAGCACGCCCCCGGCCTGTTCCATGATCGGAAAAATGTGCCCGGGACGGATAAGGTGTGCGGGATTCGCATCGGGCGCAACGGCAGCTCGAATCGTTCGGGCACGATCATGTGCCGACACCCCGGATTCGATGCCGTCGGCGGCTTCGATCGAAACAGTGAAATTCGTTGCATGATTCTTGTCGGTATCATCAACCATGAGCGGCAATTGAAGCTGCGCACAGCGTTCCCGCGTCAATGTCAGGCACACCAGGCCGCGTGCATATCGCACCATGGTGTTAATGTCGTCCGGACGAACCTTCTCGGCCGCGATCATCAGGTCACCCTCGTTTTCTCGATCCTCATCGTCGACCATGATGACCATCTTGCCCGCGGCAATGTCCGCAATGATGTCTTCAATATTGCTGAACATGATTCTTAGCCCTGCGTTTGCGTGTTCTTGTTGTTTTCATAGACCATTATTTTTTCTTGCCAAGCAATTCCGGCAGCAACGACATTTGTTCGCGGCTGGCGGTTGCTTTCGAGATCTCCTGCAGTCGCCTGATCTCGTCCTCAAATTCCGTCACGTCCTGAAAGCGCCGGTAGACGGACGCGAATCGCACATACGCGACCTCGTCCAGACCACGCAATTCCTCCATGACCAGTTCACCGATCATGCGCGAGGGTACTTCACGCTCGCCCATGGTGCGCAGCTTGTGCACCAGCCGCCCCACCGACTTTTCGAACGCATCGGAGGGCACCGGGCGCTTTTCCAGCGCACGAACCATGCTGTTTCTAAGTTTGGATTCGTCGAATGGCTGCCGCGAGTTATCATTCTTGACCAACCGGGGCATGACCAGCTCGGCACTTTCAAAGGTGGTGAAGCGCTCATTGCAATCGAGACACTGTCGTCGACGGCGGATCTGGCGGCCTTCGCCCGCCAGGCGCGAATCGATGACCTTGGTTTCTTCATGACTGCAGAAGGGACAATGCATGCGCGACTACCACTGTTACTCAGTTGCGAAGCTTAGCATCTGCCAAGCCTGTCTGGCATCACATTGCTGGTCAGAAATATTACTATTTAGTTCGTTGCCGCGCTGTCGCGATCGCCGAATCGATAACGGAAACCGATCCCCAGCGCCCAGACGTCATAGTCGTACGGATCCGCACCAAGCGTGAGAATAGTCGGCAGCGTATCGGGCGCGACATCCTGCAGAGCCCAGTCTTCCGTGGAAAAACTCTCGAACCGCAGGTTGATCGTCGCATCGAGCCGCTCGGTCCAGCGATAGAGACCCTCAATCCGCACTGAGTCGAGCGTGGACTCAAGATCCGGCAGATTGCTCATACCACCAAAGCTCAGGCTGCTCACACCAATGCTCGTGTCACCTGAACCATGCGAGTAGTCGAGTCGAAGATCCAGTTTTTCCGTAAGTTGTCGCCAGCGAATGCCAAGACCCAGGTGATTAAATGTGTCCTCATGGTCGGCGCGCCAGTCCGCTTCGGCACTTTGCTCGCTACCCAGTTGCGTTGCATCGACCTCCTCTGTGCCGAACATCAGGTACGCCGAAGATTGGTCCGAAATCGCATAGCTGAAATCGATTGTCGCACGCAGCTCACTGCCGTCTGTCATGCCAAGTCTGGATTGGGTGTAGCTGTCGTCTGCAGCGAGCACGGTCGCACTTACCGAGAACGGTGAATCGATCATCGCGGCTGACATTGTTACTTCGGCAAACTTGCGATAACGGTAGGCAAGGTTGTATTTACGCATCAGCGGATTCTGACCAAGGCTCTGGCCAACCGACTCATCGTAGCGATCAATATTGCGTTCTGCAGCACCAGCGCGTGCGCGCACGTCGAACCCTGCTGTCGGTTGCCAGCGAACTTGTCCCCATCCGGCATCTTCTGTCTGTTCCGCGACCTCCTGGAAGTCCCGGTCAAGTTCGGTTCGATCGTAGCCGGCGCTTGCCCGCAAGGTGCTGCCGAGCCTGACGTCGGCGCTCAAATTAAGGCGCGATCGCTTGAAACTGTAAGGGACATTGCTTGTTGGATCACCCGAATTCAACAGGTCAACGATCACCCGGGTCCATTCGGACTGCGCAGTCTGGTTGTCTCGTTCATCGTAGCGATAGGAAAGCTTCAGGCGCGCCCTTTTGGTCGGCCTTGCGGTAACGGTCAGCGCGTAGTTACCGGTGTCGACTTCGCCATTGAGCGAGCTTTGCGGCAGCGGCCCGGCATTGATATCCGGGTTTATCGTGTACGGCAGAAAGTCGCTGTTCTGCTCGCCCCTGCCAACGGCGGCCGAAAACGCAACAACGGTATCCCACAGGTTCGCGAAGTACGCGCCCGACAGCGAGACCTGCTGAAACTCGTTGTCCGGTTGCTGGGCCTGTCGTAGCTGTTGTGCTCCGGGTACGGTCGTAAATGGTGTATCCCAGGTCAGCGACGAGTTGCGATTGGTGAAGAACGAACCGTAATAAGCCAGCGTTACAGAACCCTTGGCCGCCTGATAACGAACACCGAGGTCGATCTGATCCGTTTCATAATCAATCATTCGTGGCAGTAGCGAGGACTGGGTAAAACTGGAACCGGCCTTTGTGTCGACACCGTCCCGATTCTGCCGCCTATAGTCCGCATAGAATCGAAAGTGCCGGGTCGGCAGCCAGTCGGCACCAACGTCAATGATCTGGCGATCGCTCTGGATATTCTGTTTTCTGAGTGAGCTGTCCAGTTGCGTAAATCCTGCGGTGGTGCCGGAGGGCACCCACGATTGTGGCAGTGCCAATGTATCCGTCGCGGATGGGCTGAAAACCGTCGAGGTAGTGTCGAACAGTCTGTACGGCAACTCGCGGTAGCCGATGTAGAAACCGTAACTACCCTGGCGCCCGCCTTCAAGTTCCGCAACCCGCGAATCCAGCCCGAGGTCTTCGAGATACCAGTTGAGCCGATAGCCATCGCTCGCATAGGCCCCCTCTCCGTCCAGATTGGCGTAGCCACCCTTTTCGTCATAACCAGTTGCGTTGCCAAAGCGAGCTGCATCATCACTTACGTAGGTCGCACCCGCTTCGTAACTGGCGCGATAGCCTTCTTCAAACGGGCAATATTCGCACTCCCAGTTACTGGTATCAGCCTGGGCATGCACGGTACCCGGTAATGCGATCAGCAACGCGAGTGCCGCGGCGCCTCTATTGATGATTTTGTCGTTGCGCTTCATCGCAGCCTCCTATCGCTGCAGGTTCTGGCCGGACGGATGATTGGACCCATGTACCTGGCTGTGGCAGTTCATGCAGTTTTGCCCGAGCAAATACTGCGACGGGGTGCCCGATGGCAGGCCGCGCTCGTCCTGCGGCAAGCTCGGATGTCCGGACTGCGAGTGGCAACCCTGGCACAACATCGGACCACGCATGCTCAACATTCCGGGGTGATTCGAACCGTGAGGGTCGTGACAGTTGCTACAGTCTTCGGCCACTGGCGCATGCTCCCACAGATATGGCCCACGAACCTCCGCATGGCACTGGTAACAGGTGTCATTAAGCGTTTGTCGGACGAACTGCAGCTCGGCAGTTTCGCCGTGTGTACTGTGACAACCGCTGCAATCCATCTTGCCCTGACGTATCGGATGTGAGTAAGGTTTCATCGACTGGGTGCGCTGCTGTTGATGGCAGTCGAAACAAACGTCGGCCTGAGTCGAGGTGTTCATCACAGCATCGCGATCAGCGTGACTGACATGGCAATCCGCGCAGGCGACGGTATTGTCGTCATGTGCGCTGCCGTGCCATCCAAAGCCCGTGTCGTTCTGATGACATTCAATGCAATAACCGTTCTGCTCGATCACCGGCGTCGCAGAGTCGGACCCGAACATCACTACGGGCGGTCGCTCCTTACCGCGTCGCACTCTCGGTGCATGTGCGCCCCCCCGGACCGTGGCAAGATTCACACTGGAGTTGACCGTGCCCGAATGGAGTTCGCGGATCAGTGGGCACTGCATGATTCGTCTGAAATACAGCCAGCGACTTTTCGTCGTCATGACACGCAATACAGGTGTCGGCGCCTTTCTTGCTGTATGGAACGTCGGACGCAGATGCTGCATCCGATTGCGCCATGGTGACTGATGCGCGGAGGCCGCAGAATAAAAGCAGCATGCTGAGGCGACCGATAGTGTTCAGATCCATTCGATTACTTTTCTCTTCCGGAATTGAGCACAACTGACCAAGCCGTGAGCCTCCATTGGAAGACTCACGACGCAGTTTAGTTGAACTCGAATGTGCCGACTTCGTGCATTTCTTTCACGTCGGCCGTCCTGCCAGGACCGTGACAAACTTCGCAAGTTTCGATCCCGGATGAAATCATTGTGCCGTCCGCCGCCTTCGTCGCATTGAAGTCACCGCCGTTTTGTTGCATATGCTCCGTGTCCAGATCGTCGATATGACATGCAGAGCAGACAGCCGAGTTTGGTGATACAACGCGATCATCCGTGAGTATCGCCGGATCATTGGCGTCAAACGTTGTGCCAAACACTTGCCCGGTGTCTACCGGGAAGTAAGTACCCGCGAGGTGGCAACCTTCACAGTTATTCAGCCTTCCAGGATACGTAATGTCGAATGAGTGTGAACTGTTGCCGAAACCGCAGACTTCATAAGGCTTGCCAACCTCACCCGATGCATGGATGGCGTGGATCATGAACTTGAAATCGATCGGTGTGTCATCGGCGCCCAGATCGGACAGACACGGGTCGCCGCTGCGCCGGTTAACATCTGTCATCATCGGATTGTGGCAAGTCACGCAGACTTCGGGTTTGTCGGTACGATTGTTGCCGTGCAATGAGAGCTGATTGTGGCAGTCATCGCATTTTTGTATGTCGACAACTGGCCGTCTCGGCACAGCGTTAGCGTCCGTTATCGGTGCATACGCGATGGCATTGGTTACCGCGATACGCTCCGGCGAACCATCGTTGTACACGTCGACCGCCGGGTGGCCCTCAATGGCAACGGATAGAGTACCGGATGCCGTGGCGGGGATGGCTATCGGCGCGGTAACCGTAAAGGTGCCGTCGCCGTTGTCGGTTGAGGTGCCGCCACAGGCTGCCAGCGGATTCATGGATATCGGCAGACCGGGAAGTACGCCGCTGTCAATATTCGCATAGTCAGTCGTACTCCATGCCACGTTGACGGCCAGCCGGCTGGCGCCCCCCGCGCAGGTGGTAAACGCCGGATCCGTATGGATGTTGTACGCGGCATCGTTATTGGTCGGATCGGTGACCGAAAAAGTTATCACCGGGATCTCTCCCTGTCCGGTACTGACTACATCTTCGATATTGTAGGAAAATGCCTCGCCTGCGGTCTTTTCGCGGATTTCGTGCGCGATTGGTGTCTGCACCAGTCGGCCATCCGGATTCGTAACGGTGCCGTCCGGACCGTGGCAGTCAAGACACTGCGTATCGTCAATAAAGGCCAATCCAAAGGGATGCTCGCCGTCTTCAATCGCAAAATCGTGGCCACTATCCGGCACACCGTCATCGTAATGACAGGTGCCACAGGCAGCGCGGTTGGCCACCAGGCGCCAGTTACTGGCCTGGGGCGTGTCCGGGTTGTCCTCGTCGTGGCAGGTTTCGCAGTTCCTGAGGTCCTGCGTCCAGACCAGGTCGGACCATTCATGTAAACGGCCACCGAAGCCGACGATCACGTAATCGGGCCGTGCCGAATGGATGTTATGTACCAGCCGCTTCATATCGACCGTATTACCCGTGTCGCCGTCAATGGAGGACGGGTTGTGGCACTGTACGCAATATTCGACGTCGAAGCGTGCCTCACCGTGCAACTCAAGATTGTCATGACAGGCATTACAACTATTGCTGTTGACGATAAGTCGCGTGAAAATCGGTGCGCCACCGGTCGGCAGGAAATCAAACGGTGCGTTGTCAGCCGGAATATTTTCAGGCCAGAATCCGCCTGAATTTGTGCGAATCTCGATGCCAACGCGATGCGTCTTGGATTCATCGAAAACGGGGCCGGCCGGGTAGTCGGTCAGCGCACTTGCGAACGTGTATTGATACGTTCCGTCAGTATTGTCCACATAAGTACCGGCAGTTGCAGTCTCAGTGGTTGCCTGCGCATCAGTGACACCACCATCATCCCGCGTTACATACGATTGCCACTCGCTGGATCCACCGCTGGTTCCTGGCGTCAGCTGTGCAATGACGAAACGGATATTGGCGGCCGGCAGACCAACCAGACCCTGGTTCAGGTCATTCCTGAGCGTTAGTTGAACGGTCGGCGCACCTCCACCGGCCAGAATATCAACGCTGGTGATCAGAACGTTGATTTTCTCCGCTGATGTGACCGGGATCCCGCCACCGGTAGACGGACCAGGCGGTCCGGGCTGTCCATCGGCCCCTGTTGCGCCGGTTGCGCCCGTTGCACCATTTTCGCCACCGCAGGCAGCGAGAAATAGTCCGAGCAGCATGAGAGCCGCGACGCGGCCTGAGCAGTTCTTGTAGCTTGCCATGATCCGTTACCTTTATTTGGTGTCGGCGGCACGCGTATTGGCGCCGTTCTCATTCTGTTGTTGATTCTACCGAACATCGCGCTTTGGCGACTATAGTAAGTCCCCGTTCGAATATTGGCACATTTACGTATATATGTCTGACGGAATACCTGAATAGAACAGGGCGCCCGTTGCGGGCGCCCTTGGGTGGTGCTTGTTATTTTCTACTCGATACCTGGGTTGTGGAACTTCTCGGTTTCGAATTCCGCACCCGTACCGTGACAGACCGCGCAGGCTTCCTGCCCGTTCGGCACGCCACTGCCACTCGATCCGTCGACATTGCCACAGCCGGCGCCGATGATCGTGCACTTCAGGTCATCGACCTGGCCGGCCTGGGACTCGAAATGCCCGGTGGCCGCGGTGCCGGTGTGGCAGACGCCACAGACTGCTGCGTTCGGCGTCGTGGCGATATCATCCGTCCAGACCCTGATGTCAGCGCCCTGGTCGGTGCTGACTGCCCTGGCCGTCGTGCGCGCCGCGTTGTAGCTGCCTGGTACATGGCAGGTGTCGCAGTTCGCGACGTTCTGCGGATAGGTAACTCCTGAGAATGCGCCACCCTCGAAGGTCGTACTCGCCGAGTGAATCGAGTGAACCATGTAGCCGAAGTGGTAGCCTTCCTGTGTCTCGCCCGCAGGGCATGAGCCATCCAACGGATCCGGGTTGGCGGAACACACTGCCGCGTCACCATTATGGCAGGCGAGGCAGATCTCGACGTTGCCATTGCGGTTCGAGCCATGTGCCAGCAAGCGCTCATGGCAGGCATTGCATTGCACGCTATCGATAGCCGCTACGCGCGCCTCGCCCGGGTAGAACACGGCACTCACCGCGGCCGCTCTTTCGAAGGCTGTGACGCCGTCGGCATCCGTGGTCTCGAATGCTGGATGTCCGCCGAGTGCAAACATCACGTCGCCGGTAAATTCATCCGGCAGCGGCCTGAAAAACGTGACATCGAAACTACCGTCCCCATTATAAACGGCAACATCCTGAATGGCACCGAGGCGCATCCTGTACGGGTAGCCAGTATCCCTGAAGTTCAGGTCCTGGATAGCCTGGGTCGTCAGGTCATCATTGATCCTGCCGCCGTGCACCAGCCCAAGCTCGTCGCCGCCGTAGTAATCCGCCGTCGCCCACTGGACGTAAAGATTCAGCGACGCACCATTGGCCAGGTCGAATTCAGGAGCGCTCAGTATACTGTACCA